>Ga0302317_10001956_pt1 | contig 14552 bp, 15 predicted proteins | sample III_Palsa_N3_3_FD_200450 | JGI IMG/M metagenome (GOLD analysis project Ga0302317, IMG submission 200450) | Peat permafrost microbial communities from Stordalen Mire near Abisko, Sweden - III_Palsa_N3_3 | ecosystem: Environmental > Terrestrial > Soil > Palsa > Peat permafrost | place: Sweden...
CGACGTTCTTCGGCGATGGCGTCGGCCAGCGACACGCCGCGCATGGCGAGTGGATGACGTCGGCGACTTTCCGAATAGCGCTTGATCAGCACCTCGTCGCGGCAGTCAAGAAACACCAGTTGCACCTGCACGCCGGCCGCGGCCAGATCGGAAAGTACCTCGGGCATATGCACGAAGTCGGTGCCGCGGTTGCGGACATCCACGCCGACGGCGATGCGTCGATGCATGCCGCCGTTGCCTTGTATCACCGCGTTGACCAGCTCCGGCAGCAGTGCTGACGGCAGATTGTCGACGCAATAGAATTCCAGGTCTTCCAGCGCGCGCAGCGCCACGGTCTTGCCGCCGCCGGACAAGCCGGTCAGCACGATGAGATGAATCTCGCGCGCGTCGACCAGCGGGGTGATCAGCGGCTTGCCGTCGTCAGTCATGCCATCACCACGGCGGTAGCCGGTTCAGTTGATGCGCCTGGCGATCGATAAAGGTCTGCGCCGGGTCGATGCCCTTGCTCTTCAGCGCGTGGCTGCGCACGGCAGCCTCCACCAGCACGGCGAGATTGCGTCCCGGTGCTACCGGGATGGTGATCATCGGTACAGCCACGTCGAAAATTTCGCGATGGCCGATGTCGCCGGTGAGCCGGGTCAGCGCGTCGGTATCCTCGCCGTCGCGCAATGGTTTGAGGTGGATCACCAGACGCAGATACTTCGACGGCTTGACCGACATGTGGCCGAACATCTCGCGAATGTTGAGCACGCCCAGGCCGCGCACTTCGAGCAAATCCTGCAGCAGCTCGGGGCATGTGCCGTCGATCACGTCCGGCGCGATCAGGGTGAACTCGGTGGCGTCATCGGCGACCAGGCGGTGGCCGCGACTGATCAGCTCCAGCGCCAGTTCGCTCTTGCCCGAGCCGGCTTCGCCGGTAATCAACACGCCGATGGAAAACACTTCCAGAAACACGCCGTGCAGCGTGGTCTTGGCGGCCAGCAGTCGCGCCAGGTGATATTGCAGGTAGGTGAGGAGCTCGTGCCCGCGCTTGGGGCTGATCCAAAGCGGGGTATTGGTTTCCTCGGCGACTTCGCGCAGGTCCGAAGGAATCGCCTGATCCTTGCTGATGATCAGCGCCACCGGCTGGTATGCGGCGACTTTGTGGATCACTTCCCAGCGCTGGCGCGAATCCAGCCCGTCGAGAAAATTCAGCTCTTCGGTGCCGACGATCTGGATCTTGTTCGGGTAGATGACGTTGAGATAGCCGATCAGCGACGGTCGGCGCGACTGCGCAGCGCCGGGATCGAGCGCACGTGCCTCGCCCCGCATGCCGGAAATCCAGCGCAGGCCCATGCGTTCGTGAACGCCATCGTAAAGTTGTCGCGCGCTGATTCGATCCAAGGCCGGTCCTTCGCGCCGCGATAACAGCCCGGTGGGCCGGCGCGGCAGCGTGACCATTGTGCCAGTTTGGACGTGGCGGCGCTCAGGCTGCGGCCTTTCAGCCTGTGCGCTGCAGACGAATCGGCCCGCCGTGCCACCGATCGTGGATCGATGGCGGAGCGGGCCGTAGCGTGGGGTTTACACCGCCAGGCGGACTTCGCGCGCTTCGCGCTGGTGCTTGTCGCAGACTTTTTCTCGATGCTTGCGCAGCTGGCAGAGCAGCTTGTCGAACATCACATCGATGGAGACGTACATATCGGTTTCAGCGGCTTCGGCGTGCAGGGTAGCGCCGGTGGTAGCCAGGGTGCCTTCAACAAACTGCTGCAGCTTGTCGACGGAGATGACGACGGAGAGGCTGATCAGCCGGTTGTCCAGTCGCGTGAGTTTGTCGAGCTTGGCAGTAACGTGGTCCCGTAAGGCCTGAGTGACTTCAATATGCTGACCGCTGAGTTGGAATTGCATGGGCGCCTCCTCTACTTGGTGCATTTGCCGCATTTCGCGGCGGGTGCGACGGGTCTCTGTCATGCGGCAGGCGACGCGTCGTTTATCACTCTCTACAGGTATGTGGACGCTTTGGGCAGGGACAAGTTCCCTCCAGGATTCCGCAATATGTCAGTTGGCGCGCTGACGTTCGCTGGAGCTGGGGATGCGCAAGCCTTCGCGATATTTGGCGACGGTGCGGCGGGCAACCTGGATGCCTTTGCGATGAAGTTCCTCGGCGATGGCTTGGTCGGACAGGGGTTTACGCGCGTCTTCGGCGCCGATCAGCTTGCGCAGCATGGCCTGGATCGCGGTGGCCGATGCGCTGCCGCCGTCTTCGGTGGAGACGCCGCTGGAGAAAAAATATTTCAGCTCGAACGTACCACGCGGCGTGTGCAAATATTTGCGCGTGGTCACACGGGAGATGGTCGACTCGTGCATGCCGACTTCTTCAGCTACTTCGCGCAGCACCAGCGGGTGCATGGCTTCCGGGCCGTAGTCGAGAAAGGCGCTCTGCCGGCGCACGATGACTTCGGCGACCTTGAGCAGCGTTTCAGCGCGCGATTCCAGGCTCTTGATCAGCCAGCGGGCCTCCTGCAGCTGGCCGCGCATCCAGCTGGCGTCTTCGCCGCGGGCGCGGGCAATCAGGCCGCAATAGTGCTGGTTGAGCCCCAGCTTGGGCTGGCAGTCGGCGTTGAGGCTGACCCGCCAGCGGGTGCCGTCGCGCAGGGCGTAGACGTCGGGTGCCACGTATTCCACCGGCGTGGCGTCGAAGGCTGCGCCGGGGCGTGGGTCGAGGCTGCGAATGAGCAGGGCGGCACAGACCACGTCGTCTTCAGTGACGCGCAGGCGACGCGCCAGGCGCGCTCTATCGTTGCGCGCCAGCAGCTCCAGCTCGGTATCGACGATGCGCAGCGCCAGATCACGGTGCGGTGTGTCGGCGGCAAATTGTTCCAGCTGCACGCGCAGGCAGTCGCGCAGGTCCAGGCTGCCCACGCCGGCCGGGTCGAAGCCCTGCAGACGCCGGCGCACAGCGTCCATTTCCTCGACGCTGGCGCGAAAGCCCTCCGGCAGCGCCGTGAGCAGGGTTTCCATGTTTTCGTCGAGATAGCCGTCGGCGTTTATCGCGTCGATCAGCACGGCGGCGATGGCGTGCTGGCGCGGATTGAGCGAGGCCATGTTGAGTTGCCACAGCAGGTGCTGCTGTAAGGTTTCGGGCGCGGCGTTCTGTGGCTCGAAATCCTCGTCGCCGCGTGAAGCCGTGCTGCTGCTCTTGCTGCCCAGGCTGCTGCTGGAAAAATCGATTGGCGACTCGGCCGCGCCACTGCCGTCAGCCCATTCGCTGGTGTCGTCGTTGCTGTTGTCGTTTTCGGTGCCCGCCGCCGCGCTGGGGCGCTCAGGGCTGACATAGTCGGTGTCGTCATCCGTGCCGTCGGCCGGTTCGACATCCTCGCTTTCTTCGGCGAACTCGAGCAGCGGGTTGCTCTCGGCGATCTGGCGCAGTTCCGCTTCCAGCTCCAGCTGCGACAGTTGCAACAGGCGGATTGCCTGCTGCAGTTGCGGCGTCAGGGTCAGCTGCTGATGGAGGCGAAACTGTAGAGCAGGTTTCATGCCAGGCCAATCGAAGGAACTCGATCACATCCTAACGCGTGGCCGCCGACGCGGCCATAGGCGTGTGCAGACAGTGAATACGCCGGCTGTGAGCGCCGCCTCAAAGTCGGAATTCGCGACCCAGGTAAACTTCACGCACTTTCTCGTCGGCCAGGATATGTGCCGGCGTGCCACGCGACAGCACTTCGCCGTCGCTGAGAATATAGGCGCGGTCGCAGATGCCCAGCGTTTCGCGCACGTTGTGGTCGGTGATCAGCACGCCGATGCCACGCTCCTTCAGATGCCGCACGATGCGCTGGATTTCGCCGACCGAGATCGGATCGACGCCGGCGAACGGTTCGTCCAGCAGCATGTAGCGCGGCTGTGCGGCCAGCGCGCGGGCAATTTCCACTCGTCGACGCTCACCACCGGACAGGCTGATGCCTTTCTGGTCGGCGATATGACCGATCTTCAGCTCATCGAGCAGGCTTTCCAGCTCGCTGGCGCGCTGCTGCTGGCTGAGACCGTCGCGCAGCTCGAGCACAGCCAGGATGTTGTCCGACACGCTGAGCCGGCGGAACACCGACGCCTCCTGCGGCAGATAGCCGATGCCCAGCTTGGCGCGCGAGTGCATCGGCAGGCCGGTGATGTCCTGCTTGTCCAGCTTGATGCTGCCTGCGTCGGCTTCGATGAGCCCGACCACCATGTAGAAGCAGGTGGTCTTGCCCGCGCCATTGGGGCCGAGCAGCCCGACCACTTCACCTTCGCGGATCGAGAACGCAAAGTCGCGCACGACCTTGCGCGACTTGAAACTTTTTTGCAGACCTTCGGCGGATAGCATCAGTTATGGCTGCTTTGGCGCAGGCGTGCTGCTGGCGGGGGCTGGCGTTGTGGCCGGCGGCGCGGCGGCAGGCTTGGCGCCGGCGGCCGGAGTCTGCGGTTTCGGCAGAATGACCATGTGGACCTGGCCGTCGCTGCCGCTGGTACCGGTCATCTGCTGGGTCTGCGTGTTGTAGGTCAGCTTGTCACCGTGCGACTCGCCGCGGCCCTGCTGGTGTACAACGGCATGGCCGGTCAGCACGGCGATGCCATTGATGTTGTCGTAGTCCAGCGTGTCGGCGTCACCGGTCATCAGGTTGCCGGCATCGTCGATCTGCTCGATATGCGCAAGCTTGCCCGGTGCGGCAATGACATGGATGTGGCTGATCTGCGTATCCCCATCGATGTTCAGCAGCGCCTTGTCACCGGTCATTTTCAGCGTGCCCTGGATCGCGACGACGTTGCCGGTCAGCGTGGTGACGGTGTTGGGCATGTTGTAGCCGTCGGTGGATGTGGCGTGCAGATCCATCGGCTTTTGCCGATCATCCTGTCTTGCTATCGCTGGCTGCAGCACGAGCAGGCTTAGGAGTAGAAGACCGACCAGAGGACGACTTGGGCGTGCGCGGCGGGAAGGTAATATGGGAAGCATCGAGCAGCTCCAGATGGTTGTCGTTGAGACTGGCACGCATGCCGACTCCGCTTATTGTACGTTGGCCCTGCACGATATTCGCCGGTTCGGCGGTTTCCATGCGCTGTTCTTTCGGCCACGCCGTCACTTCCGACGTATGCATGATCGTTTCGGCTTGGGCGACGCCCTTGGTATCGACGTAAGCTGGGCGATGCAGGTACACCGGCCCCTGCAGTTTGAGCAGGGTGCCTTCCTTGTTGACCCAGCCGTACAGCGAGTTGCCGTCCCAGTCGGGTAAGCCCGGCACCTTGGGTGGCAGCTGGAAGGTCGGCGTATTGAGATAGAGCGATTCGTCGTCCTCGCGCCGTTCAATATGCGGCGACTGCAGGCGCATGCTCTGCTTGCCAAGCACGTCGTATTCGGTGACATGGCTGTTGATCAGCGTATAGCCCGAGCGCGGGGGACCGACGAAATCATTTGGCGCGACCGCAGGTCCGATCCACCAAAGTACCAATTGGCCCGCACCAGCCAGCAAAGCAATGGCCACGGTAGCGGCCAGCACGCTTCGGTCGCGCAGGTAGCGGCGGATATTCAATGTGACGGCACCTTGGCGGCGTTTTTGCCCTGCGCGTGCAAGATCAGATCACATACTTCACGCGCGGCACCGAGGCCACCGCCGTTCGTCGTCTGCCAGTGCGCTTGCTCGGCAACGACCGGATGCGCATTGGCCACGGCAACCGATAGTCCGGCGAGCAGCATGGGCGGCACGTCGGGAAGGTCGTCGCCGACGAAGGCCGCCTGCTCGGTCGTGAGATTTAGCGCGTCCAGCAGTTCGAGCAGGCAGGCAGCCTTGTTGTCCTGCGCCTGATAAACGTGTTCGATGCCAAGTTCCTCGGCGCGCAGTGCCACCGGGTGACTGATTCGCGCACTGATGATGGCCACTACCACACCGTTCTGCTTTAACCGTTTCAGCCCGAGCCCGTCGTGCACATGAAACACCTTGGTTTCGCGGCCGTCCTCGCCATACCACAGCCGACCATCGGTCAGCGTGCCATCCACGTCGAATACGGCGACGCGGATATTGGCTGCGCGGGCGAGGATGTCGGGAGGGACGTCAGCGAGGTAGTTGGATGTCACGGCGTCAGCTGCCTAAGTAGAGGGATTTAAAGACGAGTACGGAGGGGAGGCTCGGCTCTTCAGCTCGTGTCCCATCTCTCGTCCCGCGCCACTGCAGGGAATCACACCACGCGGGCACGGAGCAGATCATGAATATTCAGCGCGCCGACCACGTGCTGTTCATCATCGACGACGAGCAGCGCGTTGATCTTGAGCTTTTCCATCAGCTGCGCCGCCTCGGCGGCCAGCTTGCCGGCGCCGATGGTTTTCGGCTCGCGCGTCATCAGCTCGCCGACCTTCGCGCCGCGCAGGTCCACGCCAACGTCGTCCAGCGCGCGACGCAGGTCGCCGTCGGTGAACACGCCGAGCAGCCGCTGGTCGGCATCCACCACGGCAGTCATGCCCAGATGCTTGCGGGTCATCTCGACCAGCGCGGTGGTGATGCTGGCATCGGGCGATACGCGCGGCACATCGGTGCCGCTGTGCATCACGTCGCTGATATGCAGCAGCAGCCGCCGGCCCAGGCTGCCGGCCGGATGCGAGCGGGCAAAATCGTCCGAGGTGAAGCCACGTGCTTCCAGCAACGCAATCGCCAGCGCATCACCGAGCACCAGCGCCACCGTGGTGCTGGTCGTCGGTGCCAAGCCCAGCGGGCAGGCCTCGCTGGTGATGCTGCCGTCCAGAACCACGTCGGCCTCGGTTGCCAGCGATGACTGGGACTTGCCGGTGATGACGATCAGCGGAATGCCCTGACGCTTGATCATCGGCAGGATGAACAGCAGCTCGTCGGTTTCGCCCGAATACGAGAGCGCCAGCACCACGTCTTCGGGCAGGATCATGCCCAGATCGCCGTGGCTCGCCTCGCCCGGATGCACAAAGAACGCCGGCGTGCCGGTGGACGCCAGCGTGGCGGCGATCTTGCGCGCTACGTGGCCGGACTTGCCCATGCCGCTGACCACGACGCGGCCCTTGCAGGCCAGGATGATTCGGCAGGCTTCGACAAACGCCGACCCGACCCGTGGCCGCAGCGCCTCGATCGCCGATGCCTCCAGGCCAATCACCGAGCGCGCGCTCCGGACGATCAGGTCCGGATCCAGTTCGATGGCCGCGGGTGGGGCGATGCGTGCGTTCATGGGCTCTCGTACTTCATAAGATATCGGCAGCCGGCGGTTGCAACCCGGTGGAATGATGACACCGAACGCTCCCGGACTACGCCAGCGGTTGCTGCTGTCATTTCTGCGCCAGCGTATTTCCATTACCATGGCACATTAATATTTTAACGTCATAAGCCGACGCATTGGATTCCAACGTTGGCATATCCCCCCCTATCGGATAACGCCAAGTCGTCCGTCATTCCCGAGGAATTCCCAGTCATGGACCCAGCCAGCATCCAGGCAATGATCGAAAACGGCCTGGTCGGCGCACAGGTTGACGTGAGCGGGGCCGACGGGGTGCATTTCGAGGCCACCGTGATCGCCAGCCAGTTCGCCGGCAAGCTGCCGCTGGCGCGCCATCGTCTGGTTTACGCCACCCTGGGCGATCTGATGGGCGGGGCGATCCACGCGCTGGCGCTCAAAACGCTGACTCCCGAGGAAGCCGCGGCGCGCCAGTGACGTTTTTTGCATCGAATTGAAGTGTCCGGCATGGATGCCGGTTTTCCTCTGCACTCATGATGAGCGCACAAACTTTAGGAACATGATGGCCAAGATTTTGATCAGCGGCGGCGTGCCGCTCAACGGCGAGGTCGGCATTTCCGGCGCCAAGAACGCCGTATTGCCGATACTTGCCGGTTGCCTGCTGGCTGATGAGCCGGTGAGCATCGGCAACGTGCCCCACCTGCACGACGTCACCACCTTTATCGAACTGCTGGGCCAGATGGGCGTGCAGCTGGTGCTTGACGATCGCATGAAGATGCACGTCGACCCGCGCACCACCAGCACCTGCGTGGCGCCGTACGATCTGGTGCGCACGATGCGCGCCTCGATTCTGGTGCTCGGTCCGCTGGTGGCGCGCTTCGGTCAGGCCGAGGTTTCTTTGCCTGGCGGCTGCGCGATCGGCTCGCGTCCGGTTGATCAGCACATCCGCGGCCTGCAGGCATTGGGCGCCGAGATCACCGTCGAAAACGGCTATATCAAAGCCCGGGCCAAGCGGCTCAAAGGCGCGCGTATTCTGATGGATATGGTTACCGTGACCGGTACCGAAAACATCATGATGGCGGCGACGCTGGCGCAGGGCACCACGATCATCGAAAACGCGGCGCAGGAGCCCGAAGTGGTCGATCTTGCCAACTGCCTGATCGCGATGGGCGCGCAGATCGAAGGTGCGGGTACGTCCACCATGATCATCCACGGTGTCGAGCGCTTGCATGGCGCCGAATACGAAGTGCTGCCCGACCGCATCGAGACCGGCACGTTTCTGGTCGGCGCGGCGATGACTGGCGGCAAGGTGCGTGCCCGCCATGCGCGCGCCGATACCCTGGACGCAGTGCTGTTGAAACTCGAGGAAGCCGGTGCGCACATTTCCACCGGCCCGGACTGGATCGAGCTGGACATGCAGGGTCGCCGGCCGAAGGCGGTGGATATCAGCACCGCGCCGTACCCGGCTTTCCCGACCGATATGCAGGCCCAGTTCACTGCGCTCAACTGTGTGGCAGAAGGCACCGGCGTGGTCACGGAAACCGTGTTCGAGAATCGCTTCATGCACGCGCATGAACTTCAACGGCTGGGCGCGGACATCCACCTGGAAGGCAATACCGCCGTGGTCAAGGGTGTGAAGGAAATGAGCGGCGCACCGATCATGGCCACCGACCTGCGCGCATCGGCCTGCCTGGTGCTCGCCGGCCTTGTCGCCACGGGCGATACCGTCGTCGATCGTGTTTATCACATTGATCGCGGTTACGAGAACATCGAAGAAAAACTTGGCGTGCTCGGCGCCAAGATTCGTCGACTGCCGAACTGATTCATTCCGCTGCAGCCCATGAAAAAGGCCGCTGACGCGGCCTTTTTCATGGGCAATCATTTTTGGTTCTATGGACGGCTGAAACTTACCAGCTGCAAGGTGAGATCGCCGCCGTCGGCCTGGCTGATCTTCACCGGTACAGGGTATTTTTGCGGCACGTACCAAGCGTCGAAGCGCTTGCTGCCGTCATCGCTGCGCGCGACCTTTTCTGCCTTGAACTTGCCGGCCGGTACCTGCACCGCTTCGGTGCCGGTGACCTTGTACTGCTGCTGCTCGACGCCCTGGCGCACGCCAACCGGCACGGTCACCGTCTGCTTGCCGCTGGCTAGCGCCAGACCGATCGCCAGCGGCAAGCTATTGCGATCGGCCATGCCTGGAACCGCGGCGTAGCTGCCCGGGCCCTTACCTTCGTCTACGGTGACTTTGCCCGATGCCGGATCCACGCTCATATGGCGCTGTTTGGTCTTGAAGGAGCTCTGCAGCTTGTAGTCGTAGCTGAGCGTTGTTGGCGCGTCGTTCTGCCAGCGAAAGCGCGTGGTTTCCTCCGAGCTCGCGCCCATCATGGCGGCCATGCCCCCGGTGCCCTTGCTGGCGTTGGTGTAGGAATACTCACCGTTACCGGCAGCGCTGAGTTTGACGGTGGCGTCGCCAATCGGCTGGCCGTCACTGAGCACCTGATAGTGCGCGGTGAACGGCTGCGGCGCGGCGGCAAACGCCGCGCTGGTGGAGAAAGCCAGCGCGAGACCGGCGGCGAGGACGGGTAGGCGGTAGAAAGTTTTCATGCCGCAAGTTTTGCGCAGGCATCCTGAACGTGCCGTGCAGGGCGCGGGTGCGCCGATCAGACGTTGGCCAGGCCGTTATCGATCCACTGCAGCGGCTGGGCGAGGTTTCGACCTTCCCATTGCACTGCGTCGGCTTCGAGTGCGAGCTTGCCAGCGGCGATATCGGCCACCACCGCGACCAGGAGGCGATGTTCCAGCGGCAGTAGCCGCTGCGCCAGCCGCTGTTCGTCGTCATCGGACTCGATGGCCATCCGCACTTGCGCAATCACCGGCCCGCCATCCAGCTCGGCGGTGACGTAGTGCACGCTGGCGCCGTGTTGGCTGTCGCGGGCTTCGAGCGCGCGGCGGTGTGTATGCAGGCCGCGGTACTTGGGCAGCAGCGAGGGGTGGATATTGATCATCCGACCGATCCATGGCGCCAGCGCTTCGCCGTCGATGATCCGCATGAAGCCGGCCATCACCAGCAGCTCGGCGCCACTCTGGGCCACACGGCGAAACAGCTCAAGATCGAAGGCGCGACGATCGGGGAACTGGCGTGGATCCAGTATCAGCGTCGGAATGCCGGCCGATTCGGCGAGCATCAGCGCGCCGGCCTTGGCCTTGTCGCTGGCAACCAGCACGAACTCGATCGGCAAGTCGCCGCATTCGCGCGCCAGCAGCAGCGCGGCAAAATTGCTGCCGCGGCCGGAGGCGAGCACGGCAACGCGCAAGAAGTGTTTCGGCGTGGACATCGGTCGACCGCGCGGCTAGCCGATGCGCACCCGCTCGTCGCCGCGAGCCGGTTCCACTTCGCCAATGACCGAACTGGCCAGCCCGTGCTTCTGCAGCAGCGCGGTGGCGGCAGTTACTGCGTCGCGCGGCAGGATGACGGTAAAGCCGATCCCGCAGTTGAAAGTGCGCCACATTTCGTCGCGCGCCACGCTGCCTTCGCGCATCAGCCAGTCGAAAACTGGCGGCAGCACGATGCTGCTGGCATCCAGCGCAATCCCCAGGCCTTCGGGCACCACGCGGATGATGTTTTCCTTCAGCCCGCCGCCGGTGATGTGGGCCATGCCATGAACCGATCCATGCTTCAGCAGATCCAGAATCGGCTTGACGTAGATGGTCGTCGGCGCCATCAGCGCATCGGCCAGTCTGGTTCCGCCTACGTCCAGGTCGAGTGGGTTGCCGGCGCGGTCGAGAATCTTGCGAACCAGCGAATAGCCGTTCGAGTGCGGACCGCTGGAAGCCACCCCGAGAATCACGTCACCGGCGACAATCGCTTCACCGCCGAGCATCTGCGACTTCTCGACTGCGCCCACGGTGAAGCCGGCCAGGTCGTATTCGCCGGGCGGATACATGTCGGGCATTTCGGCGGTTTCGCCGCCGATCAGCGCGCAGCCGGCGAGCTCACAGCCCTTGGCGATGCCGCCGACCACGGCTACCGTGGTTTCTACATCGAGCTTGCCGGTAGCGAAGTAGTCCAGAAAAAACAGCGGTTCGGCGCCCTGCACCAGTACGTCGTTGACGCACATGCCGACCAAGTCGATGCCGATGGTGTCGTGGCGGCCGAGAATCTGCGCCAGCTTCAGTTTGGTGCCCACGCCATCCGTGCCGGAGACCAGCACGGGTTCCTTGTATTTGCCGGAAAGGTCGAAAAGTCCGCCGAAGCCGCCCAGTCCACCCATCACTTCCGGGCGAAAAGTGCGCTTAACCAGCGGCTTGATACGTTCGACCACGGCATTGCCGGCATCGATATCAACGCCAGCGGCGCGGTAGGTGAGGGCGTCAGACATGGCGTCAACCGGCGTGGAATAAGCGCGCTAGTTTAGCATTATGTGAAACCGCCTCTGGACAGTCTGCGCCGGCTGGGCAAGCTGCCGATAGACGCTGGCGGCGCGATTGGGCAGACTTCCCCTGGGATTTCCCCGCTCGAAGATATCTGACCCATGCGCCTGTCACGTCTGCTGCTCGTCACCCTGCTGTTCGGTCTCGCCGTGCTGTCGCCGCTGCGCTCACAGGCGCAGGGCTCGCCGTACTCGGTCATTGTGCCGGTCAACGACACCAGCGATGCCCAGCGCGATATCGCCTTCACCACGGCCCTGGGGCAGGTTCTTGCACGCGTGGCCGGTGGCCAGGACCTGCGCAGTAACCCCGGTTACGCCGATGCCACCAAGAACGCCGCGTCACTCGTACGCAAATACCAGTACCAGCGCGCGGCCAGCGGCATCAGCCTGGAGGTGGATTTCGAGCCGGGCACGATCCGCCATTTGATATCGACGCTGGGTGTGGCCAGCGCGGGCGTCAAGCCACCGGTGCTTCTGCTGGTCGAGGGCGCAGACGGCAAGCTGTTCGATCAATCCTCGCTGGGCAGTCTGGCCTCTTCGGCCAGTGCGCGCGGCACTAACGTGACCTATGCCGATGCGACCAATCCGCCGGATGTTGGCAAGGCGGCAGCGGCCGACCCGGCCACGCTGGCGGCGATTAATCAGCAGTATCACACCGGCCTGGTGCTCGTCGGCAAGCTGCACAACGGTGGCGCCTCGTGGACGCTGATTTCCGGCGGCCAGTCGCAGACCTGGAGCAACAAAGGCGCGACCGAGGACGCCGTGCTGAGTGACGCCGGCAATGGCATGGTCGATCGCATCGGCAAGCAGCTCAACGTGATCGGGGCCGGCGTCAGCGAGGGCAAGGTCTGGGTGGATGGCCTGAAGTCGGCAATGGATTACGCCAGCCTTCTGTCCACGCTGCGTGCCGATCCGTCGATCAGCAACGTCACTACCATTGGCGCGCAGAACGATGGCGTGCTGCTCGACGTCAAGGCTTCGGTGCCGTTGAGTGCGCTTGCCGCCAATCTCGCCGCGGGTGGTCGACTGCTGCTGTCGAAGAGCGCACATGACGGCGCCGACGCAACGCTGAGCTGGTTGCACTGAGCGAGCTGGGCGATCGCCATTCAGGGGACTGGCTGGTAGCGACCGTTTTGACGCCGGCTTCGTTTGCGGCTAACCATTTTCTGTTTCCAAACCTACCCATCGGCATCCTTAGATCCGGTTTCAGGGGCATTCCATGAACACACCTGCGACGCACGACACCACTTCCCGGCGCTGGCAGCTGCTCGCAATCACTGCTGTTATCGTCTATCTGCTGTGGTTGCTGGCGCCGGTGCTGATGCCCTTTGCCGTTGCGGGCATGCTTGCGTATCTGGGCGATCCGCTCGCCGATCGGCTGGAACGGCTGGGCCTGAGCCGGGCGCTGGCAGCGAGCATCGTCTTCCTCGTGCTGGTCATCGTGTTTGTGGTGGTTCTGCTGCTGCTGATCCCGCTGATATCGCGGCAGATCGAAAACCTCATCTCCAACTGGCCGCACTACGCCGATTGGGCGCAGAACACCGCCTGGCCCTGGGTACAGACCAAGCTGCATCTGGACCCGAAGATGTTCCAGAGCGATCAGCTCATGGCCGATATCAAGGCGCATATCGGCTCCATCGGCAGCATCGCGACTGAAGTGCTGGGCAAGGTGTCGCGGTCGGGCCTGGGCATCGTGCTGTGGCTGACCAACCTGGTGCTGATTCCGGTGGTGGCGTTCTATCTGCTGCGCGACTGGGACCGCATGGTGAGTGCGATCGATCGCATGCTGCCGCGTTCAATCGAGCCGACTATCGCTTACTTGGCGCACGAATCGGACAAGGTGCTGGGTGCGTTCGTTCGCGGCCAGCTGCTGGTGATGCTGGCACTGGGCATTTTCTATGGTGGTGCGCTCTCGCTGGTCGGCATATCGGTTGGTCTGCTGATCGGCATCGTCGCCGGTCTGCTGAGTTTTGTGCCGTATCTGGGTTTTATCGTCGGTTTCGGCGGCGCCGTGATCGCGGTGCTGGTGCAATACGGCGACGTGACGCATCTGCTGATTGTCTGCGGTGTGTTCGTGGTCGGCCAGTTGTTGGAAGGTTACGTGCTCGTGCCGAAGCTGGTGGGCGACAAGATCGGCCTGCATCCGGTGGCAGTAATCTTCGCCGTGCTGGCCGGCGGCGAGCTGTTCGGTTTCCTTGGTGTGTTGCTGGCTTTGCCCGCCGCGTCGGTGATCATGGTGCTGCTGCGCTATTTGGTGGAGCGCTATCGCCAGAGCGACCTGTATACCGAGGAAGGCGAAGAGGATCCGGTCATCGCCGAAGTGGATATCGTCGTGCACAACGCCGATGGCAGCACTGTCGAAAGCGAAACGGCCGTGCCGTTGAAACCCGGCCCGGTGCAGCCCGACCAATTATGACCGCGCAGCTGCCGCTCGCCCTGCGCTGGCCCCGTCGCCAGCGTTTCGAGCAATTCCACGCGGGCGCCAATGCTGCCGCTGTCGCTGCCGTGCAAGTTTTGGCGGGCGAGGCTGATGCGCCGTGGATCTACCTGTACGGCGCCCCCGGCAGCGGGCGTAGTCATCTGCTGGTGGCGGCCTGTCAGGCCGCGCAGGCGGCAGGGCGGGTCGTCCAGTATCTCCCACTGTCGACCCTTGGCGACAGGGCAGCCGCGCTGCGCGGCGTCGTCGGCAGCGAGCTGCTGGCGCTGGACGATCTGGGCGCGATTGCGGGCGACCGCGACGCCGAGCATGCGCTGTTCGATCTTTACAACCGCGCCAGGGCCGAGGGCAGCGCGCTGCTGTTCGCTGCCGACGCCCCGCCATCGCAGCTGAAGCTGACCCTACCTGATCTGCGGTCGCGCCTCGGCGCCTGCACGCAGTTCGCGCTCAAACCGCTGGATGACGACGAGCGCCGCGCCGTACTTAAAGCCCAA
>Ga0302317_10001965_pt1 | contig 14513 bp, 16 predicted proteins | sample III_Palsa_N3_3_FD_200450 | JGI IMG/M metagenome (GOLD analysis project Ga0302317, IMG submission 200450) | Peat permafrost microbial communities from Stordalen Mire near Abisko, Sweden - III_Palsa_N3_3 | ecosystem: Environmental > Terrestrial > Soil > Palsa > Peat permafrost | place: Sweden...
GCTACTGGCCTGCGGTTTGACTGGCCGCGTGGGGCACCCGGACGCTTCGCTTACCGGGTGGGGCAACTGGCAGAGCGGGGGCGGATGTGGCGGTCTGGCTGCGGCGGCTGAGTAGTGTGGTGTAGGCTGACTTCACGTCAGTTGCCCCGCAACGGTGGCGTGGTGCATCAAATGCACCTCACGGACTTCACTAGATCTGCCCCGCCCCCGGGTGCCGGAACCCCGCCCCCTGCTTGGAGGAAAATCGATGACAGAGCTTCGTGATTACCAGATGGAGCCAGTGGCCGATGTGGTGCGGAGTCTTTCCGCGCAGCCCGGCGCGGAATTCCCGGTTGATGGGCTCCGCGCCCAGCTCATCGCGGCCTGCGGCACGGGAAAGACATTCATGTCGGCTCACGCGGGAATCCGGCTCGCCAGGCACGGGCGGATTCTCGTCCTGGTGCCCACGCTGGACCTTCTGGGCCAGACCATCGACACATGGCGGGCTGCTGGCCGAAAGGGGCCGATGTACGCCGTGTGCTCCCTGGAGGACAATGAGCCAGCGCCGGGGGTCATGTGCACCACCAGCATTCAGCGGCTGGCTTTCTGGCTGGATAGGGCGGGCGACGGGCCGGTGACCATCTTCGGGACCTACGCTTCCCTGCCGACTGTGACCGGCGCGCACATCGACGGCGAATACGGCATCCCACCTGCGCGTCCCTGGACGCTGGTGGTAGTCGATGAGGCGCACCGCACCAGTGGCGACATGGGCAAGGCATGGGCCGTGGTTCACGACAACAGGGCACTGCCCGCAGAGCGCCGTCTGTACATGACGGCGACTCCGCGTGTGTGGAATGCGCCGGAGCCGGAGGATTCCGAAACGGGGTCACCCGCATACGAGTCGCTGCCTAAATCGCTTGCGGCATCCATGGACGACGAATCCATTTTCGGCCCGGTGGCCCATAAGCTCAGCCTTTCCCGTGCCCAGGAACTGGGAATCCTGGCGCAATATCAGATCGTCGCTCTCGAAATCGCCGATCCAGTGCTTCACTCCATGCTGGAAAAGGGTGATGAATCAGCCGGTGAGGCGCGGCTGGCGGCGATTCAGGTGGCCCTTTTGAAGGCCATGGCTGAGGAAAATGTTCGGAAGGTGATCTCTTTTCACAACCGGCTTTCTGACGCGGAGCTTTTCTCTGCAACGCTTCCGGGGCGCATCGCCAGGGACTCGTACCTGTCCGGGCTGTACCCCAACGGGGTATGGACCAGCTGGCTTTCCGGTGAGCACGTGACCGGCTACCGGCGTGAGCAGCTGGGCGAATTCGAGAGCGAGACACCCGGTGGTCTGGACCGGCCTGCGGTGCTGGCCAACGTCAAGGTGCTGGCGGAGGGGGTGGACACCCGATCGGACGCGATTGTCTTCCTGGACAGCCGGGGTTCGGTGGTGGACCTGGTCCAGGCCGTGGGCCGGGCCCTGCGGCAGCAGCCCGGGGCCGGGAAGCTGGCCTCGATCATCGTCCCGGTGATCGTGCGCACGGCGGGCACCGGGACGGTGGAGGATGCCGCCGGGGGCGGGATGGTCTCGGATCCGGCGTGGCGCGGGCTGGTCCAGATCCTGTCCGCGCTGCGGGCCCACGACAGCGATGTGGTGGAGGGCCTGGCCGTGCCGCAGCGGCGCAGCGCCACGGAGCAGCCGAACCCGTGGCGGCGGGATCAGGGCCTGGGGGAGGAACCGGGGGCGGAGGAGTCGGAGCCGGGCAAGCCGGGCAAGCCGACGCCGCGCCCGGTGCTCAAGTTCGCGGGCGGGGAGCACAGCGCCGCCGAGGTGGCGGCGATGGTCTCGCTGCGGCTGCTCACCCCCGAGGCGCAGACCTGGCTGCGCGGGTACGCGGCAGCGATGCACTGGCGCGAGCGGTTCGGCCATCTGGCTGTACCCAGCTCGGCGACGGAGCCGGGCGGCACGTTCCCCCTGGGCCGGTGGATCAGCAATCAGCGGACGGCCTACAACGCCTCCACCATCCTGCCCTCCCGGCGGGAGCGCCTGGAGGAGCTGGGCATGATCTGGTCCGCGCGGGATGCCGCCTGGCGGGCCGGACTGACCGCAGCCGTGTCCTGGTCCGAGGCCAACGGCGGCCACCTGGCCGCACCGCTGGCGGCGATGTGGGACGGGGCCCCGGTGGGCCGCTGGCTCGCCGATCAGCGGCGCGCGGCGGGCATCGAGGCGTCCATGCCCGGTGCCCTGACCGACGAGCGCCGCGCGGACCTGGCGGGCATCGACCCCTGGTGGTGCCCCGCCTGGCCCCTGGCCTGGCAGAGGACGTTCCGCGTCGCCCTGGCGCACACCGAGGCCGGGGGCACCCTGGACCTGCCGGACGGGCACCTGGTCCTGGGTGAGGACGTCGGCCGCTGGGCCCGGGCGCAGCAGGCCGGGTGGGCCGACCTGTCCGGGGAGCAGCAGGAGATGGTGGGCTGGCTGGGCATCACGGCCCCGCCGGAGCCGGTGCCGGCCACCCCCGCCCTGGAGGCGGCCCCGGCCGCCCGGGGTGGGCGCGGCCGGGCCGTGCCGTTCGAGACGGGCCTCCTGGCGGCGGCGGCCTACCACCAGCGGGAGGGGAGCATCGCGGCCGTGCCCCGCGCCTACGAGGTGGAGCTCCCGGACGGAGCGACAGTGAGGCTCGGCACGTGGATCATGAACCAGCGGACCCGCGCAAAGCGGCTCACCCCGGAGCAGCGGGACTCCCTGGACGCCCTCGGCATGCGCTGGTGACACCAACTCCCTTGCCATAGTTGTCAGTTGTAGTTCCGATTCGCTGGTCGCCCCATGGGGGCACCCATCCCCCCACTATCTGATGGTCAGTCAGGTAGTGGGGGAGTGCATTTCCGGGCCTGCTATTCGCACCATAATTCCGCCCGGTATTGAATCCGAATTGCGCCCACGGACCCCGGGCAATGCAATTCAGAGAGCACTGGATCGGCAGATTGGAAGTCCGGTCCGGCCTGGCTTCCGCATATGCAAAAAGGGCGCGGCTCTGTCGCGTGCGGGTGCGCCCTGCAACTGCCCCCGGCGCAACCGGCAGGAACGATGTGCGCCGCCCGGCCGCTGGGTACAGTCCGGGCATGAAAACGACGGCGGTCACGAATCAAAAGGGCGGGGTCGGGAAGACCACGGACACGCTCCACCTGGGCGGGGCCCTGGCGCTGCACGGCCGCCGGGTGCTGCTGGTGGACCTCGACCCGCAGGGGAACCTGACCAGCGGCCTGAAGGTCCCGCGCCTGCCGGAGAGCGGCCCGACCCTGGCGTCCGTGATGCTGGACGGCGGCGACGCCCGAACGCTGGTGCGCACCATCGCCCCCGGCCTGGACATCATCCCGGCCAGCCTGGATCTCTTCCTGCTGCCCGCCCGGCTGCGTGAGCGCGCCGCCGGGGAAACCAGGCTCCGCCGGGTCCTGGCGCAGCTCGCCCCCGACTACGACCACTCGCTGATCGACTGCCGTCCGGCGGTGGACAGCGACACGAATGCGGCCCTGGCGGCGTCTGACAGCGTGCTGGTGCCGGTGGACGTGGACGAGTGGAGCATCGAGGCGGTGACGCTGGCGATGGGACAGATTGCGCTGCTCATGGCGGACATGGACCGGCCCCCGATGCACTATCGCGGCATGGTCCTGAACAACGTCAAGCGGCCGTTCAGCGACTTCGCCCAAGCGGTGTACGACCAGCTGCACACTCTCTCGATCCCGGTGATCGCGGAGATCCCGGTGCGCTCAAAGCTGGCCGAAGCCCGCAACGCCGGGCTGCCGATCGGTCTCTACGACCCCAAGTGCGACGCGGCCCAGATGTTCGCCGACCTGGTGGTCAGCGCCGGATTCGAGGCGGCCGCATGACCGCGCGGCAGCGCAAGACGTTCACCATCACCGCCGGGCAGGACCCCAGTCAGGTGGGCAGCGCCCTGGTGGCCGGCCAGCAGCAGTTGGCCTCCGAGCGGGAGGCGGGGCGCGGCGGCCTGGTGCTGGCGGCGGTCCCGGCCCCCTACCTGTCCGAGGACACCGGGCCCCTGACGGAGGACCAGCGCGAGGAACTGCGGACCTGCGAGTCGGGCGTCGCCGGGCTGCGGGCGGCGTTCTGGATCGCCGGGAAGGCACTGCACACCATCCGTGACGCACGGCTGTACCGCGAGACGCACCCGACCTTTGAGGACTACCTGGCGCAGCGCTGGGACATGGGCCGGGCGCAGGGGTACCGGCTGATTGAGGAGTGGAGGCTGGGTGAGCGTCTGTCCGTGTCTCCCATGGGAGACACGGAGCGCGTGTCCGAGCGCCAGGTACGCGCGCTGCTGCCGGTGGCCCGCAGGTCCGGCACCGAGGCCGCCGCCGACGTCTATGCGGCCACCGCGCGTGCGGTGACGGGGCGGCTGACCGCAGCCGTGCTCGACATCGTCGTCGCGGCCCTGCCGCCGGGGGCCGACCTGCCGCAGGACTGGGAGCAGCGGGTGGCCGCAGCCCTGGCCCCGCCGGAGCAGCCCTCCGACGCCGAGACCGGGGCCGGGAGTGAGGCAGCCCCGCAGGATGCGCCCGCGTCCCCCCTGGCGCCGCTTGAGGCGGCTCTGGCGGCCCTGCGCCGGGCCTACAAGGGCCTGCCCCCGGCGGCGGTGGACGCTGCCGTGGCAGCCGACCCGGGGGGCGCTGCGGACCTGCTGGAGAGCATCCGCCAGGAGGCGGAGCGGATCACCCGCCGTGCCGTCCCCCGCCACGCGAAGGGGCGAAGGGCGCAGTAGGCCGCTGGCTCATCGGTGGCGGCGGACGGTCTCAACCGCCACCGTCACCAGCAGCGCCGCCAGGGCCAGCGAATCGGCGGCGGCGGCGATGGCGAGCAGCAGATCGGTGGCCCGCTGCCCCCACACGCCCACCACGATCACGAGCAGCACCGCCGCCAGCAGCGTCGGGGCGACGTAGCGCCGGACGCCGGTAGCAGCGGTGCTGGGCACCACTACCACCACGGGCTGCGGCTGCGGCGGGAACTGCTGCTGAGGGGGGATCAGGGGCGGTGGCGTAGCGGTCTGCTGGTCCATGGTCCGCACACTATCCGTCGCCTCCGTCACCCGGCAGGCCAATAGCGGGTGCCCGGCTCACGCCCGCCTGAGTGCCTGTTTGTGACCCTTGCATGCCACGGGAGAGCACGAGGCGGCGGCTCCGTGCCGCACCAGTCGTCGGCCAGGGTGCCCCGGCTGTTGAGCGGCCATGCTCGGCGGGAATCGGACGCTCGGTCAGTAGAGCTCGCACTCCCAGGGCTCCAGTGCGGCTTCTCCGGGTGGAACCTGTCCCGTGCAGTACTGGTATAGCCAGGTGGCAGCGCGTCGTTCCGCGTACTTTTCGTTGAGGGGTTCTCCGTATTCATCAAGTTCGAGGACATTGACGAAGATGGCGAAGCAGGTCTCCATCTGGCTGGGTGAGTCCTTCAACTCGTCCCAGTAGTTGATGCCCTCCAGCATGGGATGACCTACTGAGCCGCGAGCGACCCATCCGGCGAAGCGGCGGATGGCCCCCGACGTGCCATGACTGAGATGCGACGACATGCGTTGAACCCTAGTCCGGTTCGTCGTCAGATCCGCCGGGGCCGTGGGGAGTGCCCAGGCGGGACAACCGCGGGTCGGCGGCCGCCCCGCCGCTGCCGACAGCGGGAGTGGCCCCGGGGCGGCAGGTCAGTGGGCTCGCTCAGGCGGCGATCGGCTCCGGCTGGAACATGCCAGGGGTCGCCGTCGGCAGCGGCTTGGCGCGGGCTGGGGTTCGGGTCAGGCGGCGGGTCATGAGGGTGACGGCGGCCCAGGTGATCAGACTCTCGCTGATCTCCGGGCGTCGTTCGTAGTCGCGGCAGTGGCGACGGGCCCGCATCATCCACGACAGGCTCCGTTCGACCACCCACCTGCGGGGCAGGATGACGAAGCCCTTCACGCCGGGCGGACGGCGGACTGTCTTGATCGTCAGGTTGAGATAGGTCTTGGCCCAGGTGACGAGCTGGCCGGCGTAGGCGGAGTCGGCCCAGACGATCGCGATCTCCGGGTGCATGATCCTCAACCGGAACAGGACATCCTTGGCCGCGTCCCTGTCCGTCATCGAGGCTGGGGTCACGATGACCAGCAGCATCAGGCCCCGGGTGTCGACCACCAGGTGCCGCTTCCTCCCCGAGATCTTCTTCGCGGCGTCAAATCCGCGGGTGGCCTTGGAGACGGTCTCGGCACCCTTGACACTCTGGCTGTCGATGATGGCCGCCGCGGCCTGGGGCGTCTTGCCCGAGGCGAGGCGGATCTCGCGGCGCAGGTGGTCGCGGATCATCCCCATCACCTCGGTGGCCGCCCACCTGGCCATGAACCCGTAGATCGTGCGCCAGGGCGGAAAGTCGGCAGGCATCGCGCGCCACTTTATGCCGTTGTCGACCAGATAGCGGATGCCGTCGACGATCTCGCGGCGCGGATGCGCTTCGGGGTGGCCGCCGGTGGCCGTGGTGCTGGCGGCGGGCGGCAGCAGGGGTTCAAGCAGGGCCCATTCGGCGTCGCTGGTGTCGGAGGGGTAGCGGGCGGTCCGCACCGCCGGTCCGATCCAGGCCACGGGCCTGGGCCGGCTCGGAGCCGGTGCCCGCACCGGGGCGCGGGTCACTGGAGTTGGGGGTTGGCGATCATGTCGAGGGCGGACTCGACGGCGGTCATCTGGGCGAGCATGTACTTGACCCAGCGGCTCTTGGGGAACAGCTTGGCGTGCGGCGCAAGGGTCCCGGTGACCATCCGCCGGATCTGGATGGTCTTCACCCCGGCCCAGGCGCGCTCCCAGGCCTCCAGTTCGTCGGCGTCGGCGGAGAAGCGGTAGCCCTTGGCTCGGTTCCACAGGATCGGGGGCCAGCCCCGCTCCGCGCAGATGTCCCGCAACGCCCCGAGTCCGCTGCGGACCTGGTGGCGCGACAGCTCGCAGACGCTCATCAGCTGCGGGAACGCCAGCCCGGCCGGTGCGGCCTCCATCAGCGCGATCCGCAGGGTCTGCGCGTGGCGCTCCGCCGTGGGCGAGCGCCGGTCCACGGCTACTCGCCCTGCAGGAGGCGGGCGAGCTCGGCGTCCACGTCGACCATTCCGGTGTCCACCGCGTGCTCGATCCATCCCAGCGTCGCGCGCACCCGGGCCAGGTTCTCGTGGATCAGGGCGCGTTCGTCCTCGGACAGGGTGCGTCCGCGCAGGCCGGGGACCACCCGCCCGGCGGTTGCCACGAAGGAGTGGCAGGCGGTGGCCAGGTCCAGGAACTCCGAAGTTCGCTGGAGCTGACGCACCACCGGGGCGATCGGGTCGCTCTGCTCGAAGTGCTCGCGGGCCTGGCGTCCGCGTTCGACCTGGGCATGGTTGACCATGTTCCGGGCCCCGTCGTCGGCCATGGCCTTGAACGCCACCTCCGGACGCCGCAGGAGGTCAGCTGCCGCGCGGACCGCGATCTGCTCGTCGTGGGCCAGGTCGCGGATCGCGTCCACCTTCTCCTGCGCCGGCAACCGGGCCGCGACCTCGGGTCGCCGCAGCAGATCAGCGGCGACCTGGGCGGCGACCTGGTCGTCCAGGGCCAGTTCGTGGACCGCCCGCACCTTCTCCACCACCGTCACCGGCTTGTCCACCCGGTGGCCCACCCGGCGCCTGGCCGCGTCCGGGGTCCATTTGCGCAGGCCGGTGCGCTCGTCCAGCGGCGGGGTGTCCATCGCCTCGAAGCGCTCGGCCGCGTCGGTGATCGCGGCCAGGACGGCGTGGATCTCGTAGGAGACATCGCTGTGGCGGTGGGCGGCGGGCCAGCGCGAGGCGACCCAGCGGCGCGAGGAGACGGTGTTGTAGGGGATGTCGGTGTCGTCCGACAGCCGGTGCAGTGAGTGCCCGACCCCGAACAGGTCGTCGTCGCCGCCTGGCAGGGAACCCCCGTGCCGGCGCATCGGTTCGACCTCCAACGCCCCGTCCCCGACGGTGAACTGGACCCTGGACTCCGTGGTCGCCGCCTCGACCAGGTCGGCGACGATCTGTTCGTAGCGCTGCTGGCTGACACTGCCGACCTTCTCGGCCTCGGACATGGCGGACACCGCCCATCGGGGCACGGGGGTCGGCGGTCAGAGCCGTCGGCGACAAGTCCCGGCCTCACTGCTGCCAGCGTTAGCCCACCGCGAGATCATCCACCAGCAATGACAGCAACTGACCGTTCGAAACCAGGTTCGGACAGGAAAACCGTTCTCTCAAGCGTCAATCCGACGCTTGGACGAACGATTTCTTTCGCTGGCCCCAGGCCACCTTCCGACACCCGGGCGAGCAGTACACCGCGTTGCTGCGGTGATCCACCCCCGCCACCCAGCCGGCCCCGCACTGCGGACAGCCCCGCGCTCCCTCGCCCCGCTGCACCGCCGCCACCCGACGCTGAATCCGTCGCGTCTGACGCCACTGCCTGGAGCGACACCCTGCCGAGCAGTACACCGCATGCGGTCGAATCCCCGGCTCCAGCCGGAAACCGCACCCCGGGCAAAGCCGCGCACGCACAGGTCCACCATCACCGGACACATCGTCAGACTAGCCCCACCTGAAGATCCAGATGCCAGGTTCAGAAACGGGCACTGAACGGAATGCTCTCGGCATCTGAGCGGGACCGGAACCAGCGCAGGGTGTTGGGAGCCCCGGCCGTCCGCCGTGGGGGTACCGGGACGGCCGGGGCCGATCATGGGGTGGCCGTCCTCCGGGCCGCTACGGCCTCGGCCAGCAGCGCGTCCAGGTCGTCCCGGCCGCATCCACCCAGTGCCATCAGCTCGGCGGTGCCGGCACCGGCCGCGTGCTCGGCGGCCAGCCGGGCCGCCAGGGCCGCCCGCTCGGGGCCGGAGCGTGGGACCTGCTGGGGACCGCGCCTGATCGGCATCATGACGCCGCCAGGACGGTGCTGGGCAGCGGCTGGCGGCCGTCGGGACGGTCCGGCCACCAGGCCAGGTCCTCCCGGTAGCGGCGCCGCTCCGGCACCGGCTGCGGCTCTATGTGGATCACGTCCCGCATGTGGTCGATCAGCTCCCCGACCGCCAGGCGCCGGGCCCGCCGGTCGCCGAACAGCGCCGCATCGCAGGCCACCTGCAACTGCGCGCACCGGTCGCACTGCCCGCGTACGACCGCGTCGCGCTGGCTGCCATCGGCCGTCTCAAGCCAGGTCACCGCGCCTCCCGCCGCTGCTCCGCGAAGTGGACCCCGGCCTTGAAACCGCCCGCCCACACGGCCATCACCAGGCTGTGCAGCTGGTTCGCCGACGCCCTGCGGCGCGCAATCCGCTCCATCAGCTCGACTAAGCGGAACATCCTCGCCACGGCATCCGCCGTCTCCTGGAGATCCGCCTCCGAGAGCGGACTACCCACGAACGGACGCGCCGCCCGGACTGCCTCCAGGTGCTCCAGGACAGGCCCGGACAGGATCCGCCGGACCACGGCGGGACGCTCCCGGCGCCCGCTCACTCCTGCACCGCCGCACACGGGCAGCCCTCGACGGCGCAGCCGCACGGGACGTCGATCCGCACGTTCCCCCAGCCCTCGGGGTAGACGATCAGGCCGCGCAGGCACTGATCATGACGACCCGCGCGGCACCGCCGCGACACGTACAACTCCTGCGCCCCGGCAGGCTCGGGAGCAGCGGAGATCACACTCTGTTGGTCACTCATCGCGGCAGTGTCTCGCCGCTGGCCGGGCCCGTTCGTACATTTTGTGCCCCTGGCCCGGCCAGCTTTTCAGACCGCGATGCCGACCTCCGCCGCCAGGCGGCGGGCAGCGGGACGGACCGACGCCGGGCCCTTGGCCAGGCCGCGCACCAGATCGTGTGTCTCCTTGTTCCACCTCGGCGTCTCCGGGGCCGCGCCCACGGCGGCGTCCACCAGCTCGACGACGCGGTCGTGGTCGCCGACCATCGCGTGGGCCCGGGCCACCTCGACCAGGTGGCGGGAGCGGCGCGGGCGGGCGGGGATCAGGGCGGCGTCCAGGTCGCCCGCCAGCCGCAGCGCGGTGCGCGCCTGGCGCAGCTCCACGGCCACGGTCACCCCGTGGATCCCTGTCGCGGTCACGGACGCGCTGGTGGGCGACGACCACCAGGTGGCCGGCAGGGCCTGGACCGCGAGAGCGGCACGGTCGTGCCACCCCCACGCAAGGCCGGACTCCCCGGCGCGGGCGTGGGTGATGGCCGCGTGCCAGGCCATGGACGCCCAGGCAGCCCGCAGCGTCGGCGAGTCCCCGCGCACCGGATCCAGCAGCCGAAGGGTGTCCTCGGTGACCGTCTGCGCCGAATCCCAGCGGCCCGCCTCGCGCAGCGCCTGGACCAGGAACCAGGCGGCCTGACCAACAGCCGCCGGATCCCCGCAGGCGCGGGCGGTCGCCAGGGAACGTTCCGCGACCCTCCACACCAGGTGGCCGTCGCCCTGGTAGGCCGCGTACATCTGGCACAGGTTCAGGGCGCTGGCGTACAGCGCCTGGGCCCGGCGCGTGTCCGTCACCTCCGGGTGCGACGCCGCGATCGAGGCGGCGGTCAGCAGTTCCGGCAGCAGCTGCGCCAGCGCGGTCCGGTGGTCCCCCCGGGTGTCGCGGGCGCGCCACCCGGCGCGCAGCGCCGCCGCCACGTGGTCCAGCGACGGCGGCGGCCCGTCCGCCAGGCCCAGCGGCGCCCCGTCCACCGCCCGCCGGACCGCGCTCAGCGACGGGTGCTCGGCCCCGTCGAACATGGCGACGGGCAGGGTGACCGTGCCGGTCAGCTCGCTGAGGTCATCGACGCCCAGGGCCTGCGCCAGGCGGACCAGGACCGGCAGGTGCGGCGGTTGCAGCCGCCCGCTCTCGATCGCCCGGAGCCATCCTTCGGACCGGCCCACCAGTGCGGCCACCACTGCGCGCGACATTCCCCGGCGCTCCCGAATTGCCCTGATCCGCTGACCGGTCGTCAGCCCCTGCGGCAGTGCTGCCATGTCATCCCCTCCGGTGGGCCCACTCCCAGCGTAGGCCGTGCGCACCCGCCTGCGGCCCGATCTCCGGCCGGATCACCCGAGGGGGGCGACTGGTGGGGGATCGGGCCGCAGGGAGGCGTCCAGGGCGGCTGCCGGGCCGGTCTGGCCCGGCAGCCCGCCTGGCGGACGGTCAGTAGAGCACGTCCAGGTAGTCAATGGAGGTGAACCGGACCAGCAGACCGCCCGCCCGGCGGCCGCCGTCCTTGAAGTAGATCTCCTGGAACCCCTCGGCTGCGATGGCCTGGAGGGCGGCCTCCCCGGCGCCCTCGGCCTGGGCGTCGAACAGCCGGGCCGCGTAGGAGGCGGGCAGCCGCACGGTCATGCGCCGCTCGCGCAGGTCGTCCGTGCTGCCTGCCGGGGCGTCGTAGCCGAACTGGGCGCGGCACTCGATCGTCACCCCGCCGCTGGCGGCGGCACGGTCGGCGGCGCGCTTGCGCACCAGCGGCTGCCACCGCGCCTTCACCTCCCGGTCGATCGCCTCGGCGACTGCCTTCGGCGGGTGCTTGCGGGTGCCGTCCAGGTACCGCTCAATCGTCCGCTGGGACACCCCCAGCAACTCGGCGACGGCGCGGGTGGTGCGCAGCTGCTCCATCAGGAACCGGGCCCGGGACCGGGTGGAGACCGGCGGCTGGCGGGTGAACTGCTGTTCGGCGGCGCGCCGGAGCGCGTCCTCGATCGGCTCCATGGTCTACTCCCCGTCCGCAGCGGCGCTGTCGCCCTTGATGTGCCGTGCCGGATTGAGCCCCTGGTCCAGCAGCGTGGCCGCCCACAGCAGCGGCTGGCTTCCTTCGTGCTTGACCATCCCGGGGGAGACGCCGAGCCGGAACCCGCCCTTGACCGGCTGGCCGGACGCGTCCAGCGGCAGCAGGTCCAGCGGCGAGGGTCCGGCTGAGGCGTAGACCGCGCAGTCGGACAGCACGGCGATCGGGTAAAGGTCGGCCCGGGTCGCCCAGGCACGCATCTTGCGGTGCATGTTGGTCCGGGCGCTGGAGATCACAGCGGCCCGGATGTCCGGGCGCCAGGTCGCCCGGTCCAGCGCGGGCCAGCGCTCCCCCGGCCGGTGGTGCCCGCCCTGCGGACGCTCGCGCAGCTTGCCGATGCCGCCCTTGACCGTCGCCTTGATCGCGGACAGCACGGCCGCCGACCCCGGATCGGTGCTCTTGTGCTGCTCCATGGCCGCCAGGAACGCCTCCGGACCCAGGTCGGCGGTCACGCCCAGGTCGGCCATGGTGGCCAGGTACGCGTCCCGCAGCCGGGTGTACCAGGGATCCAGGTAGGGCCCGCTGTCCGGCCGGATCCACGCCTCGGTCGGCCGGACCTGGCCGCCCAGCTCCACCGCGTAGGCCACGGTGGGCGTGGCGTACCAGCCTGGGCCCTGCGGCCGGGTGCCGTGCGGGGTGAACGGCGACGGCAGCCGCTTGTCCACCTCGACCCCGGACAGGTCCACCAGCCAGCTGCCCGGAACGTTCTTGTCGAACACCGGGTGGCTGACGTGCACGGGCGCACCGAGGCCGACGCGCAGCCGGTTGGAGGCGGCGGCGAACGCCATGTTGACGTCGATGCCCACCGCCCAGGGGAGCGCGCACTCGGCGTCGGTCAGCAGCTGCGGATCGCGGATCCACTCGAACGCCTCTTCCGCCAGCACGTCGCCGTCCGCGCGCCCCTGGGCCAGGGGGTGCTCCTCCGGGGCCTCCGGCGGCGCCGGGTCCACCGGCCCGGCCAGCGAGCCGGGCACCGGCCCGGGCACCCATGACCCGTCCTCGGCGCGCACGGCGCGCGTCGGCGGGCGCAGCGCGGTCATCAGCTCCAGGCCGGAGACGGCGGTGGAGCCGCGCGGGGTGATCACCCGCGTCGCGTAGTCGCCCAGGACCCGCGCCAGTTCCGGCGCGGGCAGCGCGCCAGCACCGCCCCACGCCCGGGCGTCCAGCGCGTCCCAAGGCAGTACCGCCAGCTGGACACAGAGCCGGTGGCCGCCCTCGACCGGGCGGTAGATCCGGGCCCAGGGCCCGAACCCGCGCCGGGTCAGCTGCCACCTGGTCTTGAGGACCTGCTTGACCACGGGGTGGGTGTCGGGCAGCCGCAGGCCGCGCCGGTCCTCCAGCCGCTCCGGCAGCCCCAGCCGCACGGCGGCCGTCGCGGTGAGCACCACCAGCGGGTCACCGTCCCGGCCGGAGGGGTGCAGCCGGGGCGAGCCGATCCGGGCCTGCTCCAGAGTCCACTCCACCAGCGCCGGAACCGTCGTGGCCGGGCAGTCCAGGACCAGGCCGCCGACGCCGTATGCGGTGCCGTCGCCGTCCAGCACCAGCAGCGGCCCGTGAGCGAACCGGGGATCGGCCGCCCCGGCGGGCGCGGTGCCGGCCACCGGGCGCCGGGCCGCAGCCGGGGCCCGGACCACGGCCGGAACCGGGGTACGGGCCACCGCGGATTGCGGTGCGGCCGGAGCCGGAGCCACCGGGGCAACGGCCGGGGCCGGAGCAGCGCCAGCAGCTGCGGCCAGGCCCTCCAGCAGCAGCCGGTACGCGGCCAGCCGCTCCCCGGTCGGCTCGGCGCGCCCTTCCTCCCACGCGGCCACGGACGGGACGCGCACGCCCAGGGCCTGCGCCACGGCGGCCCGCGTGAGCCCGGCCGCTTCCCGCAGCCGGACCCGCTCCGCCGGAACCGGCAGCACCAGTCCGGCCGAGACGGCGGCCAGCAGCGCGGCCACCCTGTCCATCGGGTTGGTATCAGACATTGCGGCCCCCCTGACTCTCCAGCTCACTGCCGAGGAACGCGGCCACGGCAGCATGCGCTTCGGCCTGTACCCGGAGCTCGGTGCGGCATGGACCGCAGAGCACCGGCCCTCCGGAGGCAAGGACCATGCCGACCCGTCCGCAGCCGTCCTCGCACAGCGGGACGGCCGGGCCGCTCTCCAGCTCGACCGCCGAGCAGGCCGGGCACAGCACCCCAGCCCCCGGTACCGGATTCGAGCACGGCTGCCCTGGCAGCCCCGGGCACTCATGGTGGATCCGCCGTGCGAGAGCCCGCTCCGTGGTGTCCGCCTGCATCGGGAACGCCCCCGTCGCCGCCCGCAGGCTCGGAGGGGTCCAGTCCCAGATCTCGGTGATCCTGGCCCGCACCACCCCGCCCGGCGTCGTGCGCACCACATCGATCGGCGCACCCAGGACGTCCACCAGCTCACCTGGCAGCCACCCCCGGTTCAGCAGGTCATCGATCCGCTCCGCCTGGTGCGTCGCAACCTTCCCGCCCAGCTTCAGCTGAGGCTCCGCCGCCGCGATTCCCGCCAACACCGCCCGCGCCCGCTGCGACGGCCCCGCCGCCCGGCCGCCAACCCCCGGCTGCTCCTGGATACCCCCTCCGTCCGTCCATCCGTCCGGCGCAGCCTCGCGCGCGTCTCCTACCAGGACGGACGGACGGAGGGGCGGATGTGACGGTTCTAGAGAAGGGTTCTTGATGGGGCTATTGATATTGGGCATTACCGGTGACGCCACCCTCGCGTCACCCATGACGCCACCCCTGGCGTCACCAGT
>Ga0302317_10001967_pt1 | contig 14501 bp, 14 predicted proteins | sample III_Palsa_N3_3_FD_200450 | JGI IMG/M metagenome (GOLD analysis project Ga0302317, IMG submission 200450) | Peat permafrost microbial communities from Stordalen Mire near Abisko, Sweden - III_Palsa_N3_3 | ecosystem: Environmental > Terrestrial > Soil > Palsa > Peat permafrost | place: Sweden...
GCGCGGTTCCAGGTCTTCATCCGGTCCGGATGAAACGACGCCTTCAGGGCCTCGGTGAACAAGGCTTCCTTGCCGCCGAAATAGCGTTTCACCAGCGCCACGTCCGCGCCGGCCTGATTGGCGATGTCGCGCAGGGCGACATGGTCATAGCCCAGCCGCGCGAACTGCGACTGGGCGGCGCTCAGGATCGCCGCTCGGGTGGCGGCGGCGTCGCGCCTGCGGGGCGGGGCGTGGTCGGGGTGGAGGATGGCGGCGTCGGTCATGCGCCCTCAATCTACACCAGCCGAAAGGATTTGGTCAGGCGCGGGCCGGAATGATCACCGGCATGGCCTCATAGCCGTGCACGAAGGCCGAATAGGTGCGGGTGGGCTCGCCAACCAGGTTGATCACCGGAAAACGCTTCAGAATCTCCTCCCAGATGATCGTCAGCTGCATCTCGGCGACGCGGTTGCCGACGCAGCGATGGATGCCGAAGCCAAAGGAGAGATGCTCGCGCGGCCGCACGCGGTCGATGATGAAGGCGTTGGGGTTTTCGATCTTCTCCTCATCCCGGTTGCCCGAGATGTACCACATGACCACCCGCTGCCCCTGCTTGATCAGCTTGCCGCCGACCTCGACGTCGCGGGTCGCGACCCGGCTCATGTGGGCGAGCGGCGTCTGCCAGCGGATCGTCTCGGAGACCATCGAGGTGATCAGTTCGGGATTGGCGCGCAGCTTGTCGTACTGGTCCGGGTTCTTGTTCAGCGCGAACACCGAGCCTGAGATGGTGTTGCGCGTGGTGTCGTTGCCGCCGACGATCAGCAGGATCACCGTGCCATGATAATGGTCCGGCGTCATGGTCCGGGTGTCGGCGTTGTGGGTCAGCATGGAGATCAGGTCCATGCCGGGCTCGGCGTTGATCCGCTCGTTCCACAGGCCATCGAAGGTGTTGAAGCACTCAAAGATGGACTCCGCCTTGTGCTGCCAACTCTTCACCGGGCCATGGCCTGGAGCATTGGTCACCATGTCCGACCAGTGGGTCAGGTTGCGCCGGTCCGCGAACGGGAAGTCGAACAGGGTCGCCAGCGTCATCGCCGTCAGTTCCTTCGACACCAGGTCGACCCAGTCGAATTCCTTGCCGATCGGCAGGGAGTCGAGGATCTCGCCGGCGCGTTGGCGCACCACCGGCGCCATGTTGGCGATATTGCTTGGCGCCACCGTGGGGCTCACGGCCTTGCGATGCACGCTGTGCTCCGGCTCATCCATGGTGATGAAGCCGGCCCCGCCCTTGCGAGGTTGACGTCCCATCGCGGCGAACACCTTCTCCTGCTCGGCCATCGCTTCCAGGTTCGGCAGGCCAATCCCGTCGGCCGACGAGAAGGCTTCATGGTTGGTGTCCACCGCCATGATGTCGTTCCAGCGGGTGATCGACCAGTAGGGACCGAACTCGCTGTCCGGGGTGAAATGAACCGGATCTTCGCGCCGCAGCCGTTCGAAGTAGGGCCAGATGGTGTCCTCTTGGAAGCGAATGGCGGAGGCGGGATTGATCTCCGCGAGCGGCAGGGCGTAGGCCTTGGCGGCTTCCGAATTGGCGTCGACTTTGACGGCGATATTCATGGCGTCTTCCCATTCGCGGCTGGTCGTTTGAGCGAGCATCCTCCTCGATAGTCTGCATGTCAATGACCATTGACTTATCGCCGGGACCGCGAGAGGACTGCCGCCGAACCAGGGTTTGACGACCAGTGGTGAATTGGAGCCTGCGATGCCGACCATCCTCTACCAAAGCCATGACGGCGGCGTCCGTGAGGTGGATGTGCCCGACGGGACCAGCGTGATGGAAGGCGCGGTGCGCAATAGCGTGCCGGGCATCGACGGGGATTGCGGCGGCGCCTGCGCCTGCGCCACCTGCCACGTCTACATCGCCGACGAATGGTTGGCTCACCTGGCGCCCCAGTCGGACATGGAGCGGAGCATGCTGGATTTCGCCGAGAACGTCCGCCCGAACTCCAGGCTGGGCTGCCAGATCAAGATGGACGCGCGCCTGAGCGGACTTCAGCTCGAACTGCCGGAGAGTCAACACTAGGCTAGGGTCGCGAAAGACCCTCGGCAAAGGCGTCCAGGGTCGCGGTCACCACCTCGCTCGTCACCTCGTCCGGGGTGATGAAGGACTGGATCATAAACCCCAGCGCGATGGACTGCAGCGCCACGGCCAGCTGGCGCGGGGTCATGGCCGGGTTGCGGTCCTCCAGCCGCGACAGGTACACGGCCGTGCCCGTGAAGGAGCCGGCGTAGGCCGCCGCCAGACCCTTGCGCAGCTCCGGATCGCTCAGGGCGTGGAGCTGGAATTCGGCCAGGAAGCTGGCCTCGCCCTGGGCGCGGCCAAGGGTCGCCACCAGATCGCCGGCCATGGCCGAGAGTTCCTCGGCGACCGATTCGGCGGGCGGGCGGGCCGAGGCGAGGGTCAGCCCCTTGGCCCCCATGGCCGCCAGCAAAAGCTCCGCCTTTCCCGAGAAGTTGGAATAGATCGCCCCCTTGGTCATGCCGGCGCGCGCGGCGATCTCATCCAGGCTGGCGGCGGCGAAACCCCGCTCGGCGATGATCGCCAGGGCCGCGTCCACCAACGCGGCGCGGGTGCGCTCGCGCTTGCCGCCAGGGCGGGAGGGTTGGGGAGAGTCGGTTGACATCGGCATATAATATGCTGTAGGTATAAAATACTCACGGTATATTTTATCGCCACAACATGAAGGAGCAAGGCGATGGGCAAGCAGTCACGGATCGATTCCCCGCCGTTCATCGGCGTCCGCTTCAACGTCGCCGGTCGGCGGCTTGTGCTTGATCGGGCGGGGAAGGGCGGTCCCGCGGTGGTGTTCCTGCCCGGCGCCGGGCTGATCGGCGCTGACTTTCTCAACATCCACCAGGCGGTCTCGGCCTTCACCACATCGGTCCTCTATGACCGCGGCGGGACCGGTTGGAGCGATCCCATTGCGTTACCGCGCACCGCCGCCGAAGCCGCCGACGAATTGCGGGCCCTGCTGGCGGTCGCCGGGGTCGCGCCGCCCTATGTGCTGGTTGGCCACTCCCTGGGCGGCGCCTATGCCCGCCGGTTCGCCCAGCGTTTTCCGGCCGAGACCGCGGGCCTCGTCCTGCTTGATCCGGCTGACGAGCGCTATTCGGAAATCCCGCCGCAGAGCGCCTGGGCGCAGGTGCGCCAGATCCTGAAACTGATCCCGGCGCTGGCGAACATCAAAGCCTTCTACCGGCCCATGTTCGCCCGCATGTTGGCGACCTGGCCGGAGCCGGTCCGGGACCGGCTCGTCGACTACCACGTCACCAACTGGCGCCGGAGCCTGGACGAGGCCAGGAACCTGCAGCCCCAGGTGCTGAACGAGGTTCGCGACGGCGGCGCCCTGCCGGATGCGCCGATGATCGTGCTGACCGCGACCGGGCTCGACCCCTTCATGGCGGTCATGTCGACGCCCGCCTATCAACTGGATTTGATCGCCCGAAAGACCGGCTTCTATGACGCGCTGGCTGCTTCCGTCCCGCGCGGCGAAAACCGCCTGACCCCGAACGCCGGCCACAGCACCCTGCACACCGACCGCCCCGACGCGGTGGTGCAGGCGATCGCCGACGCGGTCGCCATGGCCGCCCAGGCTCGCGCCGTGAGTTTGGCCGTTTGACAGCACTCCCCTCGCGCCTTACGCCGCCTCACAAAGCCAAGCAGAAACGGCCGGGGCGAGGACTATGTATTACAAGGAATTGAAGGCGGCGTGGGGCGAGCTGACCGGCCCCGGCGCCCCGTTCGAGGTGGTTCCCGTCGACGTGCGCGGCGAGATGCTGCGCTGCTACAAGAACGCGCCGCCCAGCGTGCGCGAGTTGTGGCTCTCCACCGCCGCCTTCGCCGACCGCGACTACATCGTCTATCAGGACGAACGGCTAACCTACGGCCAGGCGCACAGCCAGGTGAACGCCGTGGCGGCCTGGCTCTGGGCCCAGGGCGTGCGTCCCGGCGACCGGGTCGCCATCGCCATGCGCAACTATCCGGAATGGATGCTGATCTACTGGGCCTGCGTGTGCATGGGCGTGGCCGTTGTCGGCATGAACGCCTGGTGGGTCGCCTCGGAGATGGCGTTCGGCCTGAAGGACTCTCAGCCGAAGGTGACCTTCTGCGACCAGGAGCGGCTTGAGCGCATCCTGGAGGACCCGGCCATCGCCGCCTCGACCAAGCTGGTCGCCGTGCGCGTCAGCCAGGCGCCCGCCAACGCCCACCTCTGGGCCGACGTGATCAAGGGCGGCGGCCAGATGCCCGCCGTCCAGGTCGACCCCGACGCCGACGCCTGCATCTTCTACACCTCCGGCACCACCGGCTTTCCCAAGGGCGCGCAGCTGACTCATCGGGGCTGTGTCGCCAACCTGTTCAACATCATGTTCTCCGGCCAGGTGCAGGCCCTGGCCACGGCGCGGGGAACCGGCATTCCCATCGATCCTAGTGCGCCTGTCGTCGTTCCCGTCGGCCTGATCACCACGCCGCTGTTCCACGTCACCGCCAACAACTGCGCCGCCTACGCGATCAGCGCGGCGGGGGGAAAGATGGTGCTGATGCATCGCTGGGATGCGGGCGAGGCGCTGAAGCTGATCGAACAGGAGAAGGTCACCACGGTCACCGGCGTACCGGTGATGGCCCGCGAACTGGTCACCCACCCGGACTTCGACAAGTACGACACCTCCAGCCTGATGACGGTCGGCGGCGGCGGCGCGCAGCTGCAGCCGGATCTGGTTGAGAAGATCGACTCCAGCGTCAAGACCGCCCGGCCCAACACCGGCTACGGCATGACCGAGACCTGCGGCATCATCACTTCGGTGGCCGCCGACTTCTTCGTCGACAAGCCGTCCAGCGTCGGCCCGGCCATGCCGACCTTCGAGGTCAAGTGCGTCGACGACGACGGCAAGACCGTGCCGCTGGGTCAGGTCGGCGAGTTGTGGGTCAAGGGCTCGCCGGTGATCAAGGGCTACATCAACCGACCGGAAGCCACGGCCGATTCCATCACCCAGGGCTGGCTGCATACCGGCGACGTGGCGCGGATTGACGAGGACAACTTCATCTTCATCGTCGACCGCAAGAAGGACATGGTCCTGCGCGGCGGCGAAAACATCTACTGCGCCGAGGTCGAGGCGGTCCTGCACCAGCACCCGGCCGTGGCCGAATGCAGCGTCTTCGGCGTGCCGGACAAGCGGCTGGGCGAGGAGGTTGGCGTGGCCATCCTGCTGCATCCGGGCATGAACATCACCGCTGACGCCCTGCGCGCGCACTGCGCCGCCCTCATGGCCCGGCACAAGGTTCCCCGCTACATCTGGTTCGTGAAGGACCACCTGCCGCGCAACGCCAACGGCAAGTTCCTCAAGCGCGAACTGCGGGAGACTCTGCCGCTCAGCGAAGCGGTCTGACGGGCGGGCGCCTAATGCCCGGCCTTCCGCGCCGCTTCAGCCTCAGCCTTGCGCTGGGTTTTGCAGGCCGGCGAGAAGTCGGGCTGGTGGTCCAGGATGCACTGCCGCATGCCGTACTTTGAAACGTTGCCGCAGAATTTGGCGTAGTCGTCGGTGCAGGCGCTTCTCATTCCGCCGGACCCGTAGCCGAAGTTCTGACCGCCGGTTGATTGGGCCAGGGCGCCGCTGGCGGAGCCGGCGGCGAGCACAATTGAGAGTAGCGCCGTCCCAAACGTCTTCATGATCCATCCTCGATCGGTAGCCGGCGGAGGAATGGCCCGCCGAAGCTAGTTTAACACAGGACTGGCGCGCCGTCCGGCCCGCGCGCACCCATCAAGCCGCCTCGCCGCCGCCATCGTCGCGCGCGCCGTGCACGCGCACGATCACCGACTGGCTGGCGGTGGCCATCAGCACCCCGCCTTCGGAAAACAGCCGCATCGCCCCGTGGCCGAAACCGCCGTGGATGGCGCTGATGGCGATGTCGCACAGCACCCATTCGGTGGGAACCAGCCGGACGATGCGAATGGTGTTGTCCAGGCTGTTGCCGCCGGCGTTCAGGCCCAGGGCGTTGCCGATGCCCGAAGGGACATGGTCGGCGAAGATGGCCAGGGTCGCCGCGTCGATGTCCTGGCCGCCCTTGGGCCGCATCCACATGATCAGCCGCCCGTCCTTGGCCGGCGGCTCGCCGCCCATGTGGAATCCGTAGGACCCCTGCACCAGCCGCATCTCGATCTGGCCGTGCAGCCCCTCGTCGTCGCCGCGCCAATGATCCGTATGCTGGCACTGGTCGGGGCCGGGGACGTCCGGGGCCTCGACCCATTGCTGCGAGAACGGGCTTTCGCGCGAGCCCAGCGCGGCGTTCGTGGTGAAGATCTCCTTGTCGCCCACATGGCCGATCACCCGCGCCTGGCTGGTGTTGCGGCCCGCGGCCGGGACCCAGACGTCCAGGTCCACCACCGAGGGCGGCCGGGCGTAGGACAGGTACTGGGCCGTCGCCCAGATCACCGGCCGCTCGCAGGTGCGCTCCATCGCCTGGATCGCCGCCGCCAGCCCCACGCCGCCGAACATGAAGTTTCGCCCCGCCGGACCAACACAAAGGCTCTCGGTCAGCGGCAGATACCAGCGGTGCGGATTGTGCGTGGCGGTGAGGGCGAAGAAGGGCGTCGGCATGGACGCGGCATAGCAGTTTGGCCGTAGGCCGCAATTGGTCCGCCGGTTGCCGCGCGGATTTCTGTGAATCACCCGTTCAGCGCCGTTGAACATCCGCGCGCTGACCGGTCATTCTGAGTCCAGACCTAGCTTCGGCGCGAGAGCAACGGAACGACAATGGCGCACTCCCTAGACGGCCTGATGAAATGGTTGGGCCGGGATGAATGGCGCGGCCTGTTCGAAGACCTGCTCGAAGAGCATCTCAAAGACGCCTGCGCGGTCGTGGATGGCGGCATCGACGGCCTGGAGGCGTTGCTCGGCTACGATGCCGCCAGTGTCCTGTGGGGATGCGCGTTCGAGGACTTTCTGACCCGGGAAGATGAGGACGGCCTCAACATTGTGGTCGACTACCTCAAGCGCCGAGGCTTCCGCGAAACGGCGACGAGCCGGGCCTATATGAATGCTTTGCGGGACTCGGTGATGAGCCTCTATGAGGTCAGCGATCTGCGTCCCGGGGAATCCTTCCTGGTCCGTGATCTGATCCGCGGCGGCGAGCCGGTTCGGGTGAGCGAGCGATCCGGGTCGCGACAGCTCAAGCAGTGGGACCGAATCGGCGCGCGCGTGGTGCGGCTTGGCCCCAAGCACGTGATGGGCGGCGGCGTCCTCGTCTTTGACCATGATACCGCCGACGCCATCGCGGAGGTGATCCGCAAAAACAGCAAGGCCCTGCTGAAGACTGTTGCGGGCGAGACGCGCCATCCTGCCAGCCTGGTCGCCGCGGCGGTGGCGCTGACGGATACGGAGGTTCTGAGAGACCTGTCGCCAGTGTTCACCGCCACGTGGATTAGGAACCGGCTCGATCGCATCCTGAACCCGCCACAGCTGATCAACAGCGATGGCGACGCCATTCTGTTCACGACAGCGCGCTATCCGTTGAAGCGCGGCGCCACGCTCACAGCCATCCGCGCCATCCTGGACGCCCTGCCGGGCCTGCGCGCCGAGCCCTCGGACTTTTGGAATTGGGTTGACCACGCCGGCGGTCGCCGGCGCTCGAGGAAGAAGGCTGATGCCGCGCCCGCCAAGCGAATAGCCCTGAGTTCGACGCTGGACGACGGCTCGAAAGTGCTTGGAACCATCGAGATCGACGGCCGGTCGATTGTTCTGCAAACCAATTCGGCCCAACGAGCCGAACGCGGCGCCAGCCTACTCGATACCGCCTTGGCGGGGTTGATCGGCATCCCCGATATCGAAACTCAGTCCATGGAGGATGTGCGGACCGCCCGGCCGGCGACTGATGATGCGGCCGATGGAGAGGACGCGGAGGCTGCGGAGCTGGCGCTCCCGGGTCTTTCGCCGGAAGACCAGCAAAAGATCATGGGTGAGTTCGTGGATCGGCACTATCGCTCGCTGCTCGACGAGCCGATCGGCGCCCTCGGCGGCAAGACACCCCGCGCCTGTGCGCGAACACAGGCCGGGCGGCGGGAGCTTGCCGCCTGGCTGAAGTTGCTGGAAAACGCCGCGGCCCAGTCAACGGCCAATCCCTTGGTCGCCGCCTACGATCTGACTTGGATGTGGGAGGAGCTTGGGGTCTCGGACCTTCGCCGTTGACGCTCTTGCGCGCCTTCTGGCCCTGGCGGGCCTTTCAGCCCAGGCGGCCCGCGATCTGGTCTCTGGCCAATCGCGCACGCTAGGCCCGCGTTGACGCCCACCAGCCAGGCGGGCCAATGTGCTGACCACAACAAGAACCGTGCGGGAGGAACAGCCATGACCGTATCACGGCGCGATGTGGTGCGCGGCGCGGCGGCGAGCGCTCCGGCGCTGGCGTTCCTTGAGGCCCTGCCGGCGGCGGCGGCCGACTTCGATCCAACCCAGCTGATCGCCCCGCGCGCGGCCTGGCGCGAGGTTCAGCATGTGAACCGCGCCATGGGGCCGACCCGGCTGACCGGCTCGCCCGAGCACCAGCGTTTCACGACCTGGCTGAAGACTGAACTTGACCGCGCGGTGACCCCCGCCGGCGGCCGCGTCTTCACCGACGTGTTCGACAACTATCCGCGCTGGAGCGCCAGGTCCTGGAGCCTGGTCGTCGGCGGCAGGCCGGTCACGGTGGCGTCCTACTTCCCCTACTGCACCGGCGGTTTCACCGGCGCGCGGATTCCGGTGACGCCAGCGCCGGCCCTGGATGCGCCAGGCGGGGGCGGGAGCTATCTGCCTGTGAACGGCCGCGATGTCGTGGCGCTCGACCCCAACGGCCATGCCGACGGGACTCTGGTCGACCTCGGCGTCTTCACCGGTCCGCATTCGATCAACTGGACCAAGGCTGCCGGCAAGGTGGCGCTGGTCGCCGTTTCAGTGCCGGATGTGGCCAGTACGATCCCGCCGGGGTCCTACAAGACAAACTCGACCTGGGAGCGCGGCAAACCGAACGCCGGTCCCTACATCAGCCTGCCGGCGCCCACTGCCTCCATCTTCGCCCCGCCCGACATCGACCAGGCCACCCGCGCCGGCGTGCTGGGCGTGGTGCTGATCTGGAAGGGGATTTCCGACGGCAATGCGGAAGGGCAGTACAATCCCTTCACCGTGCCCTTCTCCTCCTCGCCAGCATCGAGCCAGGCCGGATCCGATCCGGCGAAGACCAAGGCGGGGATTCCGGCGCTGTGGGTCAACGGCACGGTGGGCGCACGCCTGGCCAAGGCGGCGGCCGCCGGCGCGCCGGCGCGCATGGACCTGAAGGCCGACTTTGCCCAGGTCTCCACCGAGACGGTCTGGGCCATCCTGCCCGGCGCCCGGCATGGTCATGACGACGATGAGATCATCATCTGCAACACCCACTCCGACGGCCCCAACATCACCGAGGAGAATGGCGGGATCGCGGTGGTCGACATGGCCCGCTATTTCGCCCGCACGCCGCTGGCGCGCCGGCCCAGGACCATGGTCTTCATGGCCTCCACCGGCCACTTCGCGCACCGCTTCCTGGGCAGCGGCCGAGACTGGATCACCCAGCACCCGCAGATCATGTCCCGCGCCGTCGCCTGCATGACGCTGGAGCACCTGGGCTGCCGCGAATGGCAGGACGTGCATCACGGCGACCATTCCACCTTTGAAGATACGGGCAAACCCTTGCAGTCGCAGGTCTTTGTCACGTCGCCGGCCTTTCAGGCCCGCTCGGCCGGTCCGGCCGACCCCGCTTTGCAACAGATCGCCGAGCAGGCCCTGTCGCACAGCATCGACCGCGCCGCGGTGCTGAGCGGCGGCGCCTTCCTGGGCGAGGGGGGCGGGTTTCACGCCGCGGGCGTGCCCACCATCGGCTTCCTGCCATCGCCGCAATACCTGTGCGCCATGGCGCCGGACGGGGAGATATCCAAGCTGGACCCGGGCATCTTCCACGACCAGCTGCAACTGTCGGCCCGGTGCCTCGTCGCCATGCAGTCGGCCAGCGCGGCGGCGCTCAAAGGCGCGGCCTGATCCCGCTGTCGTCGTCGGGCTAAAGGGAGAAGGCATGGCTCCCCGGGCAGGACTCGAACCTGCGACAAGTCGGTTAACAGCCGACTGCTCTACCAACTGAGCTACCGAGGATCAGCGATGCTGAAGGATGGCGGCTATAGACTGGGCCGCCGCCCCGATCAAGCCTGGGCCCCGAGCTCACGAAAAAAGGGCCCGACCGAAGCCGGGCCCTAGTGGGTACTGGTGGGGCGCCTTTGACAAAAAAGGCACGGCCCATATGTGAACAACTATGGTTAACCAGCCCCTAACGCCCGGCCCCCGCGCCCTACGGCCCAGCTGTTGCAACGCCCAGCCGCAATCGGGGACCTCGTTTCGAAATGAACCACCATGGCGATTGATTTCATCTGGGCGCGCAAGAAGCGCAAGGAAACCATCGAGCGGCGTTCGCGCGACGAGATCCGCTACCACCGCGCCGTCTATGGCGCCGAAGCGCATGAGGTGGTGCTGAAGAAGCTGCGTCGCTGTGAGCGCGGCAGCGACGACGCGGCGATCCTGCGCAAGGCCGAGCGCGCGCTGCGGGCGCCGATCTTCACCCTGTTCCACAAGGCCAAGAAGACTCACGGCTCGCCCCAGGGCGCTTGAGCATAGGTGCGTGGTTCGAGACGGGTCCCATAGGCGCTTTTGCGGGCCGCTCCTCACCATGACTAGGTTCTGTGGAGCCCATCCCTCTTCGTCATGGTGAGGAGCGCGGCTTCGCGCGTCTCGAACCACGCACGGCGCCACGCCCAGACACGGCGAAATTTGCCCGGCCGCCTGCGACCGTTCGACCCGCGTGATCGTTAGGGCTTTATGGCCCGTTCAACCGTCGCCGCCGGCCAGTCGATGGCCGCCAGCCTCAAGCCTCTGCTGCACGCCCGCAAGGCCGAGCTCACCGTCGGAGAGATGGTGAGCCGGGTCGAGCACGGCGATGGACCGGGGGCGGTGCTGTTCGTGTTGACCCTGCCTGTGTTGCTGCCGCTGCCGCCGGGCGTGTCCATGCTGCTGGCCTTGCCGCTGCTGGTGATCTCGCTGCAGATCGTCGCCGGCCGCAGTACGCTATGGCTGCCGGACGCGCTGTCTCGCCGAACCATCAAACGCGCGGCGCTGGCGGGGCTGCTGCACCGCCTGCTTCCGCCGCTGAAGCGGTTCGAGACCCTGGTGCGGCCCCGGCTGAGGTTCCTGACCGGTCCGATCGGCGCGCGCGTGGTCGGCCTGGCCTGCACCCTGATCGCCATGGTGCTGGTGCTGCCGATCCCGTTCGCCAACCTCGTTCCCGCCGTGGCGCTGACCCTGTTCGCCCTGGGCCTGACCCGACGAGATGGCCTTCTCGTCCTGGCGGGCTATGGCTTCATGGCCCTGGCGACCGTCATCATCCTACTCGGCGTCCACGGCTTGGCGTTCGGCGTGAGGTATCTGCAGTCGCTGATTTGACGCCACGCTGGCGCAGGGGCGCGGAATTGGAAATAGTCCGAATCGGAGCAGGGCTTAGGGGTCGGGCGCACCAGACGGACAGAATAGCGGCGAATGACTGAGACCCTTCGGCAGGCGGACGCGTTGCTGCGCCGGGGCGAGCGCGGGGCGGCGGAGGCGGCCTATCGCCAGGCCCTGGCGGACGATCCCGGCAATGCCCCGTTGATCCACCGCATCGGCGTCCTGGCCTTCCAACGTGGAGCCGTCGACGAGGCCCTGGCTTTCCTGGGCAGGACGGTCGCGCTTAGGCCCGACGAGGCGACGTTTCAATCCGATCTCGGCCTCGTGCAGGCCGCCGCCGGCCTTCTGGCCGAGGCGGCATCCAGCTACGACCGCGCCCTGGCGTTGCGCCCCGACATCGCCGAAACCCACTGCCGCCGCGCCGACGCCCTGCGTCTTATTGGAGCCAACGAGGCGGCGCTGGCCGGCTATGACGCCGCCATCGCGCTCAATCCCACCTTCGCCCAGGCGCTGAACAATCGCGGGCTGGCGCTGATGGCCCTGGGCCGGCGGCAGGAGGCGCTGGCCAGCTACGACATCGCCCTGGCGTTCCAGCCCGGCTACCTGCTGGCGCTCTGCAACCGTGGCCGCGCCCTGCAGGAGCTGGGGCGCGCAGAAGAGGCGGTGGCGAGCTACGATCAGGCCCTGGCCGCGCGTCCGGACTCCCTTGAGGTGCTGAACAATCGCGGCGCGGCGCTGCAGGACCTGGGGCGGCTGGACGAGGCGTTGGCGAGCCTCGACGCGGCGTTGGCGGTCAGGCCGGACTATGCCGACGCGTTGAACAATCGCGGCAACCTGCTCAAGGCCCTCGGCCGCCTGGACGAGGCCCTCGTCAGCTATGCCGCGGCGATCGACGCCAATCCGCGCTTCGTCGAGGCGCTGTGCAACCAAGGCTTCCTGGAATGGACCCTGGGCCGGCCGGCGCGGGCCGTCGCCAGCTATGACCAGGCGCTGGCGATAGATCCCGGCCAGGCCGAGGCCCACAATGTCCGCGCCATCGCCCTGACCAGCCTGAACCGGCCACTGGACGCCCTGGCGGGTTACGATGCGGCCCTGGACCTGAACCCCGATTTCGCCGACGCCCTCGGCAACAGGGGCATGCTGCTGGCCGAACTCGGCCTGCTGGACCAGGCGCGTGCGGCGCTGGAACGGGCCATCGACCTGGCGCCCACCAAGGTCCGCGCCTATTACAACCTGACCCTCTGCCGGAAGATGGCGCGCGATGAGCCCCGCGTGCTGGCCCTGGAAGCGCTGGGGCGCGAGCCGCAGGCCTACAGCGTCGATGACCAGATCTACCTCCGCTACGCCCTGGCCAAGGCCTACGCCGACATCGGCGACACCGCCGCCTCGTTCGAGCAACTCACCCTGGGGGCTGTGCTGAAACGGGGCCAGATCGCCTATGACGAGGCCGAGGCCATCGGTCGGCTGGAGCGGACCCGCCAAGCCTATCCGGCGGCCCGCATGCGCACCCTGGCCGGCCCAACTCTCTTCGATCACGGCGATCCCTCGGCGGCGCCGATCTTCATCGTCGGCATGCCCCGGTCGGGCTCGACCCTGATCGAGCAGATCCTGGCCAGCCATCCGCAAGTGTTCGCCGCCGGCGAAAGCGACCTGTTGGTCCGCACCATCGCGGGCCTCGCGCCCGAGGCTCGGGCGATGCTGACCGATCCCGATGCGCCGGCGGCAGATTCAGCACGGGCCTTCCGCGACATCGGCCAAGCCTATGCGCGCATGCTGGCGCTGGTGGCCCCGGACGCCGCGCGGGTCACTGACAAGGCGTTGGAGAATTTCAGCCAGCTCGGCCTGATCAACCTGGCCCTGCCCAACGCCCGGATCATCCACACCCGGCGCGATCCCGTCGACACCGGCCTGTCCTGCTTCCAGAAGCTGTTCGGCGGCGACCTGCCCTACACCTACGACCTGGGCGAGCTGGGCCGCTACACCCGCGCCTATGAGGAACTGATGGCCCACTGGCGCACGGTCCTGCCGGCGGGGGTGATGCTGGAGGTGGACTATGAGGCTGTCACCGCCGACCTCGAAACCCAGGCCCGCCGCGTCATCGCCCACTGCGGCCTTGAGTGGGACGACCGCTGCCTGGACTTCCACCGCACCGACCGCTGGGTCCACACCGCCAGCGCCGCCCAGGTTCGCGAGCCGGTCTACCGCAGCTCGGTGGGCAAATGGCGCGCCTACGAGCCATTCCTGGGGCCGCTGATCCAGGCGCTGGGGCAGCCCGCCATCGCTCCCGGGTCCGCCGCCGGCTAGAGGGTTCGGACGCCCGGAGCCGTCATGGCTGCGGAGGCGCAGGTGGAGGTGGTGGGGGAGGCGGGGGCGGTTGCTGCTGCTGCGGAGGCGCCGGCGGCTGCTGCGGCGCGCCGGGGCTTGGGCCGAACACCGAACTCAGCTGGTTGAAGGCGTAGGGCAGGAACAGCGCCGAGCCGATCAGAAAGAACCGGCCGACGTTGTCGGTGATGGGCTTGATGTCGGTGACCTGCTGCATCGCCTTCAGCAGAATGAGGTTGCCGATCGCCCAGAAGAAGGAGGTCACCGCGACGGCGCCCAGCAGGCTGGTTACGCGACTGGAGCTGGTCGTGCCGGTGGCCGTGCCGTCCGGCGCCTTCTCTTGCAGGGCCGTCGTCAACTGACCGAAAACGGCGAGGCATATGGCGGCGATGATGATCGGCAGATTGAAGCTGACCAGGATCAGAATGGAGGACCAGCCTGTTGGATCGGTCATCGCGTTTTCCCCCTGGGTTGCGCGGACATGATTCCGCGCGGTGTCGACAGTTTCATCCGCGCGCCAACCCCAGGCCGCACGGTCCTCTAAACCTGGATATGCTTGGAACCCGAACGCGCGAACGCTAGCGCAAAGAAAAAACTTAAGCAACCCATGGGGCGAGCTCTTGCAAACAGCGCCCTATAGGGGCATCCATTTGAAA
>Ga0302317_10001968_pt1 | contig 14495 bp, 12 predicted proteins | sample III_Palsa_N3_3_FD_200450 | JGI IMG/M metagenome (GOLD analysis project Ga0302317, IMG submission 200450) | Peat permafrost microbial communities from Stordalen Mire near Abisko, Sweden - III_Palsa_N3_3 | ecosystem: Environmental > Terrestrial > Soil > Palsa > Peat permafrost | place: Sweden...
GTAGACGCTCTGTAACAGTTTCCCAAGGTCAGGCGCGGCCTCCCCCGCTAGCCCTGAAGCCCGTTCAAATCTGACGCAGATCTACGGGCTCGCCAGGCGCGTGGCTTGAGATGTGCTTCGGAGCGGCGCGCTGCGTCAGACCATTCCCCGCGAACGGCGGCCCCGCCAAGGTCCTCCCCAAGGACAGGCGCCATGAAGAGTGAAGGTCCGGTCCCCGCCAACCCGCCGGCCCTTCGACTCTTCTCCGGGCGCCACCCCGCAAAGGCGGGGCCGCCGTTCGCAATCTCGACGTCCGTCCTAGGTGGCCAGTGGGCCGCAGGCGCAGTTTTTGACCGCGAAGTTCGCGGAGAAGGCGCGGAGGACGCAGAGCGACTGTGCCGCCTCAGCGTCTGCCGCGCCTTCTCGGCTTCCTCTGCGGTCATGCTTGGCTGCGCCTGCGGCGCTCAGCCATCAGGGGGCTTGTCCTTTCCCCCGCGCCGCTCGAGGTGCTAGAGGGCCGCTCGCCACGCAACTCGCCGGTCCCATGTCAAGTCTCAACGACCTCCGCAGCCTGTTCCTGAGCTACTTCGGCGGCAACGACCACGCCGTGATCCCGTCCGCGCCGCTGGTGCCGCAGTCGGATCCCACCCTGCTGTTCGTCAACGCCGGCATGGTCCCGTTCAAGAACATCTTCACCGGCGCCGAGGCCCCGCCGGCGCCCCGGGCGACGTCGGCGCAGAAATGCGTGCGCGCCGGCGGCAAGCACAACGATCTCGACAACGTCGGCTACACCGGCCGCCACCAGACCTTCTTCGAGATGCTGGGGAGTTTCTCGTTCGGCGACTACTTCAAGGAAGGCGCGATCGAGCTGGCGTGGCAGTTCCTCTCGCGCGACCTCGCCCTGTCGAAGGACCGGCTGATCGTCTCGATCCATCCCAAGGACGAGGATGCGGCCCAACTGTGGAAGAAGATCGCCGGCTTCTCCGACGACCGCATCGTGCGCCTGGAGGAGAACTTCTGGTCGATGGGCGACACCGGCCCCTGCGGCACCAACACCGAGATCTTCTACGACCACGGCGAGGCGGTCTGGGGCGGCCCGCCCGGCAGCGCGGAGGAGGACGGCGACCGCTTCGTCGAAATCTGGAACCTGGTGTTTATGCAGTGGGAGCAGCTCGCCGACGGATCGCGCCGCGACCTGCCCAAGCCGCAGATCGATACGGGCATGGGCCTGGAGCGCACCACCGCCGTGTTGCAGGGCGTGCATTCGAACTATGACATCGACCTATTCCGCACCCTGATCGCCGCCAGTGAGGCGGCCACCGGCGTCGCCGCGACCGGCGAGGCCAAGTTCTCGCATCAGATCATCGTCGACCACCTGCGCTCGACCAGTTTCCTGATCGCCGACGGCGTGGGTCCCTCGAACGAGGGCCGCGGCTATGTGCTGCGCCGGATCATGCGCCGGGCCATGCGCCACGCGCACATCCTGGGCGCCAAGGATCCGCTGATGCACCGCCTGGTTCCGACCCTGGTGGCCGAGATGGGCGGCGCCTATCCCGAACTGTGCCGCGCGGAGGCGACCATCGTCGAAACCTTGCGGCAGGAGGAGGTGCGGTTCCGCGCCACGCTCGGGCGCGGCATGGCGCTGCTGGACGAGGCGAGCGCGGGGCTCACGGCCGGCGCCGTGCTGCCCGGCGAAACCGCGTTCAAGCTCTACGACACCTATGGCTTCCCGCTCGACCTGACCCAGGACGCCCTGCGCGCCAAGAGCATCACCGTGGATACGGCCGGCTTCGACGTCGCGATGGATCGCCAGCGCAAGATGGCCCGCGAAAGCTGGGCCGGCTCCGGGCAGCAGGTTGAGGGGGCGGTCTGGCTGGCGCTGCGCGAGCGCCTCGGCCCGACCTCGTTCCGCGGCTACGACGAGCTGGAGACCGTCGGTACGGTGCTGGCTATCGTCGAGGACGGCGCCGAGGCCGAGCGCGCGGAGGCGGGCGAGACGGTCAGCCTGCTGGTCGACCGCACCCCGTTTTACGCCGAGAGCGGTGGCCAGGCCGGCGACCGCGGCCGGATCGACTGGCCCGGCGGCGTTGCTGAGGTGCTGGATGTACAGAAGGAGGCCGGCGAGCTGAATGCCCATCTGGTCAAGCTCACCGAGGGCGTGCTCGAGCTCGGCGGCGGCGTACACCTGAAGGTCGACGCCGCCCGCCGCGCCCGCACCCGGCTCAACCATTCCGCCGCCCACCTGGCGCACGCGGCGCTGAAGCACGTGCTGGGTCCGCACGTGGCGCAGAAGGGCCAGTTGGTCGACGGCGATCGCATGCGCTTCGACTTCAGCCACGGCGCGCCGCTGACCCCGGCCGAAATCGATGCGATCGAGACCGAGGTCAACGCGGTGATCCGCCAGAACCTGCCGGCGCTGACTGAAGAGATGGCGCCGCAGGAAGCGATCGAGGCCGGCGCCATCGCCCTGTTCGGCGAGAAGTACGGCGACAGCGTCCGCGTGCTGACACTAGGCCGCGACCTCAGCGGCGACGGCGCCTACTCGGTCGAGCTGTGCGGCGGCACCCATGTCGCGCGCACCGGCGACATCGCCCTGTTCAAGATCGTCTCCGAGCAGGGTATCGCCGCGGGCGTGCGCCGGATCGAGGCGCTGACCGGCGAGCTGGCGCGCCGCTGGCTGCTCGACCAGGCCGCCGTCGCCAAGCAGCTGGCCGACCAGTTCAAGGTCCCGGTGGCGGAGGTTCCGGCCCGGGTCGACGCGCTGCTGGCCCAGGCCCGCAAGGGCGAACGCGACCTGGCTGAGGCGCGCAAGCAGCTGGCGCTCGGCGGGAGCGGTGGCGGCTCGGCGAGCAGCGTCGAGGAGGTGGCCGGGGTGCGCTTCGACGGCAAGGTGGTCGAGGGCGTCTCGGCCAAGGACATGCGCCCGCTGGTGGACGAGGCGCGCCGGCGCATTGGCCAGTCCGGCGTCGTCGCCTACGCGGCGGTGAACGAGGGCAAGGCCTCGATCGCGGTGGCGCTGACGCCCGACCTGGTCGGCCGCTTCGACGCCGCCGCGCTGGCCCGCACGGCGGTGGCGGCGATGGGCGGGCAGGGCGCCGGCGGCAAGCCCGACTTCGCCCAGGGCGGCGCCCCCGACGGCGCCAGGGCCGCCGACGGCGTCGCCGCGGTCAAGGCGGCGCTGGCGGCCTGACAGCTTGCCGACGTCGCTTGCCAACATCGTCCGCGAATTCGGCATCGAGCCGGCGGCGATCCGGCGGGTCAGCCACCGGCAGAACACCCACTGGCGGGTCCGGTCAGATGACCGGCGCTATGCGCTGCGGCGCGCCGGCGCCTGGCTCGACGTCGAAGGCGATCTGGACTGGGAACTGGCGGTCGTCGAGCAGTGGGCGGGCGCCGGCCTGCCAGTCGCACGGCCGCTCGGGCCGCCGCGGGAAATCGAAGGCGTGAAGTGGTTCCTGATGCCGTGGTTGGCCGGCCGCGCTCTTGGCCGCGAACCTTGGATCGACTCGGACTACGAGCGCCTGGGCGAACTCCTGACCGACGTCCACGCGGCGACCGCGAGCGTCCCAGCGCTGCCTCAGCGCCCGGGCTGGAGGTCTTGCGTCGACGCGGCCCTGCCGGTCTCCGAGGGCGCCGCGCGCCGAGATGAGCTGCTGGCGGCGCTGGCCAAGACCGATGCTTGCGTCGCCACTCGTTTCTCGCGGGCGGCCGAGGCTCTGGAGGCGCGGGACCTGCCCCGAGTTTTCGCCGTTCATCCGAGGCGGACGATCCACTTCTCGCCCTGGAATGTCCGCCTGCGCCGGGGCGAACTCAGCGGCTTGCTGGATTTCGAACTGACGCATGTTGACGTGCTCGCCGGCGACGTCGCCCAGAGCCGGCGCGGCTATCATGACGGCGTCGTGCGGGGTACCTGCGCCACTCCAGCCTGACCGACGCCGAACTGGCGAACCTGGACGCCCTCTGGCTCGCCAGCATCCTCTCTGGGGTCTGGCGCGAACTGGAGCGCCGGCTTGCCAGAGGACCGATTACCGAGGTCGGTTTCACGTGGACCCTCGCTCAACTGGACAAGATTCGGCCGTACCAGGGCTAGGTCGTCACCCGGCGTGGAAGACGCAGAACTTGTTGCCGGTTGGGTCGCGGGCGTAGGCGCCGTAGAACGAGGTCCCGTCCGGCGGGCGAAAGCCGGGCGCGCCCTCGTCGGTCCCGCCGTTCGCCAGGGCGGCCGCGTGCGCGGCCTTCACCGCGTCCTGCGACGGTGCGGTGAAGGCGATCATGATGCCGTTGCCGCCGCGGGCCGGCTGGCCGTCGTGCGGCTTGCAGATGCCGATATTGCCCTCGCCGTCCTTGGGCCCATAGAACCCCCAGGTCCCGTCGAACGACTTGCGCTCGCCGCCGATCGTTTCGAACACCGCGTCGTAGAAGGCGACCGCCTTGTCGAGGTCCAGCGCCCCGATGGTGACATAGCCGATCATGTTGGGTCTCCAGCACCGCTCATCTCTTCCCCCGGAAGGGGGGAAGCGTCGGCCCGCGAGAGACGACGAAGGCGCCCTCCGCCCTCCCAGGCATAGTCCTGACATCGCAGCAGTTCGGCCGATTTCTGTCAGCACCGCATCAAAGACGACAATCCAGGTAGCGGCCAGAGGCCCCTCCGTCAGCCCGCTTCGCGGGCTGCCACCTTCCCCGCGTTTCGGGGCAGGAAGAACCCTTCCCCTGCCCCGTGCAGCGTAGCGGAACGGGTGGCGCGGCGCGCCAGCGCCGTGACGGAGGGGGGCCGTCTTGCCCCACCAACGAACGGCCGCCTCTAAGCCGCCAGCGCCGCGTCCAGGTGCTCCGCGACCTTGTCGAGGAAGCCCTCGGTGGTCAGCCAGCCCTGGTGGTCGCCGACCAGTAGGGCGAGGTCCTTGGTCATGAAGCCGTCCTCCACCGTGTCGACGCAAACCTTCTCCAGGGTTTCGGCAAAGCGATCCAATGCCGGGTTGTCGTCGAGTTTGGCGCGGTGCTTCAGGCCCCGGGTCCAGGCGAAGATCGAGGCGATGGAGTTCGTCGAGGTGCTCTCGCCGCGCTGGAACTGGCGGAAGTGGCGCGTCACCGTGCCGTGCGCGGCTTCGGCCTCCACCGTCTTGCCGTCCGGGGTCAGCAGCACCGAGGTCATCAGGCCCAGCGAGCCGAACCCCTGCGCCACCTGGTCGGACTGCACGTCGCCGTCGTAGTTCTTGCAGGCCCAAACGAAGCCGCCGGACCACTTCAGCGCCGAGGCCACCATGTCGTCGATCAGACGGTGCTCGTAGGTGATCGCGGCGGCCTTGTAGAGCTCTACGAACTCGGTCTCGTAGATGCGCTGGAAAATGTCCTTGAAGCGCCCGTCGTAGGCCTTGAGGATGGTGTTCTTGGTCGACAGGTAGATCGGATACTTGCGGTCGAGCGCGTAGCGCAGCGAGGCTCTCGCGAACTCCTCGATCGACTCATCGAGGTTGTACATCGCCATCGCGACGCCGCCGCCGGGATAGTCGAACACCTCCTTCTCGATCACCTGGCCGTCGTCGCCCTCCCACTTGATCGTCATCTTGCCCTTGCCGGGCACGACGAAGTCGGTGGCGCGGTATTGGTCGCCGAAGGCGTGGCGGCCGATGATGATCGGCTGGGTCCAGCCGGGCACCAGGCGCGGCACGTTCTTGCAGATGATCGGCTCGCGGAAAACGACGCCGCCCAGGATGTTGCGGATGGTGCCGTTGGGTGACTTCCACATCTGCTTGAGGCCGAATTCCTTCACCCGCGCCTCGTCCGGGGTGATGGTCGCGCACTTGATGCCGACGCCCCACTTCTGGATCGCGTGGGCGGCGGCCACGGTCACATGGTCGTCGGTGGCGTCGCGGTTCTCCATGCCGAGGTCGTAGTACTCGATCGGCAGGTCCAGGAACGGCTCGATCAGCTTGTCCTTGATCAGCTTCCAGATGATGCGGGTCATCTCGTCGCCATCGAGGTCGACAACGGGGTTCGCCACCTTGATCTTGGCCATGCGGATCTGAGGACTCCGGACTCGTCGCTGGGAAGGCGCACGCGGGAGAGCGATGCGTCGCGCGGGCAGGCTATAGGAGCTTCCGCGCCGGGGGGAAAGCCGCCGCGCCGCCGTGCCGTGGCGTCACCCGATCGCGGCGGCCGCCAGGCGCGCGGCGTCGGCGAAGAGGGCGTTCCTGGCCTTCCAGGTCCCGGTCGAGCCGACCAGGAACGCCGCGAGCGCATAGCGCCGGCCGCCCGGGAAGGTGGCGATGGCAAGCTCGGCCGTCGCGGCGGTGAAACCGAGGTCCGTCGGCGTCTCGCCCATCGCGCGCGCGACGGTGACGCCCCGGGGCAGGCCGGCGGCAAAGCGGCCGGGCGGGCCGTCCTCCATCCAGCCGAGCAGCCGCCTCAGCGAGGCGGCGGAGATCAGCTGGCCGGCCGCCAGCAGCCCCAGGAATCCCAGGGCCGCCGGCACGGTGGTTGCGTCGCGCGGATCGAGGATGAACTGGTTCATAGCCGATTGCCGTTCCCGGGCCGTCACCTGGTCGCGCTGGGCGGCGAAGGCCGCGGGATCCTTCCACGCTGCGCGGAAGGTCGGCATGTCCAGCATCTCGATCGCCAGCTCGCGCTCGTAGCGATCGACCCGCAGGCCGGTGACGCCCTTCTGCTGCAGGAAGGCGCTCACCGCGCCCGGCCCGCCGATCCGTTTCATCAAGACGTCGATGGCCGTGTTGTCGCCCTCGCGCAGCGCCAGGGTGATCAGGCTCTGGGCAGGCATGGAGGTGGCGCGGCCGTCGGGCGGTGTCGGCCAGTCGTGGTTGATCAGGCTGGGCGGCGGCTACAGGTCGAGCGCGTCGAAGGGGACCGGCTCGGTCAGCCCCAGCTTACCGGCCTCGACCTGCGCCAGCGCCGCCACCGCGACCGGCAGGGCGACGGTTCCGGCGAGCGGAAAGGCGCGGTCGGTGTTCCAGTACCAGGTCGCGGTGGTGGCGAGGTTCATCACCCCCATCGCGAACGCGCCCGGCCGGGCGCGTTCGGCCAGAGCCGGGAATTCGGCGTCGAGTCGCTTGGTGTTCATCGGCCCGGCGTTCACCGGGGTGCTGAGCTTGCGCTGACAGGCGGCGAGCAGGGCGCTGGCGGAGAGCGCCAAAGCGCGGCGGCGGCTCGGAGTCATGAAAAAGGGGCCTCCCGCAATCCTGGTTGCCCCCTCGACCTTGACCGGCCTAAGCGATCAACTGTGCCAAGCCAAGCCCCCCCCTCCTTTCTGGCCCCCGTCGTGATCCTGCACCAGCCGCAGCTGGCCGAGAACATCGGCGCGGTGGCCCGGGTGATGGCCAACTTCGGCCTCTCCGAGCTGCGGCTGGTGGCCCCGCGCGACGGTTGGCCGCAAGAGCGCGCCTGGGCCAGCGCCTCGGGCGCCAGCTGGCCGCTGGACGAGGCCAAGGTGTTCGACCGCATCGAGCCGGCGGTGGCCGACCTTCGGCTGACGCTCGCCACCACCGCCCGACCGCGCGAGACCGCGCTGCCGGTGATGACACCGCGCGAGGCCGCCGCCAGGCTGCACGAGGGCGCGGGCCAGGGCTGGCCGGTCGGCCTGCTGTTCGGCGGCGAGCGGGCCGGGCTGGAGACGTTGGACATCGCCCTTTGCCAGGGCATCGTCACCGTGCCGGTGGCGTTGCGGTTCCGCTCGCTGAACCTGGCCCAGGCGGTGGCGATCTGCGCTTACGAGTGGAGGGTGGCTGAGGACGCGGGCCCGCCGGCGATCTTCCCGGACGCCGAGCCCCCCGCCGAGCAGGCGACGATGATCGGTCTCTACGAGCACCTGGAGGGCGAGCTTGACGCCGCCGGCTTCTTCCACCCGCCGGAGAAGCGCTCGTCGATGATCCGCAACCTGCGCGTCGCCCTCTCGCGCGCCAGGTTCACCGACCAGGAGGCGCGGACCTTTCGTGGCGTCGTCACCGCGCTGGCCAAGGGCCGCGGCCGGGTTCTGGCCAAGCTTGCCGCAAAAAAGGCGCTTGAGGGCCGCAAGCCAGGCTGACCAGGGGCGATGGTTCAGGGGGGCTTGCCGCCCGCGCGGTGGCGTTTGAAAGTCCCTCGCGGGTGGAGCGGGGTGGTTGCATGGATCGTCGCGGGTTCGTCATGAGCGGCGGGGCCTTGGCCTTGCTCGCAGGCGGCGGCATGCCGGGTCGCGTCGCGGCCGCCGCGCCGCCGCCCGTCGCCGTCGACGATCTGCGCACCGCCGCCCGCGAGGCCTGGATCTACGGCCTGCCGCTAATCGAAGCCGCCCGGCTGCGCGCGGCCGCCGTCGGCGAGGCGCCGGAAACGGGCAAGGCCGGCTTCAACAGCTTCCTGCACCAGCGTGCTCCGGCCGGGCCGGCCATGCGCGACCTCAGCGCGCCGGAGCCGGACGTGCTCTATTCCAGCGCGTGGATCCACCTGGGTGGCGGGCCGGCCAAGATCTCCGTCCCGGCGACCGGGGGGCGCTACTTCAGCCTCGCCGTGTTCGACCTCTACGGCAATGTGCTGGGCGCGGTCGAAGGCCGCGAGGCCAGCAAGCACGGCCATGAGATCACCGTGATCGGCCCGCCCTCGCGCGTCGGCATGGCCGGCTACACCGCGCCGATGCCGCGCATGCCGCCGATGCACAAGATGATCCGCGCCCGCAGCCCGTGGGTCTGGGCCCTGGCGCGCACCCACCTCGAGGGAGAGCAGGATCTGGCGGCGGCGCACGCGCTGCAGGACGGGCTCGAGGTGCGGGTGAAGCCGGCCAAGAAGCCGCAGCGCCCCGCCGCGTCGGTCCCGCGCGACGGGCCGTGGAGCGACTATTTCTACGCGGTGCAGGAGCTGATCAACGAGAACCCGCCGCCGGACGACGACGTCAATTTCTTCCGCCGTATCGCCCCGGTGCAGGTCGGGATGTACGGCGGCTTCGAGAAGGCGCGCTTCGCCGACGTCGAGCTGGCCGAAATCGCCAAGGGCGCCGCCGACGGGACGATCCTGGCCGCCCGGCCGCCCGACATCGAAGCGGTCGACGGCTGGGCCTATCCGAAGGGGGACGTCGGTGAGTTCGGCCAGGACTTCCTCTACCGCGCCCAGCTCGCCCTGACCGAGCCGGGGGCGCTGAGGCCGCAGACGGTGACCTGCCTGCACGCCGCCGGCCCGAACGGTGGGCGCAACTTCCCAGGCGCCGTTCGCCATCGGGTCGTGCTGCCGGCGCCCCCCGCCGACGGCTTCTGGTCGCTCACGCTCTACGAACCGCAGCCCGACGGTCGCCTGTTCTTGACCGAGAATCCGGCCAACCGCTACCACGTCGGCGGCTGGACGCCCGGTCTGCGCCACCGGCCCGACGGCAGTATCGAGATCATCGTCAGCCGCGCCGGACCCGACCGCGGCGAGAACTGGCTCCCGGCGCCGCAGAACGGTCCCTTCGCCCTGATCCTGCGCGCCTACGCCCCCGGCGAGGCGATCCTCGCCCGCAGCTACCGCCCGCCGCCGGTGGAGACTCTGTAGGTGGAGTTCGACGACCGCCGCCACCTGAACTCGAGCGTTCAGCTACTTCACCGAACGGCGTTTTCTCGCTAACCATATGGTCATACCCGGACTTTAGTTTTTCTGGCGGGGAGGAGGCCCAGCCGGCATGACACAGTCGCCGCGTTCGCGCGGGGATAGCGCTTCGGCGCAAGCGGAGGTTGCCGTAGCGTCACGCCTGTTCGTCGCCTCGGCCCGCAACATCCCGATCCGCCTCGCCACCAGCGCCGCCATGGCGATCGCCGCCCTGCCGGTGATGCCCTGGGTAATCCCTGCCGCGTGGTGGTGCGTTGTCGCCCTGCTCGGCCTGGTGGAGCTGCGGCTCGCCAAGGCGGTTGAGAACGGCGGACGCGTCGCGGTCTGGGAAGGCATGCCGATTCCCAGCGTCGCGCTGAGCATGACCACCGGCGGCTGCTATGCCGCCTTCATGGCGGCGTTCTGGGACAGCGGCGATCCGATCGCGCGCGCCTTCGCCATCGCCCAGACCTGCATCTCCATCCTCTATTGCCTGCTGCAGTATTACGCGCGGCCGAAGCTCTTCCTGATGTCGGCCTCGCCTTACCTGACAGTGATGGCGCTGGCGGTGGGCTCGCTTGCCGCCGCGGGGTTCCGGGGTCATCACGCCTGGACCATCCTGACCGCGGTGATCGGGCTTGGCCTACTCAGCAACCTGTTCATCAGCGCGCGCCGGCAGCTCGCGGCCTCGCGCGACGCGCTGCGCAAGGCCAGGGGCGAAGCGCAAGAGCGCGGCGTCGCCGCCGAGGCCGCCAACGAGGCCAAGAGCTCCTTCCTGGCCACGATGAGTCACGAGATCCGCACTCCGCTCAACGGCGTGCTGGGCATGGCCCAGGCGATGGCGGCCGATGAGCTGTCGCCGCTGCAGCATGACCGCCTCGACGTGATCCGCCAGTCGGGCGAAGCGTTGCTGGCGATCCTCAACGACGTGCTCGACCTCTCCAAGATCGAGGCCGGCCGCTTAGAGCTGGAACAGGTGGAGTTCGATCTCGGTGACCTGATGAAGGGCGCGCACTCGGCCTTCACCGCGCTGGCCAACAAGAAGGGCCTGTCGTTCGACCTGACCATCGAGGCGCCGGCCAAGGGCGTCTATCTGGGCGATCCGACCCGCGTGCGGCAGATCCTCTACAACCTGATCTCCAACGCCCTGAAGTTCACCGAGCACGGCGAGGTGCGCGTCACCGCCGCCCAGGTGACCACCGCCACCGCCGGCGACGCGCTGAGCCTGATGGTGTCCGACACCGGGGTCGGCATCGCGCCGGACCGTCTCGGCGCCCTGTTCGAGAAGTTCACCCAGGCCGACGCCTCGACCACGCGCCGCTACGGCGGCACCGGCCTTGGCCTGTCGATCTGCCGCGAGCTGGCGCACCTGATGGGCGGCGAGATCAGCACCCGCAGCCAGCTGGGCGAAGGCTCGACCTTCTCGGTGCGCCTGCCGCTGGCCAAGATCGGCGAGGCGCACGCGCCGCAGTTCGCCGCGCCGCCGCCCGCCCCGCCGCCGCCGCCCGACGCCTCCCTGCCGCGCGTCCGCGTGCTGGCCGCGGAGGACAACTCGGTCAACCAGCTGGTGCTCAAGACCCTGCTGCACCAGATCGGCGTCGAGCCGTGCGTGGTCGAGAACGGCGAGCAGGCGCTGGAGGCCTGGAAGAACTCGCCCTGGGACGTGATCCTGATGGATATGCAGATGCCGGTGATGGACGGCCTGACCGCCACCCGCGCTATCCGCGAAGCAGAGGCGGCGATGGGCCGCGCCCGTACCCCGATCATCGCGCTGACCGCCAACGCCATGTCGCACCAGATCAACCAGTGCCGCGCCGCCGGCATGGACGGTCACGTCGCCAAGCCGATCGAGGCGGCGCGCCTGTTCGCGGCGCTGGAGGCGGCGCTGGAAGTTGCGGAAGACGCGGCGCCGGAGGCGGCCACCGGCTAGCCGCGCGGCGTCTCCCTCGGCGCGCCCCAGGTCAGCTCGGAAACGATCTCCAGCTCGAGCATGCCGTCGATCGAAAATGGCCGCATCAGGGCGTCCAGTGCGGAGTCGAACTCTCCCGCAAGGTCACGACCCATCCGGCTGCGGGGCCAGCTGACCCGAGAATGACTGCTGGCGACGAAGTCCTCGACGCTCTGGCGAAAGCTGAAGCTGAACCGCTCGCGCCGCACGTCGTCCATCCAAGCCTCATGCGGGGCCAGCGACTCAGGCGGATTGGCGGCGTCGCGCCAGGCTGCGGGAACGGCACGGCCGGTCTTGGCGAACCACGCCTCGAGGAAGTCGATCCAGGTATCATGGCCGCAGGGGGGCGGCGGCTGAGGAAAGGTTGGATCGTTGTTGAGTACGGCGAGAACGCCGGTCCAGTGGGTGAGCTTGGGGAACAGCACTTCCGCGTCCATCCAGTGAATCGAGCTGGCCGCAGTGACGAGATCGAACCCCTCGGTCGACTTGAAGTCCTCGCCGCGCATCGCGCGCCAGCTGATGTTCGGACACCGACCCGCGTCCTGCGCCTTCCCGGCGGCGATCATCAGCGCCGATGGGTCGACGGCCGTTACCTCGGCGAAATGGGGCGCCAGCACGCGCGCCACCTTGCCGGGACCGCAGCCCAGGTCGAGCGCCCTCGTGCGTCCGGACACCTGCCCAAGCAGGCGGTCGAACAGAGCCGGCGCGTAAGGCGGCCTCGCGTAGTAGCTGGCGACGACGTCCGCCTCGGCGAAAATCGCCGCGCCGGCGGCGCGCGCCGCGCGTTGCTCATCTGCCCGTGACATGCCGCCTCCTCGCCGGTCGTTGACGACCGAAACTGGCGCGCTAGCCTGCCTCCGACTACTCGCGTTGGAATCGGGCAGGACATGGCGAGAAATTCGGTTTCCGATCAACGCCGTAGCCCCAGGCAGGCGCGCTCGCGGGCGACCTGGGAGGCGATCGTCGAGGCGGCCGCTCAGGTTTTGGAGCGCGGCGGCGCCGAGGGCTTCAACACCAATGCGGTCGCCGAACGCGCCGGCGTCAGCATCGGCACGCTCTATCAGTACTTCCCGGACAAGCAGGCGATCCTCGCGGCCGCCGCCAAGCGCGAGTTGGTCGAAGGCTCCGCAGCGCCCGCCGCCCGGCGGCGCGCCCTTATCGAGGCGCTGATCGCAATGGTCGAAGGGTTCGGCCGGTTCGGCGCGGCCGCGCGTCCGTCCCGCACGCAGGCTCCCACAGCCACGCGCCGAATGCGCCGCGAAACGGGGTGGGAGCGACGCTGCGGCGAGGCCTTCGAGCAGCTTGTGACCCTGCTGATCGGGCCGCAGCCCGCGCTCAAGCCGATACCAAGCGATCGCGCGCGTCGGCCGGGGCGCTGAGCCGCACGCCTTCGGCCACGTCCCGGATCGCCGCCACGACTGCGTCCGGGCGGTCGGTGTGCAGGGTGCTATGGCCGGCGCCCTCAATCGCGCGGTTCTCGCCGCGCGGAACCGACGAGGCGAACGCGGTGTAGAAAGTCAGCTTCCTTAGGTTGAGCTCGCGCAGATAGGGCGTTGCAACCAGGGCCGCCTGGAACGGGTCGATCCCCATGGCGGTGAGTACGATCAGCGGCGCGTCTGGCATGTCGCCGCCGTCGCGGATCTCCGGCAGGATCTCGTTGTTCAGGTTTCTGACTTCCTGCAACGTCTTGCCCCAGTTCGCCAGGTGGTAGTCGATCAGGCGCTGGCGCAGGCCCTCCGGCCAAGCGGCCAGCATCCGCTCGAACATCGGGCGATAGAACCTGCGCATGTTGACGAGCGCCGGAACCAGACGCAGCCCTCGCCACAGCTGCGTTAGGACCGACTGACCCGGCATCGTCGCGTAACCTTCGTGCGCCGGATCGAGCAGAACCACGCCGGCGATCTCATCGGGGAAGAGCTGCGCGAACCGGCGCGCGTAGGCGCCGCCTAGCGAATGGCCGACCAGCACATAGGGCGGCGGGACCTGGGCGGCCTGCAGCAGCCGCCACAGCTCGCCGGCGGCGTCGGCCGCGCTCCGCGGCAGCGCGATATCGTCGCTCCATCCCGTCCCGGCGCGGTCGTAGATCACCGATGTCGTGAGCCTGGCGACCTCGTTGTGGATGTTGAGAAAATCGAGCCCGATCAGCCCGGCGCCCGGCAGGAACACGACGCTCGGGCCGCCCGATCCGGCGCGGTGCAGCAGTAACTGGCGTCCCGCCACGTCGTAGCGGCGTCCGAGCGGTGATGGTGTGGACATGAGAGGTTTCCTTGATAAATATACCGTGAGTATTTAATACCTGAGGTACATAATGGTGCGATGTCAAGCGATAACGAGTCGGCGCAGCGGCCAGGCGGCAAACGAGCGCGGACCCGCACAGCCCTGGTGGCGGCGGCGCTTGAGATCGTGGCGGAGAAGGGCTTTGCGGCCGCCAGCCTCGACGAGATCGCCGCCAGGGCCGGCATGACCAAGGGTGCAATCTATTCGAATTTCTCCGGCAAGGCCGAGCTGTTGCTCGCGGCGATGGGGGCCAAGGGTCTGACGCTGTCGTCACCGCGCCCGGCGGCGACGACGCTGCGCGAGGAACTCGCGGCGATGGCCAATGAACTCCAGCACGTGGTGCGCCGCGCCAAGGGCGAGGAGACCTTCCTGGCGCAGTTCAATCTCTATGCGCTCAGTGACCCGGAGATCCGCAAAGGCGTGGCCACCACCTACGCCGACGGTTTCACACGCACCGCCGCGTACCTGTCGCGGCTGAAAGGTGGCGACGGCGCCATCGCGCCCCGTCAGCTGGCGGTGGCGCTGCAGTGCATCTCGCTCGGCTTCATGATCCAATCGTTCGTCACTCCGGACGAGGTCACCGATGCCGTGATCGTCGAGACGATGCAGGCGCTAGCGGCGGGTCTCTTGCGGTCGAAGAACTAGCGCCAAGGGGCCTTCGATCGCGCGATGCTTCCTGACGCAATCTGGCAGGCGCGGCAGCGTAGGAAGGAGGCGTCAACCTTCCGAAGGCGCACACGACCATGCAGGC
>Ga0302317_10001971_pt1 | contig 14472 bp, 3 predicted proteins | sample III_Palsa_N3_3_FD_200450 | JGI IMG/M metagenome (GOLD analysis project Ga0302317, IMG submission 200450) | Peat permafrost microbial communities from Stordalen Mire near Abisko, Sweden - III_Palsa_N3_3 | ecosystem: Environmental > Terrestrial > Soil > Palsa > Peat permafrost | place: Sweden...
CAGGCTGGAGGCCTTGAAGCACTCCGCCGAGACCGGCGGCGCCCCGGCGGCGCTGATCGTGCCGCCCGGCGCCAGCGCGGACGACAGGGCGCAGGTGGAGGCGGCGCTGCGGTCCCAGATCGCCACCCAGACGGCGAAGGTCGCCGGACTGGACGAGCAGATCGCCGAACATCGGGCCGAAGAACAGGAGATCGCTTCGACCATCGACAAGATCAACGCCAGCCTGCCGATGCTGCTGCAGAAACGGCGGCTGAACCAGGATCTGCGCGACCAGGGCTACGGCACCAGCTTCGCCTATCTGGACGCCCAGCAGGCGGTGAGCGACGCCCAGCGGGATCTGCCGGTCGAGATGGCGAAGAGCCAGCAGGCGCGCGCGGCGGCCGCCAGCCTGGAGAGCCAGCGGGCGCAGGCGGTCGCCGAGTACGACGCGCAAATCCTCGCCGATCTCGCCAAGGCCGAAGAGAAGGACAACGAGCTCACCCAGGACCTGGTGAAGGCCACGCAGAAATCCGCCGCCACCCAGCTGGTGTCGCCGGTCGACGGCGTCGCCGAGGATCTGGCGGTCCATACCCTCGGCGGGGTGGTCACGCCCGCGCAGCAGCTGCTGGTCATCGTCCCGGACGACGTCGGCGTCACCGTGGAGGCGCAACTGGCCAACCGCGACGTCGGCTTCGTGCACGCGGGCCAGGACGTGCAGATCAAGGTCGAGACCTTCGATTTCACTCACTACGGGCTCATCCATGGCAAGGTGCTCGCCGTCAGCCGCGACACCGTCGCCCCGCCGCCGCCGCCGCCGGGCGTCGCGCCGTCGGAGAACGCGCCCGGCGCGCCCCCGCAGACGCCCGGCTACGTGGCCCGCATCAGCCTGGCCCGCACCGACATGAACATCGACGGCCATCGCCAGCCGCTGACGCCAGGCATGGCGGTCACCGCCGAGATCAAGACCGGCCAGCGGACGATCATCAACTACCTGCTCTCCCCGCTGGTCCGAAAGGGCAGCGAGGCGATGCACGAGCGGTAGGGGCTGCCGCCGAACGGGTCTCCTACCCGGCGGCCGCCCGGTCCGCGATCGCGTGGTCGATCTGGGCGTTCACCTGGCTGCTGGTGATCAGCCGGGTGCATTCGAAATGCCGGGGCGTATTCTGGTGGCGCGGGCACCACATGAAGTCGTCGTGCTTGAAGCGCAGCGCCGGATCGTTCCAGCAGCTGTTGCAGGTGTGCCAGTTGATCACCCGGTAGGGCGTGGTGAACTCGTTGGTCGGGTGGGTGAAGCCGCTGATCACCACCGACGGCACGCCCGCCGCCCAGGCCAGCCACGCCAGCCCGCTGGAAAGGCCGACGAAGAGGTCGGCGTGTTTCAGCCAGTGCGCGCGCTCGGTCAGCGGCCGGTCGCCGGTCTGGTCCTCCGCGTCGTGCGGGATGTGGGTATAGAGCAGCCCCGAGCCGTGCACGGGCTTCTGGTCGATGCAGATCACCCGGTAGCCGGCCGCCTTCAGGTGCGCCACCACCTCGCGCCAGCCCAGCGGATTGTTCCACATCTTGCAGCCGCTGGAGCTCTGCACGGCGATGCAGACATAGGGCTCGGGGATCGGCCGCGGGCCGTCGTCGATGGTCACCCGCGGCGGCGCTTCGGTGGGATCCACCCCCAGGATATAGCCGGCCGTGCGGTGCAGCCCCACCATGCGGAAGTCGGTCGGCTGCCAGATGTTCTCCTTGTCGTCGAAGAACAGTCCCATGCAGTAGGTGGCGTAGAACTGGTTCTGCAGCCCGCCGTCGGTCACCTGCTTGTGGGTGACGAAGGTGATGTGCGGATACTGATCCTTCAGCAGCGGAATGATCAGTTCGGACATCGCGCAGGTCAGCTTGCAGCCGTGCACCTCGCCGAACCGCGCCGCGTAGGGAAACCAGGCCATGGTGTCGCCGAGCGTGCCGACCGGGAATTGGATCAGCACCTCGCGGTCCTTGCAGTCGTATTTGTGGTCGAGGATCAGCTCCTCGCCGTCGAACACCTCGACATGGAAGCGCACGTAGAAGCGCTTCGAACTGGCGACCACCGCGCCCTTGTTGCGGCTCTCGAACAGGGTGTTGCCGGTGTCCATGTCGGACAGCCGCACGCGCCATTCTCCCTCCGTGCGCTGCGGCAACAGGATGCGCGCGCCGAGATTGAAGTCGAACCGGATCCCCTGCGGCGCGGCCTCGGTCGGCTGCGCCGCCGGCGGCGGATAGGCGGGCTCGGTCTTCGGCTTCGCCGCCGACTCCGGCGCCGCATCCGCCGCGGACGCGGTCACCAGCGGGGGCGCCGGCGCGGGGGCCGCGGCCTGTTCAACCTCGTCCGGCGCGGCGGACGACGCCCGCTCGGAGACTGCCTGATCCATTCGATAAACCCCCACACCTACTCGGCGAATTGAGCGCAATCTGCCCGACCTTGGCCGACGGTGCAAAAGCGTAACTTGTCCTGGTTGCGCGAGCCAGGGCCGAGATACCAGAAGTGTTTCACGTGAAACATTGCCGCGCGCGTCAACGTCACGCCGCCGCACCGTAAATCACCGATAACAACGGCGCCCACATTGTGGCCGCGGGTGGAGCGGTCGCGGCGGCGTCGCAACCCGATCACCGTAGATTCACCGTAGTTTACGGTGTTCGATATATCGAAAAATATATCGAAATTCCGCCGCAACGGCGATCGTCCCAGCTCACGATGTCAAAGACCGTCCCGCACGATGTCGCGCGGAGACTGATCCGTTACCATCGGTGTGAATCGTTGTCCAGCCCCAGCGCCACTGGCGAGCGGATGGCGGCGACGAGGCGCCGCAAACCGCCCGAAGCCACCGCCCCGCCGCCGGACGCCGCTCCGGTTGAGCGAGGTTCGCATCCAATATAGCGTCCCACGCGAGCGCCCGCGGCGTCCCGCGAAGGACCGACCAATGACCATCACCGTCTCCTCCGGCGTCACCAGCAGCGGGCTGACAGTCAGCGGGGAGGTAAACATCGTCGTGCTGTCCGGCGGCGCGGCCCAAGCCACGACCGTTGGCGACCTTAGCTACATCGAGATCGAGTCCGGGGGGACCGCGACTGGAACGGTGTTGAAGGACCCGGGCGTCTATAACGGCGCCTTCGAAGTAATTTATGGCGTGGCCAGCCGCGCGATCGTCTCCGCCGGCGGCATCGAAATCCCCATGTCGGGCGGGGTTTCGCTAAGCGCGCTCGTCGATGGCGGCTATGTGTGGGTTTCGTCGGGCGGCGTTGCGAGTGCAGCCGACGTGGTGTCCGGCGGCGAGATCGTCTCCTCCGGTGGCGAGGCCAGTGGAGGAACCATCGAGGCCGGCGGCGCCCTGACGATCAGCCAGGGCGGCTCAGCCGCCGGCGTGACCGTCGAGAGCGGGGGCTTGGCGCAATTCGCTTCGCTGACGGTCAGTAGCGGTGAGAGCCTGGACATGGGCTTCGCCGGCTATGAAGATTCCGTCGGCGCGGTTGTCGCGTCGACGATGACGGCGCAAGGAGTCACGCTCTCCAGCGGCGCGACGCTGACGGTTTCTGGTCGCACGACGGTACTGAGCGGCGGGACCTTGATCCTTTTGCCGACGGGAGGCATCGAGAGCAGCGTCACGGTATACGCGGGTGGCTTGCTGAGCGGCCGTGGCGACTTGGGGAACGAAACAAGCAGCTTCGTCGCCGGCGAGGTCGTCGGCGTTTCGCTCGGTGGCGGCGGCTATGCCAACTACCTGGAGATCCAGTCGGGTGGTTCGGCCAGGGACGTGACCGTCTTTGCGGGCGAACTCATGATCGATGCCGGCGCGACCGTGACTGGCACGGTCGTGACCGACGACGACATCTATGCCTTCGACGAAGTCTATGGCGTGGCCAGCGGCACCGTCGTCAAGTTCTTCGGCGGGGAGGACGTCGAGTCCGGGGGCGAATCCGTGGGGACCGTCGTCTCCAGCAGCGGCGAGCAAGTCGTCGAACCGGGCGGCGAGTCGCTAGGGACCGTGGTTTCTGGCGGCGGCGTCGAGGATGTCGTGTCAGCTGGCGTCGCGAGCGGGACCGAGGTCAGTGGCGGCACGGTGGTCGTCTACAATGGCGGCCTAGTCGCCGGGGCCATGATCGAGAGCGGCGGGGAACTCACGATCAGCTCCGGCGGCGTCGGCAGCGCGATCACGGTATCGAGCGGCGGGGATGAGGTGGTCTCGGCCGGCGGTCTGGCCAGCGGGGCCACGATCGACGGCGGCGGCAGCCTGACGGTCGAGCTGGGGGGCTCGGCCGCCGACGTGACGGTCGAAAGCGGCGGCTCGGTCGACGACGCCCTGACGGTCAGCAGCGGCCAGAGCGTGGGCGTGGGCGCTGGGATCGGCGCCAGCGCCGTGACGGCCACGACGACCCTGGCCGGGGTGACGGTCTCCAGCGGCGGGACGCTCCGGCTCGACGGCTCGGTGGTGCTCAGCGGCGGAACGATGACGCTGTCTTCGGGGGCGGTGGGAAATAACATCACCGTCTCCGCCGGCGGCGAACTGGACGGTCCCGGCGACGTGGCGGGCGCCAGCATCTACGGCGTGGTGAGCGGCGTGTCGGTGGGCGACGGCGGCAGCCTGACGATCGAGCTGGGAGGCTCGGCCGCCAACGTGACGGTCGAAAGCGGCGGCTCGGTCAACGACGCCCTGACGGTAAGCAGCGGCCAGAGCGTGGGCGTGGTCGCTGGGATCGGCGCCAGCGCGGTGACAGCCACGACGACGCTGGACGGGGTGACGGTCTCCAGCGGCGGGACGCTCCGGGTTGATGGCTCGGTGGTGCTCAGCGGCGGAACGATGACGCTGTCCTCGGGGGCGGTGGCCGGTAATCTGACGATATCCTCCGGCGGCGTCTTGGACGGTGCGGGCGATGCAGACGGCGCCGACGTCGCCGGGCTCGTGAGCGGTGTGTCGGTGGGCGACTCGGCCGATGACGACTCCACCGTCATGACGGTGGAGTCAGGCGGCTCGGCCATAGGGGTGACGGTGGCCGCCGGAAGCACTCTCTACGTCAACGCGGGCGCGACCACGACCGGCGTGGTGCTGAGCGGCTCGGGACCCCTGGAGCGCGACCAGGGGGTCGCCAGCGGCACGATCGTTGAGTCCGGCGGCATTGCCTACATTTCTTCCGGCGGAGAATCGGTCGGCGACGTCGTTTCCAGCGGCGGGGCGGAAATCGTCACCGGCGCCGGCTCGGCCGCGGACCTGACGCTCGTGAGTGGCGGATCGGTCGAGTTGGCGGCTGGCGACGCGATGCTCGCCGGCGCGCTCACCTTCTCCGGCGGCGGCGACACGCTGGAGATTTCCTCCACCATCAGCGCCGGCTACGGCGACCAGGCCACGATCGCCGGCTTCTCGACCACGGACAGGATCGATATCGCGACGCTCGTCAGCAACGGCGCGCTGAGCCTCTCGGTGACGACGTCGGGCGGCGACGGCAATACGATCGTCGACGTCGTGAGCGGCGGCGGGGTGGTCGAGGACAGCTTCATCTTCGCCGGGACCACCAGCTACACCAGCAACACATTGGCGCTGAAGGCGGATGCGGACGGTGATGCCGAGATCGCCTACAGGGCGATCGTCACCGTCTCTTCCGCCGTCACCAGCAGCGGGCTCACGATCAGCGGCGGCGGCGAGTTGATCGTGCTCTCCGGCGGGACGGCCCAGGACAGCACAATCCTCAGCGGCGGCTCGTTGAGCGTGTCTGTGGGCGGGGCCGGCGACGACCTGACGATCCTGGGCAGTGGCCTGGACGCCGGTCAGGTCAGCGGCGGGTCGCTGGGAATATCGAGCGGCGCCTCGGGCGGCTACGCCGCGAACGAGCTGGAGGTTCTATCCGGCGGCGTGGCCGATGCGGTGACGGTCTACGACGGCGATCTGCAGATCGACTCGGGGGCGAGCGCCAGCGGGGTGGTGCTGAGCGGCGGAACCTCCAGCGGCGTCGTCGTCCTCGGGCATGTGAATATCGAGTCCGGCGGCACGGCGGACGCGCTGACGATCGACGACGGCGTTCTGGTGATCTCCGCGGGGGCGAGCGCCACCGGAACGCGGCTGAACGGCTGGGATGAGGTCGTCTTTGGCGTGGCCAGCGGCACGACCGTCACCAGCGGCGCCTATGAGCTGGTCTCGTCCGGCGGGCAGACGGCGGAGAGCGTGGTCTCCAGCGGCGGGACCGAATTCATCGCGAGCGGCGGGTCTGTCGCGGGCCTGACGATCGAGAGCGGCGGCTCGGCGCAGTTCGAGCTGCTGACGGTGGCCAGCGGCCAGAGCGTCGGCATCGGCGCCGGGGTCGGGTCCGGGGTGGTGTCGGCCACCACGACCCTGGCGGGGGTGGCGACGGTCTCCAGAGGCGGGTCGATCACGATCAGCGGGATGGCGGTGCTGAGCGGCGGGACCCTGACCCTGTCGGCGGGCGCGGCGGGCAGCGGCGTCAGCGTCTCGTCCGGCGGCCAGCTGGACGGGCCCGGCGAGCTGGCGGGCAGCAGCTTTGACGCCGGCCAGGTGAGCGGCGTGTCGGTCGGTTCGGCCGGAACCAATTCCGGCTATTTGGAAATCCAGTCCGGCGGCGCGGCCAGCGCGGTGACGGTCGCGGACGGTGAACTCAAGATCGACTCTGGCGGGACCGCGAGCGGCACGGTGCTGGGCGGCCCGGACACCCAGGACGACGTCTATGGGCTGGCCAGCGACACGCTGGTCGGGTCCGGCGCCCGGGAGGTCGTCCATTCGGGCGGCGTCGCCAGCGGCGCCGCGGTGCTGGGCGGCGGGATCGAGGTCGTCTCCAGCGGCGGCGATGCGGTCGGCGCGGCGATCTCCAGCGGCGGGACGGACTATGTGCTGGCCTCGGGCACGACCACGGGCACGGTGGTGGCCAGCGGCGGCGAGGAACTGGTCTCGTCGGGCGGCGTCGCCAGCGCAACCGCGGTGCTCGGCGGCGGCAAGGCCTACGTCTACAGGGACGCCGTCGCCGACGGCACGACGCTCAGCGGCGGCAAGGAAGCCATCTCCTCGGGCGGCCGCGGCGTCGGCCTGACGGTGTCCAGCGGCGGGACGGACTATCTGCTGACCGGGGGGACCACCACCGGGACCCAGGTCAGCGCCGGCGGCAAGGAACTGGTCTCCTCGGGCGGCCTCGCCAGCGCGACCACGGTGCTGAGCGGCGGCCTGGCCTATGTCTATGCGCGCGGCGTCGCCAGCGGCGCGGTCGTGTCGAACGGCGGCAAGCAGGTCGTCCGATCGGGCGGTCTCGCCAGCGCAACCACGGTGCTGAGCGGCGGGGTGGCCTATGTCTGGGCCTCGGGAACAACCTCGGGGACGCAGGTGAGCGACGGCGGCAAGGAGGTGATCTCGCCCGGCGGCGTGGCCAGCGGGACCACGGTGCTGAGCGGCGGAACGGCGTACGTCTTCTCCGGTGCCGTGGCGATGCGGGCGATCATTTCGAGCGGGGGGGAAGAGCTGATCGCCTCCGGCGGGACGGCGAGCCGGCTGACGGAACTTTCCGGCGCGGTGGTGATCGACGACGGCGAGGTGCGGATCTCGGGCGCGGCGACGCTGGCCGGGACATTGTCGGGCTCGGGCGCGGTGATCGAGACCGGGGGCGGAACGCTGGTGATCAGCGGCTCGGACGCCGCGTTCGACGGCAAGGCGGCGATCAGCGGCGGGACCATCGAACTGGCGACCTCCGGCGCGATCGGGTCGGGCTATGTGGAGTTCGTCGAGCCGTCGACCGGCTCGGCGGTCCTCCAGATCGATGCGGCCGACGCGCCGGCGGCGGGCGGGACCTTCGCCGACAAGATCGTCAATTTCAGCGGCGCGAACGAAGACATCGACCTCGCCAGCATCGCCTTCGTCTCCGGCGCATCGGCCACGGTGAGCGGCGGGGTGCTGGTGCTGAGCGACGGCGGGGCGACCTACAAGTTCACCCTCGCGGGCGGGATCGCCGGCGCCTATCCGGTGCTCAGCGACGGCCATGGCGGCACCCTGATCGATCCGAAGGCGCTCGCCTTCGCCCAAACCGCCGCCGCCTTCGCACCGCCCGACGCGGCGAACGCGGCCCTGGTCTCCAGCACGGCGCCCACCGCCCAGACACCGTTCGCCCACGCCGCGGTCTCAGCCACGGCCGGCCATCCCTGATCCAGCCCCGCGCCGCGCCGGGCGTGACCGCGGCCAGGTAGAGCGCAATCGCTATTAGGTAGCGTTCGGACGCCGTTCCGCGCCGCCGGTTGTGGTTCCCGTTGAGGTCGGCCCGCATCCGGCATAGCTTGCTGGCGGGCGGACTACCTCGACCGCGCCCGGATCTACCGTGGCCAAGGCGCCGGGCGCCAACGAAGGACCGATCCATGACCATCGTCATCTCCTCTGGAGTCTCCTACGCCGGCGAAAACGTCTCCAGCGGCAATCCGGTCGTCGTCCGCTCCGGCGGGATTATCGAACTCTCCACCGTCCTCAGCGGCGGTCTGGTGACGCTGTCCGGCGGCGCGGCCGGGGGATACCTGGTGGTGGACAAGGGCGGCTTGGTGGAGGGGGCGGGAAACCTGGCCGGGGACAATGTCGTTTACGGCGCGATCAGCGGGGTCGCGCTGGTCAGCGCGGGCTTCGACAGGATCGAGTCCGGCGGGACCGCCAATGGCGTGACGGTCTCGGGCACCGGAGGCCCGACCTACTTTGAAATAGACGCCGGCGGCAGCTCCACCGACGCGGCGGTTCAAAGCGCCGCCGACGAGATCGTCGGCTTTGGCGGCGCGGCCACCGGGGACGTCATCCAGAGCGGCGGAGTGCTGTTCCTGCAGGACGGCGGAACCGCCGTCGACGTGGGGATCCAGAGTGGCGGCCAGTTTTTCTACGGTGGGGACGTGACCGGCGCCCTCACCATCTCGTCGGGCGGGCTCAAGAACGCGAAGACGCTCGACGGGGTGACGGTTTCCAGCGGCGGCGCGTTCACGCTCTTGGGCGCCACCTTGCTGAGCGGCGCGACGGTGAGCGTGGCGGCGAACGCGACCGTGAGCGGCGTGACGGTGTCCAAGGGCGCGGTGGTGCGGGGCCCCGGGGATCTGTGGGGTGAGTCCCTCGTCGCCGGATCGGTCAGCGGGGTGAGCCTCGAGAGCGAAACCTCGCTCGAGCTGTTGTCCGGCGGAGTCGAAAGCGGCGTGACGGCCCTCGACGCCAATATCCAGATCGACGCCGGCGCCAGCGCCACGGGCACGGTCGTCTCGAGCGGAACCTCCGTGCGGGTCTACGGATCGGCCGCCGACGGCGTGTTCACCAGCGCGGCGGCGGAGTTCGTCTACGCCGGCGGCGTGGCCTCGGGGGACAGCATCCAGAGCGGCGCCAAGGCGATCATCTCCTCGGGCGGCCGCGCGGTCGGTACGACCGTGTCCAGCGGCGGGATCGCTTATGTGTTCGCCTCGGGGACGGCTGCCGGGACGGTGCTGAGCAAAGGCGGCAAGGCGCTGGTATCGTCGGGCGGCGTGACGACCGCGACCATGGTTTCGAGCGGCGGCCTGGCCTATGTTTTCGCGGGCGGGGTGGCTTCCGGGGACATCGTCCAAGACGACGGCAAGGAGCTGATCTCGTCGGGCGGGGTCGCGAGCGGCGCCACGGTGCAGGGCGGCGGCGCGGAATACATCTACTCAAGCGGCGGCGCGAGCGGGACGCTGCTGAGCGGTGGCGACGCCTTCGTCTCCTCGGGCGGCAGCCTGGTCAGCGCGACCACGTCGGCCGGCGGCGCGGACTATCTGCGGGCTTCTGGAACCGCGACGCACACGGTGGTGTCCGCCGGCGGCTATGAGCTCATCTCGTCCGGCGGGATCGCCAGCGGGACCGAGCTGCTGAGCGGTGGCAAGCAGTACATCTATTCGAGCGGCACGGCGGTGGATGCGACCGTCTCGAGCGGCGCAAGGGAGGTCATCTCCGATGGCGGCGTGGTGAGCGGGCTCAGCCTGCTCTCGGGCGGCGACCTCGTCGATACGGGCGAGGTGGTGATCTCGGGCGCCGGGACGCTGGCCGGCCGGCTCTCGGGACTCGGCGCGGTCATCGAGACCGGCGGCGGCGACCTGGTGCTCAGCGATTCCGGCGCGACGTTCGGCGGCGAGGCGGTGGTCAGCGGCGGCACGGTCGAGCTGGCGACCGCCGGCGCGCTCGGGACCGGCGACGTGACGTTCGTCGAGCCGCTGACCGGCTCGGCGGTGCTGCAGATCGACGCGGCGGACGCTCCGACGGCCGGCGGGACCTTCGCCAACACCCTCTTCGACTTCAGCGGCGCGCACGAGGACGTCGTCCTCACCAGCATCGCCTATGTGACCGGCGCGACCGCGGCCATCGTGGGCTCGACCCTGGTGCTGACCGATGGCGCCAACACCTACACGTTCAACGTCGCCGGCACGACCGCCGTTTCCTATCCCGTGCTCGATGACAACGGCGTCGTCGAGATCGATCCAAGGGCGATCAGCCCCAAGGTCATCGCCTTCGCCCACGCCGCGGCAGCCTTCGCCCCCTCGGACGCGGCGAACACCGCCCTGGTCTCCAGCACATCGCCCACCGCCCACACGCCATTCCTGCACGCCACCGCGTCGGCCGGCGCCGGACATCCCTGACCCGGCGCACGCCGCAATGCGCGATCAAGCGCGAAGCCTCTTCGCGAAGCAGTGTGACTGCGGCAAGGTGGAGGGGGATCGCCGTTAGATAGCCGGCGACTCGGGGCAACGATCGATGACCATCACCGTCTCTTCCGGCGTCACCAGCAGCGGCCTGACCATCTCGAACGGCAGTCCGCTGGTCGTGCTCTCCGGCGGCACGGTCGCCTTGAGCACCATCCTCAGCGGTGGCTCGGCGACGCTGTCGGCGGGGGCGGTCGGCAATTCCCTGGTCGTGCAGTCGGGCGCGACGGTGCTGGGGTCCGGCGTGCTGGAGGGCGACAACTTCGACGCCGGCGCGATCAGCGGGCTCACGCTCGGCGCAAGCGGCGTCTCCTACAGCTTCCTCAGCGTCGGGTTTGGCGGGACCACGAGCAACCTGACCGTCAAGGGCGTCGACAGCTACCTCATCGTGTACGGCGGATCGGTCACCGGGACGACGCTCGAGAGCGGCGCCACCATGCTGCTCGAAAACGGCTATGCGACGAGCACGGTGATCTCGGCCGGCGCGCTGCTCGAAGACGCCAGCGAGTCCCTCGACAGCGTGGTCGCGAGCGGCGGCGAAGAAGACGTCGTGGCTTACGGCTCGGGCGACATCGTCCAGAGCGGCGGCCTGCTGGCGGTGCTGGGTGGATATATCCTGGACGAGACGGTGCTGAGCGGCGGCTCGGTCCTGCTCGCCGGCGGGGCCCCGACGACGGATTTCACCGTCGGCCCGGTCTCGACCACGACGGTGTTGGGCGGCGTGACCGTCTCCAGCGGCGGCATCGTCGATCTGGGCGGCGTCACGGTGCTGAGCGGCGTGACGATGAGCGTGGCCGCCGGGGCGTTCGTGGATTCCGTGACGGTGTCGTCGGGCGGCGTGGTGTCGGGGGCCGGAGACCTCAAGGGCGAGGTCAGCGTCGCCGGATCGGTCAGTGGGGTGACGCTTTCGAGCGGCTACGCCGAGATCCTGTCCGGTGGGACGGCCACCGGCATGGCGGCCGTCGATTTCAGCACGATCCAGGTCGACGAGGGCGCGACGATCACCGCCGCGACGCTCTCGGACGGCTCGCAACTCCTCGACTATGGCGCCGCCGGCCTCACCCAGGTCCTGAGCGGCGGCGATGAGGATATCGCCGGCGGCGCCGAGTCCGGCGGCTTGGTCGAGAGCGGCGGCCTGGTGATCCTGGACGGCGGAACCGCCACCGACGAGACGGTTCTAAGCGGCGGCGCGCTCGCGGTCGGCGGGACGCTGTCGCGGAACTTCAGCGCCGGCGCGGTGACCAGCAAGACCGTGATCAGCGGCGTCACCCTCTCGAGCGGCGCCATCATCGATCTCTTCGACGCCACGGTTCAGAGCGGCGTGACGGTGCGCCTGGCGGCGGGCTCCTTCGCCGGCGACCTGGTGGTGTCCTCCGGCGGCGTGGTGACGGGGCCGGGATACCTGGAGGACGAAAGCACGGCCGCCGGCCTGGTCAGCGGCGTCACGATCGGGAGCGGCGGCGACCTCGAGCTCACCTCCGGCGGCGTCGCCATCGGCGTGACCATCTCCGGCCAAGGCGCCATCGACCCCGGCTACAACGAACTTCTGGTCGACTCCGGCGCGAGCGTCACCGGCACGACCGTCAGGGCCTGGGGCGTGTTCGAGGTCGAAGGCTCGGCCGCCAACACCGTGGTCGACAACGACGGGGTGGAAATCGTCGAGGGCGGCACGATCTCGGGCGGCTTCATCGAGGGCGGCGGACAGTTGGACCTCGCGGGAACCGCGAGCGGCGTGGTGGTGCGAAGCGGTGGGACGCTCGTCTTCGGCGGCAACCTGACCAGCGACTTCACCGCGACGGCCGGGCCGGTGACGAGCACGACCCTGCTGGGCGGGGTCACGGTCTCCAGCGGCGGCCTCATCGAGCTGTTCGGCGCCACGGTGGAGAGCGGCGCGACCCTGAGCCTGGCCGCGGGAGCCGTCGCGAGCAGCCTGGCGGTGGCGTCGGGCGGGGTGGTGTCAGGGCCGGGAGAACTGGCGGGCGACGCTGTGGTCGGTGGCGCGATCAGCGGGGTGACGCTGGGGGACAGCGGCGAGAACCTATACAGTTACATCGAGCTGCAGGGCGGCGGGACCGCCGGCGGCCTGATGATCACCGGCTCCAGCGTGCTCGGGGTCGACCCCGGCGCCAGCGCCTCGGGCACGGTGGTCGCGGACGACTCCGAAATCGCTGTCATCGGCACGGTCGGCGGCACGGTCGTCGAAAGCGGGAGCCTGGAGTACGTCTACTCGGGCGGCGTGGCCTCCGGCGACACCATCCAGAGCGGCGGGTCGCTCTATCTGTTCGGCGGGACCGCCACCCATGAGACGGTGCAGAGCGGCGGAACCTTCGGGTTCGGCGGGCTTCTGACCAGCAATTTCACCGCCATATCGGGCCCGCTGTCGAGCACGACCGTCTTGGACGGCGTGACGGCTTCGAGCGGCGCCTTTCTGGTGATCGCGGGCCCCGAGGTGGCCAGCGGCGTGACCTTGAGCCTTGCGGCGGGCGCCGTCGCGAGCGCTTTCGTGTTGCACGGCGGGACCGTGACCGGGCCTGGCGACCTGGAAGACGTGAACGCGGTCGCCGGCGCGATGATCGGGGTGACGATCCTGTCCGGCGGCGAGGTCGAACTCCTGTCCGGCGGGTCGGCCAATAGCGTGACCGTCGGCGTTGGAGGCAACGGTTATCGGAGCGAACTGGAGATCGACAACGGCGCCGCGGCGACCGGCACGACGGTGAGCGGCAGCGGCAGCGTGGAGGTGGTCAGGTCGGGCGGCGTGGCGAGCGCGACCGCGGTGCTCAGCGGCGGCGCCCTCTACCTGCTCGCCTCGGGGACGACCACGGGGACGCAGGTGAGCAGCGGCGGCCGGGAGATCGTATCATCCGGCGGCGTTGCGAACGGGACGACCGTATTCAGCGGCGGCAGGGGGTATGTGCTGTCCGGCGGCGCCGCGAGCGGGACCATGCTGAGCGGCGGCAATGAAGCCATTTCCGCGGGTGGCGGCGCCGTCGACGCGACGGTGTTCAGCGGCGCGACCCTCTATGCCCAGGCCTCGGGAACGACCACGGGGACCATCGTGAGCAGTGGCGGCGTCGAGATCATCTCGCCAGGCGGCGTCGCGCGCGAAACCACGGTGGTGGGGGGCGGCAAGGCCCGCGTCTACTCGGGCGGCGTCGACAGCGGGAGCACGGTGCTGGGCGGCGGCAAGGAGGCCATCAGCTCGGGCGGCGTCGCCAGCGGCGCCACGGTGCTCACTGGCGGGGCCCTGTATGCGCTGTCCTCTGGAACGGCCAAGGACACGGTGGTCAGCAGCGGCGGCAAAGAGGCCATCTCGGGCGGGGTCGCCGACGCAAACACGGTGCTGAACGGCGGGGGGGTGGACGTCTACTCGGGCAGTCTCGACAACCACGGGACGGTGTCCAGCGGCGGCGCCGAGAAGATCTACGCCGGCGGGACGGCGTCCGACTTGACCTTGCTCTCGGGCGGCCGGCTGACCGACGACGGCGAGGTGAGGGTCGCGGGCGCCGGGACGCTGGCTGGCGACATCGCGGGCAGTGGGGCGATCATCGAGACCGGCGGCGGGGACCTGCTGCTCAGCGGCGGCGGCGCGGCCTTCACCGGCAGCGCGGTGATCGAAGGCGGTACGATCGAGCTGGGAAAAGAAGGCCAACTCGGGACCGGCAGCGTGGAGTTCGTCGAACCTTCCACCGGTTCGGCGGTGCTGCAGATCGATGCGGCGGATGCGCCGGCGGCCGGGGGGACCTTCGCCAACGTCATCTCCAACTTCAGCGGCGCCAACGAGGATATCGACCTTCGGAGCATCGCCTTCGTCTCCGGCG
>Ga0302317_10001974_pt1 | contig 14451 bp, 11 predicted proteins | sample III_Palsa_N3_3_FD_200450 | JGI IMG/M metagenome (GOLD analysis project Ga0302317, IMG submission 200450) | Peat permafrost microbial communities from Stordalen Mire near Abisko, Sweden - III_Palsa_N3_3 | ecosystem: Environmental > Terrestrial > Soil > Palsa > Peat permafrost | place: Sweden...
GACGCGGCCGGTGCTGCTGATCGTCGACCACTACGTCCCCGAGCCGGATCGCGACGCGGGCTCCAAGCACATGGCACAGTTGATCGAACTGCTGGTCGAGGCCGGCTTCCTGGTGAAGTTCTGGCCGCTGAACCTGACCTACACGGAAGCCTATGTGACGCCGCTGCAGCAGCTCGGCGTCGAGGTGTTCTACGGCGAGACGCCGCCGTTCGAGCGCTGGCTGCGCACCCACCGCGCCGACCTGGACGCCGTGCTGGTCAGTCGGCCCTATGTGGCTGAGGCGGTGCTGAAGCCGCTTAAGGCTTCGCGTCTGCCGCTGCTCTATCTGGGTCACGACATCCACTTCGAGCGGATGAGCGCGCAGGCGAAGGTCACTGGCGATCCCGAGCTGGCGCGGGCCGCGCAGGAGACGCGCGCGCTGGAGCGGCGGATCTGGCGGGCGGCGGATCTGGTGCTCTATTTCTCGCCGGAAGAGGTGGCGACGGTGGCGGCGCGCGAACCGCGCGCCAAGGCCCGGGTGCTGACGCCCTATGGCTTCGATGCGATCGCGCGGGACGGCGCGGTCGCCGCCGGACACGACATCCTCTTCGTGGCCGGCTTCGCCCATCCGCCGAACGTCGACGCAGCCGAGTGGCTGGCGCTCGACATCCTGCCGCGCATCCTGGCCGAGGTCCCGGACGCGCGGCTGCGCCTGGTCGGATCGCGGCCCACCGACGGCGTCGTGGCGCTGGCCGGCCCGCATGTCAGCGTGACCGGCCATGTCGATGAGGCCGAACTGGCCGCCCACTACGCCGCCGCGCGGCTGGCCATCGTCCCGTTGCGGTTCGGCGCGGGCGTGAAGCTGAAGGTGGTCGAGGCGCTGCGCCACGGCCTGCCACTGATCACCACCTCGGTCGGCGCGCAGGGCCTGCCGGGGCTGGGCGACGTGGCGAGCGTGACGGACGATCCGGCCGCAATCGCGGCGGCGGCCGCGCGGCTGATGCGCGAGGATGGGCTCTGGGCCGAGCGATCGGCGGCGCAGCGCGCCTATGCGGAGAGCCGCTTTTCGCGCGCGGCGATGAAGGCCTCGGCGCTCGAAGCGCTCGCCCCCGCCCTCGCCGCGGCTGCGAGACGGGCGCGCGGCTAGGTCGGCTCGACGATCGCGTCCAGGTTCTGGGCGCCGGCGAGGCGGGCGTAGAGGGCGCCGCGGCGGATGAGTTCGTCGTGCGACCCGGTCTCGACGATGCGGCCGCGATCGATCACATAGATGCGGTCGGCGCCGCGCACCGTTGACAGCCGATGGGCGATCAGGATGGTGGTGCGGCCGGCCATCAGCCGCGTCAGCGCCGCCTGCACCTGGGCCTCGCTCTCGGTGTCGAGGGCGCTGGTGGCCTCGTCGAGCAGCAGGATCGGGGCGTCCTTGAGGAAGGCTCTGGCGATGGCGATGCGCTGGCGCTGGCCGCCCGAGAGCCGCAGGCCCGCCTCCCCCACGCGGGTCTGATAGCCCTTCGGCAGGTCGAGGATGAAGTCGTGGGCGGCGGCCTGACGCGCGGCGCTCTCGATCTCGGCCTGCGGCGCAGCCGGCCGCGAATAGGCGATGTTGGCGGCGATGGTGTCGTCGAACAGGAACGGCTCCTGGGTCACCAGGGCGATCTGCGCCCTGAGCGAGGCGAGGGTCACGTCGCGCACGTCGTGGCCATCGATCGCCACCCGGCCAAGCCCGACGTCGTAGAACCGCGGGATCAGCGCCAGGATCGTGGTCTTGCCGCCGCCGGACGGCCCCACCAGCGCGACGATCTCGCCGCGCCGCGCCTCGAGATTGAGGTCAGTGATCACCGGCGCGTGGTCGGCATAGGCGAAGGTGATCCCTTCCAGCCGCACGGCGCCGTCGCCGCGCGGCAGAGCGGCCGCGCCCGGCCGGGTCTGGATCTCGGGCGCGATGTCGAGGGCGGTGAACAGGCGCCGCGCGCCGGCGACGCCCTCGGCCATCACGGTCTGCAGGCTGGAGAACTGGCGCAGCGCCTGGCCGGCCGCCATCAAGGCGACGAGGAAGGCGCCGAAGGCGCCGGGCGTCATGCCCTGGACCGGAAAGGGCCCGATGTGCATGGGCGGCATGTGCTCGCGCCAGTCGACATAGGCGATCACGCCGGCGATCAGCAGCATGGTGAGGAATTCGGACGTCGGAGCGGCCGCCGCCTTGGTGTCGGCGCCGGAGATGATGTGCTTGCGCCGCTCGGCGATCACCCGCGCCATCCGGTCGCGCTCGAAGTCCTCGCGGCCCTCCATCTTGACGACGCGGACGCCGGCCAGGCTCTCGAGCACCACCGTGGTCAGCGCCGCCGCGCCGTCGCTGGCGCCGCGCATCGCCCGGTTGGCGCGCTTGGAGAAGTCGCGCAACACCCAGGCCACCAGCGGCCCCACCAGCAGCACCAGCAGGGTCAGCACCCAGTCCTTGGTCAGCATCACGGCCAGCAGCGCGACCAGGGTCAGGGCGGCCTGGATGTAGTTGAGAAAGCCGGTGGTCGCCGCCTCGCGCACCAGCCCGGCGTCGTTCAGCACCTGCGACAGGAAACTGCCGGTGTGGGCGCCGCGCAGCCGCGCCAAGTCGGCGTGCAGCAGTTTCTCGACCAGCTGCACCTGGATCGAGCTCACCAGATCCAGGCCGATCCGGTTGGCGAGCATCGACTGGGCGATCGCCGCCAGCGCGCGGCCGAGCGCCAGCGCCGCCAGGATGGCCGGCAAGTCACCGAGCTGCCCAACGCCGCCGCCCTTGGAGAGCAAGGGAGTGATTGCCGGCTGCAGCAGCGTCGCCAGCGCGCCCGTGCACGCCGCCGCCGCCACGGCGCAAAGGCTGCCGACGGCGAGACCGGGCCAGCGCGGCAGCAGGAAGGTCCGCGCCAGGCGCAGCGTCACCGCGCCGGCGGAGGTTTCCGGCTGGCTCATGGTCACGTCACTCAGGCGTCCACCTCATCAGACTTCATCGCACACCCAGGAAAGCGGTGGCCGCGGCGCCGCCGACGCGAAGCCCGCCGCGTATATGCGCGGCCGGCCCAGCCTTGCAAATGCCGCACACGGCGCGCGATGAGACGCGGGGATGCTCAATCACACCGCCTTGCGACGCGTCGCGCTGCTGCTCGCCTGGACCCTCGCCGCTGGCCTGATCGTGGTCACCTGGGGGCCGCTGGAGGTGAGACCCAGCATCGGTCACCCCGAGATCGAGCGATTTGGGGCCTATTTCCTGACCGCCGCGGTCTTCGTGGCCGCCTACCCGAGGCGCGCCCTGGTCATCGCGTTGGCCTCGGTTTTCTTCGCCTTCATGCTGGAGTTCGGCCAATTCTTCGCGCCGGGCCGCGACCCGCGATTTACGGACGCCGTCGTGAAGGCGCTCGGCGGCCTGTGCGGCGTCGCGGCCGCGCACTTCGGGCTGCGCGCGCCCCGCTTGTGGCGCCCGGAACGTCGCGTTATAGGCACGCGCCCTGCTTCGGATGCGTAGCTCAGCGGGAGAGCACCTCGTTCACACCGAGGGGGTCACAGGTTCAATCCCTGTCGCATCCACCAGCCCCGGCCCGCCCGTTGTTCGTTCAGGCGCGTCTGGCTCACCAAGCGCTCGCGTCGCGTCCTCGGGGGACTAATGCCGGCTGGCGAGAACCAAAAGGTCGCCTTGGTGACGGGCGTCACCGGTCAGGACGGCTCGTATCTGGCGGAGCTGCTGCTCGCCAAGGGCTACACCGTTCACGGCGTGAAGCGGCGATCGTCATCGTTCAACACCGGCCGCATCGAGCACATCTACCCCGATCCGCACGTTCCGAATTCGCGCTTCCTGATGCACTTCGGCGATCTGACCGACAGCGCCAACCTGATGCGGCTGGTGCAGGAGGTGCAGCCGGACGAGATCTATAACCTCGCCGCGCAGTCGCATGTGCAGGTCAGCTTCGAGACGCCGGAATACACCGCCAACGCCGATGCGATCGGCCCGCTGCGGCTACTCGAGGCGATCCGGGTGCTGAAGCTGGAAGGCCGGACCCGCTTCTACCAGGCCTCCACCTCCGAGCTGTTCGGCAAGGCGCAGGCCTTCCCGCAGAACGAGAAGACGCCGTTCTATCCGCGCAGTCCCTACGGCGTCGCCAAGCTCTATGCCTATTGGGCGGTGGTGAATTATCGCGAGGCCTACGGGCTGCACGCCTCGAACGGCATCCTGTTCAATCACGAGAGCCCGCGGCGCGGCGAGACCTTCGTGACCCGCAAGATCACCCGCGCCGTCGCCGCCATCCACCTCGGCCGGCAGGAGAAGCTCTACCTCGGCAATCTGGAGGCGCGGCGCGACTGGGGCCATGCCCGCGAATATGTGGAGGGCATGTGGATGATGCTGCAGCAGCCGTCGCCGGACGACTATGTGCTGGCGACGGGCGAGACCGCCTCGGTGCGCCAGTTCGTGACCCGGGCGTTCGAGGAGGTGGGGACGCGGATCGACTGGCGCGGCGAGGGCGTCGGCGAACAGGGCTTCTGCGAGGCGAGCGGCAAACTATTGGTCGAGATCGATCCGCGCTACTTCCGGCCGGCGGAGGTGGACCTGCTAGTCGGCGACGCGTCCAAGGCCAAGTCGACGCTGGGCTGGGCGCCCGAGACGCGTTGGCCCGAACTCTGCGCCGAGATGGTGCGCGCGGATATCGCCGCGCTGGAGGCGAACGGGGGCGGCAATGGTGGCGGCGCATGAGGTCTCGCTGACGGGACGACGCGTGTGGGTCCCGGGTCACCGGGGCATGGTCGGATCGGCCATCGTGCGGCGGCTGAGCCAAGAAGGCTGCGAGTTGCTGGCGGCGGATCGGGACGTTCTCGATCTAAGACGCCAGGCCGAGACCGAGGCCTGGATGGAAGCCAACCGGCCGGAGTTCATCTTCCTGGCCGCCGGCAAGGTCGGCGGCATCCTCGCCAACAATAGTTATCCGGCCGAGTTCCTCTACGACAACCTGGTGATCGCCTCCCACGTCATCGAGACGGCGCACCGGCTGAAGGTCGAGAAGCTGCTCTACCTCGGTTCAAGCTGCATCTATCCGCGGCTGGCCGAGCAGCCGATCGTCGAGGACGCGCTGCTGACCGGCCCGCTGGAGCCGACCAACGAGTGGTACGCGGTCGCCAAGATCGCCGGCATCAAGCTGTGCCAAGCGTATCGGCGCGAATACGGCGACGACTTCATCTCGGCCATGCCGACCAACCTCTATGGCCCGTTCGACAATTTCGATCTCGACTCCAGCCACGTGATGCCGGCGCTGATCCGCAAGACCCACGAGGCCAAGCTGCGCGGCGACAGGCAGGTGGTGATCTGGGGCGAAGGCTCGGCCCGGCGGGAATTCCTGCACGTGGACGACTGCGCCGACGCCCTCGTGCATCTGATGAAGACCTATTCGGACAGCCGGCACGTGAACGTCGGCTCCGACGAGGACGGGACGATCCTGGAGATCATGCGGACCGTCTGCGAGGTGGTCGGCTTCAAGGGCGAGATCGTTCGCGACCTGAGCAAGCCGGACGGCACGCCGCGCAAGCTGATGAGCTCCGCCCGGTTGCGGGCGTCAGGCTGGGCGCCCAGAATCTCGCTGCGGGACGGGCTGGAAGCCACCTACGCCTGGTATCTCGACAACCTCGCTACGACGCGCGCCTGAGCGCCAGGGCCAGATCGGCGAAGGCCGGCCCGATCAGCCGCCAGGGCTCCAGCGTGTAGCGGCCGATGAGGCGCGGATTGGTGAAGAGCCGAAACACCCACTCGATCCCGAGCGGCCCCATCCAGCGCGGCGCGGGCGTCTGCGCCCCCGCCTCGTAGTCGAAGGCGCCGCCGACGGTGAACATCACGCAGGCCGGCAAGGCCTCGAAGTTGCGATAGACCCAGACTTCCTGCCGCGGCATCCCCATGCCGACCAGCAGGATGTCGGGCGCGAAGGCCGCGACGCGGTCGACCACGGCCTGGTTTTCCTCAGAGCCCCTGCGGGCGTCGAAATAGCCGTGATGCGCCGCGATCTGAGCCTTCGGCCACCGGGCGTGCAGCCGCTCGATCGCGCGGTCGGCCACGCCGGGCTCGCCGCCGACGAAGAAGACCCTAAGTCCGTCGCGCTGGGCCCAGTCCCAGAAGTCGTCCCGCCAATCCAGGTAGGTGCAGCGATGGAACCGGCGGCTGGAGCGGCCGATCAGCCGCGCCCACGCGATCAGCGGCACGGAGTCGACCTCGATCAGGTCGCAGAGGTCGTAGAAGGCCCGGATATCCGGATCGTGGCGCATCAGATAGAGGCTGTGGAGGTTGTGGTTGCCGACGATCGCCTTTTGGCGCGCCTTGATCCGGGCGTCGGTGAAGTGGAACACTTCCTCGGGCTTCACCAGGTCCATCAGGCCGCCCAGCACCCGCACCCGCTCCTCCGGACGCCGGGCGAGCCGATATGGGCGTCGCTCGGTCGTCGTCGGTTCGGAAATCGGGCGTTGCTGAGCCAGCATGTGACAGTGCTCCGGCCGGGGCTGGCCAACCGCCATCTTGAGGCAACAAACATACCAACTGCTGACCGGCGCGCGGGCCTCAGAACCGCACAGAGCCCAGCGTTTCCGGCTGGCTGAAATGAGCCATGCGAAGGAACTGCGAGAGGATGTGCATCAGCGACTGGTGCGCGTCCTCGACCACGCCATAGTTCTCGGCCCGCACGTGCAGGGCGACGTCGGCCGCTTCCGCCGCCGCGCCGCCTGAGAAGCCGGTCATGGCGATGCTGGCGACGCCCAGCCGCCGGGCGGATGTCAACACTTGCAGGATGTTGGCCGACGCGCCGGACGAGCTGATGGCGATCAGCACGTCGCCCGGCCGCGCCAGGGATTCGAGTTGGTAGGCGAACACCTCGTCGGGCCCGATGTCGTTGACGATGGCGGTGATCAGCTCGACGGCGCTGGAGAGGCTGTGCACCCGCGGCGCGATGGAGCTGCCGGTGCGCGCGCCCTTGAAGCAGTCGCAGACCAGGTGGTTGGCGATCGCGGCCGAGCCGCCATTGCCGCAGGTGAAGATGGCGCCGCCGTCACGCACCCGCGCCGCCAGCAGATCGCCGGCGGCGCTGACGGCGTCCAGGTCGACGGTCTTCAGCGCCGCCGCGACCGCGCCGACGTAGTCCGCCGCGAAGGCCCCGGCGCTGGGATAGCGGCGATCCGGAAAATAGCTCATCCCGCCCTGCTCCGCCTCCCGCGTACCGAAACGCGATGGCGAGGCGAACGCTATCATGAATTGTGTAGCTGGGCCTATTCCTGGTCGAAGATGATGGCGCTGCCTTGGGCAGCGAACTTGAACGGGGTCTCGCGCAGCCCGCCGAGCGCCGCGCGGACGGCGTCGTGGCGTTCGGGCGGCGCCATGAACATCAGGAACCCGCCGCCGCCGGCGCCGAGCAGCTTGCCCCCGACCGCGCCCGCCGACCGCGCCGCGTCATAGGCCGCGTCGACGGTCTCATTGCTGATCCCCGCGATCAGCGTCCGCTTCAGCCGCCAGGCGCGATCGAGCATCGGTCCCAGCGCGTCGACATCGCTTGCGCCAAGCGCGTCGGCGGCCTGCACCGCCATGCCCGCGAGTTCGCCGGTGGCATCGGCAGCCGCGCCGGGCGTCGCGACATTGGCGGAGAGCGCGCCAAGCAGCGGCCCGGCCGAGCGGGTGACGCCGGTGTAGAAGAACAGCAACCGCCGCTGTAGCTCCGCCGTCGCGTCCGCCGGGCACGGCGCCGGGGTCACCTCGACCCGGTCGTCCGAATGGAAGCGGATCAGGTTGAAGCCGCCGAAGGCCGCGGCGTACTGGTCCTGCCGTCCGATCGGCTCACCGCCGCGGTCGATCTCGATGACGCAGCTCTCCTCGGCCAGTCGCCGCGCTGACGCGTGGCGGCCCTGGAACGCGTGCAGCGCGTTGAGCAGGCCGACGGTAAACGAGCTGGATGAGCCGAGCCCGGTCCCGCGCGCCGGGATGTCGGCCACGGAGGTGATCTCGACGCCGCCGTCGATATTCAGCAGACCCAGCGCCTCGCGCACCAGCGGGTGCTCGACATCGGCGGCGCGGGCGACCTCCTCGGTGCGCGAATAGCTGACCCGCACCGCGTCGTCGAATTTGCGGCTGACTGTGACGTAGACCGACTTGTCGATCGTGGTGGAGAGCACCGCGCCACCGTGCCGGCGGTAGTAGGCCGGCAGATCCGAGCCGCCGCCGAAGAAGCTAACCCGCAGCGGGGTGCGCGAGATGATCATGCGCCCGAAGCCGACACTGACGCCGCGATGATCTGGGCGGCCGCGGGAAGGTCGGCGGCGATGTGATCGGGCTGGATGTCGAACGCGCCATCAGCGCCGGCGTGACCGGTGCGAACCAGGATCGAGCGCAGGCCGGCGCGGCGCGCCATCTCGATGTCGCGGGTGTGGTCGCCGATCATCCAGGACGCGGCCGGATCGATATCGAGGTCGCGGCAGGCTTGTTCGACCAGGCCCGGCGCGGGCTTGCGGCAGTCGCAGACGATCTTCAGCTCGGGCCGCTCGCCGGGAAAGCCAGCGTCCGGGTGATGGGGGCAGAAATAGATGGCGTCGAGATAGGCGCCGTCCTTGCCCAGCTCCCATTCCAGGTGGCGATGGATGCGGGCGACGTCGGCCTCGGTGGCCTCGCCGCGGGCGATCACCGCCTGGTTGGTGACGACGATGAGCCGAAAGCCGGCCTCGCGCAGCCGCCGCAGCGCCGGGCCGACGCCAGGGATCAGCTCGAACTCCTCCGGTCGGCGGATGTAGCTGCGCTCGACGTTGAGGGTGCCGTCGCGATCGAGGAAGACGGCGGGGCGGCGCTCGCCGTCCGCCGGCAGCGTGATCCGCCCGGCGCGCCAATCGCGCTCGACACCCTCCAGCCTCGCCGGCGATCCCATGTCCTTGATGTAGTCGGCCGAGCGCCACGCCAGCACGCGGTCGCCGCGCGCCACCAGGACGGGCAGGATATCTCGGGTGAAGTCGAGCTTGCCGGGCCGCGCGAGCGGCCGCAGGGCGTCCCGGCGCACGGCGTAGAGGGCCGCATTGACCAGGTTGGCGAAATCCTCGCCCTCGGGATGCGGATAGGGCCGGATCGCCGTCACCCGATCGTCGTCGCCCACCTCCAGCAGGTCGGAGTCGAACGGATGGTCGTTGGGATGGGCCAGGGGGGTGAAGTCGGCGCCGCGTTCGAGATGGAAGGCGCCCATGCGGCCGAGATCGACGGCTGCCATCACATCGCCGTAGAGGACGAAGAACTGCTCCGGCAGCACGTCCAGCGCCGCCATCAGCGCGCCGGCGTTGCCGAGCGGCGCGTCCTCGGCGAACACCCGGACCTTGAGGCCGAAGCGCGCGCCGTCGCCGACAAAGGCGGCGATCTGGCCCCCAAGATGGCCGACGAACAGGCTCACGTCGGTGACACCGAAGCGCGCCGCGAGTTCGAGTTGATGCTGCAGCACCGGCTTGCCGCCGATCGGAATCAGCGCCTTGGGCGTGCCCTGCCAGGCCGCGCCCATGCGCGCGCCCTTGCCGCCGGCGACGATAGCGAGATGGCGGATGGCGGCGCTCAGCGGACCCGCTCCGCGGCCAGTTCGTCCACGGCGCGCAGCACGGCGGCATCGGAACTCAGCGTCGGTCGCCAGCCCAGCCGCGCCAGCCGCTCCACCGAGGTGGTGAAGCGCGGCACGTCGCCGACCCAGCCGCGATCTCCGCCGGCGTAGGCGATCGGCGTGCCGGGCGCGAGGCGCGCGACCATCGCCTCGGCGATGAAGCGGACGGACGTACAATCGCCCTCGGGACCGATGTTGAAGAGGTTGCGGCGCGCCGTGGCGTTGGCGACGATGAACCGCATCGCGGCGATCAGTTCGGCGACGTGCAGGTAGGGCTTGGTCTGGGTCCCGTCGCCCAGCACCCGCAGCGCCTCCCGTCGGCCAGCCAGCCGTCCCGCGAAGTCGTGCATCGCGCCGTGGGTCATCCGAGGTCCGATCACGTTCGGCAGCCGTAACAGCCAGACGTGCTCCAGAGATGTCTCGGCCGCCGCGCTGAGCCACGCCTCGCTGGCGAGCTTGGCCGCGCCGTAGCTGGAGATCGGCAGTAAGGGGCCCACATCCTCGCTCAACCGCCGATCCGCCTCGCCATAGACGGCTGAGCTGGAGGCGAAGGCGATGGCCGGCGCGCCGATCGCCTTGGCGGCCTGGATGGTGGCGAAGGTGGTCCCAAGGGTGCGCGCGAGGTCGACGGTCGGATCGGCCACGCCCGCGGCGATGTCGCTGCTGGCCGCCAGGTGCCAGATCACGTCGGGCGGCCGATCGCCAGCGAGGGCCTGGAAGGCCTCGATCGCGCGTGTCGTCTCGCTGATGTCGGCCTCGATGAACTGGAAGCGGCCGCTGGCCCGCGCCGCCGCCAGATGCTCCGGCTTGCCGAGCGAGAAATCGTCGACGCCCGCGACCTCGTCGCCGTCCGCCAGCAGGGCGTCCGCCAGCTGGCTGCCGATGAAGCCGGCGACCCCGGTGATCAGGTGGCGCATGGCGGCGCCATCACCCCGCAGTCGGGGTCAGCAGGTGGTCGCGGTAGGCGTCGCGCAGCACCTTCTTGTCGATCTTGCCGGTGGCGGTGAGCGGGATAGGCGCGAAGATCACGTCGTCGGGGAGCCACCATTTGGCGACGCGCGGCGCCAGGTGCTGCATCACCGCCTCGCGGGTCACCGCCGCGCCCTCGTGCGTCTCGATCACCAGCAGCGGCCGCTCCTCCCATTTCGGATGCGGCACCCCGACCACGGCCGCGACCTTCACGCCGGGACAGCCCACCGCGACGTTTTCCAGATCGATCGAGCTGATCCATTCACCGCCGGACTTGATCACGTCCTTGGCGCGGTCGGTGATGCGCATGAAGCCGTCGGCGTCGAGGGTGGCGATGTCGCCGGTGTCGAACCAGTCGCCCGCCCCGGTCGCGTCAGCGCCCTGGCGATAGTAGCGGCGGATCACCCAGGGCCCGCGCACCTGCAACGCGCCGGAGGTCTCGCCATCGCGCGGCGCCTCGCGGCCGTCCTCGTCCACGCAGCGCAGCTCGATGCCGAATTGCAGCCGACCCTGGCGGGTCCAGATGACTTCCTGGGCGGCTTCCTCGCCATGTTCCAGCAGCGCCGGCGTGGGCGTGGCGACGACGCCGAGCGGACAGGTCTCGGTCATGCCCCAGAGCTGCAGCACCTCCACGCCGTAGCGGCGCTGGTAGGTCTCGGCCATGGCGCGCGGCACGGCCGAGCCGCCGATCACCAGCTTCTTCAGCGCCCTGGGCGCGGCGCCGGTCTGGCCCAGCCAGGCGAGGTACATGTTCCAGATAGTGGGCACGCCGCCGGAGAAGGTGACGCCCTCGGCCTCGATCAGCTCGTGCAGCGAGGCGGCGTCCATCCGGTCGCCCGGCAGCACCAGCTTGGAGCCGCAGATCGGGGCCACGAACGGCAGGCCCCAGGCGGTCGCGTGATAGAGCGATGAGCCTGGCATCACCACGTCGAAGGCGGTGAAGCCGAAGGCGCTGGCGAGGCCGGCGCCCATGGCGTGCAGCACGACGGCGCGGTGGCTGTAGAGCACGCCCTTGGGATCGCCGGTGGTGCCGGAGGTGTAGCAGAGCACGGCGGCGGCGTTCTCGTCGAAGCTCGGCCACGCCGTGATGGGGTCCGCGGCGGCGAGCAGCGTCTCGTAACAGAGCGCGCCGATGGCGCCCGGCTCGTGCACGGCCTCGCCGGAGAGCATGACGAAGGTCTTCACATGCGCCAGCCGCGGCGCGAGGCGCTCGACAAGGCCGAGCAGGTTCTTCTCGAACAGCAGCACCCGGCTTTCGGCGTGATCGATGGTGTAGACGATCTGGTCGTCGAACAGGCGCGGATTGGCGGTGTGCAGCACCGCGCCCTGGCCTGGGACGGCGAAGAACAGCTCCAGGTGCCGGTGGGTGTTCCAGGCTAGCGAGGTGACCCGGTCGCCGGGCGCGACGCCGAGATCCTTGAGCGCTGACGCGGCGCGGCCGGCGCGCTGGGCGAGGCCGGCGTAGTCGTAGCGCCAGATCGGCTCCTCGATCCCGCGCGAGACGATCTCGCGCCGGCCATGCGCGCTGGCGGCGTAGCTCAGGATCGATGAGATCAGCAGCGGCGTCTGCTGCATCAGGCCGGGCAACATGGTCTGGCTCCGTTGTTGACCAACATTCTTAGCGGCTGCGACCGCGAGCGTCACATCAGGTCGCGCGGGATGTCGGCGACATGCTCGCGCTCGAAGACGATGCGCTCGCCTTGGCGCGCCGTCAGGCGTTCGCGCAGGTGAAAGGTCTCGGCGTCGGCGGTGAGCTCGACCTCGCTCTCGACGGCGCAGTCCCAGTCGCCACGCGTGTAGCGGGCGACGTGCCAGGCGCGCCACTGGCAGCTGTCGGGCTCGCCCGGCCGGATGCGCGCCGCGACGTTGGCCCCACTGCGACGGAGCCGGGTTCCGGTCGCCTTGATCGCGGAGTCGGCGAGTGGCCAGACCTCCGAGTATTCCACCCAGCCGTCGTCGGTGACGCGGCGCAAGACGCTCGGGTCGCCAGGCCCCGAGCTTGGGAGGCCATCCGCCAGAGGGATCGGCATCGGCGGCTCGAGATCACGCCCGGCGCGCACCGGAAGCTCCAGCGAGGCGCCGGCGAGATCGAAGCTCAAGGTCACGGGTTCTGGCGAAGGCCAGATCAGCGGCCAGAGGCCCTCGCTGAGTGACAGACGCAGGCGCGATCCGGCGCGGAGGCGGCGGCCGGTGAGACAGAGCGGCAGGTCGATGTCGTAGAAGGCGTCCGGCGTCAGCGGCTCGGGCGCTGCATGGCTCGTGCGATGCGTGAGGTTGAGGACGCTATAGCTGACCAGCCACGAGCGGCCGTCGGGCGTCACCTCGCAGAGCCGCGCGGCGAGCTTGGCGATCGGCGTGTCGGCGGCGAGGCGCAGGTGAAGCCTCGGGGTTCCGAACAGGTCGAGCGGCGCGTCGAGCGGCTCGGAATCGAAGACCAATGCGCCCGCGTCGTCGGGCGACTGTTCGGCCGGATAGAGCGGCGCGCCGAACGGGACCCATTCGGGCGTCTGAAGGCCGACGACGCCGCGATCGCGGTGTTCCATGAGGCCCACGCCCGGCGTTTCGGAGAGCCGGCCGGGACTCAGATGCAGCCCCCGCGCCTGCGTCGCCGGTGGCCAGGTCGGCGCGGCGATCCAGCGGCCGGCGATCGGGCCTGGCGCGGCCTCGGTCGGCGATTGCTCGCAGAGGAAGGCGCGGACGCGCGGCTCGTCCATGATCCCGGTCGCCTCGCCCGCCAGCCAGTGGCGCCACCAGCGCACTTCCTCTAACGCCCAGTCGAGGCCGGGTCCCGGCGTGGCGGGCGCCGGATAGCCGTGCTGCCACGGGCCGATCAGCGCCTTGGCCGGGACCTTCAGGCCCGCCATCAGGCGCGGGATCGCCTCGTTGTAGGGATCGACCCAGCCGCCTACGAGGTAGGCCGGGCAGCGGATCAGCTCATATCCCTCGCAGACCGAGCCCTGGCGCCAATAGGCGTCCTCGCGCTGATGGCGCAGCCATTCGGCGGCGATGGCGGGCGTTGCGTCGAGCCGCGCCATCCACGCCGCTTCCCAATCGGGGCCGAAGATCTCTGGATCGGGCGGACCGGCCATCACCGCCTTGAAGCTCGCGGCCCACTTCAGCCCGGTGAGGGCGAAGGCGCCGCCAACGTAGTGGGCGTCATCGGCGTAGCGGCGATCCGAGGCGCAGAACGACATGATCGCCTTCAGCGCCGGCGGCGCGAGGACGGCGGTCTGGAGGGTGGCGAAGCCGCCCCAGGAGACGCCGCGCATCCCGACCGCGCCGTCGCACCAGGGCTGGGCGGCCAGCCAGGCGATGGCGTCGGCGGCGTCCTGCTGCTCTTGGGGCAGGTATTCGTCGCGCAACAGGCCGTCCGAGTCGCCAGAGCCGCGGCCATCGAGCCGGGCGTAGGCGACGCCGCGCCGGGCGAGCTCTCGGCCCCAGTAGCTTGAATAGCCGCGCGTCGAGTCGCGCTTGCGATACGGGATCGCCTCCAGCACCACCGGAACCGGACCCGCCGTCTCGGGCAGCCAGAGCGAGACCGCGAGCCGTGCGCCGTCCGGCATGACGATCCAGTCGTTCTCGATCGCCCGCACCTCGACGGGGTCTGGCAGGCGCCAGGCTGTCGCACTCATCGCCCGAGCCCTTTAGCGCGCGTGTCGGCCAGAAGCTGGCGCGCGGCTGGGTCGATCCAGGATGGATCGTCGATCATGCCGGCTGCGATCATCGCGTCGAAGCCGTCCGCGCCTTGGCGCATGGCCGCGCGCAGGGTCTCCAGATCGGGATCGACCAGGCGGATCGGCCGCTCGGAGACTTGATCCAGCTCCACGCATTTCAGCCACGCCGCGAGGGCGAACATCATCGTCGGGCTCGCCCTGCCCTGCCGCGTCCGCTCGGCGAG
>Ga0302317_10001976_pt1 | contig 14443 bp, 1 predicted proteins | sample III_Palsa_N3_3_FD_200450 | JGI IMG/M metagenome (GOLD analysis project Ga0302317, IMG submission 200450) | Peat permafrost microbial communities from Stordalen Mire near Abisko, Sweden - III_Palsa_N3_3 | ecosystem: Environmental > Terrestrial > Soil > Palsa > Peat permafrost | place: Sweden...
GCACAACGTCAGCATTACCGACCTGGGGGTGACCACCAACCAGATTGAGGGTTACAACGCGACGTATCCGCTGGGGATCACGTTCGACAACCTTTACATTACGGGCACGGACACGCTCACTCCCGTACCGGAGTATGTCAACATCACGCTGGGTCCGGGGCCGGTGAGGCCGGTCGCGCTGCAGACGATCACGGGCACGGATGTGAACTACTCGGGCACGGTGACCAAGCCGAACGAGGCCAGGTGGGCCTGCACGACGGCCAACTTCCCGTTTCTCGCGGGCGAGCTGTTTCTTTCAACGCCGACTGTGACCAACCAGCAGACACTTTCGCTCTCCAACCCGGCGAGCTTCACGCTGAATGCGGTGCTTGAGATCACGGACGCTTCGAGCCCCGCGCCGACAGCGGGCATCCAGTTTTATACCGGGACGACGCTGGTCGGGACGGGGACCATCGGGGCCGCCGGCTCGGGCAATGGCACGGTGGCGTCGGTCACGCTGACCGGGGTCACGTCGGGTGTCCACGTCTACACGGCCGAGTATCCGGGCGACGCGAACTTCACGGCGCAGACGTTCGGCTCGGTGACGGTGAACGTGGGCGTGATCGGGACTACCACCACGATGATCGCCGCGCCCACCTCGACGACCTATGGCAGCAACGTGCTGCTGACGGCTACGGTTGTGCCGGCAACGGGCACCGTCGTGCCTACGGGAACGATCACCTTTTACAGTGGCGGCGCGAGCATTGGCACCGGCACGCTCAATGGCGCCGGGGTCGCTACGCTGACGGTCGACACACTGCCGGTCGGGACGGACTCGATCTATGCGACGTATGGCGGCAGCACGCAAAACGGAGCGTCGAGCAGCTCCGCGACGCCCACTACTGTCACCATCGCCTTTGCGAATACGACGACGACGATTGCCGCCGCGCCCACCTCGGCCATCTACGGCAGCACCATCACGCTGACGGCTACGGTCAAGAGCGCCACGACGGGGACGCCGACCGACACTGTGACGTTCTACGACGGTACAACGGTGCTAGGTACGCAGACGCTAACGGGGAACACCGCTGTGTTTACGACTACAGCGTTTACGGCGGGGACGCATTCGGCCATTACCGCGGTGTATGGCGGAGACGTGAACTTCAACGGATCTACGAGCGCGGCTGCGACGCCGGCTGTGATCATCTTCACGGCCACTACGACTACGGCGCTGGGGTTAACGGCCAGCTCTGCACCGTACGGCACCAGTATTACGATGTTTGCGTCGATCAATGGCGGCGCCGCGACGACAGCGACCGGCAACGTGATCTTCACGGACGGCGGCACTACGATCGCCACCGTTCCTGTGAGTAGCAGTGCCGCGTCGTATGTGACGGCGACGCTGGCGGTGGGGACGCATACGATCGGCTGTTCCTATTCGGGCGACTCGAACTACACAGGGTCGACGTGTACGACTGCGACGCTCACGATTACGCAGGCTGCGTCGTCGTCGGTGCTTGCGGCGACCAGCACGAACATTGTCTATGGCGGGTCGGACACGTTCACAGTAACTGTGTCACCCGCGATCTCCGGCGCACCGACGGGGACGGTGACGTTCAAGGACGGGGGCATTACGATTGCCACCGTAAACCTCGTGACGGGGACGAATTCGAGTAGCGCGAGCTTCCTGGATACGACTTTGGCGGGCGGCTCGCATTCGATCACGTGCGTTTACTCCGGCGATACCAACTTTACGGGGTCAAGCTGTGCGGCGCTGGTGATTGCCGTGGGAACAGCGGCTACGACAACAACCGTGCCGGCGCTAACGTCGATTACCTATGGCAGCAGCGCGGTGCTAACGGCGAATGTGACGAGTACGGTTGCAGGGACGCCGACCGGAACGGTGACGTTCAAGGACGGCACGACCACTCTGGGCTCGGGGACCGTGTCCGGCGGGACGGCGAGCTATACCGCGCTGGGGCTCACCGGCGGCACCCACTCGATTACCGCGGTGTACTCGGGCGATACGAACTATACGGCTTCTACCAGTTCGGCTTCTACGCTTACGGTGAACAAGGCGGCCAGCAGTGTGACCGACTCGGCGAGTCCGGCGACGATCACGTTCGGCAGCAGCACGACCCTTAGCGCGACGGTGACGGGCGTTACGGGTGGGGTTACGCCGACCGGGACGGTCAGCTTCTACAACGGGGCCACGCTGATTGGAACAGGGACCATCACAGCGGGCGTTGCCAGCGTGGCGACGACGACGCTGCCGGTGGGGACTGATTCTATTACAGCGGTCTATAACGGCGATGGGAATTACACCACGTCGACGACGGTTACGGCTGCGACGGTGACGGTGAACCAGGCGACGTCCACTATCGGCGTTGCGGCGAATCCTGCGACGATTACGTATGGAGCGGCGACGCTGCTGACTGCTACGGTGACGCCAGCGGCGGCTTCCGGGACGGTGACGTTCAAGGATAGCGGCGTGACAATCGGGACGGGGACGCTGAGCGGCGGCATCGCGACGTACAACGCGACGGCGCTGGCCGGAGGCACGCATTCCATTACGGCGGTCTATGGGGGCGATACCAATGACACCGGGTCGACCAGTACGGCGATTACGGTGACGGTAAACACGGCTGCGACGACAGTTATTGTGAGTGCGAATCCTTCCACGATTACTTATGGCGCCGCTACGTTGCTGACGGCGACACTCTCCAGCACGACGGCCACGGGAACGGTCACGTTCAAGGACAGCGGCGTGACGATCGGTACCGGAACTGTGGCCAGCGGCGTTGCCACCTACAACGCTACCGCGCTGGCCGGCGGTACGCATGCGATTACGGCAGTCTACTCCGGCGACAGCAATTACAGCGGATCGACCAGCGTGGCGATCACTGTGACGGTGAACACCGCCGCAACCACAACGACTGTGAGTGCGAATCCGTCGACGATCACCTATGGCGCCGCGAGCCTGCTGACGGCGACCGTCTCCAGCACGACGGCGACGGGTACGGTCACGTTCAAGGACAGTGGTGTGACGATCGGGAGCGGAACGGTCAGCGGCGGTGTTGCTACGTATAACGCGACTGCGCTTGTTGGCGGCACGCACAGCATCACTTGCGTCTACTCGGGCGACACGAACTATTCGGGTTCGACCTGCGCGGCGATCACGGTGACAGTGAATAAGGCGAACACGACCTCGACGGTGTCGGCGAATCCGACCGCGCTGACGTATGGCGCCACCACCAATTTGACTGCGACGGTATCGCCCGCGACTGCTACCGGGACGTTTACGTTCTACGATGGCAGCACCAGCCTTGGCCCCGGAACGATTGTCAGCGGCGTTGCCACGCTGAACAATGTCGCGCTGGGCGGCGGTACGCATACGATCACCGCCGTCTACTCGGGCGACAGCAACTACAACACGTCGACGACAGTAACGGCGGCGACCGTCACGGTGAGCCAGGCGACCGGGACCGCAACGCTGGCGGCCAATCCTACAACGATCACTTATGGAGCATCGACGCTGCTCACGGTGACGGTGCCAACGGCGGCAACGGGAACGGTGACCTTCAAGGACGGGACGACCACCCTTGGGAGCGGTGCGGTTTCAGCGGGCAAGGCGATTTATACGGCGGCGAACCTGGCCGGCGGCACGCACAACCTGAGTTGTTCCTACTCCGGTGACACGAACTTTACCAGTGCGACGTGTGCGGTGGTCGTGGTCACTGTGAATACGGCTGCGACGACCACGAGCCTTGGCGCGAATCCGACGACGCTTACCTATGGCGCTGCGTCGCTGCTGACGGCGACGGTGTCGAGCACAACGGCTACCGGCTCGGTGACCTTCAAGGACGGCAGCAATACGCTGGGTACGGGAACGGTGACTAATGGCGTGGCTACCTATAACGCCACGGCGTTGCTGGGCGGGGTGCATTCGATCACGGCGGTTTACTCGGGTGACGGCAACTACGCGGGCTCGACGAGTTCGGTGGTGACCGTGACAGTCAACGTCGCGGCAACGACTACGGGACTGACTGCGACTCCGTCGACGATCACCTACGGTAACGCGACGTTGCTGACGGCGACGGTCTCCAGCACTACGGCCACGGGCAGCGTGACGTTCAAGGACGGTACGACGACGCTGGGCACGGGGACGGTCAGCAGCGGCGTGGCTACCTACAACGCGACGGCGTTGCTGGGCGGCAGCCATAACATCACGGCGGTTTACTCCGGCGACACGAATTATGCAGGTTCTACGAGCGCGATCGTTGTGGTCACGGTGAACACCGCGGCGATCACTGCGGGGATTACTGCGAATCCTTCGACGGCCGGCTATGGCACGGGAATTTTGTTGACGGTGACGCTCTCGAATACAACGGCTACGGGTACGGTGACATTCAAGGACGGGACGACAGTTATCGGATCACCCGCTACTGTGAGCAGTGGCGTGGCGACGCTCACGGACTCGAGCTTCACGGTGGGCAGCCACAGCATCACCGGCGTGTACTCGGGCGACACGAACTTCAGTGCGGCGACGACGGGGACGCCGGCAGTGGTGGTCATCAACCTGGGGACGACGACCTCGACTGTGACGGCTGCTCCCAGCACCATTACTTATGGAAGTGCGACCCTGCTGACGGCGACGGTTTCGCCGGCGACAGCCACCGGGAGCTTTACGTTCAAGGACGGCACCACCACGCTCGGGACCGGCACGATCAGCGGCGGGGTTGCTACCTATAACGCGACCGCGCTGCCGGCAGGGTCGCACTCGATCACGGCTGTCTACTCTGGCGATGTAAATTATGCGACATCTACAAGCGCCGCGACTACCGTGACGGTGAACCAGTTGGCCACGACGACAGGGCTTACCGCAACGCCGACGGCGATCAACTATGGCAGCGCGACGCTGCTCTCGGCTACGGTGTCGAACTCGAGCGTGACCGGGACGATTACGTTCAAAGACGGGGCGAACACGATTGGCTCGCCGGTTACAGTGAGCAACGGTACGGCCAGCCTTTCGGTGACGACGCTTACGGTGGGCACGCATAGCATTACGGCGGTGTACTCGGGCGATAACAACTACAGCACATCGACGAGCGCGAGTGTGTCGGTGGTGGTATCGCTGGCGCCAACGACTACGTCGATTGCAGCAACGCCGAGCACAGCCCCGTATGGGACGAGCACGTTGATTACGGTGACGGTGGCTCCGAGTGGCGCGACCGGGCTGATTACGTTCAAGGACGGGACGACAATTCTTGGGACACAGTCGCTAAGCGGCGGTGTGGCGACGTACACGGCGACGCTGAATGCGGGGACGCATACGCTATCGGCGACGTATCCGGGCGATGCAAACTATGCGGCATCGGCGACGACGACCTCGGCGTCGGTGGTGATCACGGTGGCGACGTCGGTGGTTACGCCGTCCGCGAGTCCGTCGACAACGGCGTTTGGGCTCGCGGTCAATCTGTCCGCCAGCGTGTCGCCTGCGGGCGGCACGGGGACGATGACGTTCCGCGATACAGGCACGGGCCTGTCGCTGGGACAGGCCACGATCTCCGCTGGCACGGCGACGGTGACCGGGGTCTTCCTTAGCCCGGCGGGCGTGCATAACATTACGGCGACATACTCGGGCGACAGCAATGTAGGTGGGTCTACGAGTGCGGCGATCCCGGTGACGATAACTCCCGGAGCGACCGCGGTGACGCTGGCGAATTCGCCGGCGAGCCCGGTTGTCTACGGCACCAGCCTTACGCTCTCCACTACCAACACCGTATTGCTGGGGGTCCCGCCGACGGGCACGATGAGTTACTACGACGGCACAACGCTGCTGGGCTCGGCGCCGATTACGCTGAACTCGAGCAATGCTCCGGTGAGCAGCTTTCCGATCGCTACGTTGATGCCGGGTGTGCATTCACTGACCGCGGTTTACTCCGGCGATAGCAACTATGCGGCGAGTACCAGCGCCATCGACAGCGTTACGGTGACGCAGAGCAACTCGATTACGACACTGGTGGCGACGCCATCGCAGACTACTCCGGGTGAGAGCTTCACGCTGACGGCAACCGTGGCCAGCGCAACGACCGGTACGCCGACGGGCAGCGTCACCTTCTACAACAGCAGCAACGTCTCGCTCGGCAACGTCGCTCTTAGCGGCGGCACGGCGACCTCGCTCCCGCAGTCGCAGAGTTCGCTGGGGACTTATACCTACACGGCGGTGTACTCGGGGAGCGCCGACTACACAACCTCGACGAGTGCTGCGGCGACGGTGATCGTGAAGCAGCTGCCGTCGGCGACGGGGATCGTTGCTACGCCTACTTCGGGGACGTTCGGTACCGGGACGTATAGCGTGACGGCGACCGTTAGCTCTACCGGCGGAGGAACGCCGACCGGAAGCGTGATATTCAAGGACGGCACAACACAACTGGGCACAACGCAGACTCTGACCGGCACCGATGTCGCCACGCTTAGCGGCCTTACGCTCGCAGGCGGCGTTCACAACATTGTTGCGTACTACAGCGGCGACCCGACGTATGTGTCTTCCAACTCGTCTACAGCTGTGATTACGGTGAACACGGCGGCGACGACGACGGCGCTGAATGTTACGCCCGCGACCAGCAGCTTTGGTACCAGCGTGACGTTCACGGCTACCGTGTCCCAATCGACCGGCACGGCGGCGACGGGGTCGGTCAACTTTATGAATGGCGGCACGTTGCTGGGAACAGGAACGGTCGCGGGCGGTGTCGCGACCTTTACTACGTCGACGCTGCCGATTGCGGTCTACACGGTGACGGCGGTGTACTCCGGCGACACCAACTTCACGGGCTCGACCAGCTCGGCGACGACTGTTACCGTCACGCTGATCCCGCAGACGATCACGGTATCGAGCATCTCCACCAACCTGACTTATGGCGCGGCTCCTTTCCTGGTTACTGCTTCGTCCACTTCGGGACTGGCGGTAAGTCTGGCTGTGACCGGGCCGGCGACGTTTACCGGCGGGACGCTTAGCATCACGGGCGCGGGAACGGTTGTCGTCACCGCGACGCAGGCCGGGACTGCAACCTATGCGGCTGCGACTCCAGTGGTGGTGACCATTACCGTGGCGAAGGCACCGCTGAGTGTCGTCGTGACCAACCAGGCGATGTTCGCGGGCAACGCTGTGCCGACGCTTACCGGCACATTTACCGGCGTGGTCAACGGCGACAATATTACCGTTACCTACGCGACGACCGGCACCTCGAGCAGTCCAGCGGGGACGTATCCGATTACGGCGACGCTGGTGGATCCGGGCAGTCGTCTGGCGAACTATACCGTGACGAATACGCCGGGGACTCTGACGATCACGGCGAACGCGCAGACGATTACGTTCCCGTCGCTTCCGACCTCGGTGGTGTACGGCGCTGGGCCTTATACGCTGAGCGCGACGGCCAGCTCCGGGCTGACGGTGACGTATACGTTCACGGGACCGGCTACGCTGACCGGCTCAACGCTGGCGATCACTGGAGCAGGCACGGTTACAGTGACGGCGAGCCAGACGGGCAACAATATCTATGCTGCTGCTACTCCGATTACGCAGACGATAACGGTGGCGAAGGCCCCGCTGTCGGTGGTGGTGAACAACCAGTCGATGCTGGCGGGCGCGACGGTGCCTACGCTTACGGGGACCTTTACGGGCGTCGTGAACAGCGACAATATCACCGTGACGTACGCAACGACGGGGACATCGAGCAGTCCGGCGGGGACGTATCCGATTACGGCAACGCTGGTCGACCCCGGCGGCAGGCTGGTGAACTATACCGTCACCAACACAGCGGGTACGCTGACGATTACGGCGGTTTCGCAGACGATTACGTTCTTGTCGCTACCGACTTTGACGTATGGCATGGCGCCATTCACGGTGTCGGCGACGGCTAGTTCGGGATTACCAGTGACACTTAGCGTGACGGGACCGGCGACATTGTCGGTGTCGCTATCGCCTTCGCTGCTGACGATTACGGGGGCCGGCCAGGTGTGCGTGACGGCGAGCCAGACTGGGAACTTTGAGTACTCGGCTGCGACGCCGGTGTCGAACTGCGCGACGGTGGCGAAGGCGCCGTTATCGGTCGTCGTGAACAACCAGTCGATGCTGGTGGGCGCTACTGTGCCCACGCTCACGGGAACTTTCGCGGGTGTGGTGAACGGCGATAACATCACCGTTGCTTATTCGACGACAGGCACATCGAGCAGCCCAGCAGGGACGTATCCGATCACGGCTACGTTGACCGATCCGGGCAACCGGCTGGGTAACTACACGGTCACCAATACGCCGGGCGTTCTAACGATCAGCGTGGGCACACAGACAATCACGTTCCCGGCGATACCGACCTCGGTGGTCTATGGAGCCACGCCCGTCACGCTGACGGCGACGGCAAGCTCGGGCCTGGCCGTTACCTATAGCGTTACGGGACCTGCCTCGCTGGCCGGCTCGGTTCTTACCTACACCGGGGCGGGGACAGTGGTGGTGACGGCCTCGCAGGCCGGGAACAGCACCTATGGGGCGGCGACGCCTGTATCGCAGACCGTTACGGTGGCGAAGGCGCCGTTGACGGTCACGGTGAATAGCTTTACGCGTGGATATGGAGTAGCCAACCCAACGCTTACGGGGACGCTTAGCGGCGTTGTCAACGGCGACAACATCACCGTGACCTATGCGACGACGGCGACGATCACAAGCGATCCCGGCAGCTATCCGATCACCGCAACGCTGGTCGACCCCGGCGGACGGCTGGCGAACTACAACGTGACGAACACGGCTGGGACGCTGACGGTCAGCATCGCGGCGACGAGTGTGTCGTTCACGATGTCGGCTGGGCAGATCATCGTTGGGAACTCGGTCACCATGACTGCGACGGTGAGCTCGCTCAACGGCTCGCCTACGCCGCAGACGGGGACGGTGAACTTCGTGAGCGGCACTACGGTGCTGGGTTCGGCCAGCGTGGCCAGTGGAACGGGAGCGGTGACGATCCCGAATATCGCGGTCGGAAACTACAGCGTGATGGCTGTGTTCGTGGCGAATACAGACTATGCGACCTCGGCCTCGGCGACGCAGGCGCTCAGTGTCGTCGATCCGGTGGCGCTTGGGTTGAATCCCAGCAGCCTCTCGCTGGCTGCGGGGACGGGCGGTTCGGCTACGCTGACGATCACGCCGGCTGCGGGCTTTACCGGCAGCGTGACGTTGAGTTGCACGAGTCCGCAGCCTTACCTTACCTGCACGATCACGACACCCGAGTCGATCACCGGGACAACTCCGGTAACTGACACTGTGAACGTCAGCGTTGCCGCGACGGCTTCATTGGCTGCACCGCATATCGGGCCGGAGCGCAGTATGACGTTCTATGCCATGCTGCTGCCGCTGGGTGCGCTGCTGATGCTGCCGCTGGTGCACCGCCGGAGGGCTCAGAAGATGATGCGGCTGATGGTACTGCTGTTGCTGGCGGTGGGTACCTCGGTGGTCTTCACGGGCTGCGGTTCGGGCTCAGGTGGAGGGTCGGGTGGAGGCTCTAGCCTGCCCCCGGCCGGGCCTCAGAGTGTGACGATCTCCGCAACGGCTGGTGGAACAACGGTGACTACTACGTTGACCGTCAACATCACCAACTAGGTTCTCAAGGTCTATTGCGGTGCGGTCTGTTGAAGGATGCGCACCGGGCCGAGCAGTCCGGAGGGAAGCAGCGGGCTGTCCGCCTTGTAGGGGTGGAACGAGGTGAAGGTGTAGGGGATGGTGGTGCCGGGTTGCAGGTCGCCGATGATGCGGTTGACCCAGAGGTTGACGACGCGGACTTCCAGTTTGTTCTCGCCTGGTTGCAGCAGGCCGGTGATGTCGAGGTGGAAGGGCGCCTTCCAGGTAGTGCCGGCGGGTTTGCCGTTGATGGTGATTTCAGCGAGGTCCTTGACATCGCCCAGATCGAGCCAGAGCTTGTTTGCGGAAGTGAACCAGGCTGCTGGTGCGGTGATGGTCTTGGTGTAGGTGGCGTGGCCGGAGAAGTAGCGGATGCCGAGGTCGGGGTTGTCGGACCACGAGGTGAGGGTTTTGAACGTGGCTGTGTCGGGGGCGCCGCGATTGGGTTCAAAGGCTACCGTCCAGGGGCCGGTGAGAGTGGTCAGTAGTGTCTCCTTAGGGGTAGGAATATCGGCGTCAGTTGCAGTTGTTGGGCTGCGGAAGACGATGAAGACGCTGCCGCCGGGGTCAATGGTTAGTGGAATGGACGTGCGGTTGTTCTCGATATAAAAGGTGATGGGTCGGCGTTCACCTGTGTCGGGGAGCCAGAGTTCGGGGATTTTACCGGTTACGGCAAACGAGAGCCAAGTGTATTCGAGCTTCGCGCGGCGGTTTACGACAAAGTAAAGGTCGCCACCGCCAGGGAGCTTGCGGTGGACAAAGTTGAGGATCGCGCGCTCTGCATCCAGATCGTCGTTGATGTCTCTGTATTTCCAGTCGGGGTCGACTTGAAGTGCGGCTAGAGCGTCAGTGGCGGAGGCGGCGTGGAGGACGTGGCCCTTGCCTACGATGCGCGGAGCGGTTGAGTTTCCGGCTCCCCAGAGTTCGGTGGTGAGGCGGTGGAATTCGGCTGGGTCGTCGGCGAGGCTGGGGGTGTCGAGCGGCTTGCTGCCTGCGATGACGGCGCCCTGCTGGACGAGTTTCAGCAAGCGGCGCAGGACGGGGACGGTCATGTGCTGGCTCGAACCGCCGAGGTAAAGGACGCGGTAGGTGGCGCCACCTTTGGTGACGAGGCTCCCATCGGGGGTGACAGAGAGCTCGTGCAGGACCATGTCGCTGTTGACGAAGTCGTAGCCGTTGTTTTCGGGCAGACCGTGCTCGGACGGGAACTGCATGTCGAGCGGCGGCTCCTCACCGTAGAAGTAGGCGAGGTCGGCATAGAAGCGGCCTTGTTGGAGCAGGAAGGAGCAGCGCGCGAGGTAGTCGATCCAGGGCTTGGCTTGCTCGGCCCAGGTCTCGTTGCGGCCGAACCATTGGCCGTAGATGCCGAGCGAAAGGCCGGGGAGTTTATCGGTGACGGGCTGGTGGGTGACCTCGTGGATCATGAAGCGGTTGACGCCGAGGGCCATCTGCATGTCGGCGGCGGGCTTGAGATTTCCGGGTGCGAAGCCCCAGGCGTTGACCCTGGAGGTCATGGACTCCGCACCGACGAAGGTTCTGCCATAGACGTGCGCGACGGAGGCCGCGCCGAGCAGGTCGGAGGTGTATTTGAGGTCGGGACCGCCGTCGGGCATCACCCACATGGCGCCCATGGGGATGTCGGTGGCGCGACGCATCTCGAGGTCGTCGCCTAGGATGGGGCGGCCGCCTTCGAGGCTCTCGCCGTAGTAGCCCATGCCGTGAGCGTGGAGGACGCGGCTGATGGTGTCGTAGTGGCTGGCGGAGAGCAGTTCGGCGAGGGTGCGGCGGTAGTCCCAGAGGAAGCGGTCGGTGGCTTCGGGGCTGTCGATGACGATGCCGGTGAGGGTGGGGAGCCAGGGGCGGGCGTCGTAGCCGCGGGCGGCTTTGAAGTCGGCGAGCATGTCGTTGGTCCAGTTTTGCGGGCCGGTCTCGGTGCTGTCGGTGAGCAGGAACTGGATGCCTTTGGCGCCTAATTGATCTTTGCCGACGATGCTTTCGTAGGTGCCTAAATAGTGGTCGAGATAGGCTTCGACGTCCTTCGGGTTGAGCTGGTCGACTTCGAGGCCGGTGGCTTCGGGTGGGGCGGGGTGGTTGGTCTTTCCGGTGAGGGAGTAGCCGAGCCGGAGGACGTGCCAGTCGCCGGGGGGCGGGGTCCAGGTGAGGGTGCCGTCGGCGGACATCTTTGCGGTCAGGTCGAGGATGGAATTAGAGGAGATAGCTGTGCCGCTGGCGGGTGGGAGATCGTAGTAACTGGGAGCAACGAGGAAGCCGGCCTTTAGCTCGAAGTCAGGGTTGCGGGGTTGGGTGAAGAGTTGGAGGGAACTTAGATTGAAGCCTTTGGCGAAGGCTGGGTTGTTGTCCGCGGGGGAATGTATCCGCAAGCGGAAGTAACGCGCAGTGACGGCCGGGAATGTTACGGTGCGTTGGACGAGTGTCGCTGGGGGTAGATCGATGGCCTTGGTGAAGTTGACGCCATCATCGCTGCGCTCAAGGGTGAGCTGCGTCTTGGTTGGTTGTGCCGAGGAGAGATTTCTTGGCATGTCAGCAAACGCGAAGGCGAGGGATTGGATACTTTCAGGCGTGTTGTACGAGAACTGCACCCAGGCGTCCTTGTCAGGGGTGGCTATGAGCTTGACGACAGTGCCGGCGAGGAGCCCGTTCCCGAGTTGATCCTGTGCTGCCGGGATCAGTGGACCAGCGCTGGTGGAGATGGTGGAGGTCGGTTCGGGGCCGGGGATCGGGTAGGCAAAGACGGCCACGTCCTTGTAGAAGACTGGGCCTGGGTTGTTGTTGAGGCCTTGAAAAGAGCCCGAGTTGCTCGGGGGCGGGGTGAGCTTTTCGTGGAAGGGCTGTTCGCCGTGGACGAGGGTTTCGCTCCAGACGAGTTTCTTCATGCCTTGCGCGGGTGTGACCCACGGCCCGCCGGTCTCGCTCCAGCCGGGAGAGCTGGCGATGGTGACCTCGAGGCCGAGGTCTTCGGCCTTGAGCAGGGCGTGGTTGAAGGCGTGCTTCCACTCGGGCGTCATATAGCTGAGGCGGTGGTCGACGATGGTGGGCGTGCTGAGCGCGGCATCAAAGGTGTGGAAGCCGCCGACGCCGACGCGGTGCATCCAGTCGAGATCGAGATCGATGCCTTGCTCGGTGATGTTGCCGTTCATCCAGTGCCACCAGACGCGGGGGCGGGCGGAGTTGGGTGGGTTGAGAAAGCCCTGGGCAAGCGGGTCTGGTGTTGTAGGAGCCTGCGCGGGCGAGGGGGTTGCGAGGAGCAGGAAGGGGATGGTTGCGAGCAGACTGCGGAGAGCGAGATTCATGAGGGACCCTTCTGGTTTCGGCCGGTAGAACAAGGGTAAGCAGGGAACCGCCCAGTAATGGGCGAACCTTAGAAAGCTATCAAAGTGCAAGCAGGGTTGGCATTGTCCTATATGAAATTATTTCTATAGAATCATCGGCACCATGAAACATCGGTCTTTGTTTACGCTAGCTGTCTTCGTTTCAAGCCTTGTTGCTGGGCCCATGTTCTGCCAGGTGGCCCCGGCCAATGGTCCCATCGACCGCCACGCGCTGGTAAGCCGGCACAACATCGTGACGCACCAACCCGATCCGATGGGAGCCATGGGGATCGGGAACGGCGACTTTGCCTACAACTTCGACGTGACCGGAATGCAGAGCTTTCCGGAGTACTACGCGAAGACGATGCCGATAGGGATACTGAGCTCATGGGGCTGGCACAGCTTCCCAAATCCGCATGGATATACGTTGGACACCTACCCGATGGTGACCTACAAGAAGGGCGACGGCAAGGTGATCTTTCCGTATACACCGGACGGAGGGCCGGCGTCGCCTGCGGCGCAGTATCTGCGGGGTAATCCGCAGAAGTTCGGGCTGGGGCGGATTGGCCTGGAGATGACGGGGGCCGATGGCAAGAAGGTGGAGATCGGCGACCTGCAGAAGATCGAGCAGACGGTGGACTTGTGGACGGGGATTGTCAGTAGCTCATTTGAAGTCGATGGCGTGCCGGTGCATGTGAAGAGCGCCGTGTATGGGACCCGAGATGAGGTGGGGTTCGTGATCGAGTCGCCGCTGATTGCGTCCGGGAAGCTGAAGGTGTTGCTGGCGTTTCCGTATGCGCTGGATGTATTTGGGCATGACTATCAGGACTGGACGAAGCCCGATGCGCATAAGACCGTGATGACGGCGCATGGTGAGAGTGGAGCGGATTTTGCGCGGACGCTGGACAGCTCGCATTACTATGCGCGCACGCGGTGGTCGGCGGGCGGGAGTTTGAAGCAGGCGGGGAAGCATCAATATTTGCTGAGCAGCACGGCGGGGGCGATTGAGTTCTCGGCGTGGTTTTCGCCGCGCGAGTTGCCGGCTGAAGGCGACGATGCGGCGGCCGTGCTGGCGGCGTCGCAGGATTACTGGAAGAGCTACTGGATGACAGGTGGGGCGATCGATCTCTCCGGCAACAGCGATCCGCGGGCGGCGGAGCTGGAGCGGCGGATCGTGCTCTCGCAGTGGCTGATGAAGGTGCATGATGGAGGGTCGTGGCCGCCGGCGGAGACGGGGCTGGCGATGAACTCGTGGTGGGGAAAGTATCACATGGAGATGTACTTCTTCCACTGCGCGCATTGGGCGTTATGGGGGCATTCAGACATCTTGGAAAAGAGCCTGACTAACCTGCAACAGATGATGCCCGAAGGCGAGAAGTGGGCGAAGATCGAGGGCGCGAAGGGCGTGAAGTGGGCCAAGATGACCGATCCCAGCGGAGAGGACAGTCCATCGCCGGTAGGGCCGATTTTG
>Ga0302317_10001985_pt1 | contig 14407 bp, 16 predicted proteins | sample III_Palsa_N3_3_FD_200450 | JGI IMG/M metagenome (GOLD analysis project Ga0302317, IMG submission 200450) | Peat permafrost microbial communities from Stordalen Mire near Abisko, Sweden - III_Palsa_N3_3 | ecosystem: Environmental > Terrestrial > Soil > Palsa > Peat permafrost | place: Sweden...
CAGCTGCATTAGCGCCGTCCGATCGTGGCCATGCCAGCATGGCCACCCGAGCTTGGGTGTGCATGGGTCGCCGGGACTGACGCCCGGCGATGACGGTGGGTTGGTTGTGGGCCATATGCGATAGCCCTGCCCTCTGGGGGAGGGGGACCGCGACGCGGTGGAGGGGATGCGGTGACTAAGCCCGGTCTCAACCCTAGTGCGGAATGCTGTTGAGCTCGCTCCAGCCGCTCCACAGGATGTGGATGCCGATGCAGACCATGATGAAGGCGGACAGTCGCACGACCACGCTCGTTCCGCCGTGTCCGAGCATCGCCACCAGACGTTGTGCGTAGCGATAGCAAAGGTAGATGCTGACCACGATCAGGAAGATGCCGGCGAGCGCGGCCGAGCCGATCACCGCCAGATGTTCGAGGCTGACCACCCTGGGCCTCTGGCTGCCGAGGGTGATGGCGACCGAGATCGAACCCGGTCCGGTCGTCAGCGGCAAGGTCAACGGATAGAAGGAATCGGGAATCGACTTCGCCGAACTCTCGGCGGCGCTCGTCGCGTCCGGCAAGGCTTCTGAATTGAGCAGTTTCCAGCCGAAAGCGGCGACCACAAGTCCGCCAGCGACCCGCACCACCGGCAGGCTGATGCCGAAAAATCCCAGCACATGCGAGCCGATGAAGAGCGACCCGGCCAGCAGGAAGAAGCTGTTCCGCGCCACCTGGCGGGCCAGTGTCCGGCGCTCCATGTCCGAGCAGGCGCTGGTCATGCCCAAGAACAGCGGCGCGCTGCCGACCGGATTTACGACCGGAAACAGCGCCGCGTAGGCCAGCAAAAGCGTGTTGACGAAGTCGCTCATTGGGCCCGCCTCAACGATCGCGAAGTTGGCACAGCCGAAGGCGACCTCCTACGGCAATTCACAGCGCCTCCGCGAAGCGATACGCTCGCCCCGGCGAATGCGAACGGCGTAGGGGCGAAACGCGGGTGTCGATATTCCTGTCATCCCTGCCGTTGTGGCTCTCGTTCCTGCTGGTCGTCATCATCCCGACCATCGTCTTCACGAGTGGATTGGTGGTCGTTCGCCGGCTGTTTTCGCTCGAGCGTCTTACCACCAACAACGAGGTGGCCGGGTTCAAGTTCGCCGTCGTCGGCGTCACCTATGCCGTGCTGCTGGGCTTTGCGGTGATCGTGGTGTGGGAGAAATTCCGCGACGCCGAGGCGGCCGTCGCCCAGGAGGCCTCCGCTGTGATCGCCCTCGACCGCCTGTCGCGTGGCATGACGCCCCCGGCCGGGGCGGCCGTCCGCGAACAGGTCATCAACTACGTCCAGGTGACGCTCGCCGATGACTGGCCGGCGATGGCAAAGGCCGAGATGAGCAGGACGCCCGCCCGGGCCCTCAACGGAGTCTACGACGCGGTGATGGCGGACGCGCCCACCACGCCGCGCGGCGCTGCGATCATGGCCGAGATGCTCTACCGCCTCGACAGCCTGACGGAGGCCCGGCGGACGCGTTTGCTGCTGGCGACTGGCGTGGTGCCCGGGGTGCTGTGGTCGGTGCTATTCGCCGGCGCCTTCGTGACCCTGACCTTCACCTTCTTCTTCGGTCTGAAGAGCCTCGGCACCCAGATCATCATGACCGGCATGCTGGCGACGCTGATCTTCATGGCCCTATATGTGGCGATCGAGATCGATCATCCGTTCACTGGACCGGTCAGTGTCGGGCCTGAAGCGCTCAGGTACGCCCTGGAGAATATAAACCAGCCCGATTGAGGAGCGCGGCGCGTTCGCCTTTCGCGTGAGATTGCGATGGCCTATCTGACAGACAGTTCCTCCAAGGATCCGCCTCGCCCATGAACGCTCCCGTCCTCGCCCCCTCGATCCTCGAAGCCTCCGGCGTCGATCCGGCCCGGGCGGCCGACATTCTGGGTGATGCGCTCACCGGAGCCGACGACGGCGAGATCTTCCTGGAGCGCTCGCACAGCGAGATGTTCCTCTATGACGACAACCGCCTGAAGTCGGCGTCCTATGATTCGACCGAGGGTTTCGGCCTGCGGGTCGTGGCCGGCGAGACGGCCGGCTACGCCCACTCGAGCGAGATCAGCGAAGCGGCGCTGAGGCGCGCTGGCGATTCGGCGGCCCTGGCCACGCGCGGCTACGCCGGAGTCGCCGCCGAGGGCCCGAGAGCCACGAACGAAAAGCTCTACGGCGACGAGGACCCCCTCGCCTCGCCGGGCTTCGCCGACAAGATCGCCCTCCTGCAGGAGATCGACAGCTTCGCCCGCGCCCGCGACCCGCGCGTCGCCCAGGTGATGGTCAGCATGGCCGGCGAACGGCGCGTGGTGGAGATCCTGCGCGCCGACGGGCGACTTATCCGCGATATCCGCCCGCTGTGCCGTCTGAACGTCCAGGTCACCGTCGAGAAGGACGGCCGGCGCGAGAATGGCTCCTCCGGGGCCGGCGGCCGGGCCGGTTTCGAGGCCTGGATCACGCCCGAGCGCTGGCGCGAGCAGGTCGAGGAGGCGTTGCGCCAGGCCCTGGTCAATCTGGACTCGATTCCCTGCCCGGCCGGCGAGATGGACGTGGTGCTGGGTCCCGGCTGGAACGGCGTCCTGCTGCACGAAGCCGTCGGCCATGGGCTCGAGGGCGACTTCAACCGCAAGGGCCTGAGCGCCTTTTCCGGTCGGATCGGCGAACGCGTCGCCGCACCCGGTGTGACGGTGTTCGACGACGGGGCGATCGCCGGCCGGCGCGGATCGCTGACGGTGGACGATGAAGGCACCCCCACCTCGCGCACCATCCTGATCGAGGACGGCATCCTGCGCGGCTACATGCACGACCGGCAGAGCGCCCGGCTGATGGGCATGGCGGCGACCGGCAACGGCCGGCGCCAGTCCTACGCCTATCTGCCGATGCCGCGGATGACCAACACCGGCATGCTGGCCGGCTCGACACCGCCGGCCGAGATGATCGCCAGCCTCAAGCGTGGGCTCTATTGCGCCAACTTCGGCGGCGGCCAGGTGGACATCACCAACGGCAAGTTCGTCTTCCAGTGCACCGAGGCCTATCTGGTCGAGGACGGCAAGATCGGCGCGCCGGTCAAGGGCGCGACGCTGATCGGCGATGGGCCGTCGGCCCTGACCCGGGTGACAATGATCGGCGACGACTTCGACTTCGATCCCGGCATCGGCGTCTGTGGCAAGTCCGGCCAGGGCGTGCCGGTCGGCGTCGGCCAGCCGTCGCTGAAGATCACCGGCCTGACGGTCGGCGGGACGAGCGTCTAGGGCGTGAGCTCGTAATCGCCACGAACGTCTAGGGCGGCTAGAGCTTGAAACCGAATCGCTCCGGACCCATTGTGACTACATGTAGTCACAAATTGGATCCAAGACGTGAGATCGGTTCAAGTCAGAGAGGCCAAGGCCACGCTGTCGGCGCTGATCGAGGCCGCCGAACGCGGCGAGCCGACCATGATCACGCGCCACGGCCGGCCGGCCGCCATCGTGGCCCCCGTCGAGTTCGCCGATCAGTTTCGCGAGCGGCTCAGACCCTCCTTCGCCGAGCTGCTGCTCGCCTTCCCGGGCGGCCTCGAGTTCGAGCGCGACCAGACGCCCCTGCGTGACATCGACCTGTGAGCGAGGGTTGGCTGCTCGATACCTCGGTGCTGTCCATGCTGGCGCCGGGAACGCCCGCAAATGAGATCGCCGAGTGGCTGCGCGCCCGCTCTGACCGGATATTCCTTTCCGTCGTGACGGTGGCCGAGATCGAGCAAGGCATATGCAAACTCCGCCGGCTGGGCTCGTCGGAACGCGCCCGCCGGCTCACCGCCTGGCTCGATTCGATCCTGGAGGATCGCGGTGAGCGGATCCTCGTGTTCGATACCGCCATGGGCCGCCTCGCCGGCGAGATTTCCGAGCGCGCCACAGCCCTTGGACGTCACCCGGGCTTCGCTGATGTCGCCATCGCCTCCACCGCGGCCCGATGCGGCCTGACGGTGCTGACCCGCAACGCCCGGCATTTCGCACCATTGGGCGTCGCGTTTACCGATCCGGTCGAATTGCCGCGCTGAGGGCCGGCGGGTCGAGCGTCTAGCTCGTCATCGGCGCGGTGCTGACGCCGAGGCGGGAGTCGGCCAGGCCGAGGTAGAGAAACCACTTGCCCTTGAAGGCGACGAGGCCCTCGGCGAAGCAGACGTTGCCGACCTGGCCATCGGCCTCATCCGGGTCGATCCGCAGGAATGGCGCCGTCTCGCGGGCAATCACCGCTGTCGGGTCGGCCGCATCGAGCAGCATCTGCGCCGGCTGGTAGGCCCGGGGCGGCGAGCCCGGATCACCGCCGACGCCATGGTTGCCGCCGTTGTAGATCAGCACGACGCCCGCTGGCGTGAGGATGGCCGGCGGCCCGGGCTCGGTCAGGAGGGAATCGAATCGATGGCGGCGGGGCCCGGCGATCGGCCGCAGTCCCACGCCTCCAGGCACGCGATCGACCCTCCAGCTTCCGGCGGGCCCCGGATCCCAGGTCAGATAGTGGTTGGGGACGGCGTCGATTTCGACCGGCGCCCAGCGTACGAGGTCATCGGAGGTCGCCGCATAGGTCACGCCCTCGCCCCAGTACATCCAGAACCTGCCATCGATGCGGGCGGCGATCAGGCGGCCATCCTTGAGCTCGGTGACGACCGCGCCGGACTTGCTGGGGCTCCGCACGTAGCTGGTGCCGGCGAAGGCAGGGCCATGCTTGGTCCATCGCCTGAGGTCGGTTGACGTGGCGACGAACAGGCAGGCGACCTTGCCGTCGAAGGCGGTGTAGGCGCAGACGAACCCGCCGTCGGGCGCTTCGATCACCCGCGGGTCCTCGCAGCCGCCCGGCCATTCCCAGGCCTGCCAGCGATCATCGGCTGGGGCCAGCACCGGCTCGGGTTCGAGCTCGAAACGAAGGCCATCGGCGCTGGTCGCCAGGCCGATGCGCGAGATCCCGGCATAGCGGCCGACGTGGTCCTCGGCCCGAACCAGCAGGCAGACCTTGCCGTCGTGGACGACCGCGCCCGGGTTGAAGAGGTCCTTGGCGGCCCAGGCGACCTGTGCGCCCGCGACCGGGCAGTCGAATGTGACCTCCGGCCGATCGTCGAGAATCCGCACCGGCCTGGAGAACGGACCGAGCGCCCAGGCCGGCGGGACGGGATCAACTCCGATGTCGACGGTCGGTCCCACGGGCGCCCTACTCACAGCCTGCCTCCGCCACCAGGGCCTGGGTCAGGGCCTGCAAGGGGGCCATGCCCTCCTGCAGCATGCGCTGGATCATGCCGACGAAGACGATCTGGTTTTCGCGGTCGACCCAGAACCAGACGCCCGACGCGCCGTCCCACTGGTAGGTCCCCTGGCCGACTGGCGACCCAGCCGCGGCCGGATCGTGGAACACAGCGCCGTTGAAGCCGTAGCCGTATCCTGGACGGAACCGGTGCACGCCGGCCACGAAACCCGCGGCGAGCAGCTCATCCGACAGATGGTTGCTCATCATGAGACGGGCCGCGTCGGCGCTGATCACGCGAACGCCGTCGAGCTCCCCTTCGCCCAGCAGCATCAGGGCGAAGCGGGCATAGTCGCCCAAGGTCGAATAGAGGCCGGCGCCACCGAGCGGCAGGGCCGGTACGGCCAGCACGTCGCGCCGCCAGGCCGGATGATCGAGGACGGTCAGCTCGGTGGTTCGATACATGTGGTAGAGCGTGGCCAGCCGGCTCTGCTTGTCGCGCGGCACGTAGAAATCGGTGTCGACCATGCCGAGCGGCTGGAAGATCCGCGTGCGCATGAAGGCGGGCAGGCTCTCGCCGCTCAGGCGCTCGATCACCGCGCCCTGCAAGTCCATGCTGAGCGAGTAGCGAAACTTCGCGCCGGGCTGATAGGCGAGCGGGACGGCGGCCACGCGCCGGGCGAATTCGGCCAGGTCGGCCGCCTTCCAGACGCCGGCGTCGACCAAGGCCTGGTCGGGCGCGTCGTGGGGGCCCATGCCGATGCCGTAGCCGAATCCGGCGGTGTGGGTCATCAGCTCGCGCATGGTCGGCGGATGGTCGGGCGCGGCCCCGTCCGGCCCGCGCAGGTCTGCGAACTCGGGCAGATGCCGGGCGATGGGATCGTCCGGCGCCCAGCGTCCCTCGTCGAATAGGATCATCATCGCCGCCGCCGTGACCGGCTTGGTCATCGAGAAGATGGCGTAGATGGTGTCGAGGGCGAGCGGTTCGCCGCGGGCGAGATTCTTGAGCCCCTGTACCGAGCGGTGGACGATCTCGCCGCGCCGCGCGACGAGGACCGCCGCGCCGGGAAGCTGGCCCTCCGCGATCAGGCTGGCGAGCAACTCATCGATGCGGGCGAGCCCTGCCGCCGACATTCCAACCGTTTCCGGAGCATCCATCAGATGCGCCCCGACCGGGCGATGGCGCCGAGATGGCGTGAATCCTTCGCGCCGAGTCTATTCGGGGTTTCCATGGCAAGCACTCTAGACGCCCTGCTCACCGGCGCTAGCGGGTGCGGCCTATTCCGCCGGCAACGGCTCCGGCAGCGGATCGTTGACGCCATGCCCCCATAGGCGCGCGAGCGGCGAGCCGAGCAGGAACAGCGCGCCGAAACCGACGCCGACCCAGCCGATCGTCTGGAAGACGTTCAGGGACGCCATGAGCGACGCGTGGGGGTCGAGCACCTTGCCGCCGGCCGTGCTCGACCCGGCGAACCGCGCGATCTGGCCGCCGATGAACTCGGCCGCCGAGGTGGCCAGGAACCACAGCGACATCAGGGTCGAGGCCAGCATGGCCGGGGCCAGCTTGGTGATCTCGGAGAGGCCGACGGGCGAGAGGCACATCTCGCCGGTGGTGTGGAGCAGATAGGCCCCGGCCAGGACGAAGAGCGGCACGCGCCAGGAGGCGTCGGCGAGGCTGGCGCTCCAGACGATGACCAGGAATCCGAGACCGACCTGGGCGAGGCCGAGCCCGAACTTGATCATCGGATTGGGGTCGCGGCCGCGGCGGCCGAGGAAGGCCCACAGCGCGGCGAAGGCTGGCGCGAAGAGGAGGATGAAGGCGGCGTTGAACGTCTGGGTCTGGGCGGCATTGAAACTCATGTCGATCCAGAACGCACCGGCCGGCGCGCCCGCCGCCTGCCACATGGCCCGGTCGCCGAAGAAGACGCGCTGGCCGAGCAGGTTCATGACGTGCGGCGCGTCGATGAGCGCCAGGCGCGTGTTGCGCTCGGCGAACAGACTCAGCGAGGTCGCCGCCTGTTCGAACAGGGTGAAGAAGACGATGCAGCCGACCATCAGCACGAAGGCGAGGAAGATCCGCTCGCGCTGCACCTTGTCGAGCTGGGTGACCATCAGCCAGATGATGTAGCCGAGGCCGAGGACCCAGCCTGCGAGCAGCGACCAGCCGACGATCTGGCCGTGCTGCACGAGCAGCCAGATGACGGCGACGCCGCCGACCGCGCCCAGATAGGTCAGCCATTCGAGATTGAGCGGACCGGCGATTGGCCGAGCGAGCTTCACCGGATCGGGCGGTTCGCCCTTGCCGTCCAGCCAGGAACGGCCAAGCTGGAAGGTGAGCCAGCCGGCCGCCATGCCGACCCCGGCCGCGCCAAAGCCCCACGACCAGCCATAGTTCTCACCCAGGTAGCCGCACAGGATGGCGGCCCAGAACGCCCCGAGATTGATCCCGAAGTAGTAGAGCGTGAAGCCCGGATCGCGCCTGGGATCACGCTCGACGTAGAGCTTGCCGACGATGGCCGAGATGTTCGACTTCAGGAACCCGACGCCCATGATGATCAGCGCCAGGGCGAGGTAGAGGACGTCGACGAACCTCTGGTCGCGGCCGGTCACCGCGAGCTGATACGAGCCCTTCGGCAGGGCCGCCGGCAGCGGCGCGCCGGCCGGAAGACCCTTGATCAGGAAGGCGCCCGAGGCGTCCTCGTCGAAGTCGTAGGCCTGGCCGGCGACGCGGATTTTCGCCACCCGGCCTTCGCCCTGGCCGTGGGTCTCGAAGCCGTAGGTGGCGCCGTGCCAGGTGAGCACCTGCTGGGCGGGCGGCCCCTCGATGGCCATGGTGGAGTGGCCAGCCACCAACAGGAGGGCGCCCAGCGCAACCGCCTTGCGCGCGCCCAGCCAGCGGTCGGCGACCACCCCGCCGACCAGCGGCACGGCGTAGACCAGCGTCAGGTAGGAGCCGGTGGTGCTCGCAGCCGTGGAGTCGTCGAACAGGAAGTGCTGGGTGAGGAAGTAAACCAACAGGCCGCGCATGCCGTAGTAGGAGAACCGCTCCCACATCTCGGCGAAGAACAGAATGAACAGACCGCGCGGGTGGCCCCTGGCGATCTGCAGCATCACCGGGATGCCGGTGACAAGCGTGATGACGACCCCGAGGGCGATGACGATGTTCAAGGGGCCGCGCTCAGCAGGTTGTTTCGGCGGGCGGAGATGATCACGCGGTCAGCGCTTTCACAAGGCGGGGGGCGCTCGTGGTCACGGGTCGATCAACGCGTCATCCCCGGCCTCGTGCCGGGGACCTATGAACGCCGATGGTGACCGTGATCATGGGTGGCCGGGACAAGCCCGGCCATGACGCGTTGTGTGCTGGAAGGGCGCCGGAGATGCCGCCGTCCCGTGTTATGCTCTTCCCTTACTCCACGCGGAGCACGCGCATGGACGTCGTCAAGCATCCCGGACCTGACCATCCCATCACCCTTACCGAGGGGCAGGCGCGCGCGGAAGCGCGGTTCGGCGGCCAGGTGATCGCCGCCAGCGACCACGTGATCTGGGTCAAGGAAGGCGGTTACCACGCCGTCGCCTATTTCCCACGCGCTGACGTCGAGATGGGCCTGCTGAAGCGGACCGACCACGACACCTATTGTCCCTACAAGGGCCACGCCTCCTACTTCAGCCTCGAGGCCGGCGGGACGACCGCCGAGAACGCCGTCTGGTCTTACGAGACGCCGCACCCGGGCATGGAGGCGCTGCGCGATCGGCTCGCCTTCTATTCCAATATCGTCGAGGTGCAGGAAGCGGCGAGCGCCTGAGCGGCGCGCACTCAATCCGGCGCCGCCCAGTCGGGCGGCCCATCGTCCTCAGCCGCCTCGCGCTCGGCATTGGCCAGGAGCTGCTTGAGGCGCCCGGCTTCGGTCAGCATCTTGCAGGCGGCCGCCATCCCGGCCCCGGAGCCGAGGGCGATGGCCTTCTGCGCGCCCTCCATCAGGTCGCTGATCACCGGGCCGAGATCGCTGGAGCCGCCACGCCTGAGTTCCAGCTTCCAGCGCTCGACCGCGTCGGGGAAGTCCGGCCGTTCGGCGTAGCGATAGTAGGTGCGGGTGTTGCGGCCCCAGCCAGCGGCGATTCCCGCGGCTCGAATGCTCGCCCCGCCCGCCACGCCCTTAGCGAGCGCCTCGAAGCGCACGCGGTTGAAAGCGCCCATGCGACCCTCACATCCAGTGAAAGTTGCATATTGTAGACTTGCGCTATCGAACCTTCAAGGGAAAATTGCATAACGCAATCAATAAGCGCATTCCTCGAAGACGTGGCTGACGTCGCCCGCCCAGGGGCCGTGGTAAAGGGCCAGCAGGCGCTCCGCAGCTGTGACGCCGCTCTCGGCGATGTCCTCGATCTCGGAGAGATAGACCGTCTCATTGACCATGCCGGCCGACAGGCGGTCGCGGCGTTTCAGGCCCTCGTGGGCCAGAGCCAACATGTCTTTGGCGACGTCCTGGGCGGTGCGGCCGGCGATCTCGGCCTTCAACCCGACGCGGGCGACGTCTTCGCGCAGGCGAGCGCGCTCCTCGCGGGTCCAATCCTTGCACAGATCCCAGGCAGCGGCCTGGGCCGCAGGGTCATACAGCACGCCGGCCCACAATGCCGGCAGGGCGCAGAGCCGGCTCCAGGAGCCGGCGTCGGCCCCGCGCATCTCCAGGTACTGCTTCAATCGCACCTCCGGAAAGATGGTGCTGGCGTGGTCGACCCAATCGGCGATGGTCGGCTTCTCGCCAGGCAGCTCGGGAAGCTTCCCGTCCATGAAATCGCGGAACGAGCGACCGGCCACGTCGATGTAGCGGCCCTCGCGCTTGACGAAATACATCGGTACATCAAGAGCATAGCGGGCGTATGTCTCAAAGCCGAAGCCGTCCTCGAAGACGAAGTCGAGCAGACCGGTGCGATCGCCGTCGACGTCGGTCCAGACATTGGCGCGGGCCGACAGGAAGCCGTTGGGCTTGCCTTCGGTGAATGGCGAATTGGCGAAGATCGCCGTGGCGATCGGCTGCAGGGCCAGACTGACGCGGAACTTGGCGACCATGTCGGCCTCGCTCGCGAAGTCGAGGTTGGCCTGCACCGTGCAGGTGCGGAACATCATGTCGAGGCCGAGCGTGCCGACCTTGGGCATGTAGTCGCGCATGATCTTGTAGCGGCCCTTGGGCATGCGCGGGACGTCGTCGCGCCGCCAGACGGGCGAAAAGCCGAGGCCGAGGAAGCCCAGGTTGAGGTCGGCGGCCACGGCCTTGACCTCTTCCAGGTGCTTGCTGGTCTCGGCGCAGATCTCGTGCATGGAGGCAAGCGGGGCGCCGGAGAGTTCGAACTGGCCGCCGGGCTCAAGGCTAACGTTGGCCGCTCCGCGCGACAGGCCGATCAGCGTCTCGCCACCGGCGTCGTTATGCTCGGTGGTCGGCGACCAGCCGAAGCGCATCAGGCCTTCCATCAGGGCGCGGATGCCATCGGGACCGTCATAGGGAACCGGCGCATTGGTCCCGCGGCGGAAGACGAACTTCTCGTGCTCGGCCCCGACGCGGAACGCTGCCGGGTCCTTTGACCCCTTGGCGAACCAGCCGGCCAGGTCGGCGAACGCCAGCGGGCGGTCGTCAGTAATCGTCCCGGCCATCAAGACCCCCAGTTGCGGCTAGCCTTCCCGCCTGAAGCGCAAGTAGGCGCCCGGGGGGCAAAGCTCAAGCAGCCCGGCAATCCGCGAGAATCACTTGCCAAAGCGTCAACGTGGCGAAAGCCGACCGGCGGTGGGGCTCAACCACCAAACAAGTGCGTCATCCCGGGCGAAGTCCGGCGCCCGCCGGGCTGAGACCCGGGACCCAGGGGCGGCTCGCACCCTGCCAGTGGCCCCTGGGTCCCGGCTCGCGGCGCTGCGCGCCTTGGCCGGGATGACGCAGTAAGGGGGTCAGACGTTCCGCACGTACCCGCCTGCCCCTTGAGTGCGCGCCCTAGTGCGCCGGCGTGCGGTCACGGATCCGATCGAACCCCGCCTTGATCATGTTGAAGCGCATCTCGATGAACGGCTCGAACTCGTTGTCGGTGAAGATGTACGGCCAGTCTTCCTCGATGCCCTCGCGAACCAGCTCGCCGACGTAGAGCGGATCGATGCCGCTCGCGACGCGGTCGCGAACATCGCCCAGCCAGGTGGCGATCGCCCCCTCGGACGGCCCGCTCGCCGTGGGTACGGCGCCCGCGAACCGCTCGGGCAGGTTGCGAACCGAGTCGATGATCTGGGTCCGGATGAAGCCCGGGCACAGCACCGAAACGCCGACGCCCCGCGGGGCCAGCTCGACGCGAAGACCCTCCGACAGCGCCACGACGCCATACTTGGTGACGTTGTAGGGGTTGCCACTGCCGGAGATCAGCCCGGCGATCGAGGCGGTGTTGACGATATGGCCGCCCTCGCCATGACGCTCGATCAGGGGGCCGAAGATCTCGACGCCCCAGATCACCGCCATCAGATTGACGCCGATCGTCCAGCTCCAGGCGGGGTCGGTCCAGGCGCCGTAGCCGCCGCCGCCGGTGACGCCGGCATTGTTGTGGACGATGTGGACCTCGCCGTAGCGCGCCAGGGTGGCTTCCGCCGCCGCCTGCAGCTCGGCCTTGAGCGAGACGTCGGCCACCACGGCGTCGACATCGGCGTTGGTGCGCTTCAGATCGGCCACGACCTTGTCGAGCGCCTCGCGTTCGATGTCGCACATCATCACCTTGACGCCGGCCTGGGCCAGGCGGGTCGCCACCCCCAACCCGATGCCTGACGCCGCGCCGGTGATGAAAGCCGTCTTGCCGGCCAGGTCCTTCATGCTTCCTCCTCCGGTGGGTTGGCGTGATTTACGGCCGCACGAACTTGAGCGCGAACTGGCTGGTGCGGCCGCGGATGGCCGGATCGAAGACCGGCTTGGCGAGATCGTCTGCGGGCCGATCCAGGAAATTGCCCTCGCCGGCCAGCTTGAAACCGGCCGCCTCGACCTCGGCGATCACCTGCGCCTTGGGGATGCGGTGAAGCTGGGCGATCTCGTCCGCCGTCGTTCCCGGCTTGGCCGCGTGATCGAGGATGAAGTAGACGCCGCCGGGTTTCAGGGCGGCGAACACCGCCCGGTTGAAGGCCGCCATGTCCACATGGCCGTACTTCTCGATGTGCAGGTCGTGATAGTTCTGGGTGGTCCAGACCATGTCCGCGCGGCCCGGCAGCGTGAGCTGACCCCAAGTCTCGGCGTCGAGCGTCAGGTTGGCTCGTTTGAGTTCGCCCCCCACCTTCTGATCGGCGGCGACGTCGTCCTTCCAGCCGGCGTTCTCGACGCTCCAGACCGCCCCGGTGGGACCGACGACGTCGATCAGGAGGCGGGTGTAGTAGCCGCCTTCGGGGGCGAGTTCGGCGACCTTCATGCCGGGCGTCACGCCAGCAAAGACAAGCGTCTCGGCCGGATCACGCAGAACGTCGTGCGAGACGTCGTCCTTGGGCCGTGAGGGGTCGGCGATGGCGACCGCGACATAGGATGGGACGTCGGCCGCCGAGGCTGCGCCGGCGGTCAGAGTCAGAAACGCGAGCGCGGCGACAAATCTCATCGAGGATCCTCCCGGGTGGGGGGCGCACCATGGATGAGCGCGCCTGCTGTCGGCAATGGCTGGGTCATCGAAACAATGACCGCCCGGCAGGCCTTGGTGGCGCAGCCGATCTGGCTTAGCCTTTGAGGGAAGGCGGGGGCCTTTGCATGACATCGATCGCCATTGGCGGCATTCCGGCCAAGCCGGACTCGGATCGCAACGCGTTCCTGCTGCTGACCCTGATGGTCTGGGTCGCCGTACTGTCGGGGTTCGGGACGGACAGTTTCGATCACGTGCGCAAGCATGGGTTGGATTATCCGCTCATCGTTCACCTTCGCGCCGTGGTCTTCGTCAGCTTTCTCGTGCTGTTCACGACCCAGGTGGCGCTGATCCGGGGCGGGCGGCCCGACCTTCACCGCCGGCTGGGCATGGCAGGCGCGGCGTGGGCGGGGCTGATGTTGGTGGTGGGGCCCGCGACGGCCGTGACCGTGGACGCGGCCCGCTACGCCGCGACCGGCCATACGCCGGAATTCCTGGCGGTCCAGCTCACCGACATCCTGGCCTTCGCCGGCCTGACCGGCACCGGCCTGCTGCTGCGCGGGACGCCCTCGGCGCACAAGCGGCTGATGCTGCTCGGCCTCATCTACATCAGCGATGCGGGGTTCGCCCGATTCCTGAATCCGCTCGTCGCCACGCCTCTCGGCGATGGTTTCTGGGGCGAGATGGCCGGGCTCTATCTCGGCAGCGACCTGCTGGTCCTGGCCCTGGGGGTCTATGATCTCGCCACCCGCCGCCGGCTGCATCCGGTCTATATCGTTGGAGCCACCTGGATGGTTGCGCTGCAGCTCACGGCGCGGACGCTGCTGCACAGCCCGGCCTGGAAGGCCGTTGCGCTACACCTGATCGGCCACTGACGAACGGCTCTGCCGGACCTAGGCGTCCGCCTTCGACCCCACGATGCAGACGCCGTTGCCCAACGGGCCTCTACAGAACGCGACCGGCGGCCGCTCGCCGCCGGCAAACCTCTGCTCGCATTTCGCGCCGGCGCTAAGCGCTGCGCTTCTCGCCTCTAGGACCCTTTAGCATTCCGCTTCCAACGCCAACCTGCGTAGGCGAGGGTCGCGCCACCGGCGAGCGCCACACCGATCAAGTAGAGGCGATAACGGTGGTCGGTCCACACGAGCACCGCACTTGCGATCAGAATGACCACCACAGCAACAGTGCCCAGCATTACGAGTGTCGATTTCATGCCCCAAAGATAGGCCCGCGCCCGATCCAGCGCCATGCTTGCCAACGCCTATGATTTCGCGAACTGAGACACTACCTGGGCGTCGCCGCAGGCGAGAATGGCGTAGGTCGGGATCGGCCGAGCGACTTCGACAAGGCCCGGGGCGTCGCGACAGAACTTCAGACCTTCGCCCAGACACGGGACGTCGATGGTCACCGAGTACTTCATCGCCAATCTCCAAGGCTCGCCTGCCATAGCGTCAAGGCGGCGATGGCGGCGCTGTCGGCGCGCAGGATGCGCGGGCCGAGACTGACCGGAACGGCGCCCGGAACGGCGCGCGCCGCCGCGCGCTCGTCGGGACTGAAGCCGCCTTCGGGGCCG
>Ga0302317_10002001_pt1 | contig 14330 bp, 15 predicted proteins | sample III_Palsa_N3_3_FD_200450 | JGI IMG/M metagenome (GOLD analysis project Ga0302317, IMG submission 200450) | Peat permafrost microbial communities from Stordalen Mire near Abisko, Sweden - III_Palsa_N3_3 | ecosystem: Environmental > Terrestrial > Soil > Palsa > Peat permafrost | place: Sweden...
ACCAGTTCAACCTGACGACCCGGCGCTATACGCTGGCCGAGATGGAAGCGATCTCCCGGGATGAACAGTACATTGGCCTCTATGGCAAGCTAAGCGACCGCTTCGGCGACAACGGCCTGATCTCGATCGTGCTGGGACGAAGAGAAGACGCTGTGCTGCATATCGACCTCTGGCTGATGAGCTGCCGGGTGTTGAAACGCGACATGGAGTTGGCGATGCTGGATGTGCTGGTCAGTGAGGCCAAGATAATCGGGATCGGAACGCTCGTAGGAGCGTACCTGCCAACCAAGAAGAACGGCATGGTCGAGGACCATTATGAGAAACTGGGATTCGACCCGGTTTCGCTCGACCCTGACAGTAAGGTCTCTGTTTGGACGCTGGACGTTTCCGGTTACATCCCGCGCACGCAGCACATCAAGATTATGGAGCCCGTACATGGATAGCAACATTCTTCTCGAAGAACTTCAATCGATCTTCCGCGACATTCTCGATCAGCCTGACCTTGTGCTCACTCGAGGATCGAACGCGAACAACGTCGAAGACTGGGATTCGCTGGCGCACATCAACCTGGTCACAGCGATTGAAAAGCGCTACAAGATCAAGTTTGCGCTGGGGGAGCTACAGGAACTGAAGGATGTGGGCGACATGATCGACCTGATCCAGGTAAAGCTCGCCGCGAAATGAACGAATACCGTTGGAGTGACATTCACCTTGGGTTGAAGCATGAGTTCGAGGCGACGTTCTCGGCAGAGGACGCGAACGCCTTTGCCGCGCTTTCAGGCGATGTGAATCCGCTGCACGTGGATGAGGCTTATGCGATAGACGCAGGGTTTCCAGGGCCGGTCCTGTTTGGGATGCTGACATCGTCGCTGTACTCAAGGCTCGCCGGGGTTTATCTTCCGGGGAAGTATGCTCTGCTGCAGGGGATCGACCTCGACTTCAGTTCGCCGGTACATGCGGGCGATGTGTTGCATGTGGCCGGGGAGGTGGTGTTCATGAATGAAGCTTATGAGCGCTTCGAGATCAAGGCGACGATCCGCAAGGCAGACCGCAAGCTGGTGTCCAAAGCAATGATCCGGGTGGGATTCCATGGCAAATGAACCGCTGCTGATCACGGGTGCGTCGTCGGATATTGGGTGCGCGCTGGTGCGCCAACTGCTGAGCAAGCCGGAGGCTCCGCTGGTGCTGGCGCATTCGTACAGCTCCGGGGAGAAACTTCTCGCGCTGCAAAGTGAGTTTGGGGACAAGTTGCGTTTGCTACAGGCGGATTTTTCTGACAGCGTGTCTGTGACCTCGATGGCGGATCAAATTGCCGGAGAGTATGGAACGCCCGCGGGCATCGTCCACTTGCCTGCCTTGCGACTGTCCTATGAGCGCTTCACCAAGTTCAAATGGGACCGCTTCGAGACCGACCTTGCCATCCAGGTACAGTCGGCAGTCACTCTTCTTCAGCGGTTCCTGCCCAAGATGGCGAAGCTGCCGCGCGCCCGTGTCATCTTTGTGCTTTCCAGCGTGGTGCATGGCGTGCCGCCGAAGTTCATGTCCATGTATACGACGATCAAGTACACGCAGCTGGGGCTGATGCGCGCCCTGGCCGCCGAGTATGCCGCCACGCCCGTTCGCATCAACGCCATCTCTCCCAGCATGGTAGAGACGCAGTTTCTCCAGGAGATCGCGGAAGTGGCCGTGCAGATGAGCGCCTCGGCCAATCCGCAGGGCCGGAATGCCACACCGTCCGACCTGATGGGGGCCTTCGAGCTCTTGTTGTCCCCTGCCTCGGATTACATCCACGGCATCGAAATCCCCATCGCTGCCGGCAGCGTTTGCTGAGTAATTTTCTGTTCCTTTCTGGATACTCCTTGCAAGAAATATCGAGCCAGGGCAGTGGCCCTCATTTACATTTGAGTTTTCCGGGCCCTCCTGCGCGTGCATGAGATTCTTTCGCCCGCCCGCGCACCAAGGAGACCATGCAACGATGCCGAGATGCGATGTTGACCAGCCTTGCCATGCTATGCGCGGTCTTGTGGACAGCATCCCCTGCGTCCCTGCAAGCGCAGACGGCGCAGCCCATCACGTCCCTGCCGAAACCGCCGGGCAATAGCAGCGTACCTGATGCCAGCAGCGTTCCTGCCACCGCCCCGCAAAGCACACCCCAGCAAAGCACGCCCACGCAGGATAATTCCGTGCATCCGATCACCTCGCTGCCGAAACCGCCGGCAAAGGCAAAGACGTTGCCCGTGGAACCATCCGCTATTCCTTCCGTGGGGAATGCCGCCCCGTCAGAACCGGTCATGCCGCAGCCGGCGGCGGTGCCAGTGGAGCCGGTAGCACCGGCAGCAACTACAGCACCAGTAGCAACTGGGGCGCCTGTCCCTGCCGCCGTCCCCGCGCCTTCCGATGCCACGACCGCCCCGGCTTCGATCAAGTACCCCGGACCGCCGTCCAAATCATCGACCCCAGCAGCGGCAGCGGCCGCACCCGCGCCTCCGCCCGCCGATCTGGGTCCCCGTGCGGTGGTGGCAAGTATCCAGCCGGCAGAGCCGGTACGACGGGTGCGGCCGGAATCAATCCACGCGTTCTCGACAATTGCGGTGGCCGTGAAGGGTGGCTTCGCGGGCGCCGGTCTGGATATAGCGACGCCCCTGTCCAAGCGCTTCAACCTGCGGGTGGGCGGCAGCTTCTACTCCTTCAGCGGCAGCTATAACATCGATGGCACCACCATGAACGGCGAAGCCAAGTTTCGCTCCGGCACGACGAGCCTGGACTGGTTTCCCTTCAATGGGACATTCCGCATCAGCCCCGGCATCACACTCTACAACGGCAACAATCTCAATGCCACCACCTATGTCCCCGCAGGGCAGCCCTTCGGCCTGGGCGACGGAGACTACTATTCCTCGCCTACCGATCCGATTCGCGGCACGGCTTCGATGACCTTTGGAAAACGTGTCGCTCCCAGCCTGACGATCGGTTTTGGCAACATGATCCCGCGCAGCGGACGCCACTTCAGCTTCCCGTTCGAGATCGGCTTTCAGTACATCGGCACGCCTCCCATGGTGAACCTGTACCTGGGAGGAAGCGCCTGCTTAGACAATCCCAACGCCCCGGGCTTTGACCCGACTACATGCGCTTCGATCCTGAGCGACGAATCCGACCTACAGCAGGAAGAGACAGAGATCAACAACGACATCAAGATCCTGCGATTCTATCCGATCATCTCGCAGGGTTTTGCGGTGAGATTCTGAGCAGTCTTCCTCACTCGCGGTAAAATCGTGCCAACTCCGCCATGGCTCTCTCTTTGCGAAGACAGTTCTCGACGCGCCGGTCTCCCCTCTTCGCCGCAGCGGCGGTGGGTGGGCTGCTGCTGTCTGCTTCGGCGGGCGTCCTGGCACAGAAGCCCGAGTCCAAGCCCGAGGTGCTAAAGACGCCGGTGGGCAGCACAGAGGTAGGCGTGCTGGCCGGCGCGGCCTATCGCATCGACATTCCCAACGACTGGAACCACTCGCTGGTGGTCTACTACCACGGCTACTCGATGCATGGGGTCACCTTCCATCTGGCCGAGGCGCTGGGCGGGCTGCAACTGCCGCTCTTCCAGCGGCACTATGCGATCGCGCAGAGTGCCTACTCGCAGCCGGGCTGGGCGCTGCCCCAGGCTTACCCTGAGACCGAGCAACTGCGCCGCTACTTCACGCGCGCCTATGGCGCACCCCGCGAGACCTACGTTGCGGGCGACTCGATGGGCGGCGCGTTGACCATGGTGACGCTGGAACTGAACCCCAAGCCGTACCTTGGCGGGCTCGATCTGTGCGGCGCGGTCGGGCCAACCTACGAGTCCTTCGAGCGGCGCTTCGCCCTGCGTGCGGCCTTCGACTTCTACTTCCCTGGCGTGATGCCGCCGCTGGCGCCAACGCCGCCCGATTATGACGACACCCCGGCCGCTCGAGAGAAGATATCCGCGGCGCTGCGGGCGAACCCGGCAGGAGCTGCCGCGCTCCGCTCGCTCACCGGCCTGCATACGGACAGCAATGTAGCCGGCGATATGGCGCACTACACTTTTGTGATTGGGGACATGCAACGGCGGGCGGGCGGGAACCCGTTCGACAACCGCAACTACATCTATACGGGGACCAGCGCTACAACCGCCAGCGGCGACTACGCGCTCAATGACGGGGTTCGCCGCTATGCCGCCGATCCCAAAGCGCGGGAGTATCTGTTCCGCCATTACACCCCCAACGGCCACCTGAGCAAACCGATGCTGGCGCTCCATACGATCTACGATCCCGTGGTTCCGGCAACCTCGCTCTCGCTCTACGACCACCTGGTGCAAGGCGCCGGGTTTGGCGAAAATCTGGTGCAACAGTACGTACACCGGGAGGGCCACTGCGTGATCTCCCAGGACGAGGTGGGACGCGCCTTCGACGAACTGGTGGAGTGGACCCATCGCGGTGAGCGGCCGGAGCCGGGCCGGCTGCGTTAACGAAGCAGAGCCGGGTGACGAGAGCGAGGCGCTGAGGTTTTTCAGCCAACCGTATAATGACCTATGGCAATAGCGCGGCCGGTTGCGCCCGATTCTGGCGTACCGGCAGCCGGTTTACAGGCAGCCGGCTCACAAGCAGCATTCGCGCCCCCGATCAGCGAAGACGGTATGGAGGTCGATGCAGGACTTCCTGTCGCTTCGAATGGCCGTGGCCTGCCCGCTGAGCCTGATCCCGCGTTAACCGACGCGCCTCTGGAAGAGCGCTTCGAGCGGATGCTGGCGACGGTGCGCGCCAATCGGCCGGCCGATGACCTCTCTCTGATTCGAGCGGCGTGGCTGTTTTGCATCCAGCAGCACGAAGGGCAGATGCGAGCTTCGGGCGAGCCGTACATCATCCATCCACTGGAAGTCGCACAGGTGCTGGCGGAGTGGAAGATGGACTCGACCGCGATTGCAGCCGGACTGCTGCACGATGCGGTGGAAGACACCGACGTGTCTCCGGCGGAGATTGCCAAACGCTTCGGCGAGCAGGTGGCGCACATCGTCGAAGGCGTGACCAAGCTGGACAAGATCAAGTTTGCCAACCGCGAAGACCACCAGGCGGAGAACATCCGCAAGATGCTGCTGGCGATGGTGACCGATGTTCGCGTGGTGCTGATCAAGCTGGCTGACCGGCTGCACAACATGCGCACGCTGGAACATCTGAAACCGGAGAAGCAGCAGCGCATCGCCCGCGAGACCCTGGAGGTCTATGCGCCGCTGGCCCATCGGCTGGGCATGGGCAAGGTACGCGGCGAGCTGGAAGACCTGGCCTTCCGCTATACCGATCCGTTTGCGTATACGCAGCTGACGACGGAGGTCGATTCGCTGCGCGGCGAGGGTGAGGCGTTTCTGCACCGCATCGTCGGGACGCTGGAAGCCAAGCTGCGCGAGAGCAACATCAATGCCCGCGTGGAGTCGCGCATCAAGCGGCTGTATTCGATCCAGCAAAAGCTGCAGGCGCACTCCGTGCCTGTGGACCAGGTCTACGACCTATTCGCCATCCGCGTGATTACGCAGACCGAGCAGGACTGCTATGCCGTGCTGGGGTTGCTGCACAGCACGTGGAGACCGGTTCCGGGACGCTTCAAGGACTTTATCGCGATGCCGCGGCCGAATATGTATCAATCGCTGCATACAACGCTGATCGCCGAGGGAGCGCACCAGTTCGAGGTGCAGATACGCACCGAGGACATGCACGAGGTCGCGGAAGAAGGCATTGCGGCGCACTGGAAGTATAAGGCCGGCGACAACGTGAGCGCGGCCGATGAGCAGCGCCTGGCGTGGGTGCGGCAGTTGATGGAGTGGCAGCGCGAGATGTCCGATCCCAACGAGTTCATGTCGACGCTGCGCATCGATCTTTATCCGGCGGAGGTCTATACCTTTACGCCCAAGGGCAAGGTGATCGTGCTGCCCAAGGACGGAACGCCGGTGGACTTTGCGTATGCGATCCACACGGATGTGGGCCACTCGACGACGGGCGCCAAGGTGAACGGCCGCATCGTGCCGTTGCGGCACAAGCTGCGCAATGGCGACATCGTCGAGATCACCACGCAGACCGGGCACAATCCTTCACGCGACTGGCTGAGCTTCGCCAAGAGCAGCCGCGCGCGCAACAAGATCAAGCACTGGCTGACGGAACACCAGCGCGAGCGGGCGATCGAGATCGGCAAGAAGCTGCTGGACCGCGAGGCGAGGAAGTACAAGATATCGCTGCACAAGTTCGCGACCGCCGACTTCGACCGCATCGCCAACGACTATGGGCTGGGCGGGGAGCAGGACCTGTTGGCGGGCATCGGGTTTGGCAAGTACTCGACGCGGCAGGTGCTGAACAAGCTGGAGCCCGGCAGCACGATGGCCGCGGAAAACCCTACAGCCGAACCAAATTCCGGAAGCTCTGTGGGCAACACGCTCGCGCATATGTCGGATGCGGTGAAGCGCGTCTTCTTCGGCAAAGGGTCAGACTCGCTACAGGTCGAGGGACAGGACGATCTGCTGGTCTACCGCGCGCGATGTTGCAACCCGATCCGCGGCGAAGAGATTATCGGCTACGTGACGCGCGGCAAGGGCGTTGCCGTCCATGCGAGAAGCTGTCCGAATGTGCAGAATTTGTTGTATGAAGCCGACCGGCGGATCGAGGTTGAGTGGGGCGATCCGAACCGTGCGAGCGCGGCGGCGAATGCTCCTAAGCCTACGACGTATCCGGTAAAGCTGACCGTGGTGTGCGACGATCGCGCCGGTCTGCTGAAAGAGTTTACGGCGATTATCTCCGAGGACGGGACGAATATCCGGTCGCTCGATACCAAGCCTGCGGTGGATGGCGTGGTCAACGTCGACTTTGTTATCGAGACGGTCGATCTTCGCCACCTGACGCGGCTGTCGCAGAACCTGCGGAAAGTTCCCGGCGTGCGGGACGTGATGCGTGTACAAAAAATCTAATCGAATACAACCCCGCACGAAGCGACATTAAAAATGTCCTACGCAGGCAGCAATGCTGCAACCTGCGGGCATCACACCCTTCGATGGCCGCGAAGAGTCTCCGTGGCGAGGAGGACGAATGGCACGCTCAGAAAATTTTAGAATGCTTCGTTTGGCCGGAGGCGCAGGCCTTTTGGCCCTGGCGCTACTGGTAGGTTGCGAGAGCAAGCAGGACAAGGCACTGGACCAGGCCAAGGCGCAGGCCGCCTCCAGCAACACAGCGCAGCAGATACAGTACATCGACAAGAACGGCAACACGGTGACAACCACGGTGCAGCCGCCTGTTTCGGGGCAGCCGCAGCAGATCGTGACCAACACCATACCGCCCGCGGCGGGGCCGACACCGCAACCCACCGACCCGGTGATTACCCCGGTTAACGCGAATGGTCAGCCGGTAGGACAGACAACCACCGTGGCGTCACAACCGCAGCCGACACAAGCGCCTCCGCCGGTGAACCTTACTGTGCCAGCCGGAACTGGGCTGGCGATCCGCATCAATCAGCACATCAGCGTGAAGCATAGCCATGCCGGCGACCCCTTTTCGGGCGAGGTCGTGGAGCCAGTGATGGACAATGGCATGATCGTCATTCCGGGCGGCACGCCGGTTTCGGGCCGAGTGGATGAAGCGCATCGACGTGGGCACTTCAAAGGCAGCTCCGTGCTGGAGTTGCGGCTGACGGAGATGACGCTGAACGGCAGCGAGTACGGGCTCGATACGCATGACAATGTGCGCACCAAGAAGGGCAAAGGCAAGCGCACAGGCGCGATCGTCAGCGGAATGACGGGCGCTGGAATGATCATCGGCGGCGTCGCTACGGGCGGCGTTGGGCTGGCCATCGGCGGAGCAGCTGGTGCAGGTGCAGCCACGTTGATTGCTGGAACCACCGGGAATCGCGATATCGAGATTCCTTCTGAGTCCATCGTGCATTTTCGGCTGGCGGATGATCTCGTAGTGCAGAATCCTTAGCTCGGCTTCCGAGGATGCCGAGAATGCCGGCGCGAACGCTGGTTTAAAAATTTAGACCCCCAAATCAATAAAGGTGGGTCTTCTGCTGAATAGATGCCCCCCCTCCATACTTTATCCATCAAAGTATTGATACGAAATGGCTTAGGCGGAATTAATTTCGCCTAAGCCGTTTCCTAACAGGAGTACAGCGTCCGTGGGGCTACGCCCCACGCTGGTATAGGTTAGGCGTCCGGCCCCCAGGCCAGAGCTCCATACCTATAGGTAATTTGCTTAGATCTCAGAGACTGCTTCTATTATCGCAGGTTGGGTGGAATATATACGCAATGTTTATTGCGTTTGGAATGATGGAGTTAGGGCCTGGGGGGGCTTGACAAGATTTCGGGGTTTTGGGCGGGACCGCGAACCAGGGCCAGAGCTTCGGACTGGATTTGAGGGTCGTCGCCGAAGCCGGCGAGCCAATGCATGGCGGGGTCGCGGCGGAACCAGGTGAGCTGGCGCTTGGCGTAGTTGCGATGGCCTTGCTGAGCGGCGGCGATGGCGGCTTCGGGGGTGAGGTCGCCGTGGAGGACAGCCATTGCCTGGGAGTAGCCGAGCGAGGTAAGCGGGCGGCAAGTTTCACCGAAGCGGTTGCGCAGCATCTCCGTCTCGGCAACGAGGCCGAGGGAGAACATGGCGGCGGCGCGGCGGTCGATGCGGGCGTACAGGGATTTGCGTTCGGGAGCGAGGCCGAGTTGGAGGATGCGGTAGCCTTCGAGCGGGTCGCGGCCGGCTTGCCATTGGGCGGTCTGGGGCTGGCGGGCGGCGAGGGTGACTTCAATGCTGCGGATGAGCTTGGGGGTGTCGTTGGCGTGGATTGCCGCAGCGGCGCGAGGATCGAGGCGCTGGAGGATGCGGTGGAGATAGCCGGGTTTTGCGGCGAGATTGCGGAGGCGTTCGCGGAGGGCTTCGTCGCGGGGCGGGGCCGGGGCGAGGCCTTCGAGGAGGGCGCGGAGATAGAGGCCGGTGCCTCCGGCGACGATGGGGATGTGGCCACGGTCGCGGATTTGGGCGATGGCGGCGCGGGCGGCGCGGGCGTAGTCGCCGGCGGTGCAGGGTTCGCTGGGCCAGTAGAGATCGAGGCAGTGGTGCGGGATGCGGGCGCGCTCGGCGGCGGCGGGTTTGGCGGTGCCGATCTCCATGAGGCGATAGACGGCGACAGAGTCGCAGCTTACGATCTCACCGTTTAGTGCCTCGGCCAGCGTGAGGGCGAGAGTTGTCTTGCCACTGGCGGTGGGGCCGGCGACGACGATGAGGGGCGTTTCGGGCGTCATGGGTGCCACCAGCGGTGGATGAAGACGCGGCCAAACCCGGCGCGCATCATGCTGGCGAACAGAACGATGAAGGCGAGGAGAAGCAGGCCGCGCACCAGGCTGCGGCGCTCCAGCCCTTCGCGCTCAAGAAGATGCGCTTTGCGGGCCTCTTCCTCGCGCTCAAGAGCCGGGGTAGGTGGTGGAGTTTGGGGCGGTTGGGCGGGCGATCCCATAAGTTCTACCGATCTGGTTCTAGCGTTCCCCATTGACGACGTAGTGCCAGCGCAGAACCAGGTTGGGACCGTGGAACTGGGAGGGCAGCGGGGGAAATTGGCCCTCGCTGATGATGGAGCCCCAAGCCGCCTTGTCGATCGCGGTATCTTTGGTCGATCCTTCCAGGCGCATGTCGCCGATCCTGCCATCGGGCAGGACGGTCAGGAGGATGTAGGTCTCGCCCTTTTTGAAGATAGGGGATTCGGTCTCCTCGGGCAGCAGCGGAATCCAGTTGCGGAGGAGGTCGTCGTGCATGCGGCGGAGGTAGGCGGAGAAGTCGACACCCTGCATGTCGGAGAGCACCTCGACACCACCGCCGGCGTCAGCCCCCTTGGCGGTGTGGACGAAGCCACCGCCGGAGTCTCCTGGGCGGCCGGGGCGGCTGCCGGAGAGCGCCTTGCTGATATTCGCTCCCGGAGAGTTATCGGTGGAGGGGAAGGTGGTGTGCGCGGAGGGCTGAGGGGTGGGGGCGTCGGGAACCGAAGCCAGCGGGATGCGGGGCGCCGGGGCCGTTGGCAAGGGCGGCGGCGGGGTCGTGGCCACCGGAGCCGGCGGGGGTGGCGCGGGCGATGGGGTCAGGGGTGCCTCGCGCGTCATGGCCTGGAGCTGCTTGATGGTTTGCTTGTTCAGCGGCGCGGGCTTCGGGACGGACTTGGCCAGGTGCGGCGACAAGACCGGCATGTTGAGCTGGGTGAACTCGCGCTGCTTGAGGACGTCGGCGGGATTGATGAGGACCGGGGCGTGCCAGAGCACTCGCGGGCCGTAGAAGACGAACCACGCGACGGCCAGCCAGAAGAAGAGCGAGATGTAGATGGATTCGCGGAAGCGGCCGCGGGCGCGCTCGTCCTCGATGGTGTCGAGCAGGCGAACGAGTTCGTGCTCCTCGAGTTCTCCGTAGCGGTTGGTGCGGAAGCGCTGGGGCGGGCGAGGAGGCTGGCCAGGCTGGGCTGGCGGATCGTGCGGGACGAACGAGAGCGGGGCGTTTGGATCTGGCTCAACTCTGGGATCTGGACTGGGATCGGGCTCAAGGCTGGGATCGGGCGTGATGCCGGTATTGGGCGCCTGATCCGGCGTCGGTAGTCCGGGTTCGATCGGTGATTGGATTGGCGGCATCGGGTCTAGAGTCTGTGACGGATTGGGCGAGGCAAAGTTTCGGTAGCGCGGCCAATCGCCAGACCTAATTAGATGCTGGCTCAAACCATTTTCTCACTTTACGGAGCGGTACGCACGCAGCTTGCCGGGTGCAGGGCGCGATGGAATTGGCAAATTGATCAGGCAAATTAGACTGGGGTGATGGCAAAGACTTCAAACGACACTCTGGCTGGACGCACGGCCATTGTTTTGACGGCCAGCGACCGCTGCTTTGCGGGGAAGCAGATCGATCTCTCGGGGCCGGCGGTGGCACGGCTGCTGGTCGAGGCGGGCGCAAAGGTGCTGGCGCTGCGGGTGGTCGCCGATGAGATGGTTGAGCTGGTCGACGCACTTCGGGAGTCGGCGGAGGCTGCCGAGTTGGTGGTGACGACGGGCGGTACAGGACTGGCCACTCGCGATGTGACGCCGGAGGCGACGCTGGCGGTGTGCGACCGGCTGGTGCCGGGGCTGGCTGAGCTGATACGCCAGGACGGCGCGCGGCATACGCCGTTCGCGGCGCTGGGACGCGGGGTGTGCGGGATTGCGGGGGCAACGCTGATTTTGAATCTGCCGGGAAGCCCCGCGGGTGCGGAGAGTTCGCTGCGCGCGGTGCTGCCGTTGCTGCCCCATGCGCTGGAGTTGTTGGCCGGCGAGACGGGGCATGAGGGGTAGAATAGGCTGGTGAAACTTCACCCCGTTGTCTGGATGCATAAGCTTTCGACGGTCGTCCTGCTGGTCCTGAAGCCGCTGGGCGTGTGGGGCGTGGGCGGACTCGCGCTGCTGGACTCGGCCATCCTTCCTATCCCGGGGTCGATGGACAGCATCATTCTTACCTACGTTCACCTGGAGCCGCGGAAGGCGTTTCTGTACTGCCTCATGGGAGCTGCCGCGTCCGCAATCGGGTCGCTGGTCCCCTTCTATGTGGGGCGCGCGGGCGGCGAGCTATTTCTGCTCAAGCGCATCAACCGCGAGCGCTATGAACGCATGCGGGACCGCTTCGAGAAGCAGGAGTTCATTGCGATTTTGATCCCGTCGATGGGGCCTCCACCAACTCCGCTGAAGATGTTCCAGTTCGCGGCGGGCGTGTTCGAGATGAAGACGATCCCGTTCCTGCTGGCTACGTTTGTCGGCAAGCTGGTGCAGTTTCTTACGTTCGCGCTGCTGTATATCTGGTTTGGACCGGCGATCTTCCACGAGGTAGGCCGCGTGATGCACCGGCACCTTGGACTGGTGATCGGCTTCGGGCTCGGAGGACTGCTGATGCTGGTGTTCTACTTTGTACGTAAGACCTTCGACCGGCGTAAGGGCTTGTTGCTTCCGGTGGAAGAAGAAGATTAAAGGAGCGAGGCGATGAAGTTTCTGCTGGGATTCGTGTTGGCGATTGTGTTGATCTGCCTGGGTGGATGGATCTACCTGAAGTATGGTCATCTGCCGGTGGCCGTGGCCGATAAGCCGTTCCCGATGGAGGCGCAGATCGTGCGTGTGCCGCTGCATGCGCGAATCGACAAGGAGATGCAGCAGCCTCCGTTTCCGGTGAGCGAGGATGTATACGAGGCGGGCGCGGCGACCTACAAGGAGATGTGCGCGTCGTGCCATGGGCTGCCGGGACGGGATGTGGAGTTCGCGCAATGGATGTATCCGAAGGCGCCGCAGCTGTGGAAGAAGCATACGAAGAAACGCGCCGGCAAGGACGTCGTGGGGGTGAGCGACGACGACCCGGGGGAGACGTTCTGGAAGGTGAAGAACGGCTTGCGGTTGACAGGGATGCCGTCGTTTGAACATGTTCTGTCGGAGCCGGAGATGTGGGACGTGGCGCTGCTGCTGAAGAATGCGGACCAGCCGCTGCCCGATCCGGTGAAGGATATTCTTGTGGTGAAGAGCAAGTTCTAGGTTGCAGGTTTCAGGTTGCAGGTTTTAGGAAGGGCAAGGCGCTCGGCGAGAGATGTGATCTTCGCCGAGCGCTTTGGGTTTAGGCTGCGGCGGGGAGCGCGGCGGCGGTAGTCGTGGCGGCCTGGTATTGGCCGGAGGACTTGGTGACCGTGACGGCTGCGTCGATGGCCGCCGAGGCGAGCGAGGACGCCGCCTGCGCGTAGGCTGCACTCTGCGATCCGGCGGGCAGCAGTGCCAGCGCGGTTTGCGTGGCGGCGGCGAGCGCGGTGGTGGCCATGGTCTTCTTGTCGGCGCCGCTGGTGGCTTCGCCCTGGACCTGCTGGACGGTGAGGACGGTGGGGATGGCGAGCTCCATGATGAGAGCGAGAATGTTGCCGAAGTTCATGGTATTTCTCCTTTATTTTGTGGAGGCTGCGGGTTTTGGTTGACGCCTGGGGCCGGGGACGGCGGGCAGCTTTTTGATGGCTTGCGCGCGGGTGCGGCGGGCGGCGTGTTCGTGGGCGGGGAGCGTCTTGTCGAGGTGGTCGCCGCGAGGACGAGCGCCTCGGAGCGGGATGGCTGGGTGGTTGGGCATTTGGAACTCCAGTGAGTAGTGAGTAGTGAACAAAAGCAGAACAGGGTAAAAAATGCCAAAGGCTGCAAAACGGCGTGTGCCGCTTGCAGCCTTTGGCGAAAGATTTCAAACCCTGCTTCTATTGTAGAAAATGGCGTGGAATTAATGTGCAAACTATTTTTGGGTATTTTGCGTCTTGTTTTGTTGGAGTTGGCGGGAGGCAGGTGGGTTTGGGGGCTTGACAAGATTTTGAGCGCAGGCCGTTGGAGCGTGTAAAGTTGGTGGAGTTCGGGAGGGATTGCGATGAGTCAAATGGATAGGCGTGGGTTGTTGAAGGGTGCCGGGGCGGCGGCGATGTTGCCGCTGATGCTGGGCACGAGCGCGGGAGCCGAGGTGACCGATGAGACCGTGTATGAGCTGCGGGTGTATCACCTGAATGAGGGCAAGCTGCCGCTGATTCTGGAGCGGTTCAAGACTAAGGAGCGGGCGATCTTTGCGCGCTGCGGGATGCATGAGGTCGCGTTCTGGGTGCCGATCGATGGCGATATCCCCGTGAACACGCTGGTTTACATGATGCGGCACAAGAGCCGTGAGGCCGCGAAGGCCAGCTGGAAGATGTTCTCGGCCGACCCGGAGTGGATTGCGGTGAAGGCAGAGACCGAGAAGGATGGGGCGTTCGTCGTAAAGCACGACATTACGTTTTTGAAGCTGACGGATTTTTCGCCGAAAATTTAGGCGTGGGTGGTGCGGAGGAAGGCAATTTAGCGGGAGAACAACCCTGATGGGCCATGATGTCATCTGAGTTCATGGATTGTTAGGAGACGATCGCTATGTCCTTCTTGAAGCCGCTTTTGTTGACCGTTATTGTTGCTGCCGTGCTCACCTCGACGCGGGTTGCGCCCTCACAAGTCTCTGTAGATATAGGCGTTGCGCCGGTGTGCCCGTATGGGTACTTCGACTATGCGCCGTATGACTGCGCGCCGTATGGCTACTATGGGCCGGATTGGTTTGTCGGCGGCGTGTTTTTCGGCGCTGGGCCGTGGTTCCGTGGGCCGGCCGGGTTCCATGGGCATGTCGACAACCGGTATGACCCGCGCCACGGGTATCATGGGCCGGTTCCCGACCATGGAGCGCAGGCGTTCAACCACTTCCAGGCGAATGAAGCGCACGATGGACATGGGAACGTCGTAGCGGCGCCCAACCACTCGGGGGCCGGAGAGCACGCGCTGCCGGGAT
>Ga0302317_10002004_pt1 | contig 14313 bp, 15 predicted proteins | sample III_Palsa_N3_3_FD_200450 | JGI IMG/M metagenome (GOLD analysis project Ga0302317, IMG submission 200450) | Peat permafrost microbial communities from Stordalen Mire near Abisko, Sweden - III_Palsa_N3_3 | ecosystem: Environmental > Terrestrial > Soil > Palsa > Peat permafrost | place: Sweden...
CTGCAGTGCCACGAAGCGCGAACGCGGCCCGCGCGCGGCGCGCGCAAACAGCGTCATGCGGCCGAATTCACGCGCGAAAACCTCCACGATCAGGCTGCTGTCCCGAAACGGCCGCTGGTGCAGCACATAGGCGCGTGTCAATTGCACGCGATGCGAAGAGCGGCTCATTCCAGTCCCAGCTGCTGCAACGCGCGCACGTCATCAGCCCAGTCCTCGCGCACCTTGACCCACAACGTCAGATGAAAACGGCCGCCAAGCAGATGGTTGAGCTCCAGGCGCGCGGCACGCCCGATGCGTTTGAGGCGCGAGCCATCGGCACCGATGACGATGGGTTTGTGTCCTTCGCGATCAACCCAGATCACCGCGGCGACCCGCAGTTGACCATCCTCGCGCGTCTCGATCTGCTCGATCTCGACGGCGATGCCATAGGGCAGTTCCTCGACCAGTTCCAGCGTGAGCTTTTCGCGGATGGTCTCGGCAATACGGAAATCGCGGCTCCGATCCGTTACCTGATCGGCCGGGAACATCGCTTCCCCGAGCGGCAGTTCCGCGACAATCACGCGCTTCAGATCATCCAGATTGCTGCCGCGGCGGGCCGAAATCGGCACGATGTGACGGAACTCGTGCCGCGCGGCCAGCTGCGCGATGTAGGGCAACAACCGCTCGCGCGGATGCACGCGATCCACCTTGTTGACCACAGCGATCACGGGCCGGTGCGTGTCGCGGATGCGCTCGAGCACGAGTTCATCCTCATCGGTCCACCTGAGCGCTTCGAGCACCAGCAGCGCCAGGTCAGCATCGCCGAGGGCGGCCGCAGCGGTGCGATTCATGGCGCGGTTGAGTGCGCGCTTCTGGCCCAGGTGCAGCCCGGGGGTGTCGACGAATGCGATTTGTGCGTCCGGTAGTTGCAGCAGGCCGATTACGCGATTGCGCGTGGTTTGCGGCCGCGGCGTGACGATGCTGAGCTTCTGACCCACGAAAGCGTTCAGCAGCGTGGATTTGCCGACGTTGGGCCTGCCGACCAGTGCGACGAAGCCGCTGCGAAATCCGCTCATGAGGCGATTCCGATCTGCTCGAGTACACGGGCCGCCGCGGCCTGCTCCGCGCGCCGGCGGCTCGAGCCCTGCCCCTCGGCGCGCGCGGCCATGGGCTCGACTTCGCAGGTGACCCGGAACAGCTGGGCATGCAGCTCGCCCTCGACGCTGTCGATGCTGTAGCGGGGCAACGGCAGCCCGCGCGCCTGCAGCAGCTCCTGCAGTCGGGTCTTGGGGTCCTTGAGTTCACCGAGCAGGCCCTCGTCGGGCAAACCGCGCTCAAGCCAGCGCAAAATGCCGCCGCGCGCGGCCTCGAGGCCGCCGTCGAGGTAGAGCGCGCCGCACAGTGCCTCGAGCGCATCGGCGAGAATGGATTCGCGGCGGAACCCGCCGCTCTTGAGTTCTCCCGGACCGAGCACCAGCAGTTCACCGAGCTGCGCGGTGGCAGCCTGCCGTGCCAGGAACTCACCGCTGACCATGCGCGCGCGCAGCCGGCTCAGGGCGCCCTCGTCGGCTTCCGGAAAGCGTTCGTAGAGATACTGGGCACTGATGAGGCTCAGCACCGCATCGCCGAGGAATTCCAGCCGCTCATTGTTAGCGCCATCCGCACTGCGGTGTGTCAGGGCCACCTCGAACCAGGTCAGATCGGAAGGCTCGTACCCGAGCGTCTCCTTGAGCCAGAGGCGCAGCCGTTCGGTGCGGGTCACTGCACCTCGACCTCCTTGTGGAAATGCAGCAGCAGCGAAATGTTGCCGAAGATCGGCGCAACATCTTCGTAGTCGGCGATGGCAGTCAGGTGCTCGCCTTCGCGGTGGATCTCGATTTCCTTCGGAGCGGGCCGCTCTATGGCCTGGACGTCGAAGTTCTTTTCCAGCGACGCCTTCAGTTCCGCGGCACTGATCGACGAGCCGCTCTTGGCCTGTGACGCCACCTGGCTGAGCGCCTTCGATACGTTCAGGAAATTCAGATACATGGGCGTAATACGAATGCCGCAATAGACGAGAATGGCAATCGGGATGAGCAGGAGTAACCAGCCTATGAAGGTTACCCCGCGTTGTGAGTGACGCATTTTGAACACTCCCTGTGACCTATGGCTTCGAACGGTTCGTCAATCGATGCGCCGGCCCATACGGCTCCATTTGGGTCCGCCGGAACGCTGCAGGTCCCAATTGAACCAGATTCGCGTCGCCTTGCCGACCAGATGGTCCTCGGGCACGAAGCCCCAGATGCGCCCATCCGAGCTGTTGTCCCGGTTGTCGCCGATCATGAGGTAGTGCCCGGGCGGCACCTCGATTTCGTGCATATCGTTGCGATCGTGCTGCCCCGGCACCGACGGCTCCTCGCACACGTAGTTGCGCTCGAGGCGACGGTTGCAGGTTGGACCCGGCGGGACCATCAGTTCGCCTGGCGTCAGGCAAGACAGCGTCTGGTGTGAATGGGTGCCGAGCTCCTCGGTCGAGAGGCGCATGTTGTGATAACAGCCGTCATCGTAGCGGCCGTTGGCCTGCAGCGGCACGGGCTGCCCGTTGATGATGATCTGGTCCGACACGATCTCGACGTGATCGCCGGGTAGTCCCACCAGCCGCTTGATGTAGTTGATGGAGGGCTCGGGCGGATAGTGGAACACCACCACATCGCCGCGATGCGGCTCGCCCGTATCGGCAAATTTGGTCCCGAGCACGGGCAGCCGCAGACCATAGGCGAATTTGTTGACCACGATGAAATCGCCGTCCAGCAGCGTCGGCATCATCGAATCGGACGGGATGCGGAACGGCTCGAACACGAAGGCGCGCACCAGCAGCACGACCACGGCCACGGGGAAGAAACTGCGTGCGTAGTCAACGGTCACCGGCACCGGCTGCTGTGCCGGATCACGGCCGGCGGCCTGGGCAGCCCGGCGACGCAGCGGCGCAAACACCAGGTGATCGATCAGCCAGACCGCGCCTGCGGCGGCCACCACGATGATGAGTACCAGGCTGAAATCGAGCTTCTCGGAACCGAGTAATTCCAGCACCACGGCGATCAGCACCACCGGCAGCAACAGGTAGAAGCCCCGCATCAGGGGAGGATCCGGCGGCGTAGCACCGCCCTGGGCCAGGCGCCGCCGCGGCCGCAGGAACCAGTCATCGATGACCGCGATCAGCGTCACGGGAATCGCCGCCCATGCCAGAACCGGCAACAGAGTCGACAGCAACTGCATCATTTTCTACCCACTTTGAGTACCGCCAGGAACGCTTCCTGCGGAATCTCGACCTGCCCCACCTGCTTCATACGCTTCTTGCCTTCCTTCTGCTTCTCCAGCAGCTTGCGCTTGCGCGTGATGTCGCCGCCGTAGCACTTGGCGAGCACATTTTTACGCAATGCCTTCACGGTCGCGCGCGCGATGATATGGCTGCCGATTGCCGCCTGCACGGCTACCTCGAACATCTGGCGCGGAATCAGCTCCTGCATCTTGTCGACCAGATCGCGACCGCGGGCATAGGCGCTGTCCTTGTGAATGATGATCGAGAGCGCATCGACCGTGTCGCCATTGATCAGGATATCAAGCTTCACCAGCGGGGCGGCCTGAAAATGGCTGAATTCGTAGTCGAAGGAGGCATAGCCGCGGCTGGCCGATTTGAGACGGTCGAAGAAATCCAGCACCACCTCGGCCAGCGGCAGGTCGTATTGCAGCGACACGGCGCTGGCGAGAAACTGCATTTTCTTCTGTACGCCGCGCTTCTCACTGCATAGGCCGAGTACCGCGCCGACATAGTCGGGTGGCACCAGGATGCTGGCGGTGATGATGGGTTCGCGTATTTCGCTGATCTCGTTGGAGACCGGCAGCTTGGCCGGATTATCCACGTACGCAATCGCGCCGTCGGTGCGGGCCACTTCGTAGACCACGGTCGGCGCAGAGGTGATCAGCTCGAGCGAGTACTCGCGCTCGAGACGCTCCTGGACGATATCCATGTGCAGCAGACCCAGGAAGCCGCAGCGGAAGCCGAAGCCGAGCGCCGTGGATACTTCTGGCTCGTAGTGCAGCGCCGAATCGTTGAGCTTGAGCTTGGCGAGCGCGTCGCGAAAGTTCTCGTAGTCCTCGGCGTTGACTGGAAATACGCCCGCAAACACGCGCGGCTGAATCTGCTTGAAACCGGGCAGCGGCGCCTCGCACGGGCGCGCGTCCAGCGTGATGGTGTCGCCGACGGGGGCGCCATCGATCTCGCGGATGCCAGCCACGATGAATCCCACCTCCCCGGCGCTCAGCGATTCGAGCGCTATCGGCTTGGGGGTGAAGCGTCCGAGTTTGTCGACGTAGTGGCTGCGGCCCGTGGACATGATGCGGATCTTTTCCCCGCGCCCCAGCGCGCCATTGACCACGCGCACCAGCGAGACCACGCCGACGTAATTGTCGAACCATGAATCCACGATCAGTGCCTGCAGGGGAGCGGCCGGGTCGCCCTTGGGCGGCGGGAAGCGGCGCACGATCTCCTCGAGCAGCTCCGGCACACCCTCACCGGTCTTGGCGCTGACTCGCAACGCGTCGGTGGCATCGATGCCGATGATCTCCTCGATTTCCACCATCACGCGGTCCGGGTCGGCCGAGGGCAGGTCGATCTTATTGATGACCGGCAGCACCTCGAGACCCTGCTCGATGGCGGTGTAGCAGTTGGCGACGCTTTGCGCTTCAACGCCCTGCGAGGCGTCCACAACCAGCAGCGCGCCGTCGCAGGCGGCGAGGCTGCGCGAGACTTCGTATGAAAAATCCACGTGGCCCGGGGTGTCGATCAGATTGAGCTGATATCGCTCACCGTCGTGGGCGAGGTACTGCAAGGTAACGCTCTGCGCCTTGATGGTGATGCCGCGCTCGCGCTCCAGGTCCATCGAGTCGAGGACCTGGGCCTGCATCTCCCGGGCCGCAAGTCCGCCGCAAAGCTGGATCAGGCGATCCGCCAGCGTTGATTTGCCATGGTCGACGTGCGCGATAATGGAAAAATTACGTATGCGTTGCATCAGCGGACTTGGATGCCCCAGGAGCGGGGCGCGCGGATTATAGCCTCAAGGCCGCCGCAGCAGCCGCTGCAGCTCTGCCGCATCCAGCCGATGAGTGCAGACCGGCACCGAATCGAGCAATAGCACCGGTATTTTCAGACCGTAGCGCCGCTGCAGCTCAGGATCGGAATCCACATCAATCACCGCCAAGTCGGGCAGTGATACCCGCAGGCGTAAGGTCCGCAGCTCGGCCAGCATGTCTTCGCACAGACCGCACTCCGGACGCGTCAGCAGCGTCAACGCGGCGGGGGCGCCCGGACTCAACGCCTGCCGGGCCCGCCCGCGGGGGGTCTGCTCGGAGGGCCGAAAATCGGCGCCGCGGCTGCGCCGAAGCCCGGCGTCTCGGCACCCGCACCCAGCCCGCGCACCGGCCCGGCAGCGGCCGCCGGGCCGCTGGAAATGGCTGTGGGGGAGAATCCGTGGGGATCGGCCGTGGTCGCGGACGCAGTGCCTGCAACCGACTCGGCGCCCGCATCCGGTGCGGCGTTGTGGATGGCGCGCGCAATGACCCGAACGGTCTCGGGCGGCACTTCCCCCACCGCGGTCACCCGGTAGCCTTCCGCCACGGTCGAGTAGGCGGAAGAGGTTCCCAGGGTGGCGGCATCATCATCGTGTGCCGCGCTGGCGGCGGCACGGTCCATCTCGACGAACACCGAAACCGAAGCCAGCCCGTCGCTGAACACGAGGTGCTCCACGGGACCCGAGGGCAGCATCTGGCGCGCGCTTGCCGTCATATGGAAGCCTGCGGGCAGGGTATTGGCCTCCCACGACACCGTCAGGGCACTGGAATCGACCGGCTCCGACTCCCGCCTGACCCATCGATAACCACGCGCGTCGACCCCCGGCTCAAGCTCCGCCTTGGGGATGTGCGCCACCATGTGCAGGCTGGTGAATATGATCTGCTCGAGCACACCGCCATGGCTGTCGCGCAGTTGCGTCTTCAGGGGCATCGCGGTGCCCTCATCGATCCAGACGCGATAGCCGTAGCGCAGCTGATCGGTGGGTGCGATAGCGATCACGCGCGCATCGCGGCCCGAGACCCGGGTTCGTGCCAGTTCGGTGATCCCGTACTGGCCGGCGGAGCCCGCATCGATGCGCGGCAGGCCGGTCAGCAGCAGTGCCGCGTCGGGTGTCTTCTCCACCAGCACCATGTGCTGATCGGGCAGATAGCAGATCAGCTGTGCGCCCTTGCGGATGAATTCGCGACCCGAGCCGTCCATCGACAACAGTCGCTCCGAGACGCCCTCGCCATCGACGCGATGAATCACGCGCAGGGTCTCGGATTCTCCCGCGTGTTCGTGCACGAACACGCCCTCGTAATTGCGATTCGACAGCGCCTCGTCGGTGCGCGCCAGCCAATCGCGGGGATCGTCCTGGATGGCGGCGCTTGCGGCCCATACCTGCGCCGCCAGGCACAGCGCCGCGCTGCCGCCAGCGGCACGCAGCACACCGGAGAGCACGGAAACGTCAGTGGCTGACGTCTGAACCGGACCTGTTTGCATCGCCCCCACCGGCTACAGTCCCCGCGCCCGCAAAGCTCGATGCGATGCCCAGAGAGCCCTCGCTGCTCGCCAGTTCAGACAGCACGTTCCGCCGCAGCAGCGGCGGGGAGTACGCGCTGTGCGCGACGATGTAATCGGCCAGCTGGCTGCGCAAAACGGTCGAAACGCCGGGGGTCCCCTTGGGGGTCACGTAACTGTCGGAACCGCGGTTGGAAACTTTGACCGGGTCTGCAAACACGCTTTCCGCGGCACCTGCACCGGCGCCAGGCTGATAATGGGTCGAGGCAACCGTCGGGGCCAGAACCGCGGACGTGCTGCCATTGAGTGCCGCATCGCGCAGCATGGAGACACCGAGCCCCGCGACCCCTGCGACCAGCGTCGCGGCCAGCGCGCCGTTCCAGACCAGGTTGCCGCGACGCAGCCGCCGCCGTGATGCCGTGGGCTGCTGTGGCGAGCCGGACTGGATGGCCGCGCTGACCCGCTGTGCAAAACCACTGCGCGCAGTCGCCACCGGCTCCGAGCGCATCGCGGCGCCGATCAACGCGTAGCGCGACCAGCGCGCACGCAGCGTTTCATCCCGATCCAACCGCCGCGATAACAGCTCACATTCCGCGGCGGGCAACTCGCCGTCGAACATCGCCGACAACTGGCTTTCCACTTCATCCTGCATCAGACAAGCTCCTCCGCCCGGCCCAGACCGCCATCGAAAACTTCCCGCAGGCGACGATCGATGGCCTCACGGGCACGGAAAATGCGCGAGCGCACCGTGCCGACCGGGCAGTCCATCGACGCCGCAATTTCTTCGTAACTCAGCCCTTCCAGTTCGCGCAGCACGATCGCGGTCCGCAGATCCTCGGGCAGGGCCTCGATAGCGCCGTTGACCGTGCTGCGGATCTCCTCGGTCAGCGCCAGCCCCTCCGGGGTCTCCGGGTCTTTGAGCCGGTTGACCATGTCGGTGGATTCATCGCCGCTTTGCATATCGAAGTCGTAGCTCACGGGGTTGCGATCACGGGCCGCCAGCGCGTTTTTGGCCGTATTGATGGCGATGCGGTAGAGCCAGGTATAGAAGGCGCTGTCGCCGCGAAACTGAGGCAGTGCGCGGTACGCCTTGATGAAAGCCTCCTGGGCCACATCCTCGGCATCCGCGGGGTCCCGCAGGTAACGCATCACCAGCTTGACGACCTTGTGCTGGTATTTCAGGACCAGCAGGTCGTAGGCACTGCGTTCACCGCGCTGCACCCGCTGCACCAGGCTCAAATCACTCGCATCAGGGGCCATCGGTAATACTGTCTGCATGGACCTGGAATGGTCCTGAAAGTTCGAAGTATCCAGAGTATCGACTGAACCGCTCATGAAACCCAAGCCCCGTGGCGGTCTGATTTGACGTAATGGTATCTATTGTTAGATCGGCGGTCGCCCGGAAGGTTCCGTGCCGGGTTGCCGCCCCGGCAGCTGCAACTCAGCCGGGAGCGGGTGCTCGGCAGTGGCCAGGAAGTGCTCAAGGTCGGCGTCCGGCAGCTCCAGGAGCGCCTCAAAGGCCGCCCGCTGGCGGGCTGTGGCGGTATCGAAATGCCGCTCCAGCCAGCTCAGCAGCAGCACGTCCCACTCCCGCCGGCCGCGCCGGCAGCGCCAGGACAGCCGCGAGCGGTTGTGCGCCGCCGGATTGACCCCCTTGCCCATGGCCTCAGTAGCGACGATCCGCCAGCAGCCGCTTGATGGCACCAATCGCCTTGGCCGGATTCAGGTCCTTCGGGCAGGCCTCGGTGCAGTTCATGATGGTGTGGCAGCGATAGAGCCGGAACGGGTCCTCGAGCGCATCGAGGCGTTCACCGGTGGCCTCATCGCGGCTATCGACGATCCAGCGGTACGCGGCCAGCAGCGCGGCGGGTCCGAGGTAGCGCTCGGAGTTCCACCAATAGCTCGGGCACGCCGTCGAACAGCAGGCACACAGGATGCATGCCGAGGGACGGTCGATGCGTTCCTGGTCCTCCTTCGACTGCAGGCGCTCCCGATCGGGGGGGGCGGGTGTGCGGGTTTGCAGCCAGGGTTTCACGGCGGCGTACTGCGCGTAGAAAAGCGTCAGGTCCGTCACCAGGTCCTTCACCACGGCCATGTGAGGCAGCGGATAGATCCGAATGTCGCCATCGCCGAGCTCATCACAGGCCTTGGTACAGGCCAGGGTGTTCTGGCCGTTGATGTTCATGGCGCAGGAACCACAGATACCCTCGCGGCAGGAACGTCGCAGCGACAACGTGGTATCGATCTCGTTTTTTATCTTCAGCAGGGCATCGAGCACCATCGGCCCGCAGTTGGCCATGTCGATCTCGTAGGTATCGATGCGCGGGCGGCCGCCCTGCTCCGGGTCGAAGCGATAGATTCGCAGTCGCCGCACGCTGCGGGCGTCCGCGGGCGCCGGGAAGTGTTTACCGGCACGCGCATCGATCCTCGAGTTCGGCGGCAGCGATAGTTCGACCATGATCGGTAACTCTCCGGGATCAGACGCTGATCAATAGGTACGCGCCTTCGGCGCGATGACTTCGACTTCGTCGGTGAGCGTGTTCAGATGCACCGGCCGATAGTCGAGCGTGGCGTGGCCGCGGGCATCCACCCAGCACAGGCTGTGCTTGAGCCAGTTGGCGTCATCGCGCTGCGGGAAATCCTCGCGGGCGTGTGCGCCGCGGCTCTCCTGCCGATTGCCCGCCGACTGGATGGTAGCGATGGCCTGCAGCAGCAGGTTCTCCAGTTCCAGCGTCTCGATCAGGTCGGTATTCCAGATCAGCCCGCGATCCGAGATTCCCACATCGCCGAACGATTCATAGGTGTGCGCCAGTTTCTCCATGCCCTCCGCCAGTGTCTCACCGGTGCGGAACACCGCTGCATCGGACTGCATGATCTTTTGCATCTCGAGCCGGATGGTAGCCGTGGGACGCGATCCCTTGGCATGCCGCAGCCGATCCAGGCGCGCCAGCGCCGGCTCGTGGGCATCCTTGGGCAGCGCTCGCTGCTTGGCGCCCGGCTGTGCCACCGCCGCACAATGCCTGGCCGCTTCGCGACCGAACACGATCAGATCCAGCAGCGAGTTCGACCCCAGCCGATTGGCGCCATGCACCGAGACGCAGGCGGCCTCGCCGACCGCCATCAGCCCCTGCACGACATGATTGGGATCGGAGCCCTTGAGCGTCACCACTTCCCCTTGCATGCTGCAGGGAATGCCGCCCATGTTGTAGTGCACGGTCGGCAGGATGGGTATGGGTTCGCGCGTGACATCGATACCGGCGAAGATGCGCGCCGTCTCGGCGATCCCCGGCAGCCGCTCGTGGATCACGGCGGGCCCCAGATGCTCGAGATGCAGATGGATATGGTCTTTGAGGGGCCCGACACCGCGACCGTCTCGAATCTCGATGGTCATCGCACGGCTCACGACATCGCGCGAGGCCAGGTCCTTGGCGTTGGGCGCATAGCGCTCCATGAAGCGCTCGCCGTCGGCATTGGTGAGATACCCGCCCTCGCCGCGCGACCCTTCAGTGATCAGGCAGCCTGAGCCGTAGATGCCCGTGGGATGAAACTGAACAAACTCCATGTCCTGCAGCGGCAATCCGGCGCGCAGCACCATGCCGCCGCCGTCGCCGGTGCAGATGTGGGCCGAGGTGCAGGAAAAATAGGCACGTCCGTAACCGCCGGTCGCCAGGATGGTGACCTGCGCGCGGAAGCGATGCAGCTTCCCCGTGGCCAGGTCGATCGCCACCACGCCGCGGCATTCATCCCCCTCCATGAGCAGATCGATCGCAAAATATTCGACGTAGAACTGCGCCTCATGACGGATCGACTGCTGATAGAGCGTGTGCAGCATCGCGTGACCGGTGCGATCGGCCGCAGCGCAGGTGCGTTGCGCAATTCCCTGGCCGTAGTGAGTGGTCATGCCGCCAAAGGGCCGTTGATAGATTCGCCCATCGTCGGTGCGCGAAAACGGCACGCCGTAATGCTCGAGTTCGATCACCGCAGCCGGTGCCTGCTTGCACATGAACTCGATGGCATCCTGATCGCCGAGCCAGTCGGAGCCCTTGACGGTGTCATACATGTGCCAGCGCCAGTCGTCCTCGCCCATGTTGGCGAGCGCGGCGCTGATGCCGCCCTGCGCGGCGACGGTGTGGCTGCGAGTCGGGAATACCTTGGTGACGCAGGCGGTGGAGAGGCCCGCTTCGGCCAGGCCGAGCGTCGCCCGCAGGCCCGCGCCGCCGGCGCCCACGACCACGACATCGTAGGTGTGATCGATCAGTTCGTAGGCGCTCATCGACCGCAACTCATGCCACACCATGCAGTGCGATGCGCAGCACCGCATACACGCCGGTGGCGGCCAGCAGCGCATTGGTAAAGGTGGAAAGCAGCAGCAGCGCGATGCGAGGTCCGGACCGCGGCACGTAGTCTTCGATGACGACCTGCAGTCCGAGCCATGCATGCCAGGTCGCCAGCAACACGGTCAATACCAGCAGCACCGGATGCAGCCCCACACCGATCCAGTGCGCCACGATGGAGTGATTGCGGGTCGGCAGCAACAGCAAGGACCCTGCCAGCCACAGGCACAATGGCGCCAGCGCCACCGCGGTCACGCGCTGGATCCACCAATGGCTCACCCCATCGTGAGCGGCGCCATGGTTGAGCACGAGCGAGAGCGGGCTGCGAAGGCTCATGCGGCCCCCACGCCCGACTGGGCCAGGTAGTAGATGCAGATCGCGAATGCCAGCAGCGTCACGATCACAACGATCACGGCGCTGCGGCGTGCCTGCACGCGCTCGAACCCCCAGCCAATGTCCCACGCCAGGTGTCGCAAGCCGTTGCAGAAGTGATAGCACAAGGCGAGTAACGCGATGGCAATGAGGCACTTGAAGGGTGCCGAGGCCAGCGTGGACATGGTCTCGGCGTACGAGAGCGGGCCACGCGCGGCGGCCATGAGCCAGACGATCATGACGATCAGTGCGCCGAACAGGGCGATACCGCTGATCCGGTGCAGTATCGACAGCGTCATCGTGTAGGCCCATTTGTAAACCGTCACATGAGGTGACAGCGGGCGCTCAGCCATGACTACTCCTGTTCAGAAGTCGATACAGCGGCCGCGCACTTCCCAGTCTCCGTAGCGCGTCGGTTCGGGCAAGGGCGGGCCACCAATCTCCCGCGGCGCAGCCTTAGGGTCTGGAGCACGCAGGGGCGGGGTTGCAGCGCTCGCGGTGGAAATCCCCGATTCGAGCGGGTCGTCGGTCAGAACCGGCATAATCGCAAGTGTGCCAGAATCGCCCCAGACCGACCACCACGCCACGCCAGGATCCCTGGCCCTTTGCCCGCTGGAAGACTTCGGCGTGCTGCGCTTCGAAGGCGCGGACGCAAGGAAATTCCTGCAGGGTCAATTGTCAAACGATCTTGGCCTGCTCTCGCCTGGCGCAATCCTGCGCGCCGGGCTGCACAACCCCCAGGGCCGCACGGTGGCACTGCTGTGGCTGGCCGCGCGTGCCGAGAATGAGATTCTGGCAATGCTGCCGCGCCAACTGGTCGACCCGGTGGCCTCCCAGCTGCGAAAGTACCTGCTGCGCTCCAAACTCGTTATCACTGATGAAACCGCCAGCTCACCGCTGTTCGGCGCCTGGGCGCATGGCGCGCCTCTGGCACTGCCCGGTGGCTGGTCGCTGGCGGATGATCGCGCGGTGCTGATCGGAATCGCGGCAGCCACCGCAGCCGGGAGCACCCGCATGACCCGCCAGCACTGGCGTGCTCTCGATATCGCCGCCGGGCAGCCGCAGGTGTACCCCGCCACCTCGGCGCAATTCGTGGCACAGATGCTCAATCTGGACTGCATCGGTGCGGTCTCTTTCACCAAGGGCTGCTACACGGGACAGGAAGTGATCGCACGCGCGCACTATCGCGGCCGAGTCAAACGGCGCATGCAACGCTTTGAAAGCCTGCATCGCTGCGAATTGAATCCGGGAGATTCGGGTCATCTGGCAGACGGCCGCGCATTTCGCGTGATCGAGGCGTTGCAGCGCCCGGACGGATGCTGCGAATTTCTGGCGGTGGCGCCATTGCCTGCTGCTGACGAGTCCAGCGCTGCGTCCGCGACGTCCGCCCTCGCCGATGAGCCGCTGCGAGTGCAGGCACTGCCGCTGCCCTACGCTCTGCCGGAGTGAGTGGAGGCGGAGGCTCGCCTAGCTTCCGGCGGTGTTACCGCCGCTGGTGATGGCCTTCAGCACGCGCTGCGGCTGGGCAACGCCATAGCCCTGCGCAAAGTCGACACCGATGTTCCGGAGCATCTGGATGATTTCGGCGTTTTCGGCAAACTCGGCGATGGTCTGCTTACCGGTCAGGTGGCCGATCTCGTTGATCGATCGCACCATCTCGCGGTCGATGGGATCGTGCAGGATTTCGCGCACGAAGCTGCCGTCGATCTTCAGATAGTCCACCGGGAAATGCTTCAGATAACCGAACGATGACAGGCCGGTGCCGAAGTCATCGAGCGCGAACTTGCAGCCAAGCTGCTTGAGGGCCTGGATAAAGCGGTTAGCCTGCGAGAAGCTCGCCACGGCCGCGGTCTCCGTGATCTCAAAGCAGATCTTGGAGGCATCCAGGCCGCTCTTGTGGAACTGATCGATCACATACGGCAGGAACTTGTCATCGCCCAGGCTCTGGCCCGACAGGTTGATCGAGCACATTGCCAATCGCTCGCGCTCATCGGCCTCGGATACGAGCCAGCGCAGCGCATTCTCGACCACCCAGCGGTCGATGCTCGGCGTGATGCCGTAGCGCTCGGCGGCGGCGATGAAATTGTCGGGCGCCACGATGCGACCGTTTTCATCACGCATACGCAGCAGCAGCTCGTAGTGGGCACCGGTCTCGGGCTTCTGCAGCGGCATGATCGGCATGCGGAACAGCTCGAAGCGTCCCTCTTCCAGCGCCGCGTTGATACGCGCTGCCCACTGCATCTCGCGCCGGCGGCGCATCAGCTCGATGTCGTTCTCCGCGAAGCTGTGCACGCGGTTACGGCCGAGCTCCTTGGCTGCGGCGCAGGCGCTGTCAGCCGCCGAGATGATCGAGGCGACATCCTCGTTGTCGGCCGTGATGGGCACGACGCCGATGCTCGCTCCCAGCCGAAACACGCGCTCCTCCCAGCTGAAGCGGAAGTTGCGCACTGACTCGCGCACGGATTCGGCCATGCGCATGGCCTCATCCAGGGTGCAGCTCTCCAGCAGGATGCCGAATTCGTCGCCGCCCAGACGCGACAGCGTGTCGCGCCAGCGCACCTTGGATTTCAGCAGCGCGCCCATCTGGCCGAGCAGCGCATCGCCTGCGCTGTGGCCACAGGTGTCATTGACGATCTTGAATTGGTCGATATCCAGATAACAGAGTGCGTAGGAGGCCTCACGCGCCTTGGCGCTCTTGAGCGCGCGCTCAACGCGATTCTCGAATTCGCGGCGGTTGACCAGGCCGGTCAGCAGATCGTGACTGGCGTGGTAGCTGAGGCGGCGATTGAGCTCGCGCGATTCGCTGACGTCGTGGAACACCAGCACGCCGCCGCCGACCTTGCCATTGCCGGCCCGGATCGGCGAGGCGGTGCTCTCGACGTAGAGCTCATTGCCATCGCGCCGGATCAGCAGCATGGGTCGCACCGACTTGATCGGGCGTGCCCGCCGGATCGATACCGTCAGCGGATTCTCCAGCGGCTCGCAGGTCTCTTCGTGGAAGGCGCGAAATATCTCCTCGAC
>Ga0302317_10002008_pt1 | contig 14309 bp, 11 predicted proteins | sample III_Palsa_N3_3_FD_200450 | JGI IMG/M metagenome (GOLD analysis project Ga0302317, IMG submission 200450) | Peat permafrost microbial communities from Stordalen Mire near Abisko, Sweden - III_Palsa_N3_3 | ecosystem: Environmental > Terrestrial > Soil > Palsa > Peat permafrost | place: Sweden...
CCAGATGCCGACCGCCGCCACAATCGCCCAACGCATGCGCGCCTACTCCCTAGAACCCCGCCGGCCAGCGGTCGGGGTGCTGGGGCGACTGATCTTCGCAAGCTCGCATCCCGTCAAGACGCAAAAAGGGCGGCCTTTGAGGGCCGCCCTTCGCTAGCTTCGTCGATGTCCCCGGCGAACGATCCGCGCGCCCTTGCGCGTTTCGTCGGAAGCCTCCGAGGAACCCCCTCGCCCCAACGGAATCCGAAGATTCCGCGAAGCCTGCCTCGGGCGCGATTGTCTCCGCAGGCCCCGCGATGGCAAGCGGACTTCGCGTCGCACCGGCTTATTGCGGAACAACTGTGTCCGGCCGGGCACATTGCGACCCACCGCAAAGCTGAAAGAACTGGTCACCAAATGGCCCTAATCCGGACGCGCGGCGGCCCAACGGCCCGGCGAAAAGGTGACGGTCGGCTGATCGACGGCTTCGCGGGTCCCGGACCCTGAACAGCCCCCCCAGCCCCCCTGGATCGGCGAATCGCCGGTCGGCCGACACCCCCTCACAAACAATCGAGACGACCGCTTTTGAACCCTCGCCCCATGAAATGGGGAGGGGGTTCAAGCGCCTCTAGGCGTGCTTCATGTGGTCCTTCCAGGCCTCGAAGTCGGCCAGGGTCGCCTCCATCATCCGCCGCGCGGCGACGTCTAGCCAGCCTTCCGGCCGGTGCTTCAGGTCGCGCAGCAGCGCGCCCTTGGCGCTGCCCAGGTGGATGTTGGCGGTCTCGGCGCCCATGGCTTTGAGCAGCTTCTCCTCCTTGCCCTTGGGCAGGCTACCGACGTCGACGCTTGAGGAATCGGCGGCCAGCCGGCGCACGATCCACCGCGCGCGAACGGCGGCGTAGGGATCAGGGCAGCGGTCGGCGCGGCCTATGATCGTCGGGTACATCAGCGTCATGTCGCCGCCGCCCCGCGCCCAGACGCAGGCGGACGGCGCCAGGGCCTTGGCCTCCCTTGCGATCACCCCGCCGTACCAGTCGGCCAGAGCAACCACCCGCGGCCTCCCCAGGCTGCCCAGGCCGGCGATGCGGTGCTTGTAGGTCAGCTCCAGGCCCGCGCCGGGCATCTGTGCGGCCAGCGCCTTCCTGATCTTGGACGGGATGGCGTAGTCGGGCTTGTGCAGCGCCTGCATCTTTTCGGTGAACGCCTTCGGGTCGCGCAGATCGTTGAGCGCGATCTGTCTTAGCCAGTCGAAGCCGCCGCTGAGCACATGCGGCCTGCCGCCCGCCTCGAGCGCGGCCTGATAGCCTTCGATAAGCAGGCCGCAGATCCGTTCGGCCGGCACGTTCAGCTGGCCGTCCCTGGCGGCGATCAGGGCGCTGGTCGCGGTGCGCACCAGATCGATGGCGTAGGGCAGCGCATAGGCCTCGTCGAAATCATTGACCCCCCAGATCAGACGACCCTCGGCGTCGCGCCAGGTGCCGAAGTTTTCGATGTGCAGGTCGCCCACCGCCAGCACCACCTTGGCGTCGCCCAGTTCGGGACAGACGTCGGGCCACAACTGCATCCAGCGATAGAAGGTGGCGCGCAGGAAGGCCAAGGGGTCCTTGGCCATCAATATGTGTTTCTGGGCCAGGTCCGCCGGCACGATGTCGATCCAGCCGCCCAGCCAGGCTTCGTAGTCCCCGGTCGCCGTCGGGAAGGCCGCGGGGCGGGCCGCATCGAGGGTCTTGGATTTGCTCATCAAACGCGTCCTGCAATGCCAGCCTTAAAAGTCCAGCGCGGTTAGTCTACACCGTTCCCGCTGCCGCCGCTTCGGACTCGCGCGGCGATAGAGGGGCGTTCATGGCCGAGCGGCTTTCATTCTCCCGGCTCTGGGCCGATCGGCGTGAGCCGCGCGTGCAGGTGCTGGCCCTGATCGCGGTCTTTACGGTTCTGCGCCTGATCGAGGCGGGGGTGATGGGTCTGGGGACGGACGAGTCCTACACCGTGGCGGTTTCGCGGGACCTGCACCTGTCCTATTTCGACCACCCGCCGATCCACTATTGGATCGTCCATTTCCTCGCGCCGGTGCTGGGCTACGGCCGCGGCAGCCGCCTGCCGTTCATCGCGCTGTTCGCCGGCTCGACCTGGCTGATGTTCCGCCTGACGCGCCGGCTGTTCGGCGAGCGCGCGGGCCTGTGGTCAGCCATCGCCCTGAACCTGGCCGGCTTCTTCTCGGTGGCCGCCGGCGATTGGGTGCTGCCGGACGGGCCGCTGATTTTCTTTCTGCTGGCCGCGGGATGCGCCCTCGCCGACGGCTGGTTCGCCGATACCGAAGGGGCGCCGTCTCCCTTGAAGACCTGGCTGTGGGCAGGGTTGTGGATCGGCCTGGCGGCGTTGTCGAAATACCAGGCGGCGCTGTTCTGCGTCGGGATCGGCCTCTACCTGTTGACCGACAAGGACCGTCGGCGTGACCTCGCAACGCCCGGCCCCTACCTCGCGGCGATCCTGACCCTGCTCATCTTGACTCCCGTGCTGGTCTGGAACGCCCAGCACCATTTCGCCTCGTTCGCCTTTCAGGGCGGACGCGGCGCGCCGAACAAACTGCATCCGACCGGGCCGCTGGAAGCCCTTGGCGGGCAGGCTGCGCTGCTGCTGCCCTGGCTGTTCGTGCCGGCCGTCATCGCCGCCTGGCGGGCGGCCCGGTCGGGACCCGCCAATTCGCCCGCCTGGTTCTGCCTGATGCTGGCGGCGCCGGCCATCGTCGTCTTCACCCTGGAGCCGCTGGTCGGACCCAAGAGCCTGCCGCACTGGTCGATGCCGGGCTGGCTGTTCCTGTTTCCCCTGATCGGAGCCTGGCTCGCCGCCGCCAGCGAGGCGGGCAAGGCCTGGCCTCGGCGTTGGGCCATCATCTCGGCGGCGATCCTGATCGTCGTCGGCGGCCTGGCCCTGGACGAGGCGGCTGTCGGCTGGCTGGGCCCAGCCTTCCCCAAACAGTTCAAGAAGGGCGACCCGACGGCCGAGGCGATCGAATGGGTTGGCCTGAAGGACAGCCTCGCGAAACAGGGGCTGATCCGGCCCGGCGAGTTCATCGTCGCGGTGAAATGGAACGAGGCCGGCAAGATCGATGAGGCGCTGCAGGGCGCTGAGCCGGTCTATGTTTTTTCCAGCGACCCGCGCGAATTCGCCTTCCGGGGCGACCCTCAGGCCCTGGTCGGCCACGACGCCCTGATCATCGGTCGTCCCGACGCGGTCAAGGGCCACCTGGCCGACGTCGGGCGCTATTTCCAGTCCACCACCGCGGTCCAGCCGATCGCCGTGGGGCGCGGCGGTCGTGACGAGATCGATCTGGCGATCGTCCGCGCACACGATCTGCTGCGGCCCTACCCTCGCAACGGCTTGTAAACGCGCCCATATTAAGGATGAACCGCCCGCCGCGACAAACCGCGCGCGGCGCGTCATTCGCATTCCGGCCCGTTTTATGCGTATAAAGGTCTCTCGGGTGGGTGCGTGTACGGCGGCGACCAGTGCGGTCGGGAATGAGTTGACGTTTCGATGACCTTCAGCGCGGGCGACGCGGCGATTTTAGACCAGGTTTCAAAAGGCGTTTCGGAAGCCAAGGCGGCCCTCGCGGCCAGCCTGGGCGCCGCCGCGCGCGCCGAGGCGCCCTATCGGCATTGGGATCTGTCGAACATCTTCGGCGAGGAGGTGGTGTCGGAACTCGCCAGCCTGCCGTTTCCGGCGCCCGAACTGGGCGGCCTCTCCGGCGCGCGCGAACTGCACAACAACACCCGCCGCTATTTCGACCAGACCAACATCGCCGCCTTCCCGGTGTGCCGCACGATCGCCGAGACCTTCCAGGATCCGGAGACCGTCGGCATGATTGAGCGCGCCACCGGCGCGAACCTCGAAGGCTGCTACCTCAGAATCGAATACGCCCAGGACGTCGACGGCTTCTGGCTCGCGCCCCATACCGATCTGGGCGTCAAGAAGCTGACCATGCTCTACTACCTCGGCGACGAGGGTCAGGCCGATCTGGGCACCGACATCTACGCCGACGGCGAGACCTGGGCGAAGCGGTCGACCTTCCGCGCCGACTGCGCCCTGGTGTTCGTGCCCTCCAACAACACCTGGCACGGCTTTTCCCCGCGTCCGATCAACGGCGTGCGAAAGTCGGTGATCATCAACTACGTCACCGACGAGTGGCGCGCACGCGAACAGCTGGCCTATCCGAACCAGCCCGTCAGCGCCTGAATTCGCGCGATAGAACCCTCGCCCCGCTTGCGGGGAGAGGGGCTCGCGCCGACGCCGCCAACTTCTCCGGACAGATCACATTGCGCGGATAGACCCCTCTCCCTGCCCATGGGGCGAGGGTTCCAAGGGGTGGTCGAGCATTTTGATGGGGCCGATTCAGGCAAGACCAGACAGGATTAAGCCGATTACATCCTAGCCAGGATCAGCGCCTTGGCCGCCTGGGCGGCGATTTCCGTGGAATCTATAGGGCCGCCGGGCGCCGGCGGCAGCCGCTCGCCGGTGAAGGCGCGCACCAGTCCCTTGTCGACCAGGCCGTGCAGGAACCGCGCGTGGCGACGGCCGCCGTCGGGGCCGAACACCTCGACCGGGTTGGGCGTCGCCAAGGCCTCGGAGATCATCGAAACGCTGTCGCTGGTGACCACCAGCCGGTCCGACAGGGCGAGGATGCCGAGGTAGGGATTGTCGCCCTGCATGTCCCAGAAGAACACGTCGGGATCATCGGCGAAGCGGGCCGCGAACGCCGCCTTGATCTCCTCCGGCGTCCGGCGCGACGGCGTGATGGCCAGGCCCGCGCCAGTCTCGCGGCGCAGGCGCTGCAGCCCGTCCATCAGATCGCCGGCCATCTTCAGGGTAAACGGCTGATGTCGGTTGGAGCCGCCCAGCACCACGCCGACCAGGGGCCGGCCGCGCTTGAACAGCCGTTTGCGCCAGAGTTTGGCCGCCTCGCCCAGGCGGGCGGGCGTGACGTCGTGCAGGGCGGTGGGCACGCTGATGACATTGGGGCCGACCAGGCCATCGTGCTCCATCGCCACCACCAGATCGAACGCTCGCGGGTCGGTCAGCGGGTTCTGTACATGGATTGCGGTCGTCCGGCCGCCGCTGGCCCGCTTGACGGCGATGGCCACGGCCGCGGCTCTACGGCTGCAGCTGACCAGAACGTCCGGCCAGGGCGGCGCGGGCCGATCGCTGAGGGCGGTCAGCCGGTTCAACGCCGACGGGACCAGACCTCCGGGCAGGAACCGCCATGGGCCGCGCAGATCGACCGTCAGTTCGCGGGCGCCGCCGGCGATGCGGCTGGCCAGCCCCCGCGCCTGGGTGCGGAAGCCTGCTTCGCCGGTGGTCATCGACCAGGCGGTGAGCGCCAGGGGTTCTCCCGCCGGGCTGGCGCGGACCGGATTGCGCGGAAGGAAGGGTTGGATCGCCAAGACGGGCTCGAAATCAGCTGTGGCCGTTGGCCCACGGCGTGACGGAGATAGACGGCGTGGTCAATCGTCTCATGGCTCCAGGCTGGCCAGATCACCATCTTTTGGCCGATAATGCGCGGCATTGGCGTTCAGCCGCCCGCCAGGGACGGCCCCGCAGGGACGATGCATGACCTATCTGAACCTTGAGGCCCTGGCCGCGACCCCGGTTGTCCGTGAGCCGTTCGACTATCTGATCCTGAAGGGCTTCGTACGCCCCGAGCAGGCCGCCGCCATCGGCCGCGACTACCCGACCATCGACAAGCCCGGCTCCTTCACCCTGGACGACGTCGACGTTCGCGGCGGCCTGGCCGGCCTGATCGCGGAGATGGACGGGCCCGAGTTCCGCGCCGCCGTCGAGCAGAAGTTCGGGCTGGACCTGTCGGGCCACCCGACCATGTTCACCGTGCGCGGCGTCTGCGGCGAGGGCGACGGCCAGATTCACACCGATTCGAAGAGCAAGATCATCACCGTCCTGCTCTACCTCAACGAAGCCTGGGCGCCGGATGGTGGGCGTCTGCGCCTATTGCGGGGCGGCGAGGACCTGGAGGACGTGGTGGCCGAGGTCCCCCCGGATTTCGGCACACTGCTGATCTTCCAGAGATCCGACCGGTCCTGGCACGGCCACAAGCCGTTCGCGGGGCCGCGCCGGGTCTTGCAGATGAACTGGGTCGCCTCCAATCGCACGGTCGCCTGGCAACAGTTCCGTCACCGCGTCTCCGCCGCCGTCAAACGGCTGTCGCCCGCGCCGAAAGCCCGCGTCAAGGTCGCCTGAGTTCACTTTGGGGGGATTGGCTGAAGATCACAGGTCGATAGCGCCGCCGACGCGGACGCTGCTGCTGTTCGTGGCGGCGATCACCTGCGCGCGCCTCGTCCTGGCGGCGGTGATCCCGCTGACAGAGGACGAGGCCTACTACCGGCTTTGGGCTTCATCGCTGCAGTTCGGCTATTACGACCACCCGCCGATGATCGCCTGGTGGATCCGGGCGGGAATGACGCTGGCGGGCGACCGACCGCTGGGCGTGCGCCTGCTCCCGGCCCTGTCCAGCGGCCTGACCAGCCTGCTGGTGTTCGACCTAGCCCAGCGCTTCGGCGCCTCCGCCAAGGTGGGCGAGCGGGCGGCAATCTGGTTCAACGCCACTTTGCTGATCGGCGCGGGCGGCTTCCTGGCGACGCCGGACTCGGCCGCGACGCCCTTCTGGGTGCTGACCCTCTGGGCGCTGGCCAGGTCCGGGCGCGGGAGTGCGGCGCGCTGGTGGCTGGCGGCGGGCGCCTTCGCCGGTCTGGCGGCGATCAGCAAATATTCCGCCCTGTTCCTCGGCCCGGGCGTGCTCATCTGGCTGGCGTTGCGGCCTAAGGGACTGAGACAGCTGCTGACCCCCTGGCCCTGGCTCGCCGGCCTGATCGCCGCGGCCATCTTCGCGACCAATGTGGAGTGGAACGCCACCCACCATTGGGCGTCGTTCGCCAAACAGTTCGGCCGCGTGGCCCCAGGGCGTCTCGCGCCGCAATTCCTGCTGGAGTTGGTCGCCGGCCAGATCCTGCTGCTCAATCCGCCCATCGCCTGGTTCGCCGGGCGCGGCCTCTGGGACTGGCGCAAGCGCGTCGGCGGCGACCTGACCCTGATCGTCGCGACCTCCGCCCCCTTTGCCGTCTATCTCGTCCTGCACAGCCTGCACGACCGGGTCCAGGCCCATTGGCCGGCGCCGCTCTATCCGGGGCTGGCCATCTGCGCGGCGATCGCCGCCGAGACCGCGCCCGTGCCCGGTGTTCAAGCCGTGCTCAAACGGATCGCCGCGCCGCTGGGTCTTGGCCTCGCCGCCCTGGCCATGCTCCACCTCGCCCTGCCGGCCACCGACCTTAAGCGCGTCCATGATCCCAGCGAGCAGGTCCGCGACTGGCCGGCTTTCGCGATGTCCGTGGACGCCGCGCGCGTCGCGGACCACGCCGCCTGGATCGGAACCGTCAGCTATGGCGTCGCGGCCCAGCTCTCGGACCAGCCGCAAATCACCGCGCCTGTCGCCGAACTGGTGGAGCGCGACCGCTATCCGCCCGGCGAAGGCTCCTGGCGCGCTGACCTGACCCAACCCGGCCTGGTGGTCGACCTGGACCGCCGCGTGAAAGCCGCGGACTTGGCGCGCTGTTTCACCCACGTCACGCCGGAAGGCGAAATCGTGCGCGGTCGGCCCGGCTATGCGCCCACGTCCTACGCCGCCTTCCTGGTCAGCGGACCAAGGCGCGACATTCTGCACCTGGGCTGCTGGTAGGCCTGACAAGCGCGGCCGGATCGCCTAGAGCCGGGCCATGACCGCCATGCCAACAGAAACGCCGGCCGCCGCCGGCTGGCGAGATGTGATCGTCGGCGAGCGGTTGCCGCGCTTTGCGCTGATCTGCGCCGGCGTCTGGCTGAACGCGGCCGAGACCATGATGACCGCCACCATCATGCCCAGCGTCGCCGCCGATATCCGCGGCTACGCCTGGTTCGGCTGGGTAGTGGCCATCTATCTGGTGGGCTCGATCGTCGCCGGCGCCAGCGCCGGGCGGCTGGCGTTGCGATTCGGACTGAAGCGCTCGCTGGCCCTGGGCGGGGTGACCTATGCCATCGGCTGCGCGGCCGGCGCCCTGGCGCCCAGCATCGGCTTCTTCATCGCCGGCCGGCTGTTGCAGGGGATCGGCGGCGGCTGGGTGGTCGGTCTCAGTTTCGTGGCCGTGACGCGGCTCTTCCCGCAAGGGCTCTGGTCGCGGGTCTTGAGCGCCCTGGCCGGCGTCTGGGGCGTGGCGTCGCTGATCAGCCCGCTGGTGGGCGGCCTGTTCGCCCAGGCCGGGTTCTGGCGCGGCGCCTTCTGGCTGTTCGCCGCCCAGGGGGTGCTGTTCGTGGCGGCCGCCGCCGTGCTGGTTCCCGCGCGCAGCGCCGATGAAGAGGCGCCGCCGGCGGGGCGCATCTCGATACCCGCCCTGGCGACCCTCACCGCCGCGATCCTGGCCATCGGCGCGGCGGGCCTGACCGGCGGGATCGCCGCCTCGCTGCTGTTGGCGGCCACAGGGGTCGGCCTGCTCGCCCTGTTCTTCGTCCTGAACGCCCGCTCCGCCGCCCCGCTGGTGCCCGCCGAGGCCGCCGATCCCAGGACCGGAACCGGCGCGGGCCTGATGGTGATCTTCTGCATGTGCGCCGGCACCGCCAGCATCACCGCCTATCTGCCGGCCCTGGTCCAGGCCCTCTATGGCGCCAGCCCGATCCTGGCCGGCTATATCCTGGTCAGCGAAGCCATGGCCTGGACGATCGCCGCCTTCCTGGTCGCCGGCCGCGCCAATTCCGGGGCCTTCATCCGCACGGGCGGGGCGGGGATTGTCATCGGCGTCGCCATCTTCGCCCTGCTTGTTCCGCGCGGCGGTTTGTGGCTGACGCCCATCTGCACCGTGGTCGAGGGCGCCTCGTTCGGCATTCTTTGGGCGTTCAACATCGCCCGGCTGGTGGCCAACGCTCCGGCGGACGAGCAGGCGATCGCCTCGTCGTCCGCACCGACCATGCAGTCCATAGGCACGGCCGTCGGCTCGGCCGCCTCGGGCGTGATCGCCAACTTCCTCGGGTTCGGTCATGGCCTGGACCTGGAGCGGGCGCGCGCCGGCGGCTTTTGGCTATTCGCCGCCTTCCTGCCCTTGACAGCCCTCGGCGCCTTGGCGGCCTGGCGGGTCTCGTTGGCGCGGTTCGATCCCACGAAACTGCCCCAAGACGCTGGCGCGGAAACTCGGCGTTAACCATAAACGAACGCCCCGCCCCCACCATGCGGCCGACGCCAAACCGTCTGGCGAGGAGCATCCGTGGCCGCCGATACCAGCCTTGACCCCAAAGACTGGGACGAGACCCGCGTCCAGGGCCACCGCATGCTGGACGAGCTGTTCGACCACCTGCAGGGCCTGCGCGACCAGCCCGCCTGGCGGCCGATTCCGGACGAAGTCCGAGCCCGGCATCGCTCCGAGTTGCCCGTCGCTCCTGGGTCCCTGGCCGACGCGCACCAGGCGTTCAAGACCGACATGCTGGCCTATGCCGGGGGCAACCTGCATCCCGGTTTCATGGGCTGGGTCCAGGGCGCTGGCACGCCCGTGGGGGTGCTGGCCGAGATGCTGGCGGCCGGACTGAACGGCAACGTCGGCGGCCGCGACCATATGCCCATCGCCATCGAGCAGGAGGTGACAGGCTGGATGCGCGGCCTGTTCGGCTTTCCGGAAGGTTCCACCGGCTTGATGGTCACCGGCGCCTCCATGGCGAACTTCATCGGCGTGCTGGTCGCACGCCGCCGCGCGTTGGGGATCGACGGGCGCCGTAGCGGCGTCTCCGGCTCGCGCCTGACCGCCTATGCCTCGACCGCGACCCACGGCTGCGTCGCTCGCGGCATGGACATGGCGGGGCTGGGCTCGCAGAACCTGCGGCAAATCGCCATCGACAGTCTGCATCGGATCGATCTGGAGGTCCTGAAGGCCGCCATTGCCGCCGATCGCGCGGCCGGCCTACGCCCCTTCCTGCTGGTCGCCAACGCCGGGACCGTGGACGCCGGCGCCATCGACGACATCGACGCGCTTGCAGACATCGCACAGGCCGAAGGCCTGCATCTGCATGTGGATGGAGCGTTCGGCGCCCTGGGCATGCTGACCCCGGAGATCGCCCCGCGCCTCAAGGGCATCGAGCGCGCCGACTCCCTCGCCTTCGACTTCCACAAATGGGCGCACGTTCCCTACGACGCCGGTTTCATCCTGGTTCGGGACGGCGGGCTGCATCGCGATACCTTCGCGACCTCAGCGGCCTATCTGTCGCGGGAGACGCGAGGGCTGGCCGGCGGCGAGTTCTGGCCCTGCGACTACGGGCCGGACCTGTCGCGGGGATTCCGGGCGCTGAAGGTCTGGTTCACGCTAAAGGTGCTGGGGACCGACGCCATCGCCCGCGCCATTGAGCACAACTGCGCCCTGGCGCGCGAGCTCCAGGCCCGCATCGAGGCTGAGCCGGAGCTGGAGGTGCTGGCGCCGGCGCAGATGAGCATCGTCTGCTTCCGCTACCGCGCGCCCGACGCGGTGAACCGCGCCATCGTCACCGACCTGCACGAGGCCGGCGCCGTCGCGCCGTCGCTGACCACCATCGACGGCAAGGCCGCCATCCGCGCGGCCCTGTTCAACCATCGCACCGAGACCCGCGACATCGAGACCCTGGTTGAGGGCGTACTCGCCTGCGGCCGGGCCAGGACGGCCAAGGAGGCCGCGGCATGAATAACGCCCCTTCGACGATTGGTCTGGCCGCCTTGTCGCGGATGGTGTTCCAACAGACGGACCTGGCGCCGGTCTGGGCTGGCTTGATCAACATGGCGACCAAGGACCTCACCGACGCCTCGGCCATCCTGGACCTGTCGACCCTGGCCATCCTCACCGGCGACATGGCCGGCGGTCTGGACCTGCAGGCGCAGGCCCTGCAGCGCCAACGCCTCTATCGCCGCGCCGCGCCCGGGAAGCCCGGCCTGCGCCTGCTGGCCATCTCGGCGCCGGGCGACCTGATGGCCAATACCCCGATCGACTTCCTGCTGGCCGGCTCAGACATCGAGTTGATCACCCTCTATGTCTGCGCCGACCATCCGCTTCCCGAGACCGTCCCCGAGCACGATGTCGCCTTCCTGGCGGTGGGCGAGTCGGAGGCGAACAAGCCGATCCTGGGCGCCCTCGGCGCCCGCCTCGCCAATTGGCCCAGGCCGATCCTGAACGCCGATCCCGCCCGTATCGCCGGCCTGACCCGCGATGGGGTTGCGACGATGATGGCCGGCGCGCCAGGGCTGCTGGCGCCCATGGCCGATCGGCTGGCCCGGGACCAACTCGCAAACCTGGCGGATTTTCCGATCATCGCCCGGCCGATCGGCTCTCACGCCGGCAGGGGGTTGGAGAAGCTCGATGACGCCGCCGCCGTTCGCGCCTATCTGGACGCCCAGCCGGCGGCGCGTTTCTATGTCTCGCCCTTCATCGACTACGCCCGCGCCGACGGCCTTTTCCGCAAGCAGCGGATCGCCTTCATCTCGGGGCGGCCCTTCCTCTGCCACCACGCCGTCTCGGCGCACTGGATGGTCCACTACATGAACGCGGCCATGCTGGGTTGTGCGGAGAACCGGACGGAAGAGGCGCTGACCATGCGCGATTTCGACCAGGACTTCGCCATGCGGCATCGCGAGGCGCTCGCCGCCCTGGCCGCCCGTATCGGCCTGGACTATTTCGCCATCGACTGCGGCGAGACCAAGGGCGGCCGGCTTTTGCTGTTCGAGGCGGACGTTGCGATGATCGTCCACGACATGGATCCGCCGGACCTGTTTCCCTACAAGGCGCCGCAGATGAAGCTGGTGTTCGAAGCCTTCCAGGCCATGCTGCGCCACGCAGCGGCGTCCGGGGCCAGAGTGGGTCTACACGCGGCCTAGACGCGAGATCGTTTCGGCGACCTCAGCCGCGGCGTCCAGCGCGGCCATCGCTCGGTCGATCAGGCCGGCGACGCCCGCATCCGCCGCTACGCTCTCCGCGATCAGCCGGGCGCTGTTGCAGAGCCGCAGGGCGCTGATCGGCCGGCCATCGCGCTCGCCGCAGAGCACCGGTTGGCCGAGCCGCACCCGGCTGCTCATCAGCCCACGATAAACATCCTGATGGGCGGCCAGGCTGAGGAAGCCGCCGCCGGCGCGGTGGCGCAACAGAAAGGGGAAGATGGTCGGGATGGCGTCCCAGTGGGCGCCCGCGCCGAGCGCGGACCGTTCCAGCGCGCGGGTTTCGAGCCGCTCGAAGCGAGGGTCGCCGTCCAGCCGCGCCTGGACCGCGTCGGCGAATCCGCGCGCGGCGATCTCGATCGCGGCGTCCGGAAGGGCGCGGAAGGCGCGCAGTTCGCTCATGGCGGCTTCCCAGCGCAGCAGCAGGCCATAGTTGGCCACGTCGGTGAGCGCCGTGCCGGCGACCCAGCCCATGGGCCATTCCGCCCGCGCGGAATAGGGACGCAGGCCCGGACGAGGCAGGCGAGCCCGCAATCGTTCGGCCACCTGGCCGGGAACCAGCAGGGCGGCGGAAAAGGTCGGCCCGGTGAGGAACTTCGAGCCGGTCACCGCCACCAGGAAGCCGTGGTCGAGATAGGCGCGCAAGGTTTGCGGCGACAGGCGGAACTGGCAGGCGTCGATCAGCACCTCGACGCGCTCGCCGAACCGTTCGGATAAGGCCGCCACCGCATCCAGCCCAGGCGAGATCAGGCCGGTCTTTGAGACGTCGGCGACGGTGAGCAGGACCCTTCGGCCGGCGGCCAGCGCCGCCTTTGCGACGGCGTTCAACTCGGCCTCGACCTCGCCGGCCGGACGCAGGGCCCCGTCGGACGCGCGCGCGGCCAGGGTGATGACCTCGGCGCCGCCGACGCCGGACACCGCGCCTTCGCTGACAGGTGAACCGAGGGCGGTCCAGCCGCTGAAATGACGGCCGGCCAGCGCCGCGGGCACGCCGCTGCCGGTCTCCTGGGCCTCGATGTTGATGCAGACGGTGGGCGTGGTGGCGGGGCCCGAGACCAGTTCGGCGACAACGACATGCAGGTCGGTGCCGGAGGCGGCGAACACCACATCCAGGCCGCAGGTGTCCCGCAAGCCACAGAGTTCGATCAGCTCGCCGCGCAGCCGCTGAAGTTCGCGCGCATAGGTCACGCTTCGGGACTCGCGGCCGTCGGCATCGGCCAGGCGCTGGCGCAATGCCCGAGCGGCGTCGTACCCTTGCGGGGAGATGATCGAGGCGGTGGCCGAGCCGAAGTCGGCCGGGCCGGGATCGGGCCTGGCCGAGCAGCCGTAACGGCTGCGGCCGGTCACCGGGTCGAGCGCCAAGCGGGCATCCCCGCCCTCGCCGAGCATGATCTCTACGGCGGGCAGAGCAAGCTTAGCGGTTTCCTGAGGGCCCCGGCCCGGCGCGGCGGCGAGATCGATCGAGACGGGACGCAGCAACGCTTCGGTCATGAACCAACTCAATATTGAACGTCGGCCATACCAACACTTGCGGACGCGACGCTTTGTAAGGCCAGCATCTCTCCATCACGTTGATCGAGCATTAACCGTAAACGGATAGGGTGGTTAACGACCTAGGGCATTGCAACCTTTAGCCCTTCTCGTTGCTTGGAGTCGTCTTGTCATGAAGGACGTGATGCCAAATTCGAGCGACAGTCAGCGCGAGGCGATCGAGGAGCTCTGGGCCGCCGTCTTCGGCGACGCCCCACAGGTCTGCTGCGACCCGCGCCGGCTTGCCGACGTCCTCATCCGCAATCTGCCGCCGGTTCCGCCCTATGGCGACCCGCCGAGCCGGCGCGACCACGAACCGCTTCCCCCCGTCCGCGCCCCCGGGGGTCTTGGGCGCCGCTGAAGCCGACCCGCCCGATGGGACGCATGGCGTTCCGATCCAGCTAGCGTTGCAATTCGTCCGACAAGGCTTCATGCCTGCGGCAATCGTGTCGTGTAACGAACGGCGCGGCCACGGCGTACTGGCGAAAGATAGGGGCGTGAGCGAGGAAGGACGGCTCAAGGCGTTGATGTTGCGGGGGCTGGACGGAGACGCCAGCGCCCACGGCGAGCTTTTGACGCTGATGAGCCGCTATCTGCGAGGCTATTTCGGCCGCAGGCTGGGCGCGGCGACGGCCGATACGGAAGATTTGGTGCAGGACACGCTGTTGACCATCCACCTGAAGCGCGAGACCTACGATCCGGCCCAGCCCTTCACGCCCTGGGCCTATATGCTCGCGCGCTACAAGCTGCTGGATCATTTTCGCAAGGATCGCGCGCGGACGATGGTGCCGCTGGAAGACGCGGGCGTGCTGTTGGCGGTCGAGAACAC
>Ga0302317_10002010_pt1 | contig 14284 bp, 10 predicted proteins | sample III_Palsa_N3_3_FD_200450 | JGI IMG/M metagenome (GOLD analysis project Ga0302317, IMG submission 200450) | Peat permafrost microbial communities from Stordalen Mire near Abisko, Sweden - III_Palsa_N3_3 | ecosystem: Environmental > Terrestrial > Soil > Palsa > Peat permafrost | place: Sweden...
TGAACGGGTCGCTTTCGGTCTGCCCGGTCCAGACCGCCAGGAAGGTCGCCTCGAACGCCGCGCGCACCGCCTCGAAATCCAGCGTCTCGCCGGCGCCGTCCATCAGCATGAACTCATGCACCCAGGTGATGGCCGCAGCGCCGGCCTGGACGCGGTGGTGCAGGGGGAAGCCTTCCTCGGCCAGGCCCTTCAGGCCCATATTGTCCAGGATCGGCAGCACGTCGGCGAGGGCGACGGAGGTTCCGGCGCGATAGAGTTTCAGTCGGAAGGCGGTGGGTGGATCGTCGACCTCGCGATAGGCCCGAACGGCGATGGGCGTGTCGGCCGTCATCGCCTCGATGGCGACGATGTCGCTGACCGCCTCCACGGCTGGATAGAGGTCGCGGTAGCCGGCCGGAAAGGCGTCGGCGTAGCGGGATTTCAGCGCGGCCGCATGGGGCGCGGTCGCCGGCGCCTCGTCCAGGGCCTGGCCGAGCCGGTCGGGCCAGGAGCGCACAGCCTCGGCGATGGCCGCCTCAAGCGCGCCGAGATCCGGATCGCCGTGGGCGCCGGGGGTGACGCCGATCACATAGTGCACCCGCGCCAGCGGCGCGTCGGAGAAGGTCGGGTAATAGGCCGACACGCGGCCCCCGTAGGCGTGCGCCAGCATGTCGCCGGCCAGCGCCCTTAAGTCCGAGGAATAGCCTTCGCGCGGGAAGAACAGCAGGACGGCGATGAACCGGTCGAACGGATCGGGCCGGGCGAACAACCGAAGCCGCGGTCGGTCGTACAGGTGCAGGATGCCCAGCGAGATATCCAGCAGGGTGTCCACATCGCTCTGGAACAGCTCGTCGCGGGGGTAGTTCTCCAGGATGTTGCGCAGCTGCCGGTGGCTATGGCCGCCGGTAGGCTTGTCTGCGCGCTCCAGAACCTGCTCCACCTTGCGCCGGACCAGCGGCACCTCCAGCGTCGGGGTGTCATAGGCTTCCGATGTGAACAGGCCGACGAAGCGGATCTCGCCGCTGGCCCGACCGTCATCGCCGTAGTGGCGTACGCCGACATAGTCCATGTAGGTGCGCCGGTGCACCTTGGAGCGCAGGTTGGATTTGGCCACCACGATCGGCTCGGCCCGGTCCAGCGAGGCGCGCATGGCCGAGGACAGCACCGCCGGCTCGTGGTCGCGCCGCAGCACGCCGCGGGTCGGATCGCGCAATATGCCCTGGCTGCGCTCCGGCTCGATCAGCCCCTCTTCGGCTGCATAACCGCCGTCCGGCGTGCGCGGATAGTCGTAGGACCGGGTGCCCAGCAGGATGAAATGATCATCCCGCAGCCAGCGCAGGAAGGTCTGGTATTCCAGCAGCGTGTCCGCGTCGACATGGCCGGCGGCGTCGGTAATGGTCTCGGCCGCCTTGTCCATCGTCTCCAGCATCGCCCGGTAGTCGCGCACGGCGGCGTGGACGTCGAGCAGGGTCGCGCGCACGCCGGCGATCACCTTGTCGGCCGCCTCGGTCGGCATCGGATCGACGAAGATCTGGATCATCGATTCCAGCCCGGCCTTGCCGCGCTTGGTCCGGGCGCCGGAGGGGGCGCGGACGGCCTCGACCACCGCGTGATACATGGCCCGCACCGGCAGGCCCGCGTCGGCGATCTCGCCCATCACCGAATCCACCAGGAAGGGCGAGTCGGTCTGCAATATCTCCAGCCGGTCAAAGGGCAGCAGCGTCCTGTCCTGCGCCCTGGCCCGCACGCGGCGAATCTGCGGCGCGTTTGTCTCGCGCCTGGCGGCCCAGGCCCAGAACTCGGCCAGGTTGGCGGCGAGATCGGCGATGGAGGTCCCAGCCATCTCGCCGGGGATATAGTCCGCGTGGACCTGGGCGACGAAGGCGGCCTCGGCGGTGGAGAGGCCGATGGCGCCCTCGGGGCGCTTCAAAGCCAGTGCGAAAGCGTCGGCAAGAGCGTCGTGCGACGCTGAAACGGTAGAGTCGGTCATGACGGGACCCTAATCCCCGCAGATGGCGGATCAATGGGGGAGTTGGGACGGCGACTGGAGAACGCCGGTCGCCTACCTTGCCAGAACAATCCGCCTGCGCTGGCCCCCTCCGTCGCTTCGCGCCAGCTCCCCCGTGAAGAACGGGGGAGGAGAAGAATTCGAGTCAGCTTCTCCTCCCATGCGAGCGAAGCGAAGCGGGGAGGTGGCGCGGCGCGTAGCAAAGCGGAGCGACAGAGGGGGCAAGCCTGCCTTCACGTCAACCTTGAAGCGCGGCGCATCCTGCCCCCATATCGCCTACCGGTTTCGGACGACAAAGTCCCAGGGAGGGACGAACCATGGCGAAGACCCCAACGGCTGCCGCGACGAAAACCGCGACGGTTCATGACGAAGCCTCGATGCAGGCGATTCTGGCCAAGCAGAAGGCGGCGCACATTCGCGACGGCGAACCCACCGCGGAAAAGCGGATCGAGCGGCTCGATCGCTGCATCGGCCTTTTGATCGACAACGCCAAGGCCATCGAGGAGGCGCTGAACACCGACTTCGGCTCCAGGTCGCGCGAGGCCACCGCCTTCACCGATGTCGCCGGCTCCATCGGCCCGCTGAAGCATGCGCGGGAGCACCTGCGCAAATGGATGAAGACCGAAAAGCGCAAGACCACGCCGGCCCTGCTGGGCCTGTTCGGCGCCAAGGCCGAGGTCCGCTTCCAGCCCAAGGGGGTGGTCGGCGTGATCAGCCCGTGGAACTTCCCGGTCAACCTCACCTTCGCGCCCCTGGCCGGCATCCTGGCCGCCGGCAACCGGGCGATGATCAAGCCGTCGGAGTTCACCCCGGCGACCTCGGCCCTGATGGCGACCATGTTTGGCGGCGCCTTCTCGGATGAGGAGGTCGCGGTGATCGTCGGCGGGCCGGAGGTGGGCCAGGTGTTCGCGGGCCTGGCCTTCGACCACCTGATCTTCACCGGGGCCACCGCCATCGCCCGCCACGTCATGCGCGCGGCGGCGGAGAATCTGGTGCCGCTGACGCTGGAGCTGGGCGGCAAGAGCCCGGTGGTGATCGGAAAGTCGGCCGACATGGCCACCACCGCCGCGCGGGTGATGAACGGCAAGACGCTGAACGCCGGCCAGATCTGCCTGGCGCCCGACTATGTGCTGACGCCCGCGGGCTCGCTCGAGGAGTTCGTCGGCCAGGCCCAGGCCTCGGTGAAGAAGATGTTCCCGACCATCAAGGACAACCCCGACTACACCGCCATCATCGCCCAGCGGCACTATGACCGGATCATGGGCTACGTGGAGGACGCCCGGGCCAAGGGCGCGCGGGTGATCGAACTGAAGCCGGACGGCGAGGACTTCAGCCAGCAGGAACACCGCAAGATCCCGCCGACCCTGATCATCGATCCCACCGACGACATGAAGGTGATGCAGGAGGAAATCTTCGGCCCCGTGCTGCCGGTGAAGACCTACAAGACCATCGACGAGGCGATCGGCTACATCAACCAGCACGACCGGCCGCTGGGGCTCTACTATTTCGGCGACGATGACGCCGAGCGCGAACAGGTGCTCAACCACACCACCTCGGGGGGCGTGACGGTCAACGACGTCATCTTCCACGTCGCCCAGGAGGATGTCCCCTTCGGCGGCGTCGGCCCGTCCGGCATGGGCAGCTACCACGGCGTCGACGGCTTCCGCGAGTTCAGCCACCGCAAGGCGATCTACACCCAGCTGAAGAAGGACATCGGCCCCCTGGTGCAGATGCGCCCGCCGTATGGGCCGGCCATCCGCAAGTATCTGGCGTCGCAGCTGAAGCGGTAAGGGGCTTGTGGCGCATTGAGATTAGGTGCGAGCGATGTTGAGCGGCGCTGTCGTCTTTTCGCCTGCAACGCAGCTGAGGGGGAGCGGCCGGGGACACGCCCGTCTTTCAATTATACCCCGTCCCCTCGCCCTTGTGGCGAGGGCCCATTGAGCGCCAAAGCAACGCGGTAAGGGCGCAGGCGGCTCCGCCGCGTTAAACTTCCTGCCGTTCGAGTCCAATGGGCCCTCGCCACAAGGGCGAGGGAACGGGGAAAGTTAGAGCGTGTTGAAAATGGGCGCCTACGGGGCCAGCGCCATCGGATCGATTCAGCCTGAACCCAATACGCTCTACCCCTCGCTTTCCCCCAACTGCGGCGTCCAGCCCCTCCGCCGCAGGCCGAACTGATACCAGGCCAGGGCCACCACCACGACCCCGCCCAGCAGCAGCAGGCTCGGCCTCCCGGCGTCCGCATCGAGCAGGTCGGCGATCGTAAAGGCGACCGCCATGCCCAAACCTAGCACGGGCGCCAGCGGAAACAGTGGCGAGCGCCAATAGCCTTCCCCCCCGGTCAAACCCTTCATCCGCCCGATCAGGACGGCGAAACAGACCAGGCTCCAGCCGTAGACCAGCAGCCCGCTCATGAAGACCAGCAGGGCGTGCGCCGGCACGAAGCAGCACCCCGCCGCGAAGGCGCCGACCACCAGGGTCGCCGCGCGTGGGGTGCCTGAGTGCGCGTCCACCCCCGCCAGCAGGCGGTTCACCGGCCCCGGGAACAAGCCGTCGCGGCCGAGGCTGAAATAGAGTCTCGCCCCGCCCATGATGGCGACGATGTTGGCGTTGAAGATGGCCAGCGCCACGCCGGCGCTGAGGGCCGGCCCCGCCCACGGCCCCAGCGCCGCCGACAGGAACTGGGCGAAGGGCGCGGGGCTGCGCAGCAGGGCGCCGAGGTCGGGCGCGCTGATCACCACCAGGATCACCGGCACGGCGGTGGCGAAGGCGCCGATCAGGCAGGCCATCAGCACCACCCGGCCCATCCGCTTGTGCGGGTCGGCCAGCTCCTCGCCGAAATAGATCGCCTGGTTGCCGCCCACGGTCGCGTAGACCGCGCTGATCGCCCCCAGACCGAGGACGCTCAGGGCCACCGGCGCCAGGCCGCCGGCCGCGTTCAGGGCCATGGGGTGGAAGACGATGGCGTCCAGGCCGCGCGCCGGCCGGCTCGCGCCAACCACCATCAGCACCACCACGGCTACGGTCTCCACCGCCAGGAACAGCCCCGTGATCCAGGCGCCGCGGCGCACCGACAACAAGGCCACCCCCACGGCCGCCGCCAGGCCGCCGAAGATCACCAGTGCGGGCGGCAGCTGGGGCGCCAGCTGGGCCAGATAGGGGACCATGGTCTCGGCGACGAAGGCGATCGACGGGCCGGTGGTGACCGCCCACAGGACCAGGGTCACGACACCGGCCCAGCCACCCAGCACGCTGCCCACGCCGACGTAGTCGCCGCCGGCGTAAGGGTAGGCCGACCCCAGCTCGGCATAGACCACCGACCAGACCAGCGCCGCAGCGATCGCCAGCCCGAACAGCATCGCCGCGCCGGCGCCGGCCTGGTGCAGCACATCCCCGCCGACCCCGAACACCGACACCACCGGCGACAGGCTGGACAGGGTCAGCAGCAGGACCGCGAACGACGACAGCTCCCGCCGCAGCCTGCCCTTTGGCGCATGCAGCGCCTCTTCACGCTCGGTCGCCAGTTCGCGCGCGTTCAACGACATTCAATACCCCGGGTCGTGAAATCCCTGCCCGAATGCATGAGGCGCCGCCGAACGTCTGGCTATCTCTTTTCCCGTTGGGGATCGCTCGCGCCGCGATGAGCCTTCGATCCGTCGCGGATGCCTCGGCTGTTCTCAGAATCATTCAATCAGGCAGCGGAACGTTAACTCGGGGTAGTCATAGAACTGGGGTGAAAAGTACTTCGCGCCAGGAACGGGCCGCCTAGTGAGCGAGAACGAGGAAAGCCAGGACGTTTTTTCGGGCCCGGCCGGTTTGCAGATTTCTGTCCGCGCCCTCATGCGAGCGACGCGACTGGCCAGGGAGATGTTCACGTCGGCGGACGCCAGCGTAATTCTGCTGGACGACGGGAAGGTCTGGCGTAGCCGATACCTCGGCGAATTTCCGAGCGAAGACCCGATCGCCGAGGCCGTCGCGGCCAGCGGAAAATTGTTCTGGGTCGCGGACGGTCTGCTGGATCCGCGTTTCGCCAATCATCCCCTGGTGACCGGTCCGCCGTATCTGCGTTTCAACGCCGCCGTGCCGATCAAGCTCGCGGACGGTTCCGCGCCCGGCGTCCTGAGCGTGTCCAGCCTGGCGCCCCAGGCCTACGACGCGAGGAAAGCCTCCCGCCTGAAGGATCTCGCCGACATCATCGCCGATGAGTGGGCCAGGGCGAGGGCCGAAAAGGAACTGGCGGACGCGCTACAGGACAGCAAACGCACCGAACGGCGGCTGAGCCTCGCGCTTCGGATGGCGGACATCCATGTCTGGGAGTTGGACTACGTTCGCCAAGAACTCACCAAGGCCGGCGCCGAGGACACCTTCTTCACCACGCCCGTGACCTACCAGGACATGGTTGGGGATATATCCTCCCTCGTCGATCCGCGAGACCACGCCACGGTCGATGCGGCCCGCAAGCACCTCGTAGAAACGGGCGGGCCGTTCCGGGCTGAGTACCGGGTCGTCCGCGCGGATGACCGGGAGGTCTGGGTCCAGGGCGTGATTGAGGTCCTCACAGGCGCAGACGGCGCGCCGCGCGGTCTCCTCGGCGCCCTGCAGAATATAACCGGCCGAAAGGTCGCCGAACAATCCCTGCTTGACGCCAAGGAGGACGCCGAGGCGGCGACGCGCGCTAAGAGCGCCTTCCTCGCCACCATGAGCCACGAGATTCGAACCCCGCTAAATGGCGTTCTCGGCATGGCCCAGGTGATGGCGGTTGGCGACCTGGACATGGTCCAGCGCGAGCGTCTTGAGATCATCCGCCAGTCGGGAGAATCGCTGCTGGCGATCCTGAATGACGTGCTTGATCTGTCGAAGATAGAATCCGGGAAGCTCGAACTGGAGGAGATCGAGTTCGATCTCGGCGACGTCGTTCGCGGCCCCTACGCAACCTTCACCGAACTGGCCAATCGCAAGGGGGTCTCGTTCGCCATCGACATTGCGCGGGCCGGCGGCCGCTACAAGGGCGATCCGAGCCGGCTGAGACAGGTGCTGTACAACCTGATCTCCAACGCCCTGAAGTTCACGCTTACCGGCGAAGTCAGGATGACGGCGCGCCATGCCCAGGGCGAGCTCGTCGTTTCGGTCATGGACACCGGCATCGGCATGTCCCCCGCCGTGGTCTCGACCCTGTTCAGCAAGTTCACCCAGGCCGATGCGTCCACCACGCGGCGCTTTGGGGGCAGTGGCCTGGGTTTGGCGATCTGTCAGCAGCTCGCCGTCCTGATGGGCGGGACGATCGAGGTGACGAGCCGCGAGGGACGGGGCTCGACCTTCACATTTGCGATCCCAATCGTAAGGATCGGCGATGCGCTGGCGGCGCCCGTTCCGGCCGCGACCCTAGTGTCAGAGGGGGCGCCACAATTGAACCTCCAGGTCCTGGCGGCCGAGGACAACAGCGTCAATCAGCTCGTGCTCAAGGCCATGCTGCATCAGATCGGGATCGAACCGGTGATGGTCGACAACGGCAAGACGGCCCTTGAGGCCTGGGAAGGCGGGCAGTGGGACGTGATCCTGATGGACGTTCAGATGCCCATCATGGACGGCCTGTCGGCGACCCGCGCCATCCGCGCCCAGGAGGCCGAGACGGGGCGGGCGCGCACGCCGATCATCGCGCTGACCGCTAACGCGATGACCCATCAAGTCGCCGAATACAGGGCGGCGGGGATGGACGGGCATGTCGCCAAGCCGATCGAAGCCGCCAAGCTGTTCGCCGCGCTGGAAGCGGCGCTGGGCGATGACGCCCAGCTGGAAAGGCGATCCGTGGCCTAGGCCGGCGCCGCCTCCAGCAGCTTCGCCAGTTCCTCGGCCGCGACCGTCAGCGGCGCGCCGTCTCGCTCCACGCGGGCCTGGATCAGCGCCCCTTGCAGGGTCGAGACACAGAGGACGGCGAGCCGGTCCGCACGGGCCGGCGCAAAGCCGTCGGCGACCAGCTTGGCCTGCATCACAGCAATTCGCGCGCCATAGGCGTTGCGGCCGGCCTCGGTGACGCCGCGGTCCTTGGGCGCCAGTTCCAGCACCACGGTGGTGATCGGACAGCCGTCGCGAAAGCCCGACTGCCGCATCCAGCCGGCCAGCAGCCGCGCGTGAGCGCGCAGCAGCTCGCCGCTCGAGGCGGTCTCCCTGGCCAGCGTCTCCATGGTCCGCGCCACGCGCCGGCCCGCCTCCTCCACCGCCGCCACGGCGATCGAGGCCTTGCCCGCCGGGAAGTAGTGATAGAGCGAACCCTTGGGCGCGCCGCTGGCGTCGACGATGTCGTTCAGCCCGGTTCCCGCATAACCCTGCCGCCGGAACAGGGTCACGGCGGCGTCCACGATCGGCTGCCGGTGTTTGGGAACCGCGGGCATAAACGCCGCTCCTGATGAGACTTTTTGCCGGAAACTATATTGAGTGGTCTACATCAGCCGGTCAAGCTTCTCCGACAACCGCAAAGGAGAACCCCATGTCAGACTGCCTCGCCTACCGCCTGGAAGACGGCGTCGCTGTTATCACGCTCGACGACGGCAAGCTGAATGTGATGTCCGCCGCCATGCTCGGCGACATCGCCGCGGCGTTCGACAGGGCTGAGCAGGACGGGGCCGTCATCGTCCTGCGCTCCGGGCGCGAGGGGATATTTTCCGCTGGTTTCGACCTGAAGGTGTTCGCCGCGGGCGACGGTGATGCCAGCCTGGCGATGGTCAAGGCCGGCGCGGAACTGGCCCTGCGCCTGCTGACCTATCCCTTCCCGACGATGGGGGTGATGGCCGGCCACGCCTTTCCGATGGGGACCTTCCTGCTGCTGGCCTGCGATGTCCGCGTCGGCGCGCGCGGGCCGTTCCGCATGGGGCTGAACGAGGTCGCCATCGGCATATCGCCGCCGGGGTTCGCCATCGAGCTGGCGCGCAGCCGCCTGCAGCCGGCCTGGCTCAGCCGCACGGTTACCCTGGGCGAGATGTACGAGCCGGACGAGGCGGTGGTCGCCGGCCTGCTGGACCGGGTCGTGGCGCCCGATCAGGTCGAGGGGGCGGTCGCGGCCCTCGCCAAGACCCTGCGCAGCCTGCACGCGCCGTCCCACTCCCTGGCCAAACAGAGGCTGCGGCGCGCGACCGTCCTGGCCATGCGCGAGGCTATCGACCGTGAACTGACCCCGGCCGCCTACGGTTCGAGCGCGGGCGCGCTCTCCGCCGTGGTTCTTCCGGGCGGCGGCCGGTGAGCCGGTAGGCGCCCCGCTCAGCGACGCGCTATGGTCGTGACCACTTGAACGGCGCCCGCGGCGCGCTCAACGGAGGCCGGGTCACATGGCGGGATATTCGGCGACGCCGCTGGCGAAGAAGCTGTCGCTGAAGGATGGCGCGCGGGTGTTCTGGCCGGGCATGCCGGCGTCTGTTCAGGCCGAGATCGCCTCCGCCGGCCTGTCCTTCGTTCATCTGGACAAGCCCGAGCCGCCGGTCGATGCGGCGCACGTGTTCGTCAACCGCCGGGCCGACCTCGACGCGGCGATCCGGGCGATCCGGCCCGCTCTGGCGCCCGCCGGCCTGATCTGGGTGTCCTGGCCGAAGAAGGCGTCCGGCCTCGCAACCGAGGTGGGCGAGAACGAGGTCCGCGCCGCCGCCTTCCCTGCAGGCCTGGTGGACGTGAAAGTCTGCGCGGTGGACGAGACCTGGTCGGGCCTGAAACTGGTGATCCGGCGCGGGTTGCGCTGACGCGGCTGTCGGGAACACCCGGCGGGGTTTGGGTCCCCCGGCGCCGGGGATTGCGACCGGAATTCGAAGGCCGTCCCTAGTGCGCGATGGTCAGGTTCTGCAGCAGCATGTTGAGTTGCAGCTGCTCAGAGGCGTTCGCCGCGGCGCTCGTCGATTGACTGGCGCTGGCGGTTTGGGTTGTTGTTTCGAGCGCCTGTTTCGTCGCCGCCGCCGCGTCGGCGATCGCCTTGGTGTTGGCCAGTGTGGCTTCGGCGCTGGTGACCTCATCGGCTTTCGCCGCCTCCTGGCTGTGCAGGTCGGCGGTCTGCGCCTGGAGGGACTTCTTGGACTGTGACCTAAGTCCCGGAAGCTGGATTTGCGCGCTCAGCAGTGCGGATCTTTGCTGCATCCTGGCCAGCTCGTTCTTGCGGGTCTTGAGGATTTCCGTCTGCCGATCGACGGCGGCGGCAAGGGCTGTGATGGCGTCCTCCAGGGCCTTGTTCGCGTCCGTCGCGGCCGCCGCGGGCTTCGGTTTGGGCGCAAAGGTGATCAGCACGCTGTCGGTGTCCAAACGCTTTCCGTTGACCAGGCCATTGGACCCGCCGCCGCCCTTGAAATACTTCAGGGTCCAGACAGGGCCGAAGTTGGAAACCGACTGGGTAATGACGAACTGCACCTTGGAGCCGAAACTGGGGCCGGCCTTATCGGTCGCGTTTGCCGGAAGGCGGATGACGAAGTCATGTCTGGTGGGATCGGTAACGTTCAGACCATCCTTGATGATCTCGTTGATCTGCAGATCGCCCTCCAGGCTGTACAGCGCTTCACGCGGCTCATCGCAGGATTTTCCTTTGCTCAGCAGATCGCTCACATTGAAGCTGTAGGACGCGGTGAACATTCGCTGCCGGGCGCCGCCGAGATCGGCATTGAGCGTCGTCACCAGCGACACCGCGGGCTTCGTCAGCGGCTGGGTCAGTCCAACTGATGGCGTGAGGTCCGCCGAGTCGTCGACCTGCAGCGTCAGCAGCACGGTCACCACATAGTCATTGAGACTTCTGTTGCTGTCCGGCTTGGTGAGGGCGTCCGATCTGGCCACCTCGCACGCGATGTGATCGACGATGGCGTCCACCGTGGGACCACTGGGGTGTTTCGCGAACTCCGAGGTCAGCGCCGGAACCGTATGGGTGCAACCGCCAAGCGCCAGGGCGGCGATGCTCATGGCGGCAAGTCCTGCTCGCTTTTTCATTCGTCCCTCCCCTCGGCCGATTGCCGAACCATGCTATGGCGAGCATCCGCCGAAACGGCAACCGTGACGCGGCGACGCGCCATCAACCAGCGCCGACGGCCGGCGGCACCCTGACCAGCCTCAACTCCCCCAAAACGCCCGCAGCACCTTCTCCGCGCGGTCCGGCTCATCGCGCTGCACGCCGTGACCGGCGTCGTCGAACATCACCAGCTGGGCCACGCCCTTGGGCAGGGCTTCGTAGATGGCCTTCGAACAGCTGGGCGGGGTGATGGGGTCAAGGCCGCCGCCGATCACCAGGGTGGGGCAGGTGACGGCCTTCAGGCCGGTCAGCAGGTCCATGGTCTGCTGCTCGCCGTTGATGAAGTGGTGCATCACCTCGGTGCGCATGATCGCCCGCGCCCGCACCTCTGGCGGGGTAGGGCCGAGCGGATTGTACAGTGGCATGCAGACGGTCATGTATTCGACCGTGCCTTCCGGGGTGGGATTGGTCCAGAAGGCCTCGGCGATGGCGCGGGCCTTGGGGCCGCCCAGCTTTTCGAACGCGTCGATGGAGGCGGCCCAGTCCATCTTGCCGGCCGTGGAGGCGAACACCAGCTTGGCCGGCCCCTCCGGGTGGCGCGCGGCGTAGGACATGGCCACCATGCCGCCAAACGACAGGCCATAGACCACCGGCTTTTCGATGCTCAGCGCCTGGCAGAAGGCGTGCACGTCGTCGCCCCACTGCGCCAGGGTCCAGGTTTCCGGCTCGCCGGTGGAGCGGCCGTTGCCGCGGTGGTCGATGTAGATCACCTGATGGGTGTCGGCGAAGCGGTCGAAATACATCCGCAGCATGGAATGGTCGAATCCCGGCCCGCCATGCATGACGATCAGCGTCGGCCGCTCGCGCATCACCGGCCCGTCGATGACCAGCTTGGTCCCCACCACCTCAAAGAAGAGCTTCGCGCCGCCGACATCGATGTGCATGGGTGAGGGTCCTTGCGGTTGGGATTCGATGGAGCATCGCCGCAGGCCAGCGTGACGGCAAGCGGTCGCAAGGAATTCACCACAGAGCACACGGAGGACACGGAGGGGGCCGGCGCTGCCGTGGATTCAAACGCCAAGGCGCGAAGGACGCGAAGAGGCGCGAAGCGCGATCAAACTGGAGGCGCTCTCACCGATTGTCGCGCGGGCTGCGCCCGCCTTCACGCCTTGGCGTCAAATCCCTCTTCTCTGTGCCCTCCGTGTGCTCTGTGGTGAATTCGCCTTGCCGCCCCTTCCGCCACGCTCAAGCCTCCCTATCTGATCAACGTCAACATTGACGGGGGATTTCGAATGAGCGGTCAGGGAACGGTGCTGGTCACCGGCGGGTCGGGGTTTATCGGCGGCTGGTGCGTCATCGGCCTGCTCAAACAGGGCTACACGGTTCGCGCCACCGTTCGCGATCTGTCGCGTGAAGCCGCTGTCCGCGCCGCCCTCGCCAAGGTGGTGGACGCCGGTGACAAGCTCAGCTTCTACGCCGCCAACCTCACCGCCGACGACGGCTGGGACGCTGCGATCGAGGGCTGCGACTACGTTCTGCACGTGGCCTCGCCACTCGGCGTGTCCGAACCGAAGGACCCCAACGTGCTCATCGTCCCTGCCCGCGAGGGCGCCAAACGCGCCGTGGGCGCGGCGATCAAGCATGGCGTCAAGCGTGTGGTGATGACCTCCTCGGTCGCCGCCACCAGCCATTCGCCTGGTCTTGGCGACAGCATCGCCGACGAAACCGTCTGGACCGACCCCAAGGCCAAGGGCGTCAGCGCCTATTCCCAGTCCAAGACCCTGGCCGAACGCGCCGCCTGGGATCTGATCGCCGCGTCCGGCGGCCCGACCACCCTTGCCACCGTCAACCCGGCCCTGGTGCTCGCGCCGGTGCTCAGCAACGACTATTCGGAATCGGTGCAGGTGATCGAGCGGCTACTGAATGGCCGTGTGCCGGGCCTGCCGCGCCTGGGCTTCAACATCGTCGACGCCCGCGATGTCGCCGACCTGCACATCCGCGCCATGACCGCGCCCGAAGCCGCCGGCCAGCGCTTCATCGCCGCCGGCCAGTTCGCCTGGATGGCCGACATCGCCGCGCTGTTGCGTGAAAAGCTCGGCGCCGAGGCGGCCAAGGTCCCCACCCGCAAAGTCCCCGACGTGGTGCTGCGGCTGGCCGGCCTGTTCGACAAGGAGCTGGGCTCGGTGGTCGGCGGCCTCGGCAAGAAGCACGACTTCAGCTCCGCCAAGGCCCAGCAGCTGCTCGGATGGAAGCCGCGTCCGATGGAGGAGACCGTCCTCGACACCGCCCGCAGCCTGATCACGGCGGGAATTGTTAGCCGCTGATACCTGGCCCTTAGGGGAAGATTTGGGCGCCCCTACTGTGGCGTTGGCGGGGGCGGCGTCGATGACCTGACCGACGTATCCCCCGTCGCATCGGGGTCGACGCTCGAGTCGGAGGCCGCGGCGGCGGCGGCGGCCGAGGCGCCGGAGGGCGCTGGCGGCGCGTTGGCGGCGATCTCCTGGCGGGCCAGGGTCTTCAGCACCGACAGCGCCGCTCCCCTGGCCTTGTCCTGGATGGTCTGGTCGAGGGCGTAGACCAGGGCGCGGTCGTCCGCCTGCGGCTGGATGGTGTATTCGCCGCTCGCGGGCTGGAACTGCCAGCTCTTCGCCGGGTTGGCGGCCTTCAACCGGTCCATCACGTCCGGCGGCCAGACGAAGCTGATCTTGGCCGAGCAGGTCACCTTGCGCGTGGTCTTGTCGAAGCTGGAGAGGATCGGCGTGTCCAGCACAAGGTGGCCGCCCGTCGCCAACTCGGTCCGGTCCGCCGGGTTGGCCGGCGGGGTGGTCTTGGCGCTGTCGACGCCGCCCAGCACCATGGCCTTCAGCCCGTCCAGCGTCTCGTCCGAGGCGCAGACCTTGGCCACATCGGCGTCGCCGGAGTCGATCAGCTGCTTGTTCGAAGCGTCCGCGGCGGCGGCTTGACGCTCGGACCGGCCGCAAGCGGCCAAGCCGATCATCATGACAAGCGCCAGTATCAGCCGTGGTGACCGCACGGGTCCCTCCTAAGGTTTCCGAAGCGCGAGGATAGCCAACACGCCGCTCGGCCTCAATCTCGGCCTGCGCATTGACGGACGCGAGTCCGAATGATCAATCGGCCAACGGATGAAGCCAGACCCTAAACCCCCGCCGTTCGCCGGCGTTGCGTCCCGCCTGGACGATTGGCGCGAGCGCTATCGCGAAGCGGGCCTCAGCGTCATCCTGGCGCTGCAGGCGACCATCATCTTTGTGGTCTCGCCGCTGGCGGGGACTGGCCACTTCAGCGGCGAGATGATCGAGGCTCTGCGGTTCAGCCTG
>Ga0302317_10002011_pt1 | contig 14282 bp, 9 predicted proteins | sample III_Palsa_N3_3_FD_200450 | JGI IMG/M metagenome (GOLD analysis project Ga0302317, IMG submission 200450) | Peat permafrost microbial communities from Stordalen Mire near Abisko, Sweden - III_Palsa_N3_3 | ecosystem: Environmental > Terrestrial > Soil > Palsa > Peat permafrost | place: Sweden...
TCTCGGCGTCATTCCCCGGCCGCTGTTCGACACCCAGATCGCGGCCATGGCCGCTGGGTTCGGCGAGCAGATCGCCTATGACGCCCTGGTGCGGCAGATGCTGAAGATCGAGCTCGACAAGAGCAGCCGCTTCACCGACTGGGCGCGGCGGCCGTTGAGCGACGCCCAGCTGGAATACGCCCTGGCCGACGTCACCCACCTGGCCGATGTGTTTCCGCTGCTGCGGGCGCGGCTGGAGACCTCGGGCCGGCTGGCCTGGGTGACCGAGGAAATGGATCAGATGACCGATCCGGCCCTCTATGACACCGAGCCGGAGAACGCCTGGAAGCGGCTGAAGCCAAAGCGGTTCACCGCCAAATATCTCGCGGTGCTGCGCGGCGTCGCCGCCTGGCGCGAACGGACGGCGCAGCAGCGCGACCAGCCGCGTGGCCGCATCCTCAAGGACGACGCCGTCGAGGAGATCGCCAGCCAGGCGCCCACCGACGCCGATGGCCTGGGTCGCCTGCGCGCCGTGCCCAAGGGGTTCGCCAACTCGCGCTTCGGGCCGGACCTGCTTGAGGCGATCAAGGCGGCGCTGCGCAACGCCGACGCCTATGCGCCGAAGATCGAGCGCAACCACTCGCCCCAGGTTCCGGCGGCCGGCGCGGTGGTCGAACTGCTCAAGGTGCTGCTGAAGGCCAGGTCCGAGGACGCCGGCGTGGCCTCGAAACTGATCGCCACCGTCTCCGACCTGGAGAAGATCGCCGTCGACGACAACGCCGACACCCCGGCGCTGCACGGCTGGCGCCGCGAGGCCTTTGGCGAGGACGCCTTGCGGGTGAAGCGCGGCGAGCTGGCCATGGTGCTCGACGGCAACCGGGTGCGGGTGGTCGAGGTTCGCCGCGCGCCGAAAGCCGCAGACTGAGGTTAGCTTGATCCGCAGGGGCCGGCTGGACCTGAGCCTTCTCCCCTTGGGGGAGAAGGGGAGCGCAATCGGCGCCCCGCTCAAAAACAAACCATGACATCGCACCCCCCGTTCCGCCGCCGTTCATCTTCGGCATGAGACGTTTCACTCGTGAAATGATATTTCACGGGAACGTCGGCCAAGCTTGAGGGTTTTTGCAGGATGAAACAGAACTACCTGAACGGAGCCGCCCGGACGGCGCTTGTCGCATGCTTCGCGGCCGCCGCCCTGGCCGCCTGCAACCAGAATGGCCAGGCCACGTCCGCGCCGACCCCGGCCGCCGCCCTGCCGCTGGAGATGACGGCCACGGAGGCCACGCCCATCGCGCCGGCGCCGATGGCCGGCAACCTGCCGCCGGCGCCGCCGGTGCGGATCGGACGGCTGTCCAACCCCGACGACACCTATGCCTATGCCGACCAGGCTGACTCCGAGAACGACGCCTTTGGCGACGCGCCGCCGGACTACGGCTTCAACTACGGCGGGACCCAGCCCTGGGTCTGGTATGGCGACGACCACTCCGAGCGGGTGTGCGAGCCGCTGCCGGGTGGCGGCTACCGCTACTATTACTACCAGCCGGGCGCCCAATATCCCTACCTGGTGCGGGACCCGGAATACAGCTACGGCTATGACTCCGGCGTGCTGGTGGTGGTTTATGACCGCTACGGCGAAGTCATGCCGCCGAATGCGTATGACCGGCGGATCGATGCGGCGAGCCGGATTCTGGCGCGCGGCGCGGCTCTCTATCTGGCGTCGCAGCAACAGCAGCACCAGGCCGTGGTCGCGGCCAACTGGGAGGCGCGCCAGGAGCGGATCGCCGCCGACGATGCGGCCTGGCAGCGGGCGCAGGCGCAGCAGAGCGGCTGGGCGGCCTATCACGCGGCCCACGCCCAGCAGGAACAGGCCCAGTGGGACCAGGAACGGTTCCGCCGCGAGGCCGAGGCGGCCCGGTTCGCCCAGGCCACCAACCACCCCGAGGTCGCCCAGCGCGACTGGCAGGCGGCCCAGCAGGCCCATACCCAGGCGCCCGCCGGCGGGATCTTCGGGCTGCACGTCGGCGGATCCAAGCCGCCGCCGCCTGCCGCCGCGCCGACCGGACCGGCCGCCCCCGTGGGTCCCGCCGGTCCGCCCCCGAACGCCCATCCGCATGGGGATCATCCGGTCGACGCCCACGCGCCGCCGCCTCAGCCGTCACCCGCGCCGGCCGGTTCGCCCGCGGGCGGCCCGGGACCAGGCGGCGGCGATCATCATGACCATCGGATGGGACCGCAAGCCGGCCCTGGTCCGAACCAGCCCGCCAGAGTCGAGACGCCCGCCCTCGTGAAGCCGACGACCCTGCCCGCCGCGTCGACCAAGCCGGAATTCCACGCCCCGCCGGCCAAGGCGGCGACCCCAGGGGTGATGTTCCACCCGGCGGCTCCGACGCCGCCGCCCAGGGTGATCGAGCGCACCGCGCCGCCCGCCGCGCCGACTCACGCCGCCGTCGCCCCGCCGCCGACGCTGTTTCAACGCCCGGCCCCGCCGGCTCCGCACGCGGCCGTTGTCCATCCCCTGCCGCCAGTCGTTCACGCGCCGCCGCCGGCGGCGCGCGCCGTCCCAACGGCCCCGCCGAAACAGCCCCCCGCCAAGCCCAAGCCGGACGACGCGCCGTTGCTTCATTAGGGGCGCCAAGGAAATTGGGGACACACACCTATTTCGAGAAGCCGCACAGTCCAACTAACCGCTCAGGGCGCGAAATAGGTGTGTGTCCCCAATTTCCTCTAGCCGCCCGCGCCGCGGCGGTCAGGGCGGAGCACGGTGAGTTGGCGGGGGCCGGCGTTGGCGGCGGCGTGGGCCACCGCCTCGTTGGCGTCGTCCAGCCCGAACTCTGTCATCTCATACTGGGCAAGATCGATCAGACCCGCTCGGACCATCTGCACCATCCGGGGAATGGCCTCGCGCCGGTACATCCAAACGCCGCGCACGGTGGTCTCGTTGTGCATCAGCCAGTTGTAGTTCAGCCCGAGATCGCCCTCGGCGCCGCGCAGGCCGCCCATCAGCATCACCCGCCCGCCCAGGCGCACCGAGAGCGCGGCCGCGCGCACCTGCGCCGCGGACGCCTCTCGCGGCAGGAAATCGAGCACCATGTCGATCGGCCCGCCGGCCGCCTCGCCGATCAGGCGTCGGTCGTCGGCCTCGACGCCGGTCATCTGGGCGGGCCGCACCCGCGGTCCGAAGCGGCGGGCCAGGTCATCCAGCGTTCGCCCGTTGCGACCGGCGGCCACCACCTTGCCGGCCCCCATCGCCAGCGCCACGGCGACGCCCGCGCCGCCGAAGCCGCCGGTGGCCCCGTTCACCACGACCGTCTCGCCGGCTTTCAGATCACCGGCGAGCAGCCCGCCGAAGGGCACCAGCAGCCGGCCGAGGGCGGTCCAGCGCCCCGCCTGGGCGGGATCGATATCACCGATCCGGGTGGCGTTTTCGGTCGGGACCAGCATCTGCTCGGCGAAGGAGCCGTGATGATAGTAGGTATGCAGCGGCCGCGCGGCCTCGGTCCGGTAGGTCCAGCCCAGCAGGATCTGCTCGGGATTGGCGATGTCGTCGCGTGAGCGGATCGTCGAATCGCAGAAGACCCAGTCACCGACTTTCAGCCGGGTGGAATCCGGCCCCGTCGCGCGCACCCGGCCAACACCGCCCGGCCCTGGGACGACCGGCGTATCCAGCAGATAGTTGCGCGAGCCGTTGAAGACGTTGGCGGCGTAGCTGGTGACGCCGGCGGCCACGACATCGACGATGACCTCGCCCGTGCCGAGCACCGGGTCGGGCAGGGTCTGGACGGTGAGCGGCTCGCCGAACGCGTTCAGGACAGCGGCCTTCATGGAAACCTCGTGGGAAGCGGGTGGCGACGACCTTGGCGGAACCCGCCCTAAACCCCCATCCTCAGCCCCAGTTCCAACTGGTCGGCGAGGGTGGCGGCGCGTTTGGCGGTCTGTTCGCCCAGCAGCATGTCGGCCCAGCGGCCGTCGGCGGTCAGGCGGATCGAAATTGGGGACACACACCTATTTCAAGAAGCCGCACAGACCACCCGACCGCTCAGAGCGCGAAATAGGTGTGTGTCCCCAATTTCCTGCGGCCGTTGTCCATCCCCTGCCGGTGAAGAGAGCGCCGTCGTAGGGATGGGCCTCGCCCGCGGCTCCGTTCGGCGCGGATGGGTGACTAGCAAATCGCCCAGTCAGTCGGCGCACAACAGCCTCTCGCGCCGATCCACCCCTGACCGCCCAGATAGAACCCATGTCAGATAACACCACCGGGGATCATAGTTGTCATGTGCAATTCAACACAGGGGCGCCTCGTCGCCCGGGACCAGGATGAAGTGTACATGGTTGGGCATCAGGCAGTAGGCCCAGCAGGCCACGCCGTGCCGTTTGAGGCGCGCGCTCATGACGTCCAGATAGATCGCTTCGTCGCCCGGCTCCAGAAAGATCGGCTCTCGCCGATTGCCCCGCTGGGTCACCTGATGCGGCGCGCCTGGAACGATCATTCATGCAAGCCTGGACATGACCCGTTCCCCCGCTACGCTTGCTGCAGCGAGGCTAGGTCGGACGAGCTAATTATGCAATTGATATCCTGTCACCGTAATCGGGGCGCCGCACCATGTGACCCAACGGGGCAACCGGCGGCAGACGACCTTCTTCGCGCCGCAGGACTATCTGACCTACCTGCGCATCGCCGCCGAGGAGTTCCGCGCGGCGGAGGTCGAGATCTGGGCCTATTGTCTGATGCCCAACCACGTCCACCTGATCGCCACACCGAGCCGGCCCGAGGGCCTGGCCGCTGCCGTGGGCGCGACCCATTTGCGGTATACGCGCCAGGTAAACCGGCGCGAGGGCTTGTCCGGCTACCTGTGGCAGGGCCGGTTCGCCTCCTTTGCGATGGACGAGACTTATCTGCGCGCCTGCGTGCGATACGTGGGCCTCAACCCGGTGCGGGCGGGCCTGGCGCGCCGGGCGCTGGACTGGCCCTGGTCGAGCGTGCGGGCGCACGTCGAGGGACGGGCCGATCCGCTGCTGACGGGTGCGCCGATCACCGAGCGGCTCGGCCCCGAGTTGCCGCGCTACTTCGAGACGGACGTGACCGAGGAGGCGCGACGGGCGTTGCGGCGGGCCAGCGGAACGGGCCGGCCGCTGGGCGCGGCGGACTGGGTCAAGGCGCTGGAGCGGTCGATGGGCCGCACCCTCGCCGCCCGCCCGGTGGGACGCCCGCTCGCGCAGTAAAATTGGGGACACACACCTATTTCGCGCTCGGAGCGGTCGCGTGGATTGTGCGGCTTCTCGAAATAGGTGTGTGTCCCCAATTAGATCCTGGCGGAACACGCCCTAAACCCCCATCCTCAGTCCCAGTTCCAGCTGGTCGGCGAGGGTGGCGGCGCGTTTGGCGGTCTGTTCGCCCAGCAGCATGTCGGCCCAGCGGCCGTCGGCGGTCAGGCGGATGACTTCGCCGGTGATGTCGAGCTTGGAGCGGCGCAGCAGGTCGGCGCTGCGGCCGGAGAGGTCGCAGCCCAGGCGCATCGCCGCGCCCAGCGCCCGCGCCCGCGCCGCCCGCTCCGGCGACAGCACCCGGGTGATGGTCTGGCTCTCGGGCGTCACCGCCGAGGCGGTGTAGCGGGCGAACAGGGCCAGGGCCAGGAAGGCCCGCTCGGCATGGTCCATGCCGGGAATCGGCGCGCGCAGCACCTGCTGGAACACCAGGTCGGCGCGGTGGTCGGGGTGCAGGCGGGCGCCGAGATCGGCCAGGCGGCAGGCAGAGGCGAGCAGGGTGGCGTCCCGCCGGCCGAACACGGGCTCGAGCAGGTCGTGCATGGGCGTGAGCCAGGTCTCCAGCGCCTGGCCCAGCTCCTCGCTGGCGCCTTGCCGCGCGCCGAGGGCGGCGCAGCCTTCGATCAGCGGGTCCAGCTGGCGCACATCGTCGGGCATGGCCTCCAGCAACAGGCCCTCGCGCAGGCCATAGGCCGAGACGCAGATCTGCTTCAGGCCCAGCCGCTCAATGAGAGCCTCCAGCACGATGGCGGCGTAGGGGATGGTCTCCAGCCGGCGTTTCGACAGCCCCTCGATCCGCTCCAGCGAGCCCTTGGACTGGCGGGCGATGAAGCGGGCGGCGTCCAGGGCGTCGACAGCGCTGAGCACATATTGGTGGACGATGCCGAGCGGATAGCCGGTGAGCCGCATCTGCAGCAGCGCCAGGTTTCGCCAGCCGCCGCCGACGGCGTAGAGGGTGTCGGTCTCGAACCCCGCGCCAGGGTCGGCCAGCACCCGGTTGGCCCGGCCGCGCGCCCGGCCGATGTCCAGGCCCTCGGCGACGCGCAGGTTGAAGGCGCCCAGCGGCAGGCTGACGCCGGCGCCGACCCGCCCGCCGGCCACGCGGGTCAGCTCCAGGCTCGAGCCGCCCAGGTCGCCGACGACGCCGGATGCATCCGGCGTTCCGGCCAGGACGCCCAGCGCGGCGTAGCGGGCTTCCTCCTCACCCGAGAGCACCCGCACCGAAAGGCCGGCCTCGGCCAGGACCCGGTCGACGAAGTCGGCGCCGTCGGCGGCTTCCCGCACCGCAGCGGTGGCGGCCACGAACAGGCTGGAGGGATGGGCGGCGTCCAGCACCGCGCTGAAGCGGCGCAGGGCGCCCAGGGCCGCGTCGACGCCATCGACCGACAGCCTGCCGGTGAGCGTCAGTTCCGAGCCGAGCCCGGCCAGCACCTTCTCGTTATAGACGGTCCAGATGGCGCGCCCTTCCAGGCGATAGACCACCAGGCGAACCGAATTGGAGCCGATATCGATGACCGCGACGTCGCGCGGACGTCTATCGTTTGGATCCGACATGCTCGAACGCGCGCGGCAGATCCTTCACCTTCTGGCCGCGTCCGGACAGGCTGGGATTGGTCATGAAATACTGGTGGGCGGAAAAGGCGCCCTTGCCGGTCCAGCCGGCGGCGCGTTCGTAGTGACCGTCCTGATCCAGCACCCAGCTCTGGGCCACATCGTTGATGTTGGCGACCATGATCTGCGACAGCACCTGCTGGTGCACGGTGGGATTTTCGATGGGCACCAGGGATTCCACCCGCCGGTCGAGATTGCGCGGCATCCAGTCGGCCGACGAGATGAACACCCGCGCCTTGGCGCTGGGCATCTCCGCGCCATTGGCGAAGGCGACGATGCGCGAGTGCTCCAGGAACCGGCCGACGATGCTCTTGACCCGGATGTTCTCCGACAGGCCGATCATGCCGGGGCGCAGGCAGCAGATGCCGCGCACGATCAGCTCGATCCGCACCCCGGCCTGACTGGCGCGATAGAGGGCGTCGATGATCACCGGGTCGACCAGGGCGTTCAGCTTGGCCCAGATCGCCGCCGGCAGGCCGGCCTTGGCGTTCTCGGCCTCGTGGGCGATCAGGGTGAGCAGGTCGGCCTTCAGGGTCACGGGCGAGAAGGCCAGCTTCTCCAGCCGCTCGGGCATGGCGTAGCCGGTGATGAAGTTGAACACCTTGCCGGAGTCGCGGCCCAGGGACTGGTCGCAGGTGAACAGCGACAGGTCGGTATAAATCTTGGCGGTCTGCGAGTGGTAGTTGCCGGTGCCGAAATGGCAGTAGGTGCGCAGGGCGTCGCCCTCGCGGCGGACCACGATCGAGAGCTTGGCGTGGGTCTTGTACTCGACGAAACCGAACACGACGTGGACGCCGGCGTGTTCCAGGTCGCGGGCCCACTTCAGATTGGCCTCCTCGTCGAAGCGCGCCTTGATCTCCACCAGGGCGGTGACGTTCTTGCCGTTGTCGGCCGCCTCGATCAGCGCCGCGACGATCGGGCTGTCCTTGGAGGTGCGGTAGAGGGTCTGTTTGATCGCCACCACGTTCGGATCGCGGGCGGCCTGGCGCAGGAACTGGACCACCACGTCGAAGCTCTCGAACGGGTGGTGGACCAGGATGTCCTTCTCGCGGATGGCGGCGAAACAGTCGCCGCCGTGGTCGCGGATGCGTTCGGGGAAGCGGGGCTCGAACAGGCGGAACTTCAGGTCCTGCCGGTCGGCGGGGATGAGCTGGACCAGCTCGTCGAGGCCCAGCATGCCGTCGATGAGGATGATGTCCTGCGGCTCGGCGCTGAGGGCGTGGGTGATGAAGCCGCGCAGCTCCTCCGACATCAGGCTTTCGATCTCGACGCGGACCACCGAGCCCATCCGCCGCTGTTTCAGCGCGGCCTCGAACTCGCGCACCAGGTCTTCGGCCTCTTCCTCGATTTCCACATCGCTGTCGCGGATCAGGCGAAAGACGCCGCTGCCCTCGACCTCGCAGCCGGGAAACAGGTGGTCCAGGAACAGCGCCAATATGCCTTCCAGCGACAGGAAACGCCGAGGGGCCTTCTTGCCGCGGCTGGAGGACCCGGCCGGCAGCTCCCAGAACCGCGCCACTTGCGCCGGCACCGGCACCAGGGCGAACAGGGATTTGGCGTCCGAGCTGCGCTTCATCTTCAGCACCAGGGAGAAGGCCAGGTTGGGGATGAAGGGGAAGGGATGGGCCGGGTCGATCGCCAACGGGGTCAGGACCGGGAAGATCTGGTTCTGGAAGGTGTCGGCGAGCCAGGCCCGCTCGATGGCGTTCACCTCGCTGGAGTCGATCAGCCACAGGCCTTCCGCCCGCAGTTCGGCGCGCAACTCGCGCCATTGCCGCTGCTGCACGGCCATCAGCGCAGCGGCGCCCTCGTTGACCTTGACCAGCTGCTCGGCGGGGGACAGACCGTCCTGGCTGACCACCCGCACGCCCTCGCGGACCTGACCTTTCAGGCCGGCGACGCGAACCATGTAGAATTCGTCCAGGTTATTGGCCGAGATGGACAGGAAACGCAGGCGCTCCAGCAGCGGATGGCGGGCGTTGGCGGCTTCCTCCAGCACGCGTTCGTTGAACGCCAGCCAGGAGATTTCCCGGTTGAAGAACCGCTCCGGCTGGGCGATCAGCGCCTTGTCCAGCGCCGCGCTGGAGGGGACGTCGGCGAGCTTTTCCGGAATGGCTTCTGCGAGCGCGATGTCGGTCATGTCGGCTTTCGCGGGGGATGGCTGTGGTTTTGGCCCAGCCCCGGGGCCCCTGCAAGCCTTCACGCGAACAGGTCGGGGGTTTCGTCGTCAATTTCAAGAAACTGTCGCGCAAGGGCGCGGCTGACCGGCCGCTGCTCGCCCTCGGCGGCCGCGTTGTCCAGGCGCTCGACGATGGCCAGGGCGGCGGGGCCGGAGCGTTCGATCCGCTTGAGCAGATAGGCGATCAGGTCGTCTCCCGGCTCGATGTTGCGCTCGCGGAACAGCTTTCGCAGCACCCCTTCCAGGATCACGTCGTCCGGCGGCGGCAGTTCGGCGACGGTCATGGCGTTCAGGCGCGAGCGCAGGTCGGGCAGGCTCGCGGGCCAGGCCGACGGCGGGGTCCGGGCGGTGAGCAGCAGGGCGCCCTCGCCGGCCATGTTGATCAGGTGGAACAACAGCTCATCGTCCTGGGCGCGGTCGGCGTCCTCCAGCAGCACCGGCCGACCCGCCAGCGCCGCCAGGTCCAGCCTGGCCTTGCCGCAGACGACGGCCGCGCCGGCCTCCTTGGCCCATACCCGCGCCAGATGGGTCTTGCCCGAGCCCTCCGGTCCCACCAGCGCCAGGCAGCCGGCGTGCCACTGGCGCCCGTCCAGCACCCGCACCGCCTCGGCGTTGCTGGCTGAGACCACGAAATCCTTGCGGCGAAAGGGGATCGGCCGCCGCAGCTCCAGGCGAAGCTGGCGGTTCACGCGGGATGTCCAAGGCGAGAAATCACGCGGAAATTATAGGCGGTTCAGGCGGTTTCGTCGACCACGCGCTTAAGCCGGCGGAGATAAGGGGACATGATACTTATCCCCTGATGTGTCGTGAGGTCTGTGTTGGGGGATAAGTATCATGTCCCCTTATCTCCCTACCTCCGCTTAAGCCGCTGGAAACCACGTTCGGGCGATGGAACGGCATGCAGTTGTCGCCGCTTCCGGACCTGTCTTCCAACCGCCGGCTGGCCTGGACCGCGCTGGCGGTGACGCTGGCGGTCGCCGGGGTGCTGATCTGGCGCGACAACAGTGTCGCCACCACCTTGGGCGACACCGACGACGCCATGCGGTTGGTGCTGGTGCGCGACCTGCTGGGTGGACGCGGCTGGTGGGACCAGTGGATCGGCCGGCTGCAGCCGCCGCTGGGAACCTACATCCATTGGTCCAGGCTGGTGGACGGAGCGCTGGCCAGCCTGATCTGGCTGTTCGAGCGGGTGATGTCGCCGGCGAATGCGGAATATGCGGTCAGGCTGCTGTGGCCGCTGGCGTGGATCTTCCCTGCGACGCTCTGCGGGCTGACCATCGCCCGACGGCTCGGCGGCCCGGCGGCGGTGTTTGTCGGCGCGGTGCTGCTGGCCACCAACATCCAGCTCTATGTGCAGTTCCGCCCGGGCCGGATCGACCACCACGACCTGCAGATCACCCTGGCGCTGGTCGCCGCCACCTGTTCGATGGCGCGGGGGCGACGGACGCGGTGGGCCCTGCTCGGCGGCGCCGCGGCGGGGCTGGGCCTGGCCATCGGCATCGAGGCGCTGGCCTTCCAGGCCATCATCGGCGCCAGCTATGGCTTCCGGCTGCTGCTGGACGAGGATGAGGCGAGGCCGGCGCGCGCCTATGGCCTTTCGCTGGCCGGGTTCGTGACGCTGTTCTACGCCATCCAGACGCCGCCCTGGCGCTGGTCGATGGCCTTCTGCGATTCGTTGGGATGGAACCTGCTGGCGGGGGTGATCGTCGGCGGACTGGGCCTGGCCGCGGTGGCGACCTGGGGCGCAAAGACGTCGTGGAAGGTCAGGCTCGGCCTTTTGGCCGTCGTGGGCGTCGCGGCGGCCGGGACGTTTCTGATCATCGATCCCGCCTGCATCCACGGTCCGTTCGGCGCGGTCGATCCGCGGGTGCGGCCGTTCTGGTTCGACAAGGTGCAGGAACTGCAGCCCTGGAGCCGGCTGCTGGTCACCGACCGCAGCTCGGCGGTCAGGGTGATCATCATGACCGTGATGGCCTTGGCCTCGGCCGGCTTCCTGGTGTTTCGCCGCCGGCCCTGGCTGCGGCCGATCAAGCTGACCATGGCCGCCCTGATCCTGCTCGCCGCCTGGGCCGCCGCCCACGCTTATCGGATGCAGGACTATGTCTATTGGTTTGGCGTGCCCGCGCTGGCTGCATCGATTGGCGTCCTCGGCGAGCGGCTGCTCAAGGGTCTGATGCTGCCGGTGTTGCTCGCCACGCTCGTGCTGTCGCCGATCTGCGCGGCGGTGGTTGTGATCGGCCTGATGAATCTGATCCCGGCCAAGGCAGGCGCGAGGACGCCGTCCGATGAGCGCTGCTACAACGACGCCACCTACCGCACCTTGGCGCGGCTGCCGCCGGGCCTGGTGCTGGGCGAGATCGACCTGGGGCCGTTCATCCTGGCGGACACGAAGGATTCGGTGCTGTCCGCCCCCTATCACCGAATGTCCTGGGGCATATTGGCGGCCCATAACGCCCAGGCCGCGACCTCGGCCGAGGCGGAGCAGAAGGTGAGGGCGCTGAAGGTCGACTATGTGGTCGAATGCCCGATCAATCCGCTGCGCGTGCCCGCCGCCAGCTTCGAAGGCGATCTGCGGCGAGGGGTGGTTCCGGCCTGGTTGACCAGGGTTTCGGGGTCGAAGGACCTGTTGCAGATCTATCAGGTGGTCCCAGCCAGGCCTGCTGGCTGATGGCCCGCCTGCTCGGGCGGAATTAAGCGGGGTTCACGTCGTCCGGCTATGCTCGCTCGAACACCATCACACTCGGCCTGCTGCCGCTGGTGACGTGCGCCGTGATCGTCAAGGTCTTCAGATCGCCTGAGAGCCGAATCGTCTCGGTGTCCGTCACCGTCCCGCTGGCCTTGTTGGTAATCACGAGCGTGTGCTCGTCCACCCGCTGGGCCGAAGAGGAAGCGCCTCGGTCCCCGGCCGGCCCCTCGTTGGGATAGTCCTTGCCGTCGAACTTCACGTTTTGCGTCTTCTTTTCCAAGGTTGTGACGATGCATAGGCCGTCGCCCTGGAACGCCCCGACCTGAACCGGAAAAGGCGAGTTCATCGTCTCTCTGATGCTCTGCCAGTCTGCCGCGAAGCCCGATCCCGCGCCGGAGCGCTGGTAGACGTAATCGATGCTGACCGTCGAACCGTCGGATGCGAACTGGCGGAAATAGTCCGTGAGCGTCCTGCCGTCCTTCGAGAGCTTCCACGTCGCCTTGAGCAGCAACTTGCCGTCTTTCTTGCGCTCGACGATCCAAGTGTCGGGCGCTTCAGCCTTGACCGACAACAGGGTCCCGCCGTAGCCCCCCGGTTGGTCGCTGCCATCGACCAGGATGGTCTCGGCGCCCCCGCCGAAATCGAACGCGAATTTGGCGCCGCCCTTGCTCTCAACCTTCATCTCGTCGGGCATTCTGGTCTTCGCTGGGTCGAGCTTCCACTCGCCGATGAAGGGGCTTTCCGCCGCCCAAGCCATGCCCGTCGTCAGGCAAGCCGCCAGGCAAACCGCCGGCAGGATTTTGACAGTTCGGTTGAACACACAAACCTCCCTCGCTCACTTCGGAAGCGCACCGACGGTCATCTCGCACGCCGCGCCGACCGAATTGCGGCTATCGGGACGCTTCGTCGCTGTCAACCGACTGCCTTGCCTACCCCATCCGAGACCCCAACCGGCTCGGGCGGGTCGAGCAGGCTCTGGCGGCGGCGCAGGTCGGTCACGGGCTTGCTGAGCCCGGCCAGGGCCTCGACCATGGCTTCGTGGCCGGCCTCGACGCAGGGGTCGAAGGCCTTCCAGTCGCGGATCTCGATATTGTCGATGGCCGGCAGCACCAGCACGTCGGACGCCTCGCGGCTGGCGCTGATATCGCGGCCGGTCGACACCGTCGCGGCGCGCATCAGCAGGGAGACGATCGGCGGGCCCTGGCGCCACTCGCCGGACCACAGCCAACGCCAGAAGGACGCGGGCCGCTGGACATCGCTGGCGTCGATGCTGCGGCCGCGGGTCACGTCCACGCCGACGATCGGTCCCAGGTGCATGGAGCGCATCACGTCGGTGGGGAAGTTCTTCATCACCGCCCCGTCCACCAGAACATTGTTGTCCTGGGTCACCGGCGGCAAAAGGCCCGGGATGGCGATCGACGCCCTCAGGGCGTGGCGCAGCTGGCCCCGGCGGTGAATCTGGTAGGCGCCGGAGGTCAGGTTCGAGGAGATGCAGAAGAAGGGCAGCCAGAGGTCCTCGATCTGCTGGTCGCCGAAATGCTCCTTCAGCCGCTCGCGCACCTTTTCCCCGTGGATCAACGCCACCATGGGAAAGGCGAGATCGTCCACCGGACTGGTGTCGACGAAGGCCTTGCGAATGCGCCAGTCCACTTCATGGTCGTCCCAGCCCATCGCCACGGCCGCGCCGACGATCGCGCCCATCGACGCGGCGCCGATGAAGTCGATGGGGATATTGGCCTCATGCAGGGCTCGGATCGCGCCCACGTGGGCGTAGGCCCGCGCGGCGCCGCCGGAGAGCACCAGGCCGACGGAGGTTCCGGTGATGGTTCGGGCGATCCGCCGGACATCGGCCAACTCGCCATCGCGCATATGGAACAGCCGCGCCGGGTTCATGGCGTCCAGCCAGGCCGCCGAGCCGGAGGGCGTCACCAGGTCCTTGTGTTGATAGAGGATCAGGTCGACCAGCAGCTGGGTCTGCAGCGGCTCGGCCACCGTCAGGTTCAGTCCTTGCGGCGGCTTGTGCTCGCCGCGCCCGACACGAAACAGCCGATCCACCTGGCGGCTGACCAGGTGGGTCCAGCCCAGCTGATGCGCCTCGGCGGCGTACAGCACGAAGTCGTGCCCCTGCTCGACGTTGGAGAACCACTCGATCGGCGCCTGCAGCGCTTCCTCGCCGGCGGTGGCCACTGAAAAGCCCAGCGCCTCGATCTCATGCGCGACCTGTTCCATCAGATCGCGGGCCATGACGTCGGGGGTCAGGCCGACGAAGCCGAACACGCTGGGCTCGCCGATGGAGGTTTTCCCGGCCGTCTGGCGCGCGCGCATGATCATCAGCCGGGCCAGCTCGATCATCACGCTGGGATCGGTCTCGGCGGCGGCGAAGAAGACCGAGCTCGGCATGGCCAGGATTTCGCTGTCGCGAATGGCGACCACCGAGGCGGAGTGGGCGGCGCGGGCGATCATCGCCATCTCGCCGGCGGGCTCGCCCGGGCGGATCACCCCCAGGAACCGCGGCTCCTGGCCCTCCTCGCGGCGGATGGCGGCCAGGCGGCCGGTGCGGACGAAATAGAG
>Ga0302317_10002024_pt1 | contig 14229 bp, 13 predicted proteins | sample III_Palsa_N3_3_FD_200450 | JGI IMG/M metagenome (GOLD analysis project Ga0302317, IMG submission 200450) | Peat permafrost microbial communities from Stordalen Mire near Abisko, Sweden - III_Palsa_N3_3 | ecosystem: Environmental > Terrestrial > Soil > Palsa > Peat permafrost | place: Sweden...
CGATCGGCAGCGGACCACCGCGCTGACCACCATCGACGGCGTGCAGAAGGCCGCCAACGTCCTGCTGGCCAACCTGGAGATCGCCGACCAGAGGTACGCCGACCGCAGCGTCGCGGTGCTGCCGCTCGGGCGGCTCAGCAGCGACCGGCCGCTGGCGGGGATGGTCGGCGCCGATCTGCTCGTCGACTTCGATATCGAGATCGACCCGCCGGGACGCACGCTCAACCTCTATCATTCGTTCGGCTGCCAGACGGTCAAACCGCCGTGGGAGGGGCGCTACCAGACGATCCAGACGGTCACCACCGAGCGGGGGCGGCTACTGATCCCGGTGGAAGTTGACGGCCATGCGCTGACCGCCATGCTCGACACCGGCGCGGACGCCGCGGTGCTGTCGCGCGCGGCCGCGGCGCGCCTTGGCGTGACCGACGAGGTGCTGGCGCGCGACCCCACCGGCTTTGGCAACAGCGGCGGACACGGTCAGGCCCGGTTCTGGCGGCACCGATTCGAGCGGCTGAAGATCGGCGCCGAGACGTTCTACGACCCGGTTCTCGCCGTCGGCGACTTCGATCTCGCCAACGCCGACATGCTGGTGGGCGCGCTCTATGCCCGCACCCGGCGACTGTTCATCTCCTACTCGACCAATGAACTCTTCGTGCAGTCCGAGCAGAGCCTCGTGACGCTGCAGAACGCGGTGCTCGCCCATCCACGGCCGGCGGATCCGTCCGCGAAGCCGCCGGCTGGCGCCAAGCCTGCTGCGAACTAGGTTCGCCGAATAGCGCCGGCGGTACATCGAATTGACCACCAAGGACACCAAGACCACGAAGAGGCCCGCACCGTCTTGGTGTGCTTGGTGGTCTAAACGGGGCGGTCGCAGGCTGGGACGGATCGAGTCGTTCGGCCACCCCGCGCAACGTAACCGGCATGGGCCCGCGGCTACCGCAGCGGCGCTGGAAGACTTCGGCGAGGGCGCGCCACTGGCCTCAGGTCGTTGGCCTAGCCGCCCCCTTCTCGTCCACGGCCGAGACGAACGGCAGTCGCTCCAGGCTGAGGATGACATCGGCGGTGTCGCGAGGGGACACCCGGTCGAGGACCAGGGTGACGTCGTCGTTATCGCCCGCGCCGTCGTGCTGAACGATGAGCTGCTTCACCCGCGTGCCGTGACGGCCGAGCGCCTGGGCAAGCGAAGCCAGGGAGGTCTCGCCGCGTCTCGCCTTGAGCCGAAGTTCGAGCGAGGTGCGGCGGGCGGTGTAGCGATCCTCGAACGGTTTGAGGCCGGCGAGGATGGCCAGGATGATCGCGGTGGAGGCCACCGCAGCGGTGTAGAGCCCGGCCCCGGCGGCGAGCCCGATCGCCGCCACCGCCCAGATGCTCGCCGCGGTGGTGAGCCCCTTGATCGCCTCATTGCGCAGGATGATCGAGCCGGCGCCGAGAAAGCCGATGCCGGAGACGACCTGGGCGGCCACGCGGGATGGATCGAGGATGACGTGATCGCCGAGGACGGCGCTGAACCCGTAGGCCGAGACGATGATGATCAGGCAGGATCCGACGGCGACCAGCATGTGCGTTCGCAGGCCAGCGGTGCGAACCGAACGCTCGCGCTCGACCCCGATGATGCTGCCGAGGGCGGCGGCGAGCAGAAGGCGGGCGATGAGCTCCCACTGCGGCAAGACGGCGGCGTGCACTGAAGTCACCTTCGGATGACCTTCGGGGGCTGCGCAGAGTGGACAAATCCCCGTCCGTCGGCAAGAAAAAGGTCTGGACACGGATCAAATCGGGGCGATTCGCCTGGCCAAGCACGGGACAAAAAGGCCGCTCAATCACCGCTCGACGAAGCGGCGGACGTCGCGGCGCGACGAGGCCAACAACCGTGTCGATCGGCTCGCCGCGGCGCTGGCGGAGGTGCGGGCCGGCGCCCGCGTCAGCCCGCGCACCAGCAAGCTGTTCGCTTCCGGCGCGCCCAAGATGGCCCAGAAGGTCATCGAGGAAGCGGCGGAGGCGGCCATCGAGGCCGTGCGCGGCGATCGGGCGGCGCTGATCGGCGAGAGCGTCGACCTGATCTACAACTTGAGCGCCCTGTGGGTGGAGCTGGGCGTCACGACGGACGACATCTGGTCCGAGATGGATCGGCGCGAAACGGCGCTGGCATGGCCGAGAAGTTGGCGAAGTCCAGCCCTGAGGGCGGCTAGAGTGGCTCCGCTCGTGCGAGCGCTCTCGACGGCTGAGCACGTAGCGCCGGCGGGACGCCGGCGCTACGTGCTTTTCCCCGAACTCTGAGTGCTTTAGCCAGCGGCGCGTCCGAACGCGGCGCGGATCGCCTCCACCCCCTCGCCCATCATGGCTCCGACAGTGACGGCCGCGGCCTCGGGCAGGACGTCGGCGATCCACACCAGTCGGGTCCCCTCCCGTTCGGCGACGACCTCGAACGAGGCGTTGTGGTGGTTGATCCGCTCGCTGCGGACCGAATAGGCCAGGCGGCGACGTTGCTCGTCGATACCCACGATCACCTCGCGGGCTACAAGACCGTTGGCGAAAGTGACCATCCGCGCGCCCTCCTCCATCACGACATCGACGACGAAACCCGGGGCAAAACGGGTGTGGACGGCGCCGACGTCGCGCACCACGTCCCACACCGCCTCGGGGCCGGCGGCGAGCGAGATTTCCTTGTGAATCGAGGCCATGACGATCTCCCTTGATGTGGGGAGAGATTGCCATGAGTACGGCTGCAAGGCTGGCGGCTTTCGGACTCGGTCAGCTGGCGCGCCCCTAGCGGAAGAGCCTGAGATCGACGGCGTCGGCCATGGCCTGATGGCCGGCGTCGTTGGGGTGGAGATGGTCGCGGGCTGCGTAGAGCGCCTTGAGGCGGGCCGGGTGGTCCGGATCGCGCAGCGCGGCGTCGAAGTCGATGACGCCGTCGAAAGCGCCGCCAGTGCGGATCCAGCGGTTGACCGCCTCGCGCGTCTGGTTCTTCGCGTCGGCGTAGTAGCCCGGCATATCGACGCCCTCGAACGGCGTCAGGGTGGCGCCGATCACCTTGACCCCGCGGGCGTGGGCCATGGCGATCAGCCGGCGATAGCCGGCGATCAGGTCCGCGGCCGTGGGGGCTTTGGCGGCGTCGGCGAGGGCGAAGCCCTGGCGGCTGGCGCCCGGGAAGCCGATGTCGTTGACGCCTTCCAGCACGACCACGTGGGTCAGGCCCGGCAGCGTGAGCACATCACGATCGAAGCGGGCCAGGCCGCTGACTCCGAGGCTGGCCAGCGGCCCGTCGGCGAGCAGGCGGTTGCCGGCGACGCCCTCGCTGACCACGGCGAGCGATGGATCGCCGCCGGTGGCGGCCGCGCGGCGGGCCAGATCGTGCGGCCAGCTGCGATCGGCATCGAAGCTCGAGCCATCGCCGTCGGTGATCGAGTCGCCGAACGCCGCCACCAGGCGCTGGTGCGGGCGGGCGACCGTCAAGACCTGGGTGACCAGGATCGAGGATTCGGTCTGCGCCTGGGTGTCGACATGGGCCGCCGCGACGGCGTTCCCCGGCGGGGTGACGACGGCGTGCTTCATGGCGACGCCGTGCAGGGTCGGGGTCGCCACCGCGTCCGGGAAGTAGAGGCTGAGGCTGATCTCGCCACCGGACGCGACGGCGAGGTCGGCCGGATCGCTGAGCACCGACGCGCCGGCGGGGACGGTCACGGAGGGGCGCCCGGCGAAGGTCAGCGCTCGGATGGAGCCCGGTTCGACGCTGGCGGCGTCGACCGCCCGCGCCGCCGTGGCCGCGCCGATGGTCAGCGGCGTCGTTCCATATTGGTTGGAAAGGCGCACGCGAAACGTCTGGCCGCCCACGGAAACTCGCACGCGTTCGCGGACGGTCTGGCCAGCCAGTTTGAGGAGAGGCTCGTCCGGGTCCGGATCGGCCGGCTCGGGACTGGCGGCCCAGGTCGCTACCCAGGCGTGCGCGTGGGCGGCGGCGACGGGACTGTTGAGCGCGAGGGCGGCGGCGAGAGCGAGTACGGCAAGCCTGATGTTAACCATTTGAACTCTTACAAAAAACGCAGACTTGGCCTGACGCCCGGGGTCGAGGCAAATTAAAGCTCGTTAAGGTTGGCTGGCGACGTCGCCAGCAAGCCGACCCATCGACACCATTGGCGCGAAGCAGCCGAGGATCAGGCGGCTGGCGTCGAACGGTGGCTCACCGGCGGCGTCCATGCGCGGGTCTTCGTGCATCCGCGCTTCGGCGGCCTCGAAGCTCGCCTTGTCCGGCCACACCTGCCAGGTGAAGACGATCTTTTCGCCTTCCTTGGCCGCCACTGCGCGGCGGAAATCGGTCTGCTTGCCGTCGGGGACGTAGTCCTCCCAGGATTCGACGATCTCCAGGCAGCCGTACTCCCTGAAGAACCGCGCCCCGTTCTCGGCCCAGCGTCGATAGGCTTCCATCCGGTCGGCGGGCACGGGGATGACGAGGCCGGCGACGTACATGTGTGGTGGCTCCCCTGAGCGGCGACGGGCGCGCCGCGGCGGAGGGACACTATCATAACGTCTGTCAGCGATGACCTATCCGGGAAGGTGCGTGGACCTCGTCTCTTCCTTCGCCCCCGTCAGCGGGGGCGAAGGATTGCAAGAGACAAAGGCGACTACTTCTTGGCCGGGTGGAGCTGCGCTTCGATGTCGGCCTGGGTCAGGTTGACGTTGGCGGCGCCGTTGAACACGCCGAGCCTATCTGTCGGCAGCCGGAAGCTTTCGGAGCCCATCTGGATGGTGGCTAGCTGCTGGCCGGTCTTGGGGTCGGTGGAGATGTCGGCGATCTGGCCGATGGCGGCGCCGGTGCGGTCCTTGACGGTCAGGCCGGTGGTCAGCTGGGCGGTGGTCGAGGTGGTGGCGCTGGTGTTGGCGGCCGAGCCGGTGCTGGCGGCCGGAGCCTGACTGCTGGCAGGCGGCGTGGCCGAAGTGTCCGGCGCCGTCTGGGTCGGGTAGGCCTGGCCGGCCATCGACCCGCTCGCCTGGGGCGCGGCGCGGCTCTGGGCCAGGGCGGGCGCGCCGGCCAGCAAGGCGACGGCGGCGACGGTCGAAACGACGGGGAAGCGGAGGGAATGCATGGCTCACCTGTGTCACAACGCCCCCAAGATCACCTTGAACAGCCTTGGGCGCGATCCGTTCCGAGCTTGGCTTTGGCTCAGTCCGCCTCGCCGAAACGGGTGAACTTGCGGCGCAGCTCGACCACCTCGTCGATGCGGGCCTCGGCGCCGGAAAGCTCGGCGGCCACCGCGGCCAGCAGCAGCTCCATCAAGAGCTGCAGCATGCTGAGGCTGCGCACCCCGAACTCGGTCTCGATCATCAGGACGTCGTCGGTGAACCTGCGCGCCCAGTGGCAATAGACGTCGGTGAGGATGATGGTGGGAATGCCGCGGCGCGCCGCCTCCTCGGCCAGGAGGCGGAAGGTCTTCGAATAGCGGCGGGCGTCGATCAGGATCAGGCAGCGATTGGGATCGGGATCGAGCAGGATCTCGGCGTAGGAGCCGTCGGCCAGTTCGGAGAAATAGACCCGTGGGCGCAGGCTCTGCAGGAAGGTGGCGAAGCCGAGGCCGAGGTAGCGTCCGACCTCGAAGCTGGCGACATAGACCTCGCTGGCCGAAGCGATGCGGGAAACGATGCGCGGCCATTCCGGCGCGTCGGGGACCCGATAGACGTCGGTCAGGGCCTTGATCTTGGCCTTCAGGGTGTCGGTGGCGAAGGTCTCGCCGGCGGCCGGCGTGCCGCCCCAGCCGGCCTGGCGCAGCTCCTCCTTGATCTCGCGCAGGTCGGCGTAGCCGAGTTTCCGGATGTAGCGGCCGACGGTCATCGGGCTGACCTCTACGCGCCGGCCGATCGAGGCGGCGGTCTCGAACGGCAGCTCGTTGAGATGGGTGAGGAAGTAGTCGGCGAGGCGGGCCTCGGCCGGCGTGCCGTCGGCCAGACTTTCCCGGATCGCCGTCTCGATGGTGGCCATCACCCTCCTCCATCGCCCGATTCGCCAGGGCCGCCGAGCCGGGGAATGTTATTTCGATAACATGTTGCGCCCATTGACGGGAGGTGCATAACATCGCGCAGTGTCCGAACACGGACCAGGAGGGGAAGACGATGACGTTGCGCGGCGCGCTGCTGGGCGGAATCGCGGTTATGGCCCTGCCGGCCATGGCCCTGGCGCAGACCGCACAGACCTCGGTGTCGGAGGTGGTGGTCACCGCCCAGAAGCGCAGCGAGGACCTGCAGAAGGTCCCGGTGTCGGTCAGCGTCGTGAGCGGCGCCAAGCTCGAGGATTTCGCCGCGACCAACCTCCAGGATTGGTCAGGGTATGTGCCGGGCTTGCAGCTTGGCGCCAACGGCTCGCCGGGCCTGGTGAATCTGTCGATCGACGGGATCGGTCCGGTGGCCGCGGCCTCGGAGGTGGGCGTCTACGTCAACGACACGCCGCTTGGCTCTTCCAGCAGTTTTGTCGGATCGCGGGCCTTTACGCCCGACCTGATGCCCTACGACCTGGACCAAATCGAGGTTCTGCGCGGGCCGCAAGGCACGCTGTATGGCGCCAGCACCATGGGCGGCCTGATCAAGTATGTATTGAAGGATCCGGATCTGGAGCATTTCTCCGGTCGTATCGGCGGCGACATCTTCGGGGTGGAGAACGGGTCGGGCGTCGGCGGCGCCGCCCGCGCCGCCATCAACGCGCCGCTCATCAAGGACCAGCTTGCCGTGCGCCTGTCGGTCTATGACGAGAACACGCCCGGCTACATCGATAACGCCACCACGGGTCAGAAGGGCGACAACGCCGTCACCCAATACGGCGGCCGCGCGGCGCTGCTCTGGAAGCCGACCGCCGACTTTTCGGCCGAGCTTTCGGCGATCTATTCCCGCAACCACTCTGACAACCAGGCGATCGTCGCGATCAGCCAGGCGACCCTGCAGCCGATCGCCGGACCGCTTTCGAACATCAACACCCTTCCCGAACCCTATACGCAGGCCTTGCAGCTCTACGACCTGCACCTCGACTGGGACCTGAAATGGGCCACGCTCACGTCGGTGAGCAGCTATCAGCGTTTCGAGAACAACAACACGCAGGATCTGACGGACTACCTCGGGGTGTACCTGCCGCTGTTCGGCCTCACCGCCGAACCTGGGCAAGTGGACTTCCATCAACACTATGTGCTGAGCAAATGGACCCAGGAATTGCGGCTCGCCTCGCCGACCGGCCAGAGGTTCGAGTGGATGCTCGGCGGCTTCTACACCCACGAGAGCGGCGTCAACGACGAGATCTACGACGGCAATGACGGGAGCGGCGCGCCGCTGACCGCCCTCAATCCGCTGGAGTTCGCCGACCTTCCCTCGACCTACCAGGAATACGCCTTCTTCGGCGACCTCACCTGGCACGTCACCGGCTGGTTCGACATCGGCGGCGGCCTGCGCTGGGCGCACAACAGCCAGAACTTCACCGAGATCGTTGGCGGCACCCTGGTCGGCTCGTCGCCCCCGACGACGCCCGCAGAGACGGTTCCCGGATCGTCCAGCGAAAGCGTGCTCACCTATCAGGTCAGCCCGACGATTCACCTCAATAGCAATTCCATTCTCTATGGCCGCATCGCCAGCGGCTATCAGCCAGGCGGCCCGAACCTCGTCCTGCCCGGCGAGAGCTTGCCGAGCCAGTTCTTCTCTTCACGCCTCACCGACTATCAGGTCGGCGTCAAATCGGTCTTCCTGGGCGGCCGGGCCAGTGTCGATCTCTCGGCGTTCGACATCGAGTGGAGCAAGATCCAGGTCTCCGTGCTCTACCCGGATGGATTCAGCGCCGTCGGCAACGCCGGTACGGCCAGGAGCCAGGGCTTCGACCTGGGCGGCACGCTCTCGCCCATCGCAGCGCTGACGTTAGGCGCCAATCTCTCCTACGACGACGCAAGGCTGACCCAAGCAGTGCCTTCGATCACCGCCGCGTCCGGCGCCCGTCTGCCCCTGACGCCGATGTGGAGCGGTTCGCTGACGGCGAACTGGACCTTCCCGATCACCGAGGGCTGGCGCGGCGTTCTTGGCGGCGGCTGGCGCTATTCCGGTTCGCGTTACTCCTTCGTCCAGGGTTCGACCTCCGGCGGCGCGCCGCAGGGGTTGGAAGCCAAGGCCTATGGCGTCGTCGACCTGCATCTGGGCGCCCGCTCGGAGGGGTGGACGGTGTCGATCTTCGCCAAGAACCTGCTCGACGAGCGCGCCTATCTTGCGCCGGCCAGCTATTTCAACGACGCCCTGGGCTTCCCCATCGACATCACCGCCCCGGTGCTGCAGCCGCGCACCGTCGGCCTCAGCCTCGACAAGGCGTTCTGAGGCGCCATGAAACTCGCCGTTCGCAAGGAGTCCTGGCCGCTCGCCGCGCCGTTCCGGATCACCAACTATGTGTTCTCGGCCGCCGATATAGTTGTGGTCGAGCTTTCGGACGGCGGCGCGACCGGTCGCGGTGAGGCGGCGGGGGTCTATTACCTCGGCGAGACGGCCGACACCCTGACGGGCCAGATCGAGGCGGTGCGCGGCCGGATCGAGGCGGGGATCGACCGCGAGGGGCTGCGGGCGCTGCTGCCGCCCGGCGGAGCGCGCAATGCATTGGACGCCGCGCTCTGGGATCTGGAGGCGCGGCGGAGCGGCCAGCCGGTATGGAAGCTCGCTGGCCTCGAGGCGCCCCATCCGCTGCTGACCACCTTCACGGTCAGCGCCGGCGCGCCGGCGGAGATGGCCAGCGCGGCGGAGGGCTTCACCTCGGCCAAGGCGATCAAGATCAAGCTGACCGGAACCGATCCGGCCGACTGCGTGCGGGCGGTGCGGGCGGCGCGGCCGGACGTGTGGCTGGGCGTCGACGCCAACCAGGGCTTCGACCGCGCCGCGCTGGAGGCGCTCACGCCGACCCTGGTGGCGAGCCACGTAGCCTTGGTCGAGCAGCCGGCGCGAATGGGCGAAGACGCAACACTCGACGGCCTGGAGAGGCCCATTCCGCTGGCCGCCGACGAGAGCGCCCAGAGCCTGGCCGACCTGCCGCGGCTCGCCGACCGCTATGACGTGATCAATATCAAGCTCGACAAGTGCGGCGGCCTCACCGAGGGCTTGGCCATGGCGGCCGAGGCGCGGCGCCTGGGCCTGAAGGTGATGGTCGGCTGCATGTCGGGGACGTCGCTGGCCATGGCGCCGGCGTTCGTGCTGGGGCAGGCCGCCGAGATCGTCGACCTGGACAGCCCGGTGTTTCTCACCGGCGATCGGCCGACGCCGGCGGTGTACGAAGACGGCAGGATCTGGTGTCCGCCCGAGCTGTGGGGCTCGCCGGATGCCTGAGAGGAGAAACGCCATGATGACCGCGACCAGGCGCTGGCTGGGGTGGGCGGTCGCCGCGCTCGGTCTCATCATGGCGGGGGCGGCAACGGCGCAGACGCCGGCCGCCCCACCCTCCGCCCATCCGCTGACCGCCGACGACCTCGGCGCCTGGCTCGACGGCCTGATGCCGACGGCGCTGAAAACCGCCGAGGTTCCAGGCGCCGTCGTCGTGGTGGTCAAGGACGGCCAGGTGCTGTTCGAGAAGGGCTACGGCTTCGCCGACTACAAGTCCGGCAAGCCGGTGGACCCGAAGACCACCCTCTTCCGCCCCGGCTCGGTCTCCAAGCTGTTCACGTGGACGGCGGTGATGCAGCAGGTGGAGGCCGGCAAGATCGACCTCGACGCAGACATCAACCGCTACCTCGACTTCCACATCCCCGCCTACCACGGGCTGCCGGTCACGATGCGGATGCTGATGCAGCACCGGGCCGGCTTCTCGGAGACGGCCCGCGACCTGCTGACCTACGGCAAGGCCCCGCCGCCGCTGGATGTGGTGCTGAAGCGCTACGTGCCGCCGCGGATCTTCACGCCCGACGAGGGGCCCGGCTATTCGAACTATGGCGCCAGCCTGGCCGGCTATATCGTCCAGCGGGTCAGCGGCGAGCCGTTCGACGACTACATCCAGCGGCACATCTTCGCCCCGCTGGGCATGGCCCACGCGACCTTCGTCCAGCCCCTGCCCGCCGCCCTCGCCCCCGACATGTCGACCGGCTACGCGACCGCCGACCAGCCGGGCAAGGGCTTCGAGATCATCTCCCTGCCGCCGGCTGGCTCGCTGTCGGCCACCGGCGACGACATGGCGCGGTTCATGATCGCCCATCTGCAGGACGGCCAGTACGCCGGCGCGCAGATCCTGCAGCCGAAGACGGCCGAGGAGATGCACACCAGCCTGACCAAGGCCTTCCCGGATCTGGCCGGCAACGAGCTCGGCTTCTACCAGCAGGACATCAACGGCCATCGGGTGATCGCCCACGGCGGCGACACCGACTTCTTCCACTCCGACCTGTCGCTGTTCCTCGACGACCACGTGGGCCTGTTCATTTCGGTCAACGGCCGCGGCAAGGACGGCATGGGCGAGCTGATCCGCCAGAGCGTCTTCGACGGCTTTGGAGACCGCTACTTCCCGGCCCTAGCCCCAGCCGCGCCGACGGCGGGTGTGCCGCTCGATGTCGCCAAGGCCCACGCCAAACTGATGGCCGGCCCGTGGAGCAACACCCGGCGCTCGGATTCGAGTTTTCTGGCGCTGATCGAGCTTATCCAGCCATTGACGGTGACCGACGACGGCGACGGCACGATCTCGTTCAGCCTGTTGGGCGCCAAGCAGACCTACGCCGAGGTCAAGCCGTTCCTCTGGCAGGAGGTGCATGGCCACGACCGCCTCGAAGCGATCGTCAAGGACGGCAAGGTGACGCGCTGGAGCACCGACTTTCTGGCCCCGATCTTCGTCATGGTTCCCGCGACGCACGCCCTGGCCCGGGCCGGCCTCGCCATGCCGCTGCTGCTGGCCGCCCTCGCCTTCCTGCTGGCGACGGCGCTTTCCTGGCCGTGGGCGGCCATCGCCCGGCGGATCTACGGCGGCAGCTTTCCGCACGCCGGCTGGCGCGCCTGGGGCTACCGCAAGGTGCGCATCTGTGCCTGGCTGGTGTTCGTGGCCCTCGGCCTGTGGACGGCCGTCATCCAGCTGGTGTCGGAGACGGCCGGCGCGGCCGTGGCGCCCCTGCTGACCGCGACTCAGGTCGTCTCGCTGCTGGCGTTCGGCGGCGGCTTCCTGGCGGCGGCGTGGAACCTGTGGCTGACCTGGACGGGCAAGGCGGGGTGGACGGCGCGCGCCTTTTCGGTGCTGGCTCTTGCGGCCTTCGGCTTCACGCTGTGGATCGCGCTCGCCTACCACATGATCGGCTTCAGCGGCGAGTATTGAGGGGGTAAGAGGCGCTATCCAGGCCAGGAGACGCGTCATGCCGACAGGTTCGATCGATCCCTCGCGTCCGCAGTTCGAGGCGTTCAAGGCCTTGCCGCGCGGGACGCCGATCCAGATGCTGAATCTGATCAGGCTGAAGCCCCTGGCGGAATATCCCGCCGACCATCCCAACCACGGCAAGGGGATGAGCGGGCTGGACGCCTACCGCGCCTATGGCCGGGACAGCGCCGAGGTGTTCGCCCGGGTCGGAGGCCGGCAGGTGTGGGCGGGACGGCCTGAGGCGGTGGTCACCGGCCCAGCCGACGAGGCCTGGGACCTGGCCTTCATCGCCGAATACCCGAGCGCGGCGGCCTTCCTGGCCATGGTCACCGATCCGGCCTACCGCGAGCACGTCAAGCATCGCACCGCCGGCGTCGCCGACAGCCGGCTGATCCGGCTGGCCCCGATCACGCATGGATCGGGGTTCGGCGAATAATTCATCGGAACGAGGTTGAAACTCGCGCCGTTCTAAGGTTTGAGGGGCACCGCTCCCGAATTCCCCTTCAAAGGACCCATGCGAGATCGCTTGAAAACAGGCCACGCCGAGCGGCTGGCCGCCGCCAACGAGGCCAAAAAAGCCCTGCTGGCCAAAATGGTCGTCAAACCCACCGTCACCGCGCCCGTGCTGGAAAGCCGCGAGGAACGAAAGGCCAAGGAGCTCGAGCGCGTGCGCGCCGAGCGCGCCGCCGCCAAGGAAGCGGCCCGTCTCGCCGCCATCGACCGCCAGGCCAATGATCTGGAATCGAAGCGCCAGGAGCGCCGCGACCGCAAGGCCGCCTTCAAGGCCGAGCAGCGCGCCCGCCGCGAAGCCAAATCCATGACCCGCCGGACGGGGTGATCTCGGGACCGCGGGCCTCTGGCTCGCGGGCGGGTGGACGCTCCCAATCTACTCCGCCGCCAGGGCGACCGGCGCGGCCTGGGCGCCGCGGACCAGGCGGCCAGGCAAGGCCTTGGTCGCTTCGCCCTCCCGATAGGTGACCTGGCCGGCGACGATGGTCGCCGCATAGCCGCTCGCCCGCTGGGTCAGCCGGCGGCCGCCGGCCGGCAGGTCGTAGGCCACCTGCGGCGCGTGCAGGGCGAGGTGATCATAGTCGATGACATTGAGATCGGCCCGGTAGCCCGGCGCGATCACGCCGCGATCGTTGAGCCCGACGAGACGCGCGGTGTCGCGGGCCTGCATGCGGACGACCTCGGCGACGGAAAGCTTTGGCCCCCGGGTCCGGTCGCGCGTCCAATGGGTGAGCAAGGTGGTCGGAAAGCTGCCGTCGCAGATCATGCCGACGTGGGCCCCGCCGTCGGATAGCCCCGGCACGGTCAGCGGATGGACGATGAGTTCGCGGGCGGCGTCGAGCGAGCCTTCGGCGTAGTTGAGGAACGGGGCGTAGAGCATGCCCCGACCGCCGTTCGTCAGCATGTGGTCGAGCGCGGCGTCCTCCGGCGTCACGCCGCGCGCCTCGGCGACGACGGCCACCGAGGTCTCGGGCCCCGGCTCGTAGTCCGGTGGATCGGCGAGGATGTGCAGGAGGCGCCAGTCGGAGACCAGGCGACGCAGGGCGTGCGGCGGCGGCTCGGCCAGCAGCCGGGCCCGGAAGGCCGGGTCGGAGAGCGCCGCGACACGCTCGGCATGCGGACGGCCGGCGATCTCGCGGTAGGCCGGGTACTGGCTGAACGGATTGAGGGTCAGCTCGAGGCCGAGCAGGACGCCCACGGCCCGGGCGGCGACCTGGGCGGCCATGGGCAGGCCAGCGGCCACGGCGTCCTCCAGCGCCGCCAGCAGGGTCTTGTAGGCGGCCGGATCGATCGGGCTCTGCAGGAGGGTGAACGAGAGCGGCCGGCCCGAGCGCTCGACGATCCGCCGCAGCATGGCGAATTCCAGCTCCGGGTCGGTGAAGTCGGAGACAACCTGCAGGGCCCCGGCGCCGGCGGCCTTCAGCCCGAGCGCGATGCCGGAAAGCTCGTCCTCGCCGGCGGTAAGAGTCGGGGTCGGATCGCCCTGGCTGGTGCGATGGTTGAGGGTGCGTGAGGTCGTGAAGCCGAGCGCTCCGGCTTCGGCGGCGCGGCGGGCGATGGCGGCCATGGCGCGGATGTCGGCGGCCGTGGCCGGCTCGCGCTTGGCGCCACGCTCGCCCATGACGAAGACGCGCAGCGCGGCGTGCGGCAGCTGGCTGCCGAGGTCGACGTCGAAGGCGCGCTCGGCGAGGCGATCGAGATAGTCCTCGTAGCTTTCCCAGGTCCACGGCAGGCCCTCGGAGAGCACCGGGAAGGGAATGTCCTCGACACCTTCCATGAGGCGTACGAGGCGGTCGTGGTCGTCGTCGCGGCAGGGCGCGAAGCCGACGCCGCAGTTGCCCATGACGACGGTGGTGACCCCGTGCAGGGAAGAGGGTTGCAGGCGCGAGTCCCATGTCGCCTGGCCGTCGTAATGGGTGTGGACGTCGACGAAGCCGGGGGTGACGATCTGGCCGCGCGCGTCGATCTCCTCGGCGCCAACGCCGGCCACCTTGCCGACCTGGGCGATCCGCCCGTCCCTGACCGCGACATCGGCCTGGACCGACGCGCCGCCCTGACCGTCGAACACCTCGCCGCCCCGGATGACGAGATCGAACGCCGTCTCCATCGCGCGTGCTCCCTGAAGGTGACTGGCGATCACCTTACACCCTGCGAAGGCGCGCGATACCCGAGTCCGCGGCGCGTACCCGTCCTAGGCCGGCATGGCGAAGTGGATGGGGATGGAGACCGCCGCGCCGCCCACCGGCCGGCCATCCTCCGTCCGGGGCTTCATGCGGAAAAAGTGGGTGAGGCTCAGCGCCGCGCGGGCGAAGCCGAGGTCGCGGGGGGTTTCGCTCGTCGCCCGGCAGTCGGCGACACCGCCGGCTGCGGTGACCGTGCAGGCGAGCTCGACCCGGCCGCCCAGG
>Ga0302317_10002025_pt1 | contig 14221 bp, 13 predicted proteins | sample III_Palsa_N3_3_FD_200450 | JGI IMG/M metagenome (GOLD analysis project Ga0302317, IMG submission 200450) | Peat permafrost microbial communities from Stordalen Mire near Abisko, Sweden - III_Palsa_N3_3 | ecosystem: Environmental > Terrestrial > Soil > Palsa > Peat permafrost | place: Sweden...
GGTCAGGCCATGCAGCTGGGTCGAGCTCAGCGCGGTGACCTGTGTGGTGCTCAGATTATTGACCGCGGTGGTGGTCAGACCACCGAGCTGGGCCGAGGTGAGGGCGTTGGCCTGGGTGGTGGTGAGGTTGTGCACCTCGGTGGAGGTCAGGGCGCCGATCTCGGAGGTGGTCAGAGCCGCGACCTGAGTCGAGGTCAGGGTTGTGACCTGGGTGGTGGTCAGGTTGGTGATGGCGGTGGTGTTGAGGCCGGCGGCCTGGCCGACCGACAGGTTGGCGGCGGTGACGGCGTCCAGGTTGACGGTGGTCAGGTTGTTGAGCTGGGTGGTGCTCAGGCCGTGCAGCTGGGTCGAGCTCAGCGCGGTGACCTGGGTGGTGCTCAGATTATTGATCGCCGTGGTGGTCAGGCCGCCGAGCTGGGCCGACGTCAGGGCGTTGGCCTGGGTGGTGGTGAGGTTATGAACCTCGGTGGAGGTCAGGGCGCCGATCTCGGAGGTGGTCAGGGCCGCGACCTGGGTCGAGGTCAATTCACCGATCTGCGTCGTCGAGAAGTTCTGAATCTGCAGGGTCACAAGCGCGGCCACAACGCTGGGCGCAAGGGCTTGGATCTGGGTGGTGACGAGAAATTGCAGATCGGTCGTGTTCAGGGTGTTGAGCTGAGTCGCCGTCAGTTGCGCCGCCTGGCTCGTGCTCAGCGCGCCAATGTCAGTGGTCTTCAGACCGGCAATCGCGGTTGTGCTCAGGGTGTGGACCTGGGCCGGGGTTAATGAAGAGATGATCGAGGTCATCCGGAACCGCTCCGTTCAACTGTCGTTCCCCACCGAACTCGGTGTGGGCGCCGTTCTGGCTTTCCAGTTGACCGCAACCTGATGCTTAATCGTTAAATCATCCTGACCAGCCAAAAGGGATTCCCAAAGCGGGAGTCCCTGGAGCTGCAAATCTGGCGGGTAGGCGTCATCAATTACGGACCGGTTTTGGGGGCTCTTATGCTGGACGCCGTGGACGAGATACTAACCAAGGGTAAAGATAAGCATCCATTAACCTTAACGGACAATGATTGTTCGGCTCGCGCTGCGTCAATTTGACCAGCGGACGGATGACATTCAGGCTCGCCAGAGTCCGTCTTAAGACCAACCCGCACAGGCGCGCAGCGCTCAGACTGGTGAAACGCCCATGGCCGCGCCTTCGCTCAACGCCCTGATCAACGAGACAGTGCGGGTGAAGGTGGTGGATATCGGCGCCAACCCCATCGACAGCGCCCCCCCGTACGCCGGGCTCCTGCAGGCCGGCGACGCGGACGTGGTCGGGTTTGAGCCGAACCGGGAGGCTCTGGCCAAGCTAGAGACCCTCAAAGGTCCCAACGAGACATATCTGCCCCATGCGGTGGGGGACGGCCGCCGCCACACCCTGCACCTGTGCGCGGCGTCAGGCATGACCTCGCTGCTGGAGCCAAACCTGAAGGTGCTCGGCCTGTTCCACGGCTTTCCGGACTGGGCCAAGGTGGTCGCTACCGAGAAGCTCAAGACCGTGCGCCTGGACGACGTGCCCGAGACCGAGGGCGTGCAGCTGATCAAGATCGACATCCAGGGCGGCGAGCTGATGGTGTTCAAGAACGCGGTCGACCGGCTCAAGACCACCCTGGTGATCCACACCGAGGTCGAGTTCATGCAGATGTATGTGGGCCAACCGCTGTTCTCCGACGTCGAACTGTTCCTGCGCCAGCACGGCTTCGTGTTCCACCGCTTCTTCCCGCTGACCAGTCGGGTGATCCAGCCGATGCTGGTCGGGGGCAGCATCTATGCGGGCCTGAGCCAGACCCTGTGGGCGGACGCCATCTTCGTGCGCGACTTCAGCCGGCTCGAGCTGATGAGCGACGATCAACTGCTGACCACGGCCGCCATCGTGCACGACTGCTACGAATCGGTCGACCTCGTCTACCATCTGCTGCTGGAGCACGACCGGCGTGGCGGCGGCCAGCGGGCGGCGACCTATCTGGCGGCCCTGCAGGCCAACGCACCGGCGGCTTAGAGTGGGTTGGGATTGATTCAAGCCATCCCAAAAACCGCTCATCCCCGCGAAGGCGGTAAGTTAGCGGCCGGCGTGATCATCCAATCCCTAAAACACACCGTTCCCCCGGCCTTGTGCCGGGGGCCCATTGAGCGCAAAACCTCGCAAGCTCGCCCGGGTCGACCGGTCACCTCGTCATTCCAACCGCTTGCGCACAATGGAACCCCGCCACAAGGGCGGGGAAACGGGGTATTTTTAGCCCAAACTTACCGCCTTCGCAGGGATGAGCGCAAAATAGCTCCCGACCGCTACTGCCCGCTGAACTTCGGCGTCCGCTTCTCGCGAAAGGCGGCCAGGGCCTCGCGGTGATCCTCGGTCGAGGTGGCCAGCAGATACTGGTCGGCGTCCATGAAGCTCGCGGTCTGGTTCAAGGCCGTGGCCATCTGGGTGATGCCCCGCTTGGCCATGCGCACGGACAGGGGCGGCAGGGCGGCGGCCTTGCGGGCCCATATCATGGCCGCCTCCAGCGCCCCGCCGGGCTCGGTCAGCTCGTCCACCAGGCCCCAGTCGTGCGCCGTCGTCGCCGCCAGCCGCTCGCCGAAGATCACCAACCGCTTGGTCCGCGCCGGACCCATCAGGTTCACCAGCCGGGGTTGGGTCTGCCAGCTCATGTTCATCGCCAGGGGCACCTCGGGCAGGCGGAAATGGGCGTTCCGCGCGGCGATGCGGAAATCCATCGCCGAGACCAGCGACACCGCCCCGCCGATGCAGAACCCCTCGATCGCGGCGATGGTCACCTGGTCCAGCGCTTCCCAGGCCGCGCAGAGCTCGGGGCCGATCCGCAAGTGCTCGCGCTTCTCGATCAGGGGCGCCCGGGCCCGGGCGGTCATGGCCGGATCGGCCAGATCGGCGCCGGCCGAGAACACCGGATCGCCGGTCAGCACCACGGCGTGAACCCCGGCGTCGTCGCGCAGCTCCTGCGCCGCCGCCTTCAGCGCCCGCTGCACCTCGATCGACAGGGCGTTCAGCCGGTCGCCCCGCTTGAGGGTCACCACCGCGACCCCGTCCATCCTCTCCAGCTTCACAGCGGTTCCGCTCACGGTCTCGCGCCTCCCGTCATTTTGTTTGCATGGTGGACTGGCGATGAGGTTCGCGCCAGTGTCGGCCGATGATCCCCTCGCTCCTGATCGCCAACCGCGGCGAGATCGCCCGCCGCATCATCCGCACCGCCAAACGCCTGAATGTGCGCGCCATCGCCGTCCATTCCGAGGCGGACTCAGGCGCCCCCTTTGTGCGTGAGGCCGATGCGGCGGTGCTGATCGGGCCGCCGCCCGCGGCGCAGAGCTACCTGCTGGCGGCGGAGATCCTACGCGCGGCCAGGGAGACCGGCGCGGCGGCGATCCATCCGGGCTATGGCTTCCTGTCCGAGAATGCGGCGTTCGCGGAGCAGGTGATCGCGGCCGGACTGACCTGGGTCGGGCCGCCGCCTTCGGCGATCCGCGCCATGGGGCTGAAGGACGCGGCCAAGCGGCTGATGGCCGAGGCCGGCGTGCCGGTGACGCCGGGCTATCTCGGAGACGATCAGTCGGAGACCAGGCTCGCGACCGAAGCGGGGTCCATCGGCTGGCCTGTGCTGATCAAGGCGGTGGCCGGCGGCGGCGGCAAGGGCATGCGGAAGGTCGAGCAGGCGGAGGATTTCATTACCGCGCTGGCCAGCTGCCGGCGCGAGGCCGCGGCCTCCTTCGGCGATGACCGGGTGCTGCTGGAGAAATATGTCGACCATCCCCGCCACATCGAGGTGCAGGTGTTTGCCGACGCGCATGGGAACGCCGTGCATCTGTTCGAGCGCGACTGCTCGCTGCAGCGCCGCCACCAGAAGGTGATCGAGGAGGCGCCGGCGCCGGGCATGGACGCCGAGACCCGCGCGGCGATCTGCGGCGCGGCGGTGCGCGCGGCCCAGGCGGTGAACTACCAGGGCGCGGGCACCATCGAGTTCATAGCAGACGGCTCGGACGGCCTGCGGGCCGACCGCATCTGGTTCATGGAAATGAACACCCGCCTGCAGGTCGAACACCCGGTCACCGAGGCGGTGACGGGGCTGGACCTGGTGGAATGGCAGCTGCGCGTCGCCTCGGGCGAGCCCTTGCCGTTGACGCAAGACCAGATCGGCCTGAACGGCTGGGCGATGGAGGCCAGGCTTTACGCGGAAGACCCCGTCACCGGCTTTCTGCCTTCGATCGGGCCGCTGACCCACTTCAGGCTGCCGGCGGATATCCGCGTGGACAGCGCGGTGGAGCAGGGCGGCGCCGTGACGCCCTTCTACGATCCGATGATCGCCAAGCTGATCGTCCATGCGCCGACCCGCGAAGCGGCGGCGGCCCGCCTGGCCGGCGCCTGCCGCGCCGTCGAGGTCTGGCCGGTGAAGACCAACGCCGCCTTCCTTGCCCGCTGCGCCGCCGATCCGGACTTCGTGGCGGCCAAGATCGACACCGGTTTCATTGAGCGGCGACTGGACCGGCTGGTTCCCGAGGTCGCGCCAGGCGAGGCGGTGACGGCGACAGCGGCGGCGTCGCGAGCCGCAGGAGCGCGCAATGACGCCTCGCCCTGGTCGGCCCTCACCGGCTTTCGCGTCAATGCGGCGGCGTCCAACCATCAATGGCTGAACTTCGCCGGCAAGGAGCGATTGGTCGAGGTGGGTCCCGGGGGCGGCGAGAAGCCGCTGACCAGCATCAGGCTCCATGGTGAGACCATTGTCTTCGAGGACGGCCAGGCCTACGCCTTCAGCGACGAGGCCGCTGTCTTCGGCGCGGCTCAGGCCCGCGGCGATGGCCAGATCCGCTCGCCGATGCCCGGCAAGATCGTCCAGGCGCCCGTCGCGGAGGGCGAGGCGGTGACCAAGGGCCAGGTGCTGGTGGTGCTGGAGGCGATGAAGATGGAGCATGCCCTGACCGCGCCGGCGGACGGCGTGCTGACCGAACTCAGGGTCAAGCTGGGCGATCAGGTCAGCGAAGGCGTGGTGCTGGCGAGATTGACGGACGTCGCCTAGCGGAACCTCGCCCTCACGGCGCCGTTTGTTCCAAGGACTTGCTTGGCGGGCGGCGCGTGGCGATCGAAAACAATATTCTGACGACGATGAAGGCCGAACCGCTGGACACGGTGCGCGGGCGCATCCGTGACGGCGACATCCTGCTCTGCTCCTGCGATGAGCCCTTCTCCAAACTGATCCGCTGGGCGACCAAGAGTCCCTGGAGCCATATCGCCCTGGCCTATCGCTGGCAGGGCGTCGGCCGGATCATGGTGTTCGAGGCGGTGCAGAAGATCGGCGTGCGCACCGTACCGCTGTCGAGTTTCATTTCGCGGGGCGCCTCGGGCAAGACGCCGTTCCCAGGCAAGATCCTGCTAGCCCGCCACGCCGACTATGCCGACAAGGGCGGCGGCCATGGCTCGGCGGCGATGAAGCGGCTGGCCGATTTCGCCGTCGATCGTTTCGGCGATCCCTTTTCGCCGGGGGAGATCGCCAGGATCGCCCTGCGCGTCGCCCTCGGCCGGTTGCACCAGACCATGCCAGCGATGATGGGACCGGACGACGCGTTCATCTGCTCGGAGTATGTCGCCAAATGCTACGAGACGATTGGGATCAAGATCGAATGGGACGGCCGAGGCTTTATCGCCCCGGCCGATTTCGCCAACGATCCGAAGGTGAGGGCGATCGCCCAGATCAAGGCGCTCTAACCGTCGATGATCTCGCGCAGATAGGCCACGTGATCGTCGAAGGCCGTCCGCCCGGTCCGGGTGATGGCCACGCGGGTGCGCGGCTTCTTGCCGACAAAGTCCTTGGCCACCTCGATGTAGCCGGGTTTTTCCAGCGCGGTCAGGTGGGCGCCGAGATTGCCGTCGGTGGCTTTGAGGATCGCCTTCAGCCGGGTGAATTCGACCATTTCCCGTTCTGGCAAGCCACGGAGCGCGGCCATCAGCTTCAGCCGGGTCGACTGATGGATGATCTCGTCCGGCCCGCTCATCAGGCTGCCCTCAGCCACAGGCCCGAGAGGATCAGCGCGCCGCCGCCGACCACGCCCATATAGGCCAGATAGTATTCGTGGACGGCGAAGAAGCCGACCATGCTGAGCGCCGCCAGCGCCACGCCGACGGCCACCATCCGCCAGCCCATGAAGACGCCGACGGCGACGTAGGTGCAGCCGAAGAAGACGCCGATGAAGCTATGCTCCTGGCGCCCGTCCTGAAGCCCGAAAATGGTGAAGGTGGCGGTCATGAAGGCGAACACCGCCAACCACACCACCATGATGCGCCAGAACAATCCGCGCTTGGCGCCCGGCGCGGAGGCCGGTCGTGTCTGGGTGAGGGCGAGCCCGACAAAGCCGGCCGTTCCGACCAGGCTGACTACCGGCCAGATCCAGGTCTTGTCGAAGGGGCTGAACTCGGTCAGCAGGTCGGCGACCAGCCACATCAGGCCGGCGAGGATGACATAGGGCGCGGCGCGGCCGTAGCTGTAGAGGCTGCTGGAATAGCGCTGGCTCTGATCAATGTCGGCCAGCGCTTGCGCCGCCTCGGTTTTGTCGAGGGTCATGGGATGGGTTCCCTGGGGTTTGCGAAACGCCAAGTGCGACGGTTCGTACAGATAACTCTATGACACAGAGCAATCTGTCAAGTCAATGGCGAGGCGTGTTGGTTTCATGCTGAACCGATCCGGTGAACGCTGGCCTGGCAGATGGCAGGCTCCACTTTCACCGTTCCCTCGCCCTTGTGGCGAGGGTCGATTGGACTCGAACGGCAGTAGATTTGGCGAAAGCGTCGCCGTCTGGGTCCCTATCACATCGCGCTGGCGCTCAATGGGCCCTCGCCACAAGGGCGAGGGAACGGGGTAATTTAGGGGCGCCGGCGGTGTCCGCCGGTCATCGATTCCAGCACCCCGTCATCGAGCAGGAACCGGTGGGCGACGGCGGCCAGGGCGTGGACCGTCACCAGGGCGATGAGGGCCCAGGCGCCGGCAAAATGGATCAGATGCGCCAGGGCCGCCGCCGGCCTGTCCCGCGCGATGAGAGCGGGAATGGTCCAGACAAACAGGGTGAAGGGGCGCCCGCGCAGCAGGGTGTCGGCCAGGCCGGTGAGCGGCTGGGCGAGCAATAGCAGATAGAGGCCGTATTCGCTGAGATGCACGCCGGCGATGTGCAGGCGGCCCATGGTGTGCGGAAACGGCGGCAGCTTCATGCCAGTGAAGCGCCAGATCAGCCGGAAGGCCACGACCAGCCACAGGACGGCTCCGGACGATCTGTGTACGGATAGCGCCAGCGCGCCAGCCTCGCGACTTCCGCCATGATCGATCAGCCACGCGCTGGCCAGCTGCACCAGCACCAGGGCGAGCGTCGTCCAGTGCAGGACGATGGTCAGGCGGTCATAGGGCGGCCGTGTGGAGACGTGCGACGCCTGTTCGATCGCGGTGTCGGAAGTTATGGTGTTCACGATCGATCCTTCGGGTGGGCTGGCTTTCCCCTCCCAGACGATCCAGCCACGCCGATTATTCCATCACCCAGGGACCACCTCTCCCTCCGGGAGAGGTGTTTCATGACCAAGCCGCAAGAGCCGCCTGCCTATCGCTCCGCCTTCTTCGCCCGGACCAGGTCGGGCATCCCGTCGTGCGGGCCCAGCTCGTGTTCGGGATGGCCATCCCACCAGAACTCGCGCTCCAGCGGCCGGTCTGCATGTAGCGGATAGAAGACCCGGTTGTCGGCAGGGCGTTTCTCGCCCACCACCAGCAGCCGCACCTCGGCGCTGGTGTTGTTGATGAAGGTATGTGAGATGCCCGTGCCGGCCGGGAAGCCCACCGCGTCGCCGGATTTCAGCCGGTGCAGAACCCCGTCGATCCAGGCGTCCGGCGCGCCCTCGAGCACATAGACGAACTCCTCTTCCGTGCGCTCGGCGTGAGGGAAGGAGGTGCGCCGGCCGGGCGGAAGCCGCTCGTGATGGATGCCGATCCGGGTCAGGCCGAACAGCCGGCCCAGCGGCGCGCCGATGCTCATCAGCTCGTCGTCGCCGTCGTAGTGGCTGTCGTCAGCCTTTTCGAGTTCGCTCCAGTGGGCGATGAAAGGCGGGCGTTCTGGCGTCGTCATAACAATCCTCCGTTGGAAGAATGACCTACTCGCCCGCCACCGACGCCCAGGCCACCACATGCGCGCGGTCGGCGCCCAGGGCCACGACTGTCGGTGTACGGACGAACAGGTTGCCAAACGCCGCGTCGCGCACGCTCAAACCGCCGGCATAGGCGCCGAAGGCCGGCAGCACCAGCCGCTCGCCGTCGGTGACGAAGCAGCGGCGGCGCACGCTGCGCCCTCGGGCGACCACCCGGGCGCTGGGGTGCAGATGGCCGGCGACCTCGCCGGCCTGGGCGCCGGGGCGCGGCTCGTGGCGCAACATCAGCCGCTCGATCATCAGGTCCTCGGCGATCTCGCCGGGCAGAAGCCGCGGCCCGTCGGCGTCGTGGTTGCCGACCACCCAGATCAGGTCCCGCCCGCGCGCCAGATCGGCCAGCCGGATCGCGTCGCGCGGCGCCAGCCGGCCCTCGGCGCGGCCATCGTGGAAGCTGTCACCCAGGAAGACCACGCAGCGCGGCGACAGGGACGCGACCTCCGCCTCCAGCCGGCGCAGGGTCTCGCCGGTATCGTAGGGCGGCAACAGCTGGCCGCGTTCGGCGAAGGCCGAACCCTTCTCGAAATGCAGGTCGGCCACCACCAGCATCCGCGCCGCTTCGATCCACAGCGCCCCGGACACCCGCAGCAAGACAGCTGCTCCCGCGATCACGCCGCGCGCCGAACCGCAGGGGCTGGCCGCGATGAAGGAAACTGCTCTGCTCCCCGATTTTTCTTGCGCCGCGCTCACGCCATCGCCTCTTTGATCAGGGCCTCAAGGCTCGCCGCCTCCAGCACCATCTCGCCCGCCCGTCCGCCATAAACCGGCTCCTTGCCAATCTCCATCAGCATCGGCACAGCGAAGGGCGAAAGCTTGTCCAGCCTGGTTACCCGGATTCGTCCCCGGATGCGGGCGAGGAATTCGCCCAGGCGCGGCAGGTCGAGCAGGGTCAGCGACGCGTCCGCCCGGGCGCATTGTAGCAAGAGGTGATCCGGCTGGTGGCGGCGCAGGACATCGAAGATCAGGTCCGAGGAGAAGGTCACCTGGCGGCCGGATTTCTCCTGGCCCGGAAACCGTCGCTCGATCAGGCCGCTGATCTGCGCGCATTGGCGGAAGGAGCGCTTCATCAGATAGCTTTCCTCCAGCCAGGCTTCCAGGTCGTCGCCCAGCATGTCCTGCTGGAACAGGGCGTCGAAATCCACGTCGGCCATGGACTCCAGCGACCAGACCGAGACCGCATAGTCGTTGGCCAGATAGCCCACCGGCCCGACGCCCAGCCGGTCCAGGCGGCGCGTCAGCAGCATGGCGAGGGTTGTATGGGCAAGCCGCCCCTCGAAGGGATAGCAGTAGAGGAAGTGGCGCTTCTGGTGTGGGAAGGTTTCGATGAGCAGACCGTCCGTATCCGGAATGTTGGAATGTTCCTTCTGCGCCTCCAGCCATTCCCGCACATCATCGGGCAGCCGCCGCCAGCCGGCCTCGTCGCCGACCATCTGGCGAACCCGCTTGGCCAGATAGGTGGACAAGGGGAATTTCGATCCGCCCCAGGAGGGAATCTTCGGGTCGGGGTCGTGGGAGCGGGTCACCAGCACGTCCAGGCCGGTGATGCCCTCGAAGCGCCAGATCTGGCCGGCGAACAGGAAGGTGTCGCCATGGGTCAGGCCCTCGAAATACCACTCCTCCATCTCGCCGATCTTGCGGCCAGCGAAGCCCCGGCGCGTGCCCAGGCGCACGCTCAGCATCTCGGGTCCAACGATGGCCCCTGAATTCAGACGGTGGCGCAGGGCGGTCTGCGGATTGCGCACCCGCCAGCGCCCCTTCCTGCCGGGCTCGTCGCGGCCCTTCACGATCCGGCGGAAATGGTCGTAGGTTTTCAGGGCGTAGCCGCCGGTGGAAACGAACTCCAGCACCGTATCGAAGTCCTTGCGGGACAGGTCCTTGTATGGCCCGGCGGAACTTACTTCCGTATACAGATTATCCTCGTCGAACGGCTCGCCGCAGGCGCAGGCCATGATGTGCTGGGCCAGCACATCCAGGGCCCCGACCCGGGCCGGGTCGCCATCCAGGGCGTTCTCAGCCACGGCGTCGGCGGCGGCGCGGCACTCCAGCATCTCGAACCGGTTGGCCGGCACCAGCAGCGCCCGCGACGGCTCGTCCAGCCGGTGATTGGCCCGGCCGACCCGCTGCACCAGGCGCGAGGAGCCTTTCGGCGCCGCCAGCTGGATCACCAGGTCCACCGCGCCCCAGTCGATGCCCAGGTCCAGCGTCGAGGTGCAGACCACCGCGCGCAGATCGCCCCGCGCCATCGCCGCCTCCACCTTGCGCCGCTGTTCCGGCGCCAGCGAGCCGTGGTGCAGGGCAATGGGCAGGTTGCCGTCGTTCAGCCGCCACAGCTCCTGGAAGGCAAACTCGGCCTGGAAACGGGTGTTGACGAACACCAGGGCGGTCTGGGCGCCCTTGATCACCTCATAGACCTCGGCCATGGCGTGCTGCGCTGTATGACCCGCCCAGGGCACCTGATTGTCCGACAACAGAACATCGATCACCGCCGGCGCGCCGGGCTCGCCCAAAACCAGGTCCACCATCCCCGGTCCCGGCGATAGCCAGCGGCGCAGCACGTCCGGATCGTTCACCGTCGCCGACAGCCCTGTACGGCGCAGGTTCGGCGCGAACTCCTGCAGGCGCGCCAGACCCAGCGAGAGCAGATCACCGCGCTTGGCCGAATGGATGGCGTGAATCTCGTCGATGATCACGTTGCTCAGGTCGGCGAAATAGGCGCGCGAACCCTCCCAGGCGCAGAACAGCGCCAGCTGCTCCGGCGTGGTCAGCAGGATGTCCGGCGGATACAGCCGCTGCCGCTGGCGCTTGGCCACGCTCATGTCGCCGGTGCGGGCCTCGATGGTTACGGCCAAACCCATCTCGCTCACCGGCGCGGTCAGGTTGCGGGCCACGTCGGTGGCCAAGGCCTTCAGCGGCGAGATGTAGAGGGTGTGCAAGCCCGGCGGGGCATTGCGCGCCGGCCGCTGGGTCAGCTCCACCAGGCTGGGCAGGAAGCCGGCCAGGGTCTTGCCGCCGCCGGTGGGGGCGATCAGCAGGGCGTCGCGCCCGGAACGGGCCTTTTCCAGCATGGCCAGCTGGTGGCTGCGCGGCGACCATCCACGCGCCTCGAACCAGTCCGCGAACCGGCGTGGCAACAGGGCAGGGAGGGCGGCGCCGTCCATCCTGGCCCCTATAGCATGTTCCTGTTCTGTTTCGAGGGGGCGCTTTGATAGAACCTGAGAGCAGGACACCCAACTAGGGCGACATGGGGACACACACCTGTTTCGAGCCGGCTCAGCCGACGGGTCTGACCACGCCGGGGCGGCCTTCGCCGCATTCGAGCGCGGCGCGGTCCCAATGGGCCAGATCGGCCGCCGCCTCATAGGTGCTCTGTAAAAACGCGATGAGGGCGGCGTCCGGATCGGGGGCGGCGCGAACCTGCTCATAGGGGAGCAGGAATTCGCCGAGCGCCATGTCGAAGTGTGCGCCGACGGGCGATACGGGCGCGGCCGAAAAGCCGTCCGGGGCGGGGTAGGCGTAGGCGTAGAAGCAGGGTTCCAACACCCCGCCGCCCCCCGGCCAGAAGCCGGCGCTGGACACCTCATGCGAATAGGCTTCGCGCACCACACGGTCAGGCAGGTTCGGAACGCCGCCCGGATGCGGCGGCGCGCGCCGGCCGGAAAACCGCGTCACGGCCAGATCGAAGCTGCCCCAGAAGAAGTGCACCGGGCTGCACTTGCCGAGGAACCCGGTCCTGAACCGGCTGAACACCCGATCGATCCGCACCAGGGCGCGCCAGAAGGCCAGCGCCGCGTCCGGATCGTAAGGCCGGACGCGCCTGTCCCGCGCAAAAGGCACTGACTCCGCCACTTCGTTGGGTGCGCCATCAATCTTCACCCTGATGCCAAGGCCCGCCAGGGCCGCCAGGACGGCGGCGAGAAAGTCCGCCACGGAGCCTTCCTGCAGAGGGACGCGGGCCTCCCCGCCGTCGCTGACCCGGACAACCAGGGCGCCAACGACAAAATCGAACTCCATTTCGAAGCCCACCGCCTCGTAGGCCATAAGCCCCGTGGTCAGACCGCGCGCCGACACACGCAGGCTCACGTGCCAGGAATGGTTGAGCCACGGCGTGGTGGCCAACCGCATCTTGCCCACGATCTGGGTCCAAAGCTGCAGTGTTTCGGCCGTAGGCTGCAGAGAGGCGGACGAGAGTTCGGGCCAGGGCTCATGGGCGTCCAAGGTCTTGCTCCCCAGAGGTGGCGCCATCGGGACAAACTCCGACGCGACACCTGTAAGCAGACCCTGCAAAGGTCGCCAGGGCGGCGGGGGCTCCCGTTGGCGGCAGGACGACGCCGGGCGCTCCGGCAAGACGTTGCAAATATTTCAAGCTATGGGGGAATAAGGCTGCTAAGCTTCCCGGCGGGCGCGAGCACCGCGCCAATTGAAAACCATAGTCCAGGGAGGTATCACAGTGCGAAACTTGAGCGCGTTGATAGCAGCTGCGATGGTTTGTTCGGCGGCGGGTTCAGCATCCGCCTCGGTCGTGACCGGTCTTCACGACACCCTTTCGGCGACGCCGGATCATTATGTGGGCAGCTGCCCGGGCGTCATCACCTTCCATGGCCAGATCAAGGTCACTGGAGACTTTCAAAACGGCCAGAAGGTGGAGATCGGCTACCAGTTCACCCGCAGCGACGGCGGGACAGGCGAGAATCAATACCTCGAGGTCCCCGGTCCTGGCGTCTACGACATCACGACTACCTGGACCCTGGGCGGGGCCCAACTCCCGCACTTTTCGGGCTGGGAGAAGTTCAAGGCCTGGCCGACCGACAGCGCCCAGAACCGGACCGGCGACACCTTCAGCAATGAAGCGCATTTCACGCTTGAGTGCCGCCGATAGCCGGGTCGCAGCCGATGCTCGCGGCGGCGTCCGGTTCGGATTGTCGTTCGCGAATTTGACCTTTCAGTAGAGCGGAGCGAGCTTGCGCCACTTGGCGCGAGCTCGCTCTTGCGCCATGCAGGCCCAAGCCCCAGCCTCTTTCCGGAGTCTGGCCCTTGCGGAGTCTGGCGATGCCGCTTGACGATTTCCCCTCCAACGACGCTCTTGACGCGCCTTACGCCCTGTCGCCCGACCAGGTGGCGGCCTTTCGCCGCGACGGCTTCATCCGGCTGAAGCAGGTTTTCGCGCCGGCTACCCTGCAAAGCCTGAACGAGCAGATCAGCGGCGCGACCTTGGAGCGGAGCGTCGAGCGAAAGCCGATCGAGGAACGCTCCACCTACGGCAAGGCCTTCCTGCAGGTGACCAACCTTTGGCAAACCAACGCCGCCGCGCGGCGGTTCGTGTTCGGCAAACGGCTGGCCGGCCTCGCCGCTCGACTGCTCGAGGTCGCAGGTGTGCGGCTCTACCACGACCAGAGCCTCTACAAGGAGGCCGGCGGCGGCTTAACCCCAGCCCATTGCGATCAGGGCTATTGGCCGCTGGCCACCGACCGTTCCATCACCGCCTGGGTCCCGCTGCAGGCGACCCCGGACGAGATGGGGCCGCTCGGCTTCTACGCCGGCAGCCAGGGCTTCGAGGAAGGCCGCGGCCTGCATATCTCCGACGAGAGCGAACAGCGCATTACTGAGCGGATGGAGGCGCAGGGCTATCCCTACATCTGCTCCGGCTTTGATCTGGGCGAAGTCAGCTTCCACCAGGGCTGGACCTACCACCGCGCCGGCCCGAACCTGACCACGACGCCCCGCTCGGTAATGACTATCATCTACATGGACTCCGCCATGCGGCTGAAGGAACCTGCCAACCGGATGGAGGCCTTCGATCAGGCGACCTGGGCGCCCGGCGCGGTGGTTGGCGAGGTGATCGACACCCCGCTCAACCCGGTGCTGTTTCCGTGAGGGTCGGGGATGCGCCGTCTCCTTCGACAAACTCAGCGTGAGGATTTCTACTACGCCTTCAGTAGTCCTCACCCTGAGCCTGTCGAAGGGTCGAGGACGGGCCAAGACTCTTGCGGGGGTCTCCGGGAGATAAGGGGGAGATAA
>Ga0302317_10002030_pt1 | contig 14196 bp, 16 predicted proteins | sample III_Palsa_N3_3_FD_200450 | JGI IMG/M metagenome (GOLD analysis project Ga0302317, IMG submission 200450) | Peat permafrost microbial communities from Stordalen Mire near Abisko, Sweden - III_Palsa_N3_3 | ecosystem: Environmental > Terrestrial > Soil > Palsa > Peat permafrost | place: Sweden...
CGCTGAGTGAGCCCGGAGGCGGCCGGTTGTCCGCGCTATCCTTCGACTACCCGAACTTCGACGCGGTCGGCCTGCTCACGCGTATCGCGAGCGACGGCAAAGATGCGACCGCCGGTCTCGTCATCAATTCACGGGCGCCGGCTGAGATGTCCGCCGCTAGCGCAGCCCGGTTTGTGCAGCAGCGTATCGCAGTGCAGAACCACAACGAGTCCGCGGAGGTTGTTCTCTCCGACCCGGCGGGCCGTGCACGCCTGCGGCTGAGCGTCGACCCGCAAGGCACACCGCGCATGGAGATGTTGGATGACACCGGCAAGGTCACATACCGCGCGCCGTGAGCCGTCGGGGAAAGAGAAATGCGCGACCAGTACCGAGCGCACGAGGGCGCTCGTAGTCGCTGATCGGCCAAATGCGGACACTCGCGAATGACTGCTACCAAGGGGCATCACGGAAGTTCATGTTCGACTTTCTGAAGCGGCGCGGAGTTGGCGGCAGAGTTCAGCCTGGCTCGCCAGGACGACTTGATCGTCGTGATGTTCAGCCACCGCGGCTGGCGCGAGGAAGTGGAGTTCACCGCGCACTGCAGCACCAAGTGGGCGACCTTGCTGCTCAGCCTGCGCGACCTGGTCGAGATCGGCAACGGACGTCCCGCGCCGAACGACCGGCCGATCGGCAACTGCTACTGAAGCGCGTCGTGCCGCGTGGGTGGCGGCCAGAGCCGTACTGGTGCAACCGCCCAGCGTCAACCCGAGGAGAGCACCCGCCGGAGGTTCTCGATGCCCTGCGTGATCTGCTCGGGACTCGCAACGCCGTAGCCGAAGACCAGTCCCGTGCGCGTCGGGGCGCCGAGATGGTATCGAGCCAGGGTGTGGATCCGGATGCCGTCGCGCGACATCTGGAGCGCCACCTTCTCGACGTCGATGGTCGCGCTGGCCACCGCCGTCATATGCATGCCGTAGAACGAGGGGATCGGCTCCAGCCAGGGGGCCAGCGGCCCCTCAAGGCCCTGTTGCAACAACGCGTGGCGACGGCGGTATAGATCGCGCATGCTCCGCACGTGCCTGGCCAGGTGGCCGTCGACGATGAAGGCCGCGACGGTGGCCTGAAGCATCGTCGAGCAGTGCCAGTCCAGCGCGTTCTTGGCCGCGATCAGGGCGTCCATCGCCCAGCCCGGCGCGATGACGAAGCCCAGGCGCAGCGACGGCAGCAGGCACTTCGAGAAGGTGCCCACATAGAACACGACGTCGGTCCCGTCCGCAGCCTTCACGGCCTCCAGCGGACTGCCCTCGTAGCGGAATTCGCCGTCGTAGTCGTCCTCGATGATGACCGCGCCATGCTCGCGGGCGTAGGCGAGGAGGGCCTGGCGCCGCGCTGCAGACATGGCGACCCCGAGCGGAAACTGGTGCGAGGGCGTCACGCAGATCACCCGGGTGCCTGGCGGCAGCGCGTCGACGACCAGCCCCTCGTCGTCGACCGGCACGGGCACGACGACCGCGCCGGCCGCGAGGAACGGGGCGCGCAGCGGCGGATAGCCGGGATCCTCGATCGCCACGATCGTCATGCCGGGCCGCACGAGTACCCGGGCCAGCAGGTCGAAGGCCTGCTGCGCGCCGGAGGTGACCACGACGTCGTCGGGCCCGCAGGCGATCGCCCGGGTCACGGCGACGTGATGGTTGACGGCCTCGCGCAGCCTGCGGTTGCCCTGGTTGCCCTGCGGACTGCGCAGGCTGGCGGGCGTTCGTTCAAAGTTCCGGAGCTGCTGATTGCCGACGCGGCGATAGACGTCGAACGGGAACAACCGGGAATCGACCAACGCCGGCCGAAAGTCCACCGTGATCGGCCCGGCTGAGGCGTCGCCTGGCGCGGACTCGCGCCAGAAGCCCATGGCGGAGCCCAGTTCCGGCGACAGCCACAGCGGGTTGATCCGATCGTCGGCTCCGCCCGTTCGGCGGGCCGGCTCCGGGCCAACGGGACGGCGCTGCGCGACGAAGGTGCCGGCGCCGTGCCGGCTCGTCAGGTAGCCGGCGTTCAGCAGCTTCTCGTAGACCTTGGCGCAGGTCTGCCGCGAGACGCCGAAGACGGTCGGCGACTGGCGCGTCGCAGGCATCTGCGCGCCCGGCGCCAGCCGGCCGTCACCGATGGCCTGCCGCAATTGGTCGAACAAGCTCTGCGCGGACGTTCGTGAACCCTTCCTCGGCCGGCTCAATCGGAGTTCGAACATCGGGTCCATGAGCGCGCGATTCTAGGGTGAGTGGCCTGACAACTTCGCACCAAGTGGCCTTCGACGAGGGCGTAGGCCTGCATGACCATGGTGGCACCTCGCACAACCCGACCACAAGGTTCCCGATGCCTGCACTTGTTCGCTTCGTTTCGCTTCTAGCGGCAACCGCCGCGCTCGCCTGCAGCACACTTGCGCTCGCCATAGATCAGCCGCCCACCGCCGCCGCCGCCGTCGTCGCGCGCGACGGGTCGCACGACTTCGACTTCGACGTCGGCACCTGGCACACCGAGATCACCCGGCACCTGCATCCGTTGGCAGCAGCGAGCGAGTCGGTGAAGTTCAGCGGCACGGTCACGATCCGCAAGGTGTGGGGCGGCAAGGCGCAGATCGAGGAGATCGAGGCCGATGGCCCGAAAGGCCATTGGGAAGGCATGAGCCTGTTCCTCTACGACCCGGCCGCGCGTCAATGGAGCCAGACCTTCCTCGGGGCCGCGGCCGCGTCGTTCTCGCAGGGCTTCGTCGGTGCCTTCCACGACGGCAAGGGCGAGCTGTTCCAGCAGGACACGCTGGATGGCCGCTCCGTCCTGGTCCGGGCGACCTGGTCCGACATCCAGCCGACCTCGCACAAGTACCAGGAGGACTACTCCGCCGACGGTGGCCAGACCTGGCACGCGTCGTTCACGGCGATCAAGACCAGGCTCCAGGAGGCGCCGATCACCGCTGCGACCGCCACGGCCGCGATCGACGGCAGCCACGATTTCGACTTCACCTTCGGCACCTGGAGCGAGCACTCGCGACGACTCGTGAGCCCGCTCAGCGGCGCCAACGACTGGATCGAATGGGACGGCCATACCGTCGTGCGCAAGATCTGGGGCGGGCGTGCCAACATGGCCGAACTGAAGGCTGCCACGCCGTCCGGCCCGCTCGACCTGCTCGCGCTTCGCGTCTACAACCCGGTCACGCGCCAGTGGAGCGTCGACTTCGCGACCTCGCGAGTCGGCAAGCTGGGAGACGTCCCCGGGGTCGGCGAATTCAAGGACGGGCGCATCGACTTCTATGACCAAGAGGCGATCAACGGCCGCGCCGTGCTCGTGCGCTTCTCGGTCTACAGCACCGGACCCACGACCCACGTCAGCGAACAGGCCTTCTCGCCGGACGGCGGCAGGACCTGGGAGGTGAACTGGATCAACCGCTACACGCTGGAAAGCCGCGACACCGAGCCGCGCGAGGACTGAGCACCTCTGGCGACGCGGCCGCTGGTCGTCGCTCGCGACGGTCGCCAGCCGTATCCGTGCTCTCGGAAGAGCGCGATGATCATGCGTGAATAGGCAGCCCCGACGCGAACGTCCGCCTTCCTGCGGCTGCTACCTCCGAGGAGGCCTGTCGGCCAGGTGCTGTCGTTCGCGACCGACTGGTATTGGGAAGGCTACTATCTGGCTTCGAACTACCCCGCCGATTGGCAAACGCACAGGAAAATCGATGCTGACGCTCAGGTTCTCTGTCGCAACCCCAGACTCCCCAGCTCACGAGGACAAGATCATCTTCGGAGATCCGATTAGGACGCAGGAAGATCCAGCGGTCTACGCCTGCGAGGTAACGATGGGGGAAGGCAAATCGCGCGCAATATTCGGAAGTTCGCCGCTGGGGGCACTCGCGAATGCAGTGACCGTGGCGAGCGCGCTCGTCGAGAGCCAGGGACAGGTCGCTTGGACTTGACCGCTGCTATCCCAGAGCAGAGGCGGGCGCCGCGGTCGGCCAGGACCAGCCGGTAGCCAGCGGCAGAGTTTGGGCAGGCTATCCACGATTGACTGCACGACAAATATGAAACGTCCAACCTTCCTCTTGCTTGTTCTCGCAGGGACATTCTTGGTCGACGGGTTCGCGCGCGCGTTCATGCTGCCGCAGGCAGAAGCATCTGCGGCGCTCGTTCATGGAATCGCGATTGCCATCATTTGCTACGCGTGGGCCCGCGCCGATGCGGTGGCACGGGGTACCCTGGCGCCGGGTCGTTCAGCGCTATACGCAGACGACATCCACGCCCTCGACAGCCGCGCGCGGGTCGGCCACGCGCCGTACTAACGCGCCGCCCCGGCTGGCGGAGACATCGTCCAATTCGTGGCCCGCGGGCGACGACAACGTCACCTCGACGCCGAAGCGGGTGGCGGCCTGCACCAGCGAGCGGCACACGTTGTTGCCGTCACCGACGTAGGCGAGGCGCAGTCCCCGCAGGTCGCAGCCGAAATATTCCTTGAGCGTAAGCAAGTCGGACACGGCCTGGCAGGGATGGTGGCGGTCGCACAGGCCGTTGACGATGGGCACTTCGCTATGGGCGGCCATCACGCGTAGCGACTCATGGCAATCAACGCGGGCGACGATCAGGTCGTAGTAGCGCGACATCACGGCGATCTCGTCGCGCAGCTCGGCCAAGACGAAGTTTGAGCGCGACCAGTCGAGGTAGTCGGCATGCGCGCCTGACTCGCGCGCAGCCGCGGCGAACGAGCAGCGGGTGCGTGTTGACGTCTTTTGGAACAGCAGCGCGACGGCGCGGCCCGCCAGCGCGGCTGCGTACTGGACTGGGCGGCGCTTTATCTCGAGCCCGTGGTCAACCACGTGAGCCAGGGCACGCGCGTCGATGTCGTCCAGTGTGAGGAAGGAGTGCGGACGCACGGCTCGGCGCTCTGCATCCCCGCGTGCGGCGAGAGCCAGAGCGGCGGCGCGATGGGCGGAATCGATGGCCATGCAGGACGTCCTTGCGTTTCGATGGAGCCGCGACTGTAGGTGGAACGTGCCACAGTGGCGTACCGTTCAGAAAATGTGTCCTTGGGTCAGATCCGCTAACCGTTGGCTTCGACGGTTGCGTGGACGGTCGCAGGCGGGCCACCGGATATGCGGTGCGTAATGGTCGGACGCCCCTGAACACCGAACAGTGCGACCTGGACGCCGGCGCCGAAGACGCTGTTCGGCCAGGTACTGACCTTCGCCGACGTCTGCTGTGCGGACGCTCGTTTGGCCGACTCCCACGGCTGTGGGCGCCGACACGAACCAGGATAGATCGAACGACGGAGGATCCAAAGTCCTCCCGGACTCGCCGCGAGCGTGACAAGGCGCACGTCGGCAGGCGTGCGCTCGCGCGCGCGGGTCTGCGAACGCGCGAGAATGCGCCGCCACTGTCGAGGAAGCGGTGGCGCATCCCCACAACACGAGATCTCATCCATGAACGATCGCTCCATGTTCTCCCGTGCGGCCACGGCCGGCGCGCTGACCGTTTCACTGCTGCTCGCTGCATGCGCCAACTCGCCCGTCGCGATGAGCGACAACGTGCGTGCCAGCGTGCATACCGTCAGCGTCGATCCGGTAGTAATCCTTCCGGCCGACATGTACTACCAGGGCCCGGGCCAGACCGGCATGATGATGCTGGGTGTGATCGGCGCACTGGCCGCGCAGGGTACGGCCGCGACACCGAAGGCCCGCCTCCACGCGGTGATGGACGCCAACAACATCTCGGTGCAGGACATCGTCGCCGCTGAATTCGCCAAGCAGGCCAGCGCGGCCACTCCTATGAAGTTCGTTGTCGGCAACGACCCCGCGGATGCGCGCGTGAAGCTGGTCGTCAACATGTACGGCATCGCGCAATCGCAAGGCTTCGGAACCACGCTGTACCCGTCGTTCAACTTAACGGCCACGATGACCAAGGCCGATGGCACTGTGTTGTGGAAGGACACCGACTTCGTGACTGCCCTCAACAGCGACAACAAGGAAGGCCACACCATCGAGGACTATCTCAAGGATCCGGAACTGATCCGAAAGTCCTTCACGAGCGGAAGCGACCTCGTCGGACACATGCTTGCCGCGAATCTCGCCAGCGCGCAGAAGTGAGCCTGGGCTATCGCTCACAGCTAGCGACGGCCTGACGCACGCTGCCGTTGCTTGAGGCCTGGTCGGTAGAGTCGAGATGTGGCGCGGTGGCGGTAGGTCTGAGCATCGCTGTTGCCGTCCCTTTCGGTTGACAGTGCCCTATGAGCCAGACCCTGGCTCCGTTTCGACATCCCGCTCATCGGTAGGGTCGAGGACTGGCGCACCAGCATTAGGCTCCGGTGGTTGTCCCAGTGCTTTCGCACAGGCCCTCAGTCCGGCTACCATCGCCGCGTTTCCAGCCCCCGCCACGTCAAACGGAGCAGGCGGATTTCCCGCACTCCGCTTTCCTGCGCGCTTCGCGTCAAGGGTTATGGGGCCTATGCAGTTGGAGACGCTTTCGACATCTGACTGCGGGCGCGGTAGCCGCTGAACAGCCCCAGTGTCTCGTATACCCATACCGAAGGCCCGCCGGCTGGCCAGGTCGCTGGCTCCGCAGGCGCATGCCGACCAATACCGGCTTGGTCGTGACCGGCGGCTTTCGAGCAGACTATGAGTCGATCATTTGGCCAACGCGATGCCCAGCACGCCCTCTGGACACGTTGGCCGGATCATTTCTTAGCTCTGAGAAGGAATGAAGCGACGACCAGCATGTAGAGCGCGGTTCCCCAATGCATGAAGATGGGAGGAGCGAAGCCCCGTTGCGCCAAGATGACAACGCCATCGCCGATCGCAATGAAGCATGCGATCGCATAGATGATTCCGGTCGTGCGTCGATCGCCTCTGAATAGAAGCGTTAGGACGGCGACGCCGGCGAAGATGTCCCGGATTCCCTTGACCCACATGAATGGAAATGCAGACGGATCCGTGATGGGAATTCCGTACCCCGCCGAAGCACCTACGGGGTTCAAGAGGAAGTTGACGCCGAGCAAGATGATGGCGGCCGGAATCAGGAAGGTGAACCAAAACAATGGCGAGTTCATTCGCAATTGTTGGCTGTTGGATGTGGAGGTCGTGTTCATGCTGTTTCCTTTCGGTCAGTCGCCGGATGCGATCGTTGCAGGTGTGAGGAGGGTGGACTCAACGCTTAGGATGTCCGCGACATCGAAGCCGCGAGCGTCCTGCGCTGCTTCCGGGCCCTGGATGTAGCGCTGTGCCACCTCCTTCGGATCCGCGTCCTCCGCATGGGAGAGCAGTACGAAGGCCCGATGGGTGACGTCATCCTTCACAGTCCACACGCCGTGCGACTGGACGCCGAACGCGTGAAAGTTGTGCAGGTGGCGCGGATGCACTTTGCCGACGTAGAAAGCGAGCGCCTCCGCAGTACGGAGCGTGTACACCCGAAGCTCAAAGGTTCTCATGCCGAGACTCCTATCGCGTTGCTTCTCGACTCGTCGGCTCATGCAGGCTGCTTGGGCGGCTGGACGGCGCCGATCTGGATGAAGACCTCGAGGGTGTTGATTTCGTCCCAGTGTTCGACGAAGCGACCGTGTTCCACCCGCCAGATGTCGATCGAGCGCATGACGAATGGCCTGCCCGTCGCGGGGTAGCCAAGAAGGTTGCCCGTGTGGGTGCCTTCGTAGCGATAGCGACCGACCACGCGCGAGCCGTCGGCCGAGACGAAGACGTCTTCTGCGGTCACCTTGAGGTCGGGAACGCCCGCGATGATGGCCCCGAGTACCTTCTTCGAACCTTCCAGTCCGGGCTCGGCGAAAGCGTTGTGGTTCACGTAGTTCGGGGCCTTGATCTCGTCGAGGCGCGACACGTCATGGCCAGACATGATCTCGGCGAAGAGGTAGCCGAGCCTGGTCAGATCAGGGGAAATAGCGTTGTTCATGGATGTGGTCCTTTGGCAATTGGGCTCGTTGGTTCAAATCACTACCTGCTTCCAGCCCTATCGAAACAAGAAGTTCTAGCAGTGCTATGATAATAACCTAGCACCGCTAGTTCTTCAAGCGGAAGTATCATTACGGGCCGCGTGGGCTTTCGAAGGGATCAGTGATGGGTGTTGCCGAGCGCAAGAACAGGGACCGGGAAGCACGGGAACAGCGCATCACCGCGGCGGCCCGGCAAGTTGCGGAGGCAGAGGGCTGGAGCGCCGTCACAATTCGTCGCTTGGCCGACGAAATCGAGTACAGCCAGCCTGTCCTCTATTCGCACTTCAAAAGCCGGGACGCGATCGTCAGCGCAGTTGCTCTCGAAGGCTTTCGGGAAATCAAGACAGCACTTCATCAAGCGGCGCACATCTCAACTGACTCCCTGCACGCGCGCGAAAGCGTGGCGATCGCATATCTCGACTTCGCGCGCGACAATCCCGCTCTCTACGAGGCTATGTTCACCATGCCGACCGATTTGCTTTTCGCGGAGGGCGCCACGAAATCTGAACTACGAGAAGCGTTCGAGGAGCTTGCCGCTGTTGTGCCACCGAGCCCGAATGTCGACGTGACTACAGAGACGTTCTGGGCAACCCTTCATGGCTTAGTTCAGCTCGAAAGCTCAGGCCGGATCAAGCACAGCACGCGACTAGCGCGGGTGACATTGGTTGTCCGCGGCCTGTTGGGATGAGCGTTCTACCAAGAGCCCGGCAGCCGGCCATGTCGCCGGCTTCGTAGACGCATGTCGGCCACAACCGGACGCCCGCCGATGACGGCTATCCGGCAGCAGCCCGCATCTCTGCGAACGTCGATGTCTCCGCCACCACTCTCGCCGCGAGTCCGATCGCGGAACGGCGGAGGGCAGCGAAGCGTTGCAGCGTCAGCGGCGACGACCGACCTCGTGTCCTCAATCTACGGAATCTAGATACGCAATCATGGCAATCGCGCAGTCGATGTGGGTCGACTTGATGAGGCGTGCCGTTTTGAGGTGAGTGGTTGCAATGCCAACGATGGTCGTTCGGATGTGCCCGTTGCCATCCTTGCTCACCCGCCAAAGCGGGGCGCCGCTCATGCCCGCAGGGCTAGGAAATCGCGACGGAGCGCCTTCCATCCCCACGAAGGAGATATCGCGCCGCTGGTCAAATCTCACAAGAATGTGGCTATTCGGATCGATCCCGAACGACTTGTAGTGATCGTCGCTCGCCCTTGGCCTGGAGAATCCATGCGGTTGAGCGACCATTCTTGACGTAGGACTGTGGATTCGAGCTCTCGATGCTGGATAGCCGGCAAGCAGGAGATAGCTGTCCTCATCGACAATGACGTTGTCACCCAGGGCTTCAAGCGCGATGGGACGCTTGAACTCGGAGCCAGACCAGACAGGAGGAGACGCACCGAGCTTCATGACGGCTACATCATCATCGTCCTGTCCGTGGGCATCGTTCTTGGTGAAGAGCAAGCGACCCGTGGGCACGTAAACTTGATCAAGGCCGACGTAGAAGAACAGAAGGCCGGTGCCCTCAACATTCATTTCCTCGAAGACGTGCCGGGCCGACACCAGGTAAATATGGGTCTTGAAGGCCACCAGGAAGGCTGAGCCTACCAGCCGCGGGCGATTGGGATTGGCAAACAAAGCGATGACGACCGTCTTCATCAACTCGTCAGCATGTGCTTGGAATTGAAGTTCGAGTTCCGTCGGCATGCCGAAATGTAACGCCTCCGGGCTTCGCTTCTCGGCCATGTGCGGTCGTTCGTGCATGTCCGGTATAGGGTTGGCTGCCATCGGGCACTGGCGTCGCTAACCGCAATCTTGCAATACGGGCTTGAGTTGGGCCCCTGGTTGGATCGGCGCCTGCGCGTTTTGGAGTGTTTGAAGTTACCCTTCTCTGATGTAGGATATTAGACTGACAAAGGCACACCCGTGCGAGAGCCGGGGTCGCAAAGCCACCGACCAGCCCTTCGGGGACGGCAGCGGGGTTGCCATAGAAGTCCGGGGGCAAGTTTTTTGCAGCTCGAGGACGTACGGGCGTGACATCCAACATGTCATAGCGACTCTGGAGCTTGGCGGGAGCCAAACGACAAGGAGTGCACCCGTGAGTTCGCTCGATTTACCCAACGGTCGTCCGGACGAGAGCCGCGCCGAGGTGAGGCCCGAGTCGCTGGGGTTTGGGCATGCTGAACTGGCCGGCGGCGGTAATGAATCGGCCCGGGTTCCGTGGAGGCCGGTTGGTTTAAGTCAGACCGGTATGGCGGCCTGCTCGGCGAGATGCCGATAGTAGTTTGCCTCAGCCTCGGCGGGGGGGATGTAGCCGATGGGTTCCAGCAGTCGATGGTGGTTGAACCAAGACACCCATTCGAGCGTCGCGAGTTCCAACGACTCCTTGGTCTTCCAGGGGGCCCGGCGATGGATCAATTCGGCTTTGTAGAGGCCGTTGATCGTCTCGGCCAGGGCGTTGAGTGTCGTAACTGTCGCCCTTGCTGCCAACGGAGGGCTCGACACCGGCCTCGGCTAACCGCTCGCTGTAGCGGATACCGCCGTCGACCATGAGCTTCAGCCTCGGTGGCTTCGGGTTCGGCGGCGGCCGCACGTCGGTGGGCGGCGGGGTGGGCGTGACGTCGCCGATCGGGCCGGCAAGCCCGGTCACCTGCACGACGCGATTCCTGGTCGAGAACGGCAGGGTCAGCACCTGGGCCTTCGACGGCCCCGGTTGCGGCTCAGCCGGGTAGCGCGCGCCGCTGTATCGGACCCGGAATGCGGATCGCGTCCGGCGTGCCGCCGTTTCAGCGGGTCGCCGTATCGCCGCTCGGCAGCTCGACGAACGTCCCGCCGTCGCCAATGAAATCGTTCCCGGGCAGGTCGACGTGCGTGTCATCCAGCGGTGCGGGCCGGGTGCTCTCCGGATCGTCCTCGGCGAAGGTCATCAGCAGCGCCGGCGCGATCTTCTGCACGACAGCCTCGCGTTGCAGCGGGGCTTCGGCGGCGGGCGCCAGGGGCGCGAACAGATCGATCAACGCGGCGAACGTGCGCTTGGCACTCTGGCAGGCCCGGACCGTGGAGCGGGACGACTCGCCGATCTCCAGCGAGGCCAGTACGCGGAAGTTGGTCCACATCACACCCGTCTCGCCGCCGAACCCGTGGAAGTAGCTCGCCCCGCGTCCCTGTCCGAGGCCCAGCGTGGTCTTGAGGTGGGGCGTGATCACGCGGCCCCCGAGGGCGGAACTCTCGATCACGTACAACGAGCCCATCACGTCGGCCAGGTCGGCCAACGGCAGCGCCGCCGCCATCGCCGCGGACATCGGCACCGGCGCGACGCCGGCCACGGAGCGCAGCCATTCGACGTCGGCGCTGGCGAAACCGCCGCGCCGGCGCGTCCGGAACCAGCCCTGCAGGCGCTCGGGCAGCGCAGCGTGGATGCGCGGCTCCCACACGCGCAGGAACGCATCGAAGCCGCACAGGATGGCCGCATAGCGCTCCATGGGCATCGGCTCGGTCAGGCGCAGGATGTGCTCGATCCGGCTGTGCTCGGCACGGGTCGTCAGGCGCAGTTCGGCAAGGGCGTTTTCGGAGCTCAAGGGGGCTGGTCGCCGCGGCGGACGATGGATCGGGACTGAGCCCGATCGTAGCGGATGAGCTGGAGCGGGTGCGCCCGCCGATCTTGACGGGTCGACGGGCGCGGCGTTCGTGCCACTCGTTCAGTTCATCGACGACGCCGTCGCGCGTCCGCGATCGTCGATGGCGTGCGCGTGTGCATTCGCCCTGGCCGATATCACGTGACGGTATGTGCGCAACGTGCCGGGCAGGATCAACGCGGCCGCCAGGCCCAGCGCGAGCCCCGCCTTCGTGAGCTTGTAGACCGTGCGGTTCCAGGCCTTGAAGCGGCGCCGCAACTGGCCGGCGTTGTGCGACAGGAAGAACAGGCGATTGATCAGGCCGGTGCGGTCGCCGGGCTCGTTGGGAGAACTCGCGGCTGCCACCACGTGGCGTCCGAACCACTGATTGAAACTGCGTGCGAAACCGAAGCGCATGGGCCTGGCCACATCGCAGAACAGTATCAGGCGCTCGACGTCGGTGCGATTCTCGGCCGTGTGGATGAAGGTCTCGTCGAATATCACGCCCTCGCCGTCGCGCCAGCTGTAGGGCTGGCCATCGACGACGATATAGCAGGCATCGTCATTGGGCGTCACCAGCCCCAGGTGATATCGCATCGAACCGGCGTACGGATCCTTGTGGGGGTTGAGCACCGCGCCTGGCGGCAGCGTGGCGAACATCGCGCCGCTCACGTTGGGGATGCCGCGCAGCAACTCGGTGGTGCGCGGGCACAGCCGCAGGGCCGACGGGTGCGCGTCGCCGTACCACTTCAGGTAGAAGCGCTTCCAGCCCGCCTTGGCGAACGAGTTGAAGCCGGCGTCGTCCTTGCCATCGGGGGCGCGCATCCGGGCGTGCGCCATCAGCGCCAGGCCCTCTTCACGGATCACGTCGGCGTGGTCGCGCAGCACGTCCAGCTCGGGGAAATGGGTCTGCGAGATATACGGCTTGTTGGGAACGGCCGAGAACGCGTACAGGAACACGTTGACCGGCGCCAGCACGCCGGAATGGTCGAACACCTGGCCCCAGAAGCTGTGGCGGACGCGGCCGCGATAGTGCACCACCAGTATGCAGGCGAGATAGAGGGTGATGATGGACCAGGTGATCATCGAAGATTGGGCAAGAGCGGGATGTTTATTCCCGCAAGCATGAATCAACTCGCGCCGGCCCTGCTTGCCGGAGGGTGAAAATACCGTCCCCAAGTATGGAATTGGCAACGCCCCGGGCGCTATCCGGCGATCTCGTGATACTGGGGCGCCGCGCGGTTCGCCCGGAGCAAACGGCATGCCCGAAACTCGACGGTATGGGACTTGCATGCCTGGCGTCATCGCGCACACGCGCCCGTCCACGCCCGAAAGGCCCTGACCCATGTCTCGTTTCCTGCCCGCTCTGGGGCGCAAGCTCCTGCTCGCCCTGTTGATGGCCAGTGCCGGTGCCAGCGCTGCGATCGCAGCCGACGCCCGCCGCCAGGTCATCATCGACCAGGACATGTTCGGCCCGGGCGGCAGCAACATGAACTCGGTGCTGATGCTGTTGCAGGCACCCGACGTGGACGTGCTGGGCATCGTCGTCAGCAGCGGCGACGGCTGGCGCGATGAAGAGATCGCGCAGGCGCTGCGAATGCTGGAACTGGTCGGACGCCCCGAGGTGCCGGTCTATGCCGGCGCCACGTTCCCGCTGCTCAACAGTGCGGCTCGCATGAAGGCCTGGGAAGGTCGCTACGGGCCGCTGGTGTGGAAGGGCGCCTGGACGGAGTCTTTCGGCGGACAGCCGCGCGCCGCCTACCACGCCGACGCCTTCCTGGTGCCCGCGCTGGCCGCCGGGGCGCCGTCGTTGAAGGTGCAGGCCGAGAGCGGCATCGCCTTCATGATCCGCTCGGTGCACGCGTATCCCGGCCGCGTGACGCTGTGGATGGGCGGTGCGCTGACCGACCTGGCGCTGGCGGCGCGCCAGGATCCCGGATTCGCCGCGGCCGCGCGCGAACTGGTCTTCATGGGCGGCAGCTTCAATCCGGTCGCGGCCAGCAACGAGTTCGCCGACGAATACGCGCACTCGCCCCGACGCGAGTTCAACATGCTGTGGGATGCCGAAGCCGCGTCCGCGGTGCTGCACGAGGCGTGGCCGCGCGTGACGGAGATTCCCGTCGACCCGACGACGAAGACGTTCTTCAGCAAGGCGCTCTACGCGGAGATCGGTCGCGCGCCCACGCCGGTGGCGGCCTACGTCGCCCGCCATGGCGAAGGATTTCCGATGTGGGACGAGCTGGCGGCCGCCGTGTGGCTGCAGCCGTCGCTGGTCAAGCGCAGCCAGAAGATGCTGGTCGACGTGGCGGCCGGTGACGGCGCCGACTACGGCAGCACCCTGAGTTGGCCACTGGGCCGCGGCCCCGGCCTGGGAGAGCGCGAGGTCGATGTCATTCAGGACGTCGACGTGCCGCGCTTCGAGCGACTGACGGTGCAGTTGCTGAGCGCGGACAAGGGGGCCGCGCGTTGAGACGCCGCTCGCGCGCAGGGTGCGCGAGCGAGCGCGTCGGGCTCGGGCTCTCAGCTCAGATGCTTGCCGACCAGGCCGGTCATCTCGAACATCGTGACCTCGTCCTTGCCCATCACGGCCTTGAGCTTGGCATCGCACAGGATGTTGCGCTTGTTGGCCGGGTTCTGCAGGTTGTG
>Ga0302317_10002032_pt1 | contig 14188 bp, 13 predicted proteins | sample III_Palsa_N3_3_FD_200450 | JGI IMG/M metagenome (GOLD analysis project Ga0302317, IMG submission 200450) | Peat permafrost microbial communities from Stordalen Mire near Abisko, Sweden - III_Palsa_N3_3 | ecosystem: Environmental > Terrestrial > Soil > Palsa > Peat permafrost | place: Sweden...
TGACGCCGGTGGGCGAGGAAGCGCTCAGGCGCGGCAGCGAAATATTGGCCCAGGCGGAGGACCTGCTGCAGGCCGCCCGGGTCGCCGGCCAGCCGCTGACCGGCCGGTTCCGGCTGGGGGTGATTCCAACGATAGCGCCGTACCTCTTGCCTAAGGTGCTGCAGGCCGTGCGGGCGCGGTATCCGAACCTGAAACTGTTCCTGCGCGAGGACCGCACCCAGGCGCTGATCGCGGCGCTTAAGGCCGGGGCCTTGGACGCGGCCATCATCGCCCTGCCCTATGACACGGCCGGCCTGGAGACCGCGTCGATCGGCGAGGACGAGCTCTTGGCCGCCCTGCCCGCCAACCACGCCCTGGTGGGCGCAGGGCCGCTGGCGGACGACTGGCTGTCCGGCCAGGACCTGATCCTGCTGGAAGACGGCCACTGCCTGCGCGACCACGCCCTGGGCGCCTGCGGTCTGGAGGCGCCGAAGACGTCGGTGGGCGAGGACGTATTCGCGGCGACGTCGCTGGCGACCCTGGTGCAGATGGTGGGCGCGGGGCTGGGGGTGACGTTTTTGCCGGCGATGGCGGTGGAGGCCGGACTGATCGACCAGGTTCCGATCTCGACGCGGCGCCTGGCGGCCGAAAAGGCCAGCCGCCAGATTGTGATCGCCTGGCGGGCTGGGTCGAGCCGGGGGGCGGAGAGCCGGCTGCTGGTGGAGGTGTTTCGGGGGGTTTGAAGGCGCGGCGCCGGTCCCTAAAATATATCGAACTTACCCCTTGCGGGCCCGAAGCATCTTAGATATATCTGTTTCGTCGATATATCTAAGGAGTATCAAAGTATGTTTCGATTTCACCAACACAGACACGACCACCCCCACCACGGCCGGCACGGATTCGGCTGGGACGGGCACAGCCACATGCGCGACATGATGCGCCACGGCCGGGGCCGGCGCTCGGAGCGCATGTTCGAGCAGGGCGACCTGCGGCTGATCCTGCTGAAGCTGATCGCCGAGAAGCCCAGCCACGGCTACGAACTGATCAAGGCGGTGGAGGACACCACCGGCGGCGCCTATAGCCCCAGCCCCGGCGTGGTCTATCCGACCCTGACCCACTTGGAAGACCTGGGCTACACCCGGGTGCAGGAGGCCGAGGGCGGCAAGAAGCTGTTCGCCATCACCCCCGAGGGCGAAGCCTATCTGGCCGAGCAGGCCGGCGTGATGGCTGAGCTGAACGCCAAGGTCGAAGGCATCGCCGTCGCCAATCGCGGCCGCAGCGCCCCGCAGATCATGCGGGCGATGGAGAACCTCAAGATGGCCCTGCGCATGCGGCTTTCCTCAGGCCCGATCACCGAAGAAAAGATCGCCGCCATCGCCGCTGCGCTGGACGACGCGGCAAGGAAGGTCGAGGGGGTTTAGCCCAACCCCTCAAACACGCGCGTTCCCCAGGCCTTGTGCCTGGGGTCCATTGAGCGCCAGAAATCGAGGGTCGTGCCGCCGCGCCGCTTGCGCGACATGCTCGAAGCGCTCCAGTCCAATGGGCCCTGGGCACAAGGCCCAGGAAACGCCGTTGCGGCGGGGCCCCGTGCTTTTCTCCCCCTCTTCGCCTATATCCCACGGCTATGAGCCGTCCATTTCTCAAGATGAATGGCCTCGGCAACGACTTCGTCGTCGTCGAGGCCCGCACTGCCCCGTTTCATCCGGGGCCTGAGGCCGCGCGCGCCATCGCCGACCGCGAGACCGGGATCGGCTGCGACCAGATCATCGCCATCGAGCCCTCGGCGCGCGCTGACGCCTTCATGCGTATCTGGAACGCCGACGGCGGCGAAGTGGAGGCCTGCGGCAACGCCACCCGCTGCGTCGGCTGGCTTTTGCTCGAGGCGTCGGGCCGAGACAGCGCGGTGATCGAAACCGGCGCCGGCCTGCTGGGCATTGCCCGGGGCGGCGAGGCGCTGATCACCGTGGACATGGGCAAGCCGGGCCTGGACTGGACCGCCATTCCGCTGGCGGAGGAAATGGACACGCGCGGGATCGAGCTACAGGTCGGCCCAATCGATGCACCGGTGCTGCACACTCCCGGATGCGTCAACATGGGCAACCCGCACACGGTCTTCTTCGTGCCCGACGCCGAGACCGCGCCGGTGCGCGAGGCAGGCTCGATGATCGAGCACCATCATCTGTTCCCGCAGCGGACCAATGTGGAGTTCGCGCAGATCAAGGCTCGCGACCGCATCCGCCTGCGCGTCTGGGAACGCGGGGTGGGCGAAACCCTGGCATGTGGCACCGGCGCCTGCGCGACCCTGGTCGCCGCCGCCCGCCGTGGACTAACGGATCGCAAGGCCACCCTGGAGATGAACGGCGGCGAGCTGATCATCGACTGGCGCGAGACGGACGATCACGTGCTGATGACCGGCCCGGTGGCGCTGGAGTTCACGGGAACCTTGCCGTGAGCCATCCCGCACTGACGCCTGGACGCGTCGCTGTCGTTACTGGCGCAGCCAGCGGGATCGGATTGGCCGCCGCGATCCGCTTCGCGGGGATGGGCATGCGAGTCGTGCTTGCCGACTCCAATGGCGAAGCCCTGAAGGCTGCTATCGGTGACGACCTGCACACCGCGATCGAGCGGCAAGCCAGGAAGCCGGGCTGGTCGGCGGACGCATCGGGTTATCAATGCTGGATTCGGACGATCGATGTTTCGGATTCCGCCGCTGTCGCTGATCTGAAGGACTTTGTCTTTAAGCAGTTCGGCGACGTGGCCGTACTGATGAACAACGCTGGCGTCGGCGGCGGCGGTAGCGCGGTCGAAAACCTGGAAGCCTGGCGGCGGGTGCTGGGCGTCAACCTGATGGGGGTGTTGCACGGGGTGCAGGCCTTTGCGCCCGACATGATCGCATCGGGCAAGCCGGGGCTGATCATCAACACCGGCTCCAAGCAGGGAATCACGACCCCGCCGGGCGACACCGCCTACAACGTCTCCAAGGCCGGCATCAAGACGCTGACCGAGGGGCTGCAGCACACCCTGCGCAATACGCCGAACTGCCAGGTCAGCGCCCATCTGCTGGTGCCCGGCTCCACCTTCACCGGCATGACCAGCCGAGGCCGCAGCGAAAAGCCGCCGGGCGCCTGGACGCCGGAGCAAGTGGTGGACTTCATGCTAGCGGGAATAGAGGCCGGGGACTTCTATATTCTCTGCCCGGACAATGAGGTCACCCGCGCCATGGACAACGCCCGGATGGAATGGGCGATGGGCGATCTGATCCAGAACCGCCCGCCGCTGTCGCGCTGGCATGACGACTACAAGGACGCGTTCGCGGCGTTCCTGGCTGAGCGGGTTGCGGGCAAGTAAGGCTTTCAGCCCGGCTCATCCCCAAGAAGGCGAAAACATTAGCCGTTGCCACTGGAGTCCCTCATCCTGAGCAGCGGCGCCAGCGCGACAACCGTGTGTCGATGACGGGGCCGACGACGACCGGGTTCGGGGGGCGCTCCAGCTCGAACGCCGGGTCAGGTTCGGGGGAACCATGTCCGAGCAGAAACCCGCGCCGACCGCCAAGCGGCGCAGCCGGCTGTTGGCCTTTGTGCTGAATTTCTTTCTGCCGCCTAGTGGATACGTCTACGCGGGCGCGATCGGCGACGCCCTGGCCTATGTCGTCATCCTGGCCGCTACGCCTTCGTGCCTGATCGCTTGGACGTGGTTTCACCCACCAGGCGTCTATGGCTACTTCAACGAGCACTCGACCGCGGAGATCGGCAAATCGGTGCTGGCTGTTGGCCTGCTGATCCTGGCCGTTTTGGGCTGCCACGCAGCCGTCGTCGCCGGAGGACGGCGTTCCTCCAGGCGGAATGCAGGCGCAACCTGGATGATCGCGATTGCCTTGATCGCGGCGCCCTTTCTGTTGCTGGGGGTGATCCGGGACGCGATGCCGATCTCCATCTATCCCCTTATTGGCGAGTCCATGGCGCCGACGCTGGAGACCGGAGATGTTGTTTCCACCATAGGCTCACGGATGTTCTGCGGTTGGGTCACCGTCCATCCGGGAGATGTCGTGATGTATCGGCGGAACCTCTTAAGCTCGCACGTGAACATGCAGCGCGCCATCGCCGGACCCGGCGCGCTCGTCGAGATCAGGCAAGGCGTTGTGTTTGTCGACCACGCGCCCCTCGGACTGGTTCCGCTTGGAAAAGACACGGTCCCATTTCAACCCGGGGTCCTCCGCGCGGTGACTCTGTTCGACGAAAAAGACGGCGGCAGCCTCGTCCACAAGGTTGCGATGACGGACACCGCCGGTCGGCTGGAGAATGTCCCGGCGATCCGGGTTCCTGGCGATTCCTGGTTTGTCTTGGGCGACAATCGGGACGACGCGGAGGACTCGCGAATGTTTGGGCCGCTGAAGCAGCGAAACATCTGTGGTGTGGCGCAACAATTTGTCTGGTCACGACACGCCGGTCAGATCGGCCGGCGACCTTGAGGTCGCGCGGCTGGCGTTGATCTGCTAGGTAGACGCGGGCGGTCAACAGACCGCCCGCTTTCGTTTCAGGTCATGGCCGACGGTTTCGACATCATAGCTTCCGAGTGCGGAGAGTTGGACGCGACCGTCAAGGTGGTGACCTTCGGCTGCCGCCTCAACGCCTACGAGTCCGAGGCGATCCAGGCGCGGGCCGCATCCGATGGCCTGTCGGACGCGGTGATCTTCAACACCTGTGCGGTGACGGCGGAGGCCGTGCGGCAGGCGCGACAGGCGATCCGCAGGGCGCGGCGCGAGCGGCCGGGCGCGCGGCTGATCGTCACCGGCTGCGCGGCGCAGATCGACCCGGACGCGTTCGCGACCATGGACGAGGTCGATGTGGTGCTGGGCAACGCCATCAAGTCCGCGCCCGGCGCTTATGCCGACCAGCCCGAGGCTCCAAGGGTGCGGGTCAACGACATCATGTCGGTGCGCGAGACCGCCGGGCATCTTGTTGGCGAAAAGCTTATCGGCGGGCTGGATGGCCGCGCCCGCGCTTATGTGGAGGTGCAGAACGGCTGCGACCACCGCTGCACCTTCTGCATCATCCCGTTTGGCCGGGGCAATTCGCGCTCGGCGGCGGCGGGTGAGGTGGTGGAGCAGATCCGGCGTCTGTGTGCGGACGGCTTTGGCGAGGTGGTGCTGACCGGGGTGGACATCACCTCATGGGGTTCGGACCTGCCCGGCCAGCCGACCTTGGGCCAACTGGTGGCGCGGATTCTGAAGCTGGTTCCGGAGCTGCCGCGTCTGCGCCTGTCGTCCATCGACGCGGCGGAAATCGATGCGGACCTGATGCGTTGCCTGGCCGAGGAGCCGCGGCTGATGCCGCACCTGCACCTGTCGCTGCAGGCCGGCGACGACATGATCCTGAAGCGGATGAAGCGGCGACACAGCCGCGCGGATGCTCTGTCATTGATCGAGCGGGTTCGGAGCGTTCGCCCCGACGTGGCGTTCGGCTGCGACCTGATCGCCGGGTTCCCTACAGAGACCGAGGCGATGTTTGCGAATACCCTGTCGCTGGTGGAGGAGGCGGAACTGTCCTTCCTGCACGTCTTCCCCTACAGCCCCCGCCCCGGCACGCCGGCGGCGCGGATGCCCGCCGTGGCGCGCGCCGAGGTGAAGGCGCGGGCTGCGCGGCTGCGCGCGGCGGGGGATGCGGCGCTGGTTCGCCACCTGGACCGCCAAGTCGGCCGGACGGTCCGCTGCATCGTCGAAAAGCCGAGCGTGGCGCGGGCTGAGGATTTCACCGAGGTTGTGTTCGCCGGAGAGGCGGTGGCAGGCGAAATTATCACCGGGGTCGTTGCGACCCGTGACCATCGCCGCGCACAGATCAATCGATTGCCTTGACGATTGCGAGCGACATGCCCGTCGAGAAAATTGATTGGAATGCGCTCGCCAACCAACTTGGCCTGATCACACTCACGGAGGGCGGAAGAAACGAGCGCGGGGGAACCGAGCCTGCGTGCAATGCACTGGCGGAGATTCTCGGACGTGACGCGATGGTAGCCAGCGTCGATGACTATATCGCGCGCCGCCCTGGCGCAGAGCTTGCTCGATCGGTGCTGAGCCTGCTTCACCCGGCCTGGGCGATGGAACGATGCTTTGAAGTTTTCAAAAGCAACGACGACATTGAAATACGCCGATTGGCTGTCGAATTGCTCCGAAACGTCGCCGATGCGCGAGTCATCGATTGGGTGCCGGAGTTTCTCGGTGACCCGGATCCCGGAATTCAAGGCTGGGGCATCGGCGTGATCGACCAGCTACTCATGAACCGAAGAGCCGATATTGAAGATTGCGAGTGCGTCCTCGCCGGCGCCGAGGCTCACCCCAACGAGCGGGTTCGAGAAAAAGTTCGGTTTATTCGCGAACTTTGGCCGAGCCCGGATGATCGTTAGCGATGCTCGTTGTCAGACCAAATCCCTGCTAGACACCGCCGCGCATGAATGACGCCCCCAAGAAAACCGGCTGGTTGCAGCGGCTGGCCGACGGCCTGACCCGGTCTTCCAAGCAGATCACTGAGCAGGTGGTCTCGGCGGTGGCCAAGAAGCCGCTCGACCAGGCGGCGCTGGACGACCTGGAGGAGATGTTGATCGAGGCGGACCTGGGTCCCAAGTCCGCCGCCAAGATCACCGAGGCCTTCGCCGCCGCCCGGTTCGGGCGTGAGGCCAGCGAGCAGGAGGTCAAGGAGGCCTTGGCCGAGGCCGTCGCCAACGAGTTGATCCCGCGTCAGGGCGACTTCGATCCGCTCGGCGGCCCGCGCCCATTCGTGGTGCTGTTCGTGGGGGTGAACGGATCGGGCAAGACCACCACCCTGGGCAAGATCGCCGCCGACCTGACCGGACGCGGGGCCAAGGTGCTGATCGTCGCCGGCGACACCTTCCGCGCCGCGGCCGTCGAGCAGCTGAAGATCTGGGCCGATCGCGCCCACGCCGGCTTCATCTCGCGTCCCACCGGCGCCGATGCGGCGGGACTGGCTTATGACGCCTGCGAGCAGGCCAAGGCCGAGGGCTATGACGTGGTGCTGATCGACACGGCGGGACGGCTGCAGAACAAGACGCACCTGATGGATGAGCTGCTGAAGATCGTGCGGGTGCTGAAGAAGGTCGATCCGGACGCGCCGCATGAGACATTGCTGGTGCTGGACGCCACCGTGGGCCGCAACGCGTTGGCGCAGGAGAACATCTTCGGCAACACCGCGGGGGTTACGGGGATCGTCATGACCAAGCTGGACGGCACCGCGCGGGGCGGGGTGCTGGTGCCGGTGGCGCAGGCCTCAGACGCGCCGATCAAGCTGATCGGCGTGGGCGAGGGGATCGACGACCTGCAACCCTTCGACGCCCGCGCCTTTTCCCGCTCCCTGGTCGGATTGGACGCCGCATGACCGAACCCTCGCCCGCCGCGGCTGACGTGCGCGCCAAGAAGAACGGCGCCCTCAGCGCCCTGGTGGACTACGGCGGCCTCGGCCTGTTCGTGATCGCCTACTTTCTGCACCTGAAGTTCGTGCACGGCGGACCCCTGGGCTGGATGCTGACGGCCAGCCTGCATGGCAAGGGCGACCTGGTCGCGGCGACCTGGTGGCTTGTGGCGGGCTCGGCGATTTCGCTAACGCTGGGATTTGCAGTGGAAAAGCGTCTGGCGCCCATGCCGCTGGTGGCCGGCGGGTTCGCCCTCGTGTTCGGGATACTGACGCTGGCCTTCCATGACCCGCGGTTCTTGAAGATCAAGCCGACCGTCACCAACCTCTGCTTCGCCCTGGCCCTGTTCGGTGGACTGATCTTTAAGCGCAATCCGCTGGCCTGGATGACCGGCGACGCCCTGCCGCTGCCGGAAGAGGCCTGGCGCAAGCTGACCGCCCGCTACGCCGCCTTCTTCTTGGGGATGGCGATCCTCAATGAGATCGTCTGGCGCACCCAGGCCGACGGCGTCTGGGTGCTGTTCCGCTTCCCGGGACTATGGTTGCTGGCGGTCGCCTTCTCGCTGGCCCAGGTCCCGTTTATGATGACCTATCTGAAGGATGCTGAGGCGCCGCCGCCGCCCACGGAGTCTTGAGGCGCGCTCGCCGCCTGCAACGTGTACGGATAGTCTGTCGTCAAACCGACGCAATGAGCGTGCTACGGTCACGCCCGCTAAAGGCAGGGATGGGATCATGTCCAAAGCGAAGACCAAAGCCGGCGCCAAAAAGTCGGCCAAGAAGAGCGCCGCGGCGCGCACGCTGGAACATTCGCCTAGCCATCTGCTGCACAGGGCGTTGCAGCTGGCCCTGGACATCTACGGCGAGGAGACCGGCCCCGACGCGGTGACCCAGCGCCAGTATGCTGTGCTGTCGGCCGTGGCCGCCCATGAAGGCCTGACCCAGACCGATCTGGTGCGCGCCACCGGCATCGACCGCTCAACCCTGGCCGATCTTGTGGCCCGGATGATCGGCAAGCAACTGCTCGGCCGCGAGCGCTCCACCGCCGACGCCCGGGCCAACACGGTGCGCCTGACCGACGCCGGCCGCGCCGCGCTGGACTCAGCGGCGCCGCGCGTGGCGGCCGCGGACGATAGGATCCTGAAGCTTTTGCCGGCGCGCAAGCGCGACGCCTTCCTGAGCGTGTTGGCGGACTTAAGCCGCGCCGCCGACGACCTGATCGAGGAGGACGCCGAGCCGGCGCCCAAGGCGAAGAAGGCCAAGAAGAAGGCCAAACCGGAAAAGGCCGCCAAGGCGGTGAAGCCGTTCAAGGCCGCGAAACCGGCGAAAGCCCCCAAGGCGAAGACCGCCGCCAAGGTCAAGAAGACCAAGAAAAACCCCTCGCCCGCCAACGCGGCCTAGGGTCGGGGCGGGAGCGGTCACAAAGCTCGACCAGTCCACATAACCCGTCTCCCCGCCCTTGTGGCGGGGACCCATTGTGCGCAAGCGGTTGGAATGACGAGGTGACGGGTTGGCCAGGGCGAACTTGCGAGGTTTCGCGCTCAATGGGCCCCCGGCACAAGGCCGGGGGAACGGTGTTTTTTAGAGTTGGGTGATCGCACCGTCACCGCCATTCCCGCCCCCCGACAACTTTTTCTTCACACCTTAACGCAACCCAAACCATGCCTCCGATATCCTCCGCCTCCGTCGGCGACGACGCGCCCTTGGGGGGCGGACGATGGAGTTGATCGATCATGGCTAGCGGGGCTGTCCGCATGATTGGCGCGATTGTTCGCCGCGTCCTGGGCAACCGGCGCGGCGCCGTCGCGCCGATCGTGGCGATCCTGGCGCCAACGCTGATCCTGCTCGGCCTCGGCACCACCGACGCCGCCATCGGACTGAACACCAAGAACGATCTGCAGAACGCCACTGACGCCGCGGCGCTGGCGGTGGCGCACGCGGTGCTGGCGAACGCCAACACCACCGAGGCCTCGCTGCAGGCCACCGCCCAGGCGGTGCTGAACAACGACTTCAAGGGCCCTGCGCCCACCATCGTCGCCTTCCACGTCTGCGCCCCGGTGCAGAACGACTGCACGATGAGCGGAAAGACCCTGCCGTCGGACACGGTGACGATGCAGACCTCGACCCAGGCGCTTTGCACCCTGTGTCTCAGCGGTGGGACCAGTAAGACGGTCTATGGGTCAATCCAGACGGTGATTGGTTTTTCCAAGACGATGCAGATCAACATCGTCATGGATTCCTCGGCGTCCATGATCGTCGGCTCCACGACCACCGATGTGACCACCATCTCCAACTGGGTGTCGGCGCACTGGACGTCGGTCAAGGTGGGCGACCCGGGCCCGTGCTATAATGGCGGCAGCGGCGCGTGCGGCTCCAGCGACAATCCGCCCTGCGCCTTCGCCTGCCACGACCGCGGCTCGAGCACCACCGCCGCCGACATCGCCACCGGCCTGACCAACGCCCACAGCGCCGGCGCCACCACGCGGTTCGACGTCATGACGTCGGCCGCCAGCCAGCTGATCACCTATGTGGCCAGCCTGGCGACGAGCAATACGCTCTTGGCCAAGAACACCTATGTCTTCAACGTCTATTCATTCGACACCGCGCTGCACACCTATGGCGCGTCGAACATGACCTCGACGGCGGCCCAGACCGCGGTGACCTCGGTCTCGCCGGGGCTCGACACCTGGCTGTCCACCGACATGACCAGCCTGATCAGCACGGTGGGCTCCAGTGGCACCGGCGCGTCGGCCGCCTCGCCGCTGAAGTTCGTGATCCTGGTCACCGATGGCCTGCAGTCCGACCGCAACAACAACTGGGCCTGCACCTCGTCGGGCTATGACGCGGCGTGGAGCTACAGCCCGACCTGCTACGGCGGCTATGACGGCCCGATCAGCACCACCCAGTGCCAGTCGATGAAGAATAACGGCGTGGTGCTGGCTGTGCTGGAGACGCCCTACGTGCCGCTGACCGGCCAGTCGCCCAATGTGCAGCCGTATGAGAAGACCGTGCGCCACACCATCTACCCGGGCGGCCCGAGCACGACGAGCGCCATCAGCACCGCGCTGCAGGCCTGCGCCTCCACCGGCTATTATTTCCAGGCCACCAACTCCTCGCAAATCTCCACCGGCTTCCTGCAGCTCACCAACCAGTTCCTCGAGCACTCGACCTACATCGCTCAGTAGGGCGCAATACCTTCCTCCCCGGGGGGAAGGTATAAGGGGGTACGGCAGCCCGAGGAGATGACCATGACCGAACACGCCGACGCCATCGCCAGGGCGATGAAGTGCCTGGACGACTTCATGGCCGCCTTCAACGCCCGCGACGTGAAGGCGTTCGAAGCGACGTTCAACCTGCCGAGCGTGCGGCTGGCGTCCAACAAGATGGTCATCATCGAGGCCGGCTATCACCAGCCGGGGATGTTCGAACGCGGCGCGCTGGCGGAGTGGGACCACTCCGCCTGGGAGCGGCGAGAGGTGATCCATTCAGGGCCGGACAAGGTGCATTTCGACACCCGCTTCACCCGCTACCGGAAGGACGGCAGCGTCATCGGCGGGTTCGATTCCATCTATGTGGTGACCTGCGAAGAGGGCCACTGGGGCGTGAAAGCCCGGTCCAGCTACGCGCCATGAACCCTGTGGCGCCGGAAACACGCCTTGGCGACGGACGAACCTCGCACGCGATTTTTCCCTGCGCCGACCCGCAGACCCGTGTTATCCGCCGCGCCCCGAGTGAGATGGACCGATGAAGATCGTCATACCGACCTGTCTGACCATGTACGCCCGCCCCGCCAATCAGGCCGAGGGTGACAAGGCGCGCGTGTGGGAGTGGGCGATCGACTAGGGGTTCAGACGAACTCGGACGTACGATGGAACCCCTCCCGGCCCGGCCTGGAGGGGTTCGTCGTTTCTGACGTAGCCTTCAGTCCGGACGCCGGGAGGGGGCGGCAGAGAAGGATGACCGCCATGAGCGGGTTTGAGGTGATTGAGAGCCACGGCGCGCCGATCAAGGCGTGGACCCGGGGCGTGCCGGTGGAGGAAGCGGCCAAGACGCAGCTGCGGAATGTCGCCGGTCTGCCCTTCATCCACAGCCATGTGGCCGTGATGCCGGACGTCCATTTCGGGCGGGGCGCGACGGTGGGTTCGGTGATCCCGACCCTGGGCGCGATCATCCCGGCGGCGGTGGGCGTGGACATCGGCTGCGGCATGATGGCCGTCGGCACGACCCTATCCGCCAGCGACCTGCCGGATGGCCTGGGTCCGCTGCGATCGTCGATCGAACGCAAGGTTCCGGTGGGAAACGGCCCGGGCGGCGACTTCAAGGACTCGCCGACCTCGGCGTCCACGGCCTTGCGGGCGAACGGGCTCGGTGAGCGGCTGGACCGGATCCTGGACAAACATCCCAAGATCCGGGGCGACAGGATGGCGCGGCAGCTGGGCACTCTCGGCGGCGGCAACCACTTCATCGAGGTCTGCCTCGACGAAGCCGACCGGGTCTGGATCATGCTGCACTCCGGCTCGCGGGGGACCGGCAACATGATCGGGACCTACTTCATCGAGCGGGCCCGCGAAGAGCTGCTCCACCGGGTGCTGGGCTACCATGTACCGGACCGGGACCTGGCATTCTTGGTCGAAGGCGAGGCCCTGTTCGACGATTACATCGAAGCGGTGCTGTGGGCCCAGGACTACGCCAGGGCCAACCGCCGGCTGATGATGGATCGGGTGCTGGTCGCCCTGCACGAGGCCCTGCCGCCGTTCCAGCTCACCAAGCTGGCGGTCAACTGCCACCACAACTACGTGGCGCGGGAGACCCACTTTGGCGAGCAGGTCTGGCTGACCCGGAAGGGCGCGGTGCGGGCGGGCGTCGGCGATCTCGGCATCATTCCGGGATCGATGGGCGCCAAGTCCTTCATCGTGCGCGGCAAGGGCGACGCCGACTCCTTCTGTTCCTGTTCTCACGGCGCCGGACGGAAGATGAGTCGGTCGGAGGCCAAGCGGCGCTACACGCTGGAGGACCACGTCTCCGCCACCGCGCACGTCGAATGCCGGAAGGACGTGGGCGTGATCGACGAGACGCCGATGGCCTACAAGGACATCGACGCGGTCATGGCGGCGCAGGCCGACCTGGTCGAGATCGTCCACACGCTTCGGCAGGTGGTGTGCGTTAAGGGGTGACGGGGTCGGACGCGAGACGATTTATGTTGCATTATACAACGCGATCGCTTACGCGTCCGGCCTCGTCGCTTCGGCGGCGAGCCTATCGGTGGCGTAGGGTGCGATTCCTTCGTTAATCCGGCGGTCGGGGGTTCGAGTCCCTCCGCGGAGCGCAAGCTTCGTGTAGCTCAGTTGGATAGAGCACCGGAATGGCGCACCCGCCTGTACCCCGATGGGATTTCGCCGGCGGCGTAGACTGCGGATTCTTCGCTCATAACGAGGTGGTCGCGGGTTCGAATCCCGCCGCTGGGCGCAACCTAGCGTAGCTCAGCGGTAGAGCGCCTTCCGTAGTCGATTGTACCCCGGCGGGTCTGGTATGTTGGTGGTGTAGAGGGTCGGATTCATCGGGTGACGGAAGGCGGGTCCAACAGGGCCGCGCGCCGTGTCCCTTCGATGGGACGCTCCGGCCCTCGCCGGTTCCCCAACGATCAATCGTGGTGGCGACAGGTTTCGGGTTCATCGCTCCCTTAGAAAGGGGCGGCCCGAGCGCAAGCTCGAGGTCCGGACGCGGCAACGTCCGGGGGAAGCGCCCCTCCCGAGCCGATCATTCCCCACGAAAGTTCGAAAAATGATGTTGTATTACGCAGCAACATGAATTAATCAGAACCCGTCCTGACGACAAGGCGGCGAGGCTCCGGTCCCGCCGCCTTGTGCGTCGGGACACCGGTTTGGCGGCGTAGAGAGCGAATTCTTCGGTGATCCAGTTTCATCGCCCAACAGGCTCAAGTCCTGTTCCCTGACAAGCGGTCCTGATGGGGCCGAGGGTCGGGGGCTTGCGCTTTCGACTGTTCCCCAGACCGGCCCTTAAGACCCAAGTCAGAAGGAGGTGCGTCATGCGTCTCAAGGTCTTTTCAGGCCGTCCACAGGTCACCCACGAAGGCGCGCCGGCGGTTGTGCTGAGCGCGGAACAACGCCTGCGCCGGTCGGTGCTGGCCTGCCTGCTGTGGGAAGACGAATTCTATGAGGACGGCGAGGCGATCGCCGACCGGATCGCCGCGCTCGCGGCCGAGGTGGCGCCGGAGACGGTGGCGGCCCTGGCGATCGAGGCGCGGACCGACTTCGGCCTGCGCCACGCCCCGCTCCTGCTCCTGTCCGCGCTCGCGCGGACCGGGTCGGGGACGTCGCTGGTGTCGCAGACTATCGAGGCGGTGATCCAGCGGGCGGACGAGCTGACTGAGTTCCTGGCCATCTACTGGCGTCACGGCCGCACGCCGTTGACCAAGCAGATGAAGCTGGGCCTCGGCCGGGCGTTCGCCAAGTTCGACGCCTACCAGCTGGCCAAGTATGACCGCGACGGCCCGGTCAAGCTGCGGGACGTGCTGTTCCTGGTTCACGCCAAGCCGCGTGACGAGGCGCAGGCGGCCCTGTGGAAGCAGGTTGCCGAGCGCGATCTGCCGAGCCCGGACACCTGGGAGGTCCAACTTTCGGGCGGGGCCGACAAGCGAGAAACCTTTGAGCGGCTGCTCACCGAGCACAAGCTGGGCTACCTGGCCCTGTTGCGGAACCTGCGCGGCATGGACCAGGCCGGCGTCGACGAGACCCTGGTGCGCGAGGCGATCCTGGCGCGCCGGGGCGCCGAGC
>Ga0302317_10002034_pt1 | contig 14177 bp, 16 predicted proteins | sample III_Palsa_N3_3_FD_200450 | JGI IMG/M metagenome (GOLD analysis project Ga0302317, IMG submission 200450) | Peat permafrost microbial communities from Stordalen Mire near Abisko, Sweden - III_Palsa_N3_3 | ecosystem: Environmental > Terrestrial > Soil > Palsa > Peat permafrost | place: Sweden...
GCCGGACCGCCGGCGGGTGCGTGGGCGGCGGCGCTGTGGGTGGGGCAGGGTTCTTCGAGGCGGTATCCGCGGGGCGGGTCCAGTTCGGGGATGAGGAGGTCGGCGGGCACCGGGCGGGCGACCAGCGGGACGGGGTGGCGGGTGAGCCACCATCCGGCTCCCAGGAGGGCGGGGCCGGTGGCCAGCACGGTGACGGGCAGGGTGACGGTGACGGCGGCGAGGGTGCCGAGCGCGGGGACCACGACGAGGGTGAACCGCAGGGCTCCGCGGGTCGCTCGCCAGCGGTCGATCTGCTCGGTGGTGGGCTGGTTGGGGTTGAACGGCATGGCGTTCAGGACCGCCAGGCCGTTGCGGCGGCGGTCGGCTTCGGCTCCCAGGTCACGCAGGCGCTTCTTCTGCGGGTCGGTCAGACCTTCGTCGACGGCCTTGGTCACCATGCGGTTGATCTGCTTGAGGGTGGTGTCCCGGGCGGTCAGGGCTTCCTCGCGTCGCCCGGTGTGGTGTTCCAGCTGCTGGTGGACGATGCGGCGGCGGATCTCGTCGCGGGTCATGTAGCGCACGCCGGCCCAGTGGACGGTCAGGGCCCATACGTGCCGCAGGCCCGGCAGGGTGTGGGCGGCGAGGACGCGTGCGATGGTGGCGGCGGCGTGGGCGGCCCGGCGCGCGGCCTGCCCCGTGGGGCCGGGGCCGCCCGCGCCGGGTGCGTCGGTCGGGGGCGTCTGGGGGCGGGGGTCCTGGTCGTCGACGAACTCGCCCTCGTAGACGATGACCTCGGGCAGCAGTTCGCCGTCGTGGCGGGTGGTCATGGGCTTCCAGCTCCAGAAAGGTACGGGCGGACGGGGCGAGGGGCGGCCCCCACGACCGCGGGGCGGGTCGTGGGGGCCGGTGGAACGGTCAGCCGCCGAAGACGTACAGGCCGATGTTGTTGCCGGTGATGGTGGTGATGCCGACGATCACGCCCATGAAGCCCAGGGTGGTGCCGTAGCAGATGGCGACGGCGGTCCCGCCGACCATCTCCTTCCAGTCCTTCGGCTTGCCGCGGGCGGCGAAGAGCTTGACGAGGTACCAGGTCAGGCCGCACAGGCCGATCGCGGCGCCGCCTGCGGTGACCGGGGTGACTGTGGAGCGGGGCGGGTTGGGGGTGGTCTTGGCCCCGGCGACGTTGCCCGCGACCGCCGTCCCGGCGGCGTTCATGCCGTGCCGCAGGGCTCCGGCGATGTCGCCCAGGACGCCGCCGGAGTTGACGGTGACCAGCAGCATGAAGAAGAAGATCAGGATGAATGTCTTCTTGTTGCGCAGGATCTTGTACTTGAAGCCCGCGAAGACGGCGACGGTGGCGATCGCGCCGAACAGCAGGGCGCCGAAGCCCGCGTTGGCGGTGGAGTTGTGGAAGAGGTTCACGGGTCAGGCTCCGGTCAGGGTGTGGACGATGACGCGCCCCGAGACGATCAGGACGCCGCTGGCGGCGGCCCAGATCAGGGGCCGGGTGAGGATCCAGCCGCGCGGTGAGCGGACGAACCGCCACAGGCGCGTCACGGCTGCGGACAGCAGGGACCAGCCGACGCCGCACAGCGCGCCGAGCAGGCCGGGGACGTGGCGGCCGAGCCACAGTGAGCCGACCGCGCACACCGCGGCTCCGGCCGGTCCGTAGACCGGGGCGGTGATGCCGTGGGTGCTGATGGTGCGGGCGACCCACCCGGCGGCGGTGGTGCCGTCGACGGGCACCAGGGTGGCCAGGGCGGCGGACAGCAGGTTGCGGCCGATCTGCAGGCGGCTCCAGTCGGTGGGGTCGGTGCCGTGGGCGGCCTGGGCGCGCTCGATGGCGGCCTCGGCCACGTCCGACCAGCCGGACCGCATCAGCCCGGCGACGGCCTCTTCCATGCCGTGGTCGGCCGCCTCGGCCGCCGGTTCCGGCCGGGCCGGGTACGGCTCGGCGTGGAGGTCGTCGGGCGTCCACCACGCCTCGGTCCGGTCGGTGGTGTCGTTGAGGTCGGTCATCGCAGGTCGCCTCCCGGTGCGGGGTGTTCGCCGAGCACGGTCAGAAGGACGGCACGGGCGCGCTGTTCGTCGGGGCCGATCCGGCCGCGGGTGTCCTTGCGGCCGGGCTCGGGTGCGGCCGGGTGGGGCAGGAGGATCACGACCACGGTGGCGTCGGCGGCGTGACGGGCGGTGCGGCGGATGCGCCACCACCGGCGTATGCGCGAGAGCATCGGGGTTCCTCATTCCAGGGGCGGGGCGGGGCGGGCGTGGGTGTGGGGTGGGGCCGGTCGGCCGTGGCCGCCCTGGGGCCGGTGCGCTTCCCGGTGCGGGTGGCCTGCCGGGCTCCAGGGCGGGCATGATCGGCCGGTCATTCGGCGGTCTTGCGCACCGCGCGGATCTGGTTGCGGACCCACTCCGGGTCGGCGTCGTACTCGCGGCCCAGCGCGGTCGGGGACGGGGTCTTCCCGTCGGCGATCAGGGCGGTGATCCGCTCGCGGACCTGGTCGCGCAGTTCGTCGCGTCCGGCACCGGCACGGCTGCGGCTACCGCTCTTCTTCGCCGTCCGGCGGGTCCGGCGGGCCGGGCGGTGACGGTCCGGGACAGGCGGGTTGCTACCGCCCGCGTCACCGGTACCGGGGGCGGTAGCACCGGGTGCGGTAGGCGCGGGACTACCGGTGCCGCTACCGCCCGTCGTCCCACCGGTAGCGCCGGGGCGGTTACCGCTCTCGTCTACCGGGGCGCTACCGGCCGGGTCACCGGTGCCGCTACCGGGGTGCCCGCCGGGGTCTACCGGCTTCTCGTGGTCCGGCTTCTCCCCGTCCTCTTCCTGGTCTTCCTCGTCCTGTCCCTCGTGCGCGGGGTCGGCTTCCTCGGGCCACGGGTCGGCGTCCGCCGGCGCCGCTACCGCGACCGGTGGGTCCTCGCGCAGAGCGTGGACCCGCCACAGCACGAACGGCCCGATCGAGACGACAAGGGCGACCAGCCACCAGGTCGGGCGGAGGCGGTCACCGGTGGCGGTGACGCCGAACAGGCCGGCCAGGGCGAGGTGCACCAGCACGTTGGCGATGATCATGAGGCTGATCGCGGGGAAGGTGTCGCGGTGGCGGCGGAAGGCGGCGACGACGTAGACGTCGATGGCCACCGGCAGCAGGGGTGCCACCCAGACGGGGAAGCCGACGAGCATCGCCAGTGCCCACTCGCCGGAGGCGGTCAGCCCGATCGCGGCGAACAGGGCGAACGTCGGCAGCTTCTTCGTCAGCGCCTCTCCGCGGTCCTGCCGCTGGTCGGCTTCCTGCTGGGCGGCGTCCAGCAGGGCCTCGGCCGCCTCCCGCGCGTGCTCGGCCCGGGCCAGCGTGGCGGCGGCCTCGGCCTCGGCGTCCAGGCGGAACGATTCGGCGGCCTGCTCGCGCAGACGGGCTTCCTTCTCGGCCCGCTCGCGCAGGGCGTCGCTGTCGGCGGCGGCCTCGTCGCGCAGGCGGGCGGCTGCGGTGTCGGCTTCGGCCTGCCGGGTGCGGGCGTCCTCGGCGACCCGGTCGAGGATCGCCTGGGCCTGCGCTTGTGCCTGCTCGCGGATCTCCTCGGCGGCCAGGCGGGCGGCCGTCCGGGCCTCGGCGGCCAGGCGGGCGGCCGTCCGGGCCTCGGCGGCCAGGCGGGCGGCCGTCCGGGCCTCGGCGGCCCGGGCGGCGTCGTCCTCGGCGGTCGCCCGCAGGCCGCTGGCGGTCTCGCGGGCACCGGACAGGATCTCCTCGGCGGCTTCGCGGGCCTGGGTCAGGGCCGCCTGGGCGGCCTTGACCTGGTCCTGGGCCACCTGGTGGGCCTGCTGGGTGTGGAGGTCGGCGACGAGCTGGCGCTGGGCGGCGCCGTCGGCGGCGGCCTCGGCCTGGGCGGCGGCGGTGGCCGCCTCCCGCCGCAGGGTCTGGGCCTGGCGGCGGGACGCGGCCAGGAGGTCGGCGGCTTCGGCGTGGGCGGCTTCCAGGATGTCGGCGGCCGTGGGCTCGGGGAGGGGTTCGACGAGGAGGTGGGCGCGGTGGGCGCCGGGGATGTTGGGGACGTGGTCGGTCGGTGTCACCGGGGTGGTTCCTTACTCCAGGTGGCGGCGAGGCGGTCGGCGGCGTCACGGGCGGGGCCGGGGTCCAGGGCCTCTTTGATGCGGTCGGCGGCGGTGCGGGCGGTGGCGGCGGCGGTGCGGGCGGTCTCGGCCCGCTCGATGGCGGCCTGCCAGGTGCGGGCTCGGGTCACGGCCCTCACCCCTGTCGGCAGCGCTCGGCGTCCGCCCAGGCCCATCCGGCCCGGTCGGCGGCGGTGGCGGCCCGGCTGCGGCGGACGCGGTCGCGGGCCGCGCGTTCTTCCTGCTTGCGCTGCTTGCGGTCGGTGGCTGGCTCCCGGCCCTGGTAGGTGCCGGTCGACATCGTGCGGTCGCCTCCGAAGAGTCCGAAGAAGGCCATCAGGCACCCCCGGACGCGCAGGTGGCGGTGACGCGGACGGCGGAGGTGCCGCAGCTGCCCACGGCTTCGATGTAGGTGCCGCTGATCCGCACGCCGGGGGCGTCGATCGCGCGGGCCAGGGTGTCGATCAGGTGCGACGGCAGGGGCTGGGCGACGTCGATGGCCACGCCCGCGTGCAGGCCGGCCGTCCCGGCGATCACGTCGAGCAGGTCGGCGACCAGGTCGTCGGCGTCGACCGGTCCGCCGGGCTCGGCGGGCCGCACCGCCGCGTGGTGGTCGATCACGGTCAACAGCTGGGCCAGGGAGGTCCGCAGGTGCAGGATCGCCAGCGCCAGGTCGTCGACGGTCATCGTCTTCAGCGGCAGGCCGACCGCCTCGGCCAGGTAGGCCCGGCTGCGGGCCACCGCCTGGTCGCGGCGCCCCGACGGGGTGTCGGCGGGCAGGCAGTCCCAGGCCATGCGGGTGAACTCGTCGGCGGCTAACGCCTCCGGCTCGGACTGGGTCCGGCCGCTCGGCGCCGCGGTGCTCTCGCCGCCGACGGCGGGGTGCGGGACGGGTCCACGGGTGGGCGGGGTCTGGATACTCTTGCGCACAGCTCGTTCTCCTCGTTGCATGAGGGACGGGTCTGGCCCCTGACCTGCGGTTGCATCGCAGGCCGGGGGCCGCTGCCGTGTGCGGGCACGGCAGGCAGACCCCTACCGAGAGAAAATCCCCTCGGGGGATTGCTGCGGCTCCAGTAAAGCGTGACCCCCTCATGGGGTCAAGAGATCCCCTCGGGGGATTGCTGAACTAGCAGTGGGGGCCTACTGTCTTCCTCATGAAGAAGCCCGATCCCCTCGTCAATGCCGAGTTCCGGAGGGTCGCTCAGGCCATCCGCGAGCGCATTCGCGACGGCACGTACCAGCCCGGTCAGCGCCTGCCTGCGGCTCCGGCCCTGGCCGAGGAGCTGGACAGCAACCGCAGCGCGGTCGAGCGCGCGGTGCGGATCGTGGCGGCCGAGGGCCTGCTGACCACGCGGCAGGGGTCGGGCGCGTACGTGTCGCGGATCATCGCGACGATCACCCGTGACGGCACCGCGCGCTACCAAAAGGCCCGCCGCGAGGAGGCGGCCGGGCCGGACGGGGTTCCGGCGCGCGGGGCGTTCGAGGCCGAGCTGCGGCGGATGGGGCTGGTGCCCCGGAACATGCCCAGCGTCCGGCGCGAGGTCCCGCCGCCGCACGTCGCCGAGATCCTGGGCGTCGACGCGGGCCAGGTGAGCGTCGTGGTGCGCGACCGGCGGATGTACGCCGCCCCCGCCGACGCGCCGCCGGGCGACCTGGGCACCCCGGTGCAGATCGCCACCACCTACATCCCGCTGGACATCGCGGGGGGCACGGTGCTGGAGGACCACGACACCGGGGCGGGCGGCATGATCAGCCGCCTGGCCGAGATGGGCCATGCCCAGGTCCGCATCACCGAGAAGATCAAGGCGCGCACGCCCACCCCGGAAGAGGCGGAGTTCTTGAGCCTGGACCTGGACAACCGCGTCTACCAGATCACCCATATCGCCTGGACCGCCGAGGAGCGGGCAGTCGAGGTGACGGTCCACATTCTTCCGGCCAGCCTGTGGGAGCTCAGCTACGGCTGGGAGATCGAGAAGGGCTGACCGGATGCCTGCGGCCACCAGCTGCGGGCGCGAGGGGTCCGGGGAGGCAAGCCCCGCCCCCCGCATCACGGACCACCGCAGCCGAACGCGGTGAGCACGTTCGAGTCGAGATCCATCCGCGAGTCTCAAGGAGAACAGCAGATGACCAGCACCACTACCAGCGGCGGCACGATCCTGCGTGACGCCAGCGCCCGCTACCGCAAGGCCAGCCGCGAACAGGACGGCGCCCGCGGCGCGTTCGACGCCGAGACCAAGCGGTCCGGCGGCGCCCCGCGCACCGAGGTCACCGTCAGCCGGGCGGCCGCTCCGGCCGACGTCGCCGAGCTCCTGGGCAGCGACGCCGTCGTGGTGCGGGCCCGCAAGATGTACGACGGCGAGGCGCTCGTGCAGCTGGCCGACACCTACATCCCCGCCGACGTCGCCGAGGCGGCCGGGGTCGAGCAGGTGGACACCGGGGTCGGCGGCATCATCAGCCGCTTCGCCGAGGCCGGGTTCGCCCAGGCCGAGGTCACCGAGGACGTCTCCCAGATCGAGGCCGACGCCGAGCAGGCCGCCGCCCTGGGCGTCGAGGCCGGCGCGAAGCTGCTGCAGATCCTGCACGTCGGCCGCACCGAGTCCGGCCGCGTGGTCGAGGTCACCCGGCATGTCCTGGGCTCCGGCTGGACCCTGCGCTTCTCGGTGCCGCTGGCCTGATACCGCTTCTGTGTGGCCCGGGGTGCCGTCCGCCCCGGGCCACACGCTTGCCCGGACGAGGACTTCAGGGACGTCGGCCCGGCTCCGAACTGGTCGGATCAGTCCTTCTTCCAGGGCATCGCCCTGTCCAGCAAGTCCTCGATCTTGCCGCTGACGTTCTCCGGGGCCGAGACCAGGCTGAGCACGGCCATGACCAGGAGCGTGATGCGCAAGTTGCCTGCCAGGCCCGAGTCCTGGGCGATCGGTGACAGCATGGGCAGCACGAGACCGGCGCCAAGGAGCACAGTGCCGGGGGCGAAGCGTTTGAGTCGGTCGAGGAGCCGGACTCTGCGGGACAGCGGCGGCAGGTTCTCGGTCAGCCGCCCCCGATCACCCTCAATGACGCAGGCCAAGCCGTCCTGGAGGGACAGCAGGACGGCCGAGCGTACGGGCCCCGGTCCGCTGGAGAGCAGGAGCATCCGGTGGTGCTGAATGCTGCTTGACACCCGTGAGGCGTCCTCCTCTGCGGCCTGCTCGCCGCCCGAGGCGATCCCGGCGTAGGTGGACCGCAGTTCCTCATGGGAGATTGTCCATAATTCGCGCAATTGATGGTCGCAGTACCTCATCGCCCGCGTGGACGGCCATGTGCGCTCGGATATCTGGACGGCCCGCACGGCCTTCGCCCAGGAGTAGATAAGCCGGTCGTAGGGTGTGGCGCCCATTGCGTTCACGCGCATGTGGTGCCGAATCTTGCTCCGGCCCCATGTGCCCACGTTGCTTGCCACGAGGGCACACATCAGCAGAAGAACACCCACCATCATCTGTTCGATGATCTGGTGAGGGGAGCCGGGAGTGTTACGCATGGTCAGCCAGGCGAAGTGCGCGTCCACCCAGGCAGAGCGCGTTGCCACGGCCACGATGAGGATTGGCGGAGCGACCGTGGCGAGGACTGTTATCGGGCCCAAGAGGAACCGGACCTTTGGCACCAGGGCGAGCGGGAACATCACGAAGAGCAGAGCGAACATGCCCGTAAAGTCCCAAACTGCGACTTGGCCTTGCGGCAGAAGGATCAGTAGCGACGCCACGAGGTAGCCGACCACGGCGGCCGCCCCCGTCAGTTCGCCCACCACGATGTCTACGCCCCGCTGCGCGGCGTCGCGCAGAATCGCGCTGCGCGCCCTGCGGCACAAGTCATAGGCCTCCCAGACCGGGCGTCCGGGAAACTGAAGTTCCATTGGTTTCACCGTGGCCAGCGCAAAGGCGATCTGCTTACGGGCGTGGGCGCGCATGCGGGCGCGGATGATCAAGCGCACCTCGGCGACAGGGTGGGCCAGCCATGCCCTGCCGCGTGTCGCCACCGCTGCTGTGGGGGAGGCCATGTCACTGCCTCCCGTCCGGCGACAGTCGGTGTCCGCCGCCTGCAGCGATCACCGAGCCCGGGTCCGCCCCGAGATGACTCCGCAGGGCCTGCACCCCGACGGCCCTCAGCTGGCCGCCCGTCCCGGCATACAGGGGCCGTTTCTCCGCGCGTAACCCGGTGGTCATCGGCGTCGGTCCCGGTCCTTGCGCCAGTCGACCTGGCGGCCCGTGACGATCTGGAACCGGTGCTGTGTGGGGTCCCAGAGCGCGGCACTGCCCGGGGCTGCAAGCGCAGAGCGGGCCAGCGCTTCGAGTCCCCTCAGGTTGGCCAGGGACAGGTCCTTGAAGGCGTGGCGCCACTCGTAGGGCTGGCAGACGATCTCGCGCCGTCCGAGCAGGGGTTTGCGGACCTTGGCATAGGCGACGTCCGGCGGGTGGGAGTTGGAGTCGCAGGTGTGGCAGAACCACGGCCAGGGCGGAATGGTGATCCACATCGTGCTCTGGCGGTCGAGCAGTGCGTGCAGTGCCTCCGGTGGCGGCATGGGCGGCTCCGGCGGGGCCATCGCCCGCACGGGCGGCCGTGCGGGCCGCACCGCCGCCGGCGTGGTCCGCACGGGTCGGGCCTGGTGCAACGCCTGGCGGGAGGCGGTCTCGCGGCCCGCAGCGGAGGGTGGGGGCACGACGGTGACGCCCGCGCCGGTGAGGATCCCCAGGTCCAGGGTCCAGGTCCGCGCGGAGCGCTGGCGCCACTGCTGGAACGCCGCCTGGACGTGCTGCTCGGCCTGCGCCGCCGTCATCCCGGTGACGCTCCTCAGCTGGGCCATGGCCTGCGCGCGCTTGCCCTGGACCTCGGCGAGGCCGAAGTGCGTCGCGCGGTGGCAGTCGGTGCACAGGCACACCAGCCTGCGCAGCCGCTGCACTCCGGCAGCGTCGTCGTAGGACCAGCGCTCGTGGGCCTCAAGCCAGCGCTGTGTCTCGCGGTCCTTGCCCCGTCCGCACGCCTCGCAGCGCTGGCCGGCCCGGCCGTTGATCATCCGCCGCAGCCGTTCCCAGTCGCGCTGGTCGACGCAGGAGCGGACGTTGGTGAACCAGCACGAGGTCGGCACCAGGTCGACGAACAGTCCGGAGCCGAAGGAGCGGTCCTCGCCCGGCAGCAGGTCTGGGACGTCGGGAAGGGCGGCCCACCGCTCCAGGGCGGCCATGCCGGGCCGGGGCGCGTACCAGCGCTCCGCGACGCCGTCCCAGCGCGCTCCGGCCGCCTTGGCCGGGTCCTTCTCCTTGTACGGCACGTCCAGCCAGATCCGGCCCGCCACGCGCCCCCCTCCGGGTCGATTCCTGTCTGTCCACGATCAGCCTAGAGGCCGGCCCCGCACCCCGCGCCGACATCGAACCAAGCCGACAATCCCCCGAGGGGATCTCTTGACTCCGTGAGGGGAATGGCTCTTTACTGGTGGTGCACCGATTCCCCGAGGGAATTTTCCTCCGGGTGAGGGTGTGTCTGGCGTGCCCGTATCAGGGCTGGTCAGATCCCCGGGACGGCCGTTCAGAGCTTGGCGGCATGACGGCCGCCCCGGGTTCCCCCCATCACCTTGACGAGACAGGGAGGGCACCATCATGCCCCGAAGCGGTAAGTCCCCGTCGCAGCTGGCCACCGAGGCCGGCGAACTGGTCCGCTCACTGAACCACACCACGCTCCGGTCGGGCGCGTATGGCTACCCCGGCGACGTGGACGCCACCATCCAGGCCCTGGCGGCCCTGGCCGGGCGGCTGCCGCAGGCGATCAGCCAGGGCGGCACCGCGCTGACGGCGATGGCCATCGCCAGGACAGTGCGCCTGGACGCCATGGCGGGCGGCACCTCGGCGGCCGGGTACCTGGCCGACACCGCGAGCGCGGTCAGCGGAGCCGTGCGGGCCGCCGACGAACTGGAGCGGGCCCTGCGGGAGCTCGGCTCCTTGACCAGCCACCTGACCTGGTCCGAGCCGCAGGAGCCGGGCGCGTGAGCGAGGGCTGGTACCCGCAGGAGCTGGACGGCCCGCAGTGGGCCGCCCCCGCCCCACCGGACTGCCCCGCCTGCCCCTGCCACACGCTGCGGGTCTGCCAGGGCAGGCTGTGGCACCGGGCCCGGCCCCGGCACGAGGGCTGCCCCTGCGAGGCCGCCGCCGTCGCGGCCGACACCCCGCCCGCCACCCGGCAGGTCACCATCACCCTCGCGGGCACCACCCGCACCCTCACCGCCCAGGCCCCCGCCACCGGCCCCGGCGCCGGGCTCCTGCTCACGCCCCGGGTCTTCGCCGCCACCGGCGAGCACACCGGCGGCACGGTCGCGGTGCCGATGGTCCTGGCCCCCGCCACCGAGCACACCCGCGCCGACCAGGTCGCCCTGTGCGAGCTCGGCCAGCGCTGGGCGGTCCGGCTGACCGCCTCGCACGGCGGCGCCCAGGTCGCCATCAGCGGCTGGCACCAGGCCTGAGCCGCTGCCCGGCCCCTCCCACTTTCCACCGCGTCCCCGCCCCTCCCGGGCGGCCGATGACGCGCATCCGCAGGCGGCCGATCGCCGCCCGACTGGAAGAGACTCCGTGTCCACTGACCTGACGTTCTCCGACGGCACCACCCCCGACCCCAGGGCCATCGGCTTCCACGCCACCCCCGACCCCTGGACCTTCGACTTCCGCAGCATCGACGGCCGCCGACGCGCCTACGTCTTCTCCGCACTGCCGTGCCCCGCTCTGCACGCCGACCTCAAGGCCGCGTTCGCCACCACCGTCCAGCGGGCCAGCTCCCTGACCACCGTCGACCAGTACTTCCTTGCCCTGCGGCGCTTCCTGTCCTTCATCGGCACGCTCGGCGAGCCGTTCGAGGCCCTGTCCTGCCTCAAGCCGCAGCACTTCGACCAGTACCGGGCCAGCCGGGCCGTCACCGTCTCCGCCGAGGCGTGGCACCGCGAGGTGGTGGTGCTGTTCCGGCTGCTGAGGAACGCGCCGTACGGCCACCTGTCACCGGAGCTGGGCGAGATGGTCCAACGGCCCGGCCGGTCCGCCCCGGCCGGCCTGGCCACCGCCCGCCGCTACGACACCCCCACCCCGCTGTACAGCCAGCGCGAACTCGACCAGCTGTGGAAGGCCGCCCGCCAGGACGTCGTCAGCGTCCTCGGACGGGTCCAGGGGGGCGGGCGGCTGCTGGCCGCGTACCGGGCCGATCAGGGAAGTCTCAGCTTCCTCGACCAGCAGGCCGGTCTCGCGCTCGACGTCGCCGAGAAGTTCGGCCGCTCACCGCACGGAAAGCACCCGACCGCCGAGACCGCCGGTCTGCTGGGCCTGACCGTCGCCGACCTGGCCCCGCTCCTCGTGCTGGCCACGGTCCTGACCACGCTGCGGCCGTCGGAGGTCCACGACCTGCCCGCCGCGCACACGATCACCGAGGACGGACAGGTGGTGCAGGTCCGCATCCGCCCGGACCGCCGTCCCGGGGAGGTCACCGTGCCCTGGCCGGTCGGCGGCGAGGCGGACCAGCTGCGGCGGGCGGGCGGCTTCTACCTGATGGTGCACCAGCTCACCGAGTGCGCCCGCCGCGCGAGCGGATCGGACCGCCTGTGGTGCGTGTGGACGCCGAGCGGGCCCCGCGTGCCCGGCCGCCCTTCGCTGACGCTGCTGCTGCGGGAGTGGGCGGGCGAGCGCCGCCTGGTCGGCGACGACGGCAACCCGCTGCCCCTGGGACTGCACCGGCTGCGGTCCACCGTGCGTCGCGCCGACGGCTCCTGACCGACCGGCACGCTCCGCGCCGGGCAGCACCAAGCGGCCCGGTTCCCCCGACCATTCCAGCAGTGACGGGAAACATGACGACCGAGATTGCCTGGCGGGTGTTTTACACCCGCCGACACCTTGCCCTGCCCCAGGCAGCCGATCCGCTGATCTCCACGCTGTGGGACCTGGACGAGTGGCTGGACGTCAACGACGTACCCGACGGCCGGCCCTACCTGATCGCGCCGGACGGACGGTACGACATCGAGCTGAACCGGTACTTCGAGACCGAGCTGAACGCCTCCCCCGAGGACACGCAGAAGGCCACGGCGTCCGACCTGAAACTGTGGCTGACGTTCCTGTGGGTCAGCCGGGACCGCACGGACTGGCGAGAGGCCACCCCGGACGACCGCGCCGCGTACAAGCACTGGCGGACCGTCGCCGCGCGTGGGCCGCACGTGGACCTGGTGACGTGGGACCGCGAGGTGGCCACGGTCAACCAGTTCTACAAGTGGGCGGTACGGCACAAGCACTGCACGAAGAACCCGATCGTGCAGCGCGAGAGCCGATCGTCGTACCAGCATCCGCACCATCGGCAAGGCGCCGCGCAGACGCCGGCGGAGGCGTCCCACCAGGCCCCGCGCAGGGACGTGGTGTGGCTGACTCCCGCCATGTACCGGTCCTGGCGTGATGTCGGCGTACGAGGCTTCACCAGCGCGGGCCTGCCCGACTTCTCGTTCCGGGGGCGCTTCGGCGCTCGCAACGCCGCCTACAGCAACATGATGATCCGCACCGGCATGCGTCTGTGCGAGCAGACCTCGTTGTCGGTCTTCGAGCTGCCCCACCTGGTGCCAGGTCAGCTAAACGCCCGCACCTGGCTGCCCTGGCGGATCGCCAAGTACGGCTCCGCCCGGCACATCTACATCCCGGCATCGTCCCTGAAAGAGCTGTGGGACTACGTCGAGGAGGAGCGGGCCGAGGCCATCGAGACCGCCCGCGACGCGGGGGTGTACGAGCGCATCCGCAACCCACTCATCATCGCGGACCGGACCAACCCCTTCGTCGAGATCGACGGGCAGCGCGTCACGATCGACCAGCTCAGCCACGCCGAGCGCCGCCGACTGCTGATCGACGCCCGCGACGGCCTCGAACCCGTAGCGCTGTGGCTCAACGAAACCGGGCTACCCAGCGCCCGGTCCTGCTGGCAGGAGGTCTTCAAGACCGCCAACAAGCGGTGCACCCGCCAGCGGCTGAACCTGCGATGTCACCCCCATGCTCTACGCCACTCGTACGCCGTCATCACCCTCGAACAGCTGTGGCGCGGACACATCCAGGACCTGGCTGCCATGAACCCGACCCAGCGGCAGACACACCAGATGGTCTTCGGCGACCCGCTCAACTGGGTCCGCATGCGACTCGGTCACAGGTCTGTCGTCACGACTCTTCGCTACCTGCACGCCCTGCAGGACCTGGAGATGCAGACCCGCATGGCTCTCATCCCGGACGACTGGGAACCCACCGGCACGCACCCGCAAGACCTCACCGACACCACGGAATCCGACCCGGAGGAGACTTCCGAATGACCGACACGGCCATCCCCGCCCCCTTCCAGGTGGCGGAAGACCGCGACAGCAATGCGTCGACGGCCGTTGCCGTCGCCGATCCGCCGGTCGTGCCGTTCAGGGCAGAGGACGGACGCGAGCATCTGTTCTCCTTCGCAGGGCTGGCACTGCCCGCCCTGCACGCCGAGCTGGCCTCCGCCTTCGAGGAACTGCTCGCCTTCAGCGCAATCCGGCACCCCAAGAGCGCCACACTCTTCTTCAAGAGCCTGGGCCGCTTCCTGTCCTTCCTCGGCGAACTGGACCAGCCGCCGCGTTCACTGGCCGACCTGACGCCCCAACACCTGCAGGAGTACTTCCACGTCCGGGCGGAGAGCACGCCAACCGCGAAGGGCGCCCGAAGCTCGGTGTGGGACATCTGCCGTCTGCTGCGGCACGTCACCCCTTACGACCAGCTCTCCGCCGACCTCCGCACACACCTGGCCCACCTACGCCGCGCGGCCGATGTCGACCTCGCCGGCACCGGGCCCCACTCGGCGCACGCCGCCGCCCTTCCGGCACAGGCCGACCGCCGGAACGCGGAGAACCCGACGGACAGGTGGTCCGCGTCCGTCACCGCCCAGGACCGCGGCACTCCCGTCGCTGCCCGGCCTGGCACAGGACGCACCTCAGCCATGCCGCAGGGCCGGTACGAACCTGCGGTGACCCGCGCCAGCGCGGCCCAGACACTGATCGTGCCCTTCCACGGAGAAGACGGCCGCGAGAGCGTCTACGACTTCG
>Ga0302317_10002045_pt1 | contig 14131 bp, 10 predicted proteins | sample III_Palsa_N3_3_FD_200450 | JGI IMG/M metagenome (GOLD analysis project Ga0302317, IMG submission 200450) | Peat permafrost microbial communities from Stordalen Mire near Abisko, Sweden - III_Palsa_N3_3 | ecosystem: Environmental > Terrestrial > Soil > Palsa > Peat permafrost | place: Sweden...
ATCTCGCCGGGCTGCTGCAGGTCGGTGGTGGTGCGGGTGACCGGGCCCCAGCCCAGCCGGGTCTCGATCGGATAGTCCTTGGAGGTCGTGAAGCCGGGGCCACTCACCGTGAAGCCGACCGAGCCGATGCCGGTGCGGCTGGGCGCGAGGAACGGTATGTGCTCGGCGATCCGCTGGCCCAGCACCAGGTTGAACACTTTCTGGAACGCGGTGACGATGCCGCCGGCGCTGCGCAGGACGGCCTGGTAGGCGCCCGGCTGGCCCTCGAGGTTCTGCAGCTCCAGCGTCGCGTCGGGCTTGTCGCCGGGCGAAAGGAAGCGCGGCAGGTCGAGGTCGGCGATCACCGGCTGGCGGACGATCAGCTCCTTGTCGCCGGAGCCGACCTGGGTGTCGGTCCAGGCCACGGCCATGATGCGAACCTGGCCGTTGAAGTCGGCGGCCGGCAGCTTCACCGTCGCACGGCCGTCCGCGCCGGTGGTCACGATGCCGGACCACAGCGCCACGGTCTTGATCGGGGTGACGGTGAGGCCCTCGCCGCCCAGTTCGTCGCCGCCGAAGTTGACGCTGGCGGGCGCCCCGAGGTTGGCGTCCAGGAGGCGACCGTAGTCGTCGCGATAATCGACCGAGAAGGCGCGCTTGCCGAAATACCAGCCCACCGGATCCGGACTCGTGGCTTTGGTGAGGCGCAGAATCCCCTCGTCGACCGCCGCGACGGTGACGTGGGCGCTCTGGCCGAAGCCGAGGCCGTTGACCTGCAGCGGCACGTCGACCTCGGCCTTGGAGTCGATCTTGTCGGGCGTGTTGATGTCGACGGTGAGCTTGCGGCCGCCCGGATCGAGCGGGACGTAGACGAGGCCGAGCGCGCGGCGCGGCGTCGGCGTGTTCACCGGATCGCGCGGCTGGATCAGGGTGACCAGCACATAGGCCCCGCCGGCCCAGGCGGCCGAGGTCTTCAGCCGCACCACGCCGCCGTTCGCGCCGACCTCGAAGGTCTTGAAATCGATCAGCCGGTCGGTGGCGACGGCCACCTGGGCCTGACCAGCGTAGGGGTCCTTGACCGCGATCTCGACGGTGTCGCCCTGGCGATAGGTCTTCTTGGCCGGCGAGACGCGCACCAGGTCGGGCGACTCGGCGGCGCTGGCGGGCGCGCCCCAGCCGACCGAGAAGCGGGTGATGGTCTTGGCGCCGCCGGGACCGGTCAGCTCCAGCCGGTAGTCGCCCCAGTCGAGCCGGCGCGGGCGGATGTGGCCCGGGTCGCCGGCGCCGACGTCCATCGTGCCCGACGTCACCACCGTGTCGCGGCTGGTGCGGCGCCACTGCCAGCGACCGTCCTGCTGATACCAGTCGTAGTTCCAGTTCTCGCTGATCAGGCTGTAGGCGACGCCAGGCGCGGCGATGCGCTGGCCGGCGCCGTTGACCGAGACGATGTCGAGGGTGACCGGCGGCGCGGTCTGGCCGCTGGCGTCGCCCTCGTCGACCTTGACCCCGAGGTAGAGCGGCTTCGGCCGCACCTTCAGGCTGACGCTCTCCTTCACCGGCCGGCCGCCCGGCTCGAACACCGAGGCTGTGACCAGGGCCAGCACCGGATCGACCGTGTCGCCGGCCTGGCTGCCGGCCAGCGACAAGCTGGCATGCCCCGCGCCGTCGGTGACGCTGGCGCCGAGGTCGAGCTGCTTCTCATCGAACGGCGCGGTCTCGTCGCCCCACTGGTAGCCGTCGAAGGCCGGGAAGGGATCAGGATCGGCGCGCAGCCGCGCCTCGCCCTGGGTCTGCAGGCCGGCGCCGATGGCGCCGTAGAGGAAGCGCGCGGTGACGTTGACCACGCGCGTGTCGGCGGAGCCCACCGGCGTCTGCGGCTGCCCATCGACCGTCACCGCCAGGCGCTGTGGCGCGAAGTCTTCGACCTGGAAGTCGATATTCCCCGACGCGTCCTTGAACCCGTCGATCATCAGGCTGGCGGTCCAATGGCCGCGCGGCGCGGTGCCGGGAATGGCGATGTCGGTGGCGATCGCGCCGCCCGGCGTCGCGGTGAAGGCGTAGCGCTTGAACTCCAGCCCCGAGGGGCGCTTGACGACGATGTAGCCCTTGCGGTCGGCGACCGCCTTGGCCTCGCTGTCGCGCACCAGGGTGGTCAGGTGCACCGTCTCGCCCGGCCGGTAGATGCCGCGGTCGGCGTAGAGGAAGCCATCGACGCCCGGCGTGGCGGCGCGGCCAGTGAGCAGGTCCGGCGGCGGCTGGCCGGGCACGGCGCCGCCCGTGCTCTGCTTGGAGAGGTCGGTGGGCGAACGATCGAGGTCGAGCAGCGCGAGATCTCCGAGCGGGCCATAGGCCATGACCATCTTGGCCGCCAGCGCGCCTTCGCCCTGCAGCAGGCTGTGGGCGAAGCTGACGCGGCCCATCGAGTCGGTCTTGGCGGTGGCCAGGGTCTCGCCGTTCTTGGCCACTAGGGTGACGGTGGTGTCGGGAAGCACCTTGGCGGTCTTCAGCGAGCGGACCACGACGTCGAGCGCGTCCGAACCGGTGTAGCTGGTCAGCGCCATGTCGGTGAAGATCACCCACCGGCGCGCCTGGGCCGGCGACGTGCCCTCGTCGGACGAATTGGAGAGGTCGCGGCCGCCGGAGGCGTCGCGCGCCTTGATCACATAGCCGCCCGGCTTCATCTCCTTCAGCACCGCGCCCAGCGGGAACACCGTGGTGGCGTGCTGGCCCGGGTCGCCCTTCACCTGCACGAAGCCCTTCCAGACGATCGAGCCCTCGTCGTTGGGGCTGTCGTCGCCATAGTCGCCGGCGTCCTGGCCCTCGGGGGTGGGATCGGGGGCGCTGATCGAGGTGCGCACCAGGTTGCGGTCCACCACGCGCCAGACCTCGACCTGCAGCTTGCTGACGTTGACCGTCTCGATGCCGACGCCGTCGGAATCCTCGCGCGGCAGGATCACGCCGTCGCCGGCGAAGCCGACGTAGGGCGGCTTGTCGCCGTTGGTGAAGCTGGTGTCGGCGTTGGCGGCGAGGGTCTCGCCGTCCTTGGACGGCAGGCCCTTCAGCAGGGTGACTTGGCGGTCGGTGAAGCCGACGCCGCCGATGCAGAGGGTGTCGCCCTTGGCGGTGACGGCCGGCGCGTGGCCGAGGTCGGGCGCGACCAGCACAAAGTCGCCGTAGGACTTGGAGGGGTCGAGCTCGCGGGTCATCTGGACGCAGGCCAGCGGATCCGGGCCGGAGGTGTCGAGCCGGGTCTTCCAGATGGCGAAACCGTCGGGCTTGACCTCGCCCTGGCGCGGGGCGCCGGCCGAACGGGGATGGCCGAAGAAGGGCCAGCTGGCGAAGGTCTGGCCTGATAGCGTGTGCTGGAACAGCCGCCCGTCGACGCCCTTAGCCAGCAGGAATCCGCCTCCGAAGGCCACGACAACCGCGGCGATTAGCGCCGCTAGCCTACGGTCCATCGAAAGTCCCCCGTGCGGGCCCGTCAGACAGGCCCAGCCTCGGATGGAAGCCTAACCGTGGCGCGCGGTCAATCGGCCGCATGTCGAACAAGAAACATGGCGACGCCCCGGCGCGGGAATGCGGGCGTCGGGCCGGGACGTAAACGGCTCTTAACCCTCCTCGGCCTCTACTGCGCTCTCAAGAAGATGGTGCGGGGGCGGTATGCCGGCGACGGCGCGAAAGACGGGATCCCAGTTGGTGATGGACGCGGCGCGGGGCGCGTGGGGCCACGCGGCGAGCGCGCGGCTGCGCGGCGGGCTGACGGCCGCGGTGGGCGGCGCTCTGGCGCTGGCGCTGGCGAGCTGGCGGCCGGACGATCCCAGCCTCGACGCCTCGGCGAGCGGCGTGGCGGGCAATCTGCTCGGCGGCGCAGGCGCGGTGGTCGCCGACCTCGGCATGCAGTCGCTGGGCCTGGCGGCGTGGGTCGTGGCGGGGCTGCTGCTGACGCTGGGCCTGGCGCGCGCCGCCCATCCCGAACCCCACGCGACCCGCGCCCAGTTGCGCTGGCGGGCGCTGGCCGGCGTGGCCGGTGTATTTTTGCTGGCTGGCGGGCTCGCCGGCGCCGCGCAGCCGGCGATCTGGCCGCTGGCGAGCGGGCTCGGCGGCCTGATCGGCGACGGCGAAGCCGGCGTCTTCACCAGCGTGGCCCAAGCGGTCGGCCTGCCGGTGCTGGCGCCGATCGCGCTGGCGCTGCTGGCCTTGGCCGGCGTCTGGCTGACCGCGCTGGGGCTGGGCGTCAAAGCCCGGCATGTCATCGCGATCCTGCAATGGCGCCCCGCGCCGGCCCCAAAGCCGATCCAGCGCGAGACGCGGCCGGCGGCGGCGGTGAGACGCCGCGCGGCGCCGGAGGTTGCGTCCGCGTCGTCCAGCTTCGAGACCGAAGACGAAGTCTCCGGGCCCGAGCCCGCGCCGCTAGCGATCCGGGCGCCCAAGGCCGCGCCGAAATCGTCGGGCCGCGAGGCGCGGGAAAGCCAGCCCAGCCTGCCCTTCGCCTCGGAGGGCGGTTTCCGCCTGCCGGAGCTGGCCATGCTGGCCAAGCCGAAGCCGCGCTCGTCGGCCTTCGACGAGAGCGCGCTGCGCCAGAACGCCCGGGTGCTGGAAGGCGTGCTGGCCGAGTTCGGCGTGCGCGGCCAGATCGACCAGATCCGCCCCGGCCCGGTGGTGACGCTCTACGAACTGGTGCCGGCGCCGGGCGTGAAGTCGGCGCGGGTGGTGGCGCTCTGCGACGACATCGCCCGCTCGATGAGCGTCACCGCCTGCCGGGTCAGCGTGGTTCCGGGCCGCAACGCCATCGGCATCGAGTTGCCCAACGCCAAGCGCGAGACCGTCTATCTGCGCGACCTGCTGGCCTCGGCCGAATATGAGAAGCACGGCTCGATCCTGCCGCTGGCGCTGGGCGAGACCATCGGCGGCGAGCCCTATATCGCCGACCTCTCGCGCATGCCGCACCTGCTGATCGCCGGCACCACCGGCTCGGGCAAGTCGGTGGGGGTCAACGCGATGATCCTCTCGATCCTCTACAAGCTGCCGCCCAGCCAGTGCCGCTTCATCATGGTCGACCCGAAGATGCTGGAGCTGTCGGCCTATGACGGCATCCCGCACCTGCTGGCGCCGGTGGTGACCGATCCGAAGAAGGCGATCGTGGCGCTGAAGTGGACGGTGCGCGAGATGGAGGACCGCTATCGGCGGATGTCCAAGATCGGGGTGCGCAACGTCGCCGGCTACAACGAGCGCGCCAAGGAGGCGATCGCCAAGGGCGAGCATTTCGTGCGCACCGTGCAGACCGGCTTCGACGAGGGCGGCCGGCCGATCTACGAGGAAGAGCGCATCTCCCCCGAGCCGATGCCCTATCTGGTGGTGGTGATCGACGAGGTCGCCGACCTGATGATGGTGGCCGGCAAGGACATCGAGGGCGCGGTGCAGCGGCTGGCGCAGATGGCGCGAGCGGCCGGCATCCACCTGATCATGGCGACGCAGCGGCCGTCGGTGGACGTGATCACCGGCACCATCAAGGCCAACTTCCCCACCCGGATCAGCTTCCAGGTGACCTCGAAGATCGACGCGCGGACCATCCTGGGCGAGCAGGGGGCCGAGCAGCTGCTGGGCCAGGGCGACATGCTCTACATGGCCGGCGGCGGCCGGGTCACCCGCCTGCACGGCCCGTTCGTGTCAGATGGCGAGGTGGAGGCGGTGACCAAGTTCCTGCGCGAGCAGGGCGAGCCGCAGTACCTCGAAGAGGTGACCGCCATCGCCGACGAGGACGAGGAGGGCGGCGGCGATCCGCTCGGCGGCGAGGGCGGCAACGACCTTTACGACCAGGCGGTGGCGGTGGTGACGCGCGACCGCAAAGCGTCGACCAGCTACATCCAGCGGCGCCTGCAGATCGGCTACAACCGCGCCGCCTCGCTGATGGAGCGGATGGAGCGCGAGGGCGTCGTCGGCGCGGCCAACCATGCCGGCAAGCGCGAAATCCTGGCCGGGCCGCCTCCCCACTGACTTGCGGCCGATTTCCGGCTAGACCGCGCTTGGCTGGCGGGGGGACGACGCCTTAAGGAGGCCAGATGCCCCATCCGACCACCCGCCGCACCGCGCTGCTGCTGCTCGCCGCGCCGATCCTGCTCGCGGGACCCGCGGTGACCGGCCGCGCCTGGGCCGCGCCGGCCGATGATCCGCTGGTGGCGCGCGCCATCGGCTATCTGGACGGCCTGACCAGCGTCAAAGGCCGCTTCCAGCAGACCAACGAGAAGGGCGGCGAGGCGGACGGGACCTTCTATCTCGCGCGTCCCGGCCGGGCGCGGTTCGAATACGACCCGCCGTCGGGCCTGGTGATCACCTGCGACGGCCGGACCATCACCCTGTCCGACAGCCGCCGCGGCGCCTTCCAGCATGTGGCGCTGAGCTCGACGCCGCTGGCGGTCTTCCTCTCCGACCACATCCGCCTCGACCGCGGGGCGCAGGTGACCCGCGTCGACCGCTCGGAGGGCGGCTTCTCGATCACCGCCCGCGGACCCCAGTCCGCCGCCGGTCAGATCACCCTCTATTTCACCGAAAACCCGCTGCGGCTGACCGGCTGGGCGGTGGTCGACGCCCAGTCGCGCGTCACCCGCGTCACCCTGGGGCCGCTCGCGGCGATCAGCCCGCCGCCGGACAGCTTCTTCTCCCAGGCCGCGCGCTAGCTGCGCCGATTGTGATAACAATATCACAGCCAAGCCTTAGCGGGCGACGCCTTGACTTTCGCGGTTCCAAGTTGCATTTGAGCAACTATCGCGATGGATCTTCCGACCTGATCCGTCCGACCCGTGCCGGAACCAATCCCCTCCCGGCGGCGGCATGAGAGACGACTTCAAACGCCCGGGCGCAAAGCGCGTCCGGGCGCTTTTTTCTGAGCTATAGAGCCCTCCATGCGTCTGCGACTCGCCTCCTGGAACGTCAATTCGGTGCGGCTGCGCGCCGAGCAGGTGGCGCGCTTCGTCCAGGAGGCGGCGCCGGACGTGCTCTGCCTGCAAGAGATCAAGTGCCGCGAGGGCGAGTTCCCGGTCGCCGCCTTCGTCGAGGCCGGGCTGCCGCACCTGAAGATCGCCGGCCAGAAAGGCTGGCACGGAGTCGCCATCGCTTCGCGCCTGCCGATCGAGGACGCGCCGGCGCTGAACGTCTGCCGCGAGGGCCACGCCCGGGCGGTGGGCGGCCGCATCGCCGGCGTCGAGGTGCATAATTTCTACATCCCGGCCGGCGGCGACGTGCCCGACCGGACGGAGAATCCGAAGTTCGACCACAAGCTGGATTTCTACGAGCGGCTCACCGCCGAGATGGCGCGCCGCGATCCGAAGGATCCGCTCGCGATCCTCGGCGATTTCAATGTGGCGCCGGGCGAGAACGACGTCTGGAACCACCGCTACATGTCCAAGGTGGTGAGCCACACGCCGCCGGAGATCGAGGCGATGGCGGCGCTGCAAGCCAGTCTCGGCTTCATCGACCTCGCCCGCGAGATGATCCCCGAGCCGACCAAACTGGCGTCGTGGTGGAGCTACCGCGCGGCGGACTTCCGCGTCTCCAACCGCGGCCTGCGGCTAGACCACATCTGGGTCACCCCCGGCCTGCGCGACGCGGCGTTCCGGATGGGCTCGGCCGCCTGCCGCATCCACGACGACGTGCGGGCGTGGGAACGACCCAGCGACCACGCGCCGGTGACGGCGGATATGGTGCTGTAGATCGTACGTCCTTCGAGACGCGCGCTTAAAGCGCCTCGGCCTCGTCGCGGGCGGCTTTCTTGACTTTCGCCACCGCGCGGTCGCGCTTCAGGCGGGAGAGGTGGTCGATGAAGAGGACGCCGTCGAGGTGGTCCATCTCGTGCTGGATGCAGACGGCGTACAGGTCCTCGGCGTCTTCCTCGACCGCCGCGCCGTCATAGCCGAGGTAGCGGATGCGCACCTTGGCCGCGCGCTCGACCTCGTCATAGATTTCCGGCACCGAGAGGCAGCCCTCCTCGTAGGGGACGATCTCGTCGGACGCCCAGAGGATCTCGGGATTGACGAAGAAGCGCGGCTCGCGAGGCCCTTCGCCGCGCGACAGGTCCATGACGATGACGCGCACCGGCTCGCCCACCTGGATGGCGGCGAGGCCAATGCCGGGGGCCGCGTACATGGTCTCCAGCATGTCGTCCATCAGCGCGCGCAGCGAGTCGTCGACCACCGCGGCGGGCGCCGATTTCTTTTTCAGCGTCGCCAGGTCGGCGTCGACAGTGAGGATGCGTCTCACGCTCATGCGGCGGAGGTAGGCGCCCGTCTTTCCAGCGTCAAGACGGGCGGATCGCCGCGCTCTTCGGGCGCCAGTTTGTTGAGCTGCCGCACGGCGGTCTCGACCGGCGCCAATTCGGCGATTTCCTTGCCTTCGTGGTCGACCTTCAGATCCTCGAAGCGGCGCGCCTGGGTGAGCACCTGGGTTTCCAGCGAGCCGGCGAACTCGTTGTAGCGCTTGACCGAATCCTCCAGCGACTTGCCGAGCCGGAGCGCGTGCGAGCCCATGGTCGCGATACGCTTGTAGAGCTCGCGGCCGAGGCCGGCGATGTGCTCTGCGTTGCGCGCCTGGTCCTCCACCCGCCAGCCGTAGGCGACCGCCTTGCAGAGGGCGAAGAGCGTGGTGGGCGTCACCAGCAGCACCCGCCGGTCCATCGCCTCCGTCATCAGGTCCGGCGCACGATCGAGCGCCGCGGCGAGGAAGCCGTCGCCTGGCACGAACATGGCGACGAAGTCCGGCGAGCCCTCGGTCTTGAACTGGTCCCAGTAGGCCTTGGCGGCGAGCGAGACGATGTGGGCGCGGACGGACTGGGCGTGGCGGACCAGCGCCGCCTCGCGCGCCGGCTCGTCGATGGCGTCCTGGGCCTCCAGAAAGGCGTTCAGCGAGCATTTGGCGTCGATGACGAAGACCGCGGCGCCCGGCAGGCGTACGGCGACGTCCGGCCGGCGGCGGCCCTCGTCGGTGTCGAGGCTGAGCTGCTCGAGGAAGTCGAACCGGTGCGTCAGGCCGGCGGCCTCCAGCACGTTGCGCAGCGTCTGCTCGCCCCATCGCCCCTGGACGCCCGCGCCGCGGCGCAGCGCCGCCGAGAGCTTGCGTGCCTCGTCCTGGGTGGCGACGGAGGCGGTGAGCAGCTGCTGAATCTGGGTCTTCAGGCTGCCGGTTTCCTCGGCGCGGGCTTTTTCCGCCGCCTGGGCCTGTTCCTGGAACTTGGCCAGGGTCTCGGCGACCGGCTTCAGCTGCGCCTCCAGCTTGGCCTGGCTGAGCTTCTCCTGCGCCTCGAAGGTCTCGCTGGCGCGGCGGATCAGCGTGTCGGCCACCACCTGCGCCGACTGCGCGGCCTGGGCCTTCAGCGTCTCGCCATTGGCTTCCAGCATCTCCGCCCGCGCCTCGGCCCGCGCCGCCCGCCCCCGCTCGATGACGGCCCAGGCCGCCGCGCCGAGGGCCGCGAGGGCAAGCAGGAGGGGCAGGACGATGTTCATGCTCCGTTCGTAGCAGAGTCGCGCGGGTCCCGGAACCCTAGGCCGGCCGCCGCGCCCGCATCGCCTGGGCGATGGTGCCATCGTCGAGCCAGTCGAGTTCGCCGCCGACCGGGACGCCGCGGGCCAGCATGGTGACGGAAACCTCGGCGCGGGCGAGGCGGTCGGCGAGGTAGTGGGCGGTGGTCTGGCCGTCGACGGTGGCCGGCAGCGCCAGGATCACCTCCTTGACGGCCGGCTCGCCGGCGCGGACGACGAGGCCGCCGACCCGCAGCGCCTCGGGGCCGACGCCGTCGAGCGCCGAGAGCAGTCCCCCCAGCACGTGATAGCGGCCGCGATAGGCGCCCGCGCGCTCCAGCGCCCAGAGCGCGCCCACCTCCTCGACCACGCAGATCAGCGTCCCGTCGCGGCCGGCGTCGGCGCAGATGGCGCAGGGATCGCGGGTGTCGAGCGAGCCGCAGACCTGGCAGACGTTGACCCGCCGGGCGGCGTCGGCCATCGCCTCGGCCAGCGGCGCCAGCAGCGCGTCCTTGCGCTTCAGCAACGTCAGCGCCGCGCGGCGGGCCGAGCGGGGACCGAGCCCCGGCAGCTTGGCCAAGAGCGCGATCAGCCGCTCGATCTCGGGTCCGGCGGAGGCGGCCAAGTCAGAACGTCGGCAGGCCGGGCAGGCCGGCGAACATGCCGGCGGCGTCGCGCATCAGCTCCTGCTGGCGGGCTTCCAGCTTGCGGCGGGCGTCGGCGTGGGCGGCGAGGATCAGGTCGGTGAGGATTTCGGCCTCGCCGGGCGCGAGCAGGGTGGGATCGATCACCAGGCGGGTAAGCTCGCCCATGTTGCGCAAGGTGACGGTGACCATGCCGCCGCCGGACGTACCGTCGACCTCGGTCTCGGCCAGGCGCGCCTTGGCCGCTTCCATTTTTTCCTGCAGCTGCTGGGCCTGCTTCATCAGGTCGCCGAGGTTCTTCATCGGGGCCTCAACTGTCCTCTTCGTCGTCGTCGGGCGGGGTCGGCGCGGTCTCGGGTGCGATCTGGCGGATCTCGGTGAGCTCGGCGCCCGGGAAGACGTCCATCACCGACAGCACGAACGGATCGGCGAGCGCCTCGGCGCGCACCGCCTCGTTCTCCAGCGCCCTGATCTCGGCCAGGGTCTGGGCGCCGCCGCCGGTCTCGGCCCCCACCAGCCAGGGCTGGCCGGTCCACTCCTTCAAGCGAGCCGAGAGCCGCTGGGCGAGGTTGTTCGGCGCACCGGGGGCGGGCTCGAAGGAAATCGCGCCGATGCGGAAGCTGATCAGGCGAACATATTTCTCGACGTCGAGCTTCAACGTGATGTCGCGGCGCTTGTCGATCAGGGCGACGACGTCTTCAAAGTTTCGAAGCGTGGGCTCGACCGACGGGGCCGCCGCGGGCTGGGCGGCCATGCGCTGGGCGCCGCCGGACCTCCCGCCCGAGCCGCCGCCGGACGGCCCCGACGGCTGGGGCGCAATCTCGCCGCCGTCGCGCAGCGCCTTCAGCGCCTCCTCGGGGCCCGGCAGGTCCGCGGCGTAGGCGAGGCGGATCAGCGCCATTTCCACCGCGGCCGATGGATCGGGGGCGCGGCGCACCTCGTCATAGGCGCGCAGCAGCATCTGCCAGAGCCGCGCCAGGCTGACCGCCGAGACGGCGGCGCCCAGGGCCGCCAGCCGCTGCACCTGGTCCTTCGGCAGCACCAGCGCCTGCGGCCCGATGGTCTTGGCGACGCTGGCGGAATGGCAGTGCTCGAGCAGGTCGGCGACCACCGTCGCCGGGTCGGCGCCGAAGCCGTAGAGGGTGCGGAAGGCCTCGATCGCCGGGCCGGCCTCGCCGCGCACGCATTTTTCGAACAGGTCGATGGTCTGGGCGCGGTCGGCCAGGCCCAGCATGTCGCGCACCAGCGGCGCGGTGACCGCCGTGCCCGCGTCAGCCTGCACGAGGGCCTGGTCGAGCAGCGACTGGGCGTCGCGCACCGAGCCCTCGGCGGCGCGGGCGATCAGCGCCAGGGCGTCGGCCTCGACCCGGAAGCCCTCCGCCTCGGCGATCCGCTCCAGGTTGGCGGCGATCACCTCCGGCTCGACCCGGCGCAGGTCGAAGCGCTGGCAGCGCGAGAGGATGGTCACCGGCACCTTGCGGATCTCGGTGGTGGCGAAGATGAATTTGGCGTGCGGCGGCGGCTCTTCGAGCGTCTTCAAGAGCGCGTTGAACGCGTGCGTCGAGAGCATGTGCACTTCGTCGATAATGTAGACCTTGTAGCGGGCCTCCACCGGCGCGTAGCGGACGCCTTCCAGCAGCTCGCGTATCTCGTCGACCTTGGAGCGGCTCGCGGCATCGACTTCGAGCACGTCCATGTGCCGGCCCTCCAGGATGGCGCCGCAATGGCGGCCTTCCTGGGCGAGCAGGGTGACGCTGGGCTCGTGGACGGTGTCGGTCTCGTAGTTGAGAGCCCTCGCGAGCAGGCGGGCGGTCGTGGTCTTGCCGACCCCGCGCACCCCGGTGAGCATGAAGGCGTGGGCGATGCGGCCGGAGGCGAAGGCGTTGGTCAGGGTGTGGACCATGGCCTCCTGGCCGATCAGATCCTCGAAGCTCTTCGGCCGATATTTGCGCGCGATGACGGTGTAGGCGGCGCTCGGCGGCGCCAGCGCGGGCGGCGCGCCGAAAATATCGGCGGTGGCGTCGTCACGCTCGGCCGCGCCGGGATCTTCCGGGGGGGCGTCGAGCGTGAAATCCTGGTCGGCGGCCATTTACTCGCGGGGTTTGGGGGCGGCGGTGGAGACCGGCAGACGACCCGGAGTAAACTTCGTTACGGCTGCTTCCTTCCGGACCTGACCGGGTTGGCGAGGCCTCCGCCCATCGCCGATCTCCAAGGCCTATATCGCGTGCGGGGCCGATGGGCGCAAGCGCCCGAGCCGCGCACGATGTGCTGACGGGCGCGATCCAGCGCGCTATGAGCGGGGCCATGCCACTATCCGCCTTCACCAACGTCTTCGCCGGCAACCCGCTCGACCGGGCCAGCTACCAGCGATCCAACGCCGACTGGGTGGCCGCCAGGCTGGCCGATCCGGACAGCCTGGCGCTGGTGCTGTGGAACGGCAAGCCGTTGGTCGAGGCCAAGAACGGCGGCGGCAGCCAGATCGCCTATGTGCGCGCGCAGATGGCGAACGAGCTCTCCGACGCCGGCGAGCGGCTGCTGTTCATGGGCCTGTGGAAGGAGACCGCGGTCTTCGCGCTCGACATGGAGGGCGCGGCCGATCCCGCCGACGGGCCGCTGGAGGGCCTGGGCCGCTTCGAGGACCTGCGCGCCATCGCGCTCGACCTGCCGGGGCCTGACGCGGCGATCCTCGCCACCGCCAAGGCGATGTTCGAATGGCGCCGGCGCCATCGCCACTGTCCCAACTGCGGCCAGCCCAGCCAGCCGGCCGAGGGCGGCTGGAAGCGCATCTGCCCGGCCTGCAAGGCCGAGCACTTCCCCCGCACCGACCCGGTGGTGATCATGCTGCCGGTGAACGGCGAGCGTTGCCTGCTGGGCCGCCAGGCGGCGTGGCCGCAGGGGATGTACTCGGCCCTGGCCGGGTTCCTGGAGCCGGGCGAATCGATCGAGGAAGCCTGCGCGCGGGAGGTCTGGGAGGAAGCCGGGCTGCGCACCGCCAGCGTGCGCTATCACTCGACCCAGCCCTGGCCCTATCCCTCGTCGCTGATGATCGGCCTGATCGCCGAGGTCGAGGACGGCGAGGCCACCGCCGACAAGACCGAGCTGGACGAGGTGCGCTGGTTCACCCGCGAGGAGGCTCGCTCGCTGATGAAGGGCGCGCTGACGGGCGCCCGGGCGCCGGGGGCGATGGCGATCGCGCACCAGTTGATCAAGGCGTGGGCGGACGAGTAAGTGCTTCCCCTCCCCCTTTGCGAGACGCCGATTTGAGCCTTCTCCCCTTGCGGGAGAAGGAACGCTCACGGAAACAGCGCCCACACATCCCGCGCCGCCAGCGCCGCCAGCACCAGGGTGCCGGCCATGAACACCCCGAACCGCACCAGCACCAGGTTCACGGTCGCCTGCACCAGGCTGTGGACCACGCGCAGGGCCACATAGGCCCAGGCCAGGATCAGGTTCACGCCGTTCTGCTGGCCGGCGAGGTAGGAGTAAGCGACCAGGGCATAGAACAGCGTCGGCTGCTCCATCAGGTGGTTGTAGTTGTAGGCCACCTGCCGGACCTTCAGCGGCAGCCCATCGAGCGAGGTCGGCTCCTGGGCCTTGGCGGGATCGATCCCGGCCTTGCGGATCGCCGGGATGCGCACCGCATAGGTCCAGGCCAGCATCACCAGCGACCAGACGATCAGCGCCAGCATCGGCGTCAGCAGCGAGCTGGTGAGGGGTGATTCGGCGGCCATCTCAGGCGGTCAGGCGGAACGGGTCGGCCGGATAGACGCCCAGCACCTCGAAGTGGTCGCAGAAGAAGCCGATCTCCTCGAAGGCGCGCGCCAGCGCCGGGTCCTCAGGACGGCCGTCGACCTCGGAATAGAAGAAGGTCGCGGTGAAGGCGCCGTTCTCCATGTAGCTCTCGAGCTTGGTCATGTTGACGCCGTTGGTGGCGAAGCCGCCCAGCGCCTTGTAGAGCGCCGCCGGCAGGTTGCGCACCCGGAAGGTGAAGCTGGTGACGCA
>Ga0302317_10002055_pt1 | contig 14079 bp, 9 predicted proteins | sample III_Palsa_N3_3_FD_200450 | JGI IMG/M metagenome (GOLD analysis project Ga0302317, IMG submission 200450) | Peat permafrost microbial communities from Stordalen Mire near Abisko, Sweden - III_Palsa_N3_3 | ecosystem: Environmental > Terrestrial > Soil > Palsa > Peat permafrost | place: Sweden...
ACATTGTTAATCCTTTTTCAATTTTTTGAACACTGACAGTTGCCTGTCTATACAAAGAAAGTGTAGCACGGGGCTGGTTCATTCGGCCGTAGACCAAGTTCAGGCTGATTCCATGACATTCAAGACCACGCCGGCGGCATTCGGTTCCGTCGGATCGATCCAGACCCATCCGGATTCGCTGCGCAGCCAGGTCAATTGGCGCTTTGCATATTGGCGTGTGGCGATCTGGCCCAGCTCGATCGCCTGTTCCAGCCCATATTCGCCGTCCAGATGCCGCCATAGCTGGCGGTAGCCGACGGCGCGCATCGACGGCAGGGCGGGCCGCAGGTCGCCGCGCGCGCGCAGGCGCGCCACTTCCTCGACGAAGCCCTGCGCCAGCATGTCGCGGAAGCGCTGTTCGATGCGCTGGTGCAGCAGTTGGCGCTGCGGCGGGCAGACCGCGATGCGCAGCACCGCGTCGTCCCAGGCGGCGCCGTGCGGGCGCAGGAACTGCCGGCTGGCCGGCTCCCCGCTTAGATGGTGGATCTCCAGGGCGCGCTGGATGCGCTGCGCGTCGTTCGGATGCAGGCGCGCCGCGCTGGGCGGATCGACTTCGGCCAGCCGCGCATGCAGGGCGGCCCAGCCCAGCTGCGCGGCTTCGGCTTCGGTTCTGGCGCGGAACGCCGCATCGGCCGGGGGCAAGTCGCTCAGTCCCTGCAACAGCGCACGGAAATAGAGCATGGTGCCGCCGACCAGCAGGGGGCGATTGCCGCGCTCGCGGATCTCCGCGATCAGGCGCCGCGCATCGGCGGCGAAGCGCGCGGCGGAATAGGCTTCCGCCGGATCGATCAGGTCGAGCAGGTGATGCGGCACCCGCGCCCGGGTGGCGGCATCGGGCTTGGCGGTGCCGATATCCATGCCGAGATAGACCTGCGCCGAATCGACGCTGATGATCTCTGCCCTGCCCTGCAGATGCTCCACCAGCTGCAGCGCCAGCGCCGACTTGCCCGCCGCAGTGGGGCCGGCGATGGCGACGATGGGCGGCGGTGCGGCCTGTTCTTCGGAAGTCACCCGGAGGATTTTAGCGGCCCGGCGACCATCCCTGTGGAGGCGGCAACAGGCGATCGGCCTGGCGCAGGCGCAGGATGCGCTCGCTCGTCGCCGGGTGTGACGACAGATAGCTGCGCATTTCGCCGTCGCTGTCCTTGTTGCCGCCTTGGTCCTTGCCACGGTCCTTGTTGCCGCCGTCGCGTTGCGCCACCAGGCGTTGCAGCAGATCGGCCAGGCGCGAAGGCGGAATGCCGTTGGCCAGCAGGGTGGCGGCGGCGTAGTCGTCGGCCTGCGCCTCGAAGTCGCGCGAGTAATGTGCCTGCAGCAGGCCGGCGGGCAGAGTCGCCAATAGGGTCGAGACGTCGCCGACCCAGGCCGTCAGCAGCAGCGCCACCGCGGACCCCTGCAGCAGCATGCGCATGCCGTGGTGGTAGTGCACATGTCCCAGCTCATGCGCCAGGACGCCATAGATTTCGTCGTCGTTCGCGGCCAGCGTCACCAGCTGGTCGAGCAGCACCACGCGGCCATCCGGCAAGGCAAAGGCGTTCGGGCCCAGCTTCGGGCTCGAACGGAATTCGATGGTCGCCGACGCCCCGCCTTCGGCGGGCGGATGCAGGCGGGCGAAACCCCGACTCAAGGCCGCGCGCCGCTGCGCATCGAGCTTGGTCGGTTCCAGCCAGATCTTGTCCAGCGCCTGCAAGGTCGAATCGCTGAGCTGGCGGCTCACCGCGGGCGGCAGCCGCGCCGCAATCAGCTGCGCCGCCAGCGGGATGCCCCAGCGGTAGGCGATGAAGGCCGCACCGGCGCATAACAGCACGGCCAGTGCGGCGGCGCGCCAGCTGCGTTGCAGGCGTTCGACCAGGCCCTGGCGATACCCCGCCGCCGCCAGTGCCGCCTCCAGTGCGGCGTGATCGCGCACCTCGCAATGCGCGCCGTCGCTGAAGGACAGCAGCCGCGGGGCCTGGCCCAGCCGCTCCGAGACGCGCACCGCCGACAGCGGCTCGCGGCGCTGGATGCCGTCGCCCAGCACCAGCAGCGCGCCGCTCTCAACCGAGACCTGCACCTCATGGCGGCGCGCCGTTCTGCCGTCGTAATAGGCCGCTGCGGACACGGGATCAGCCGCTCGGCAGACCGGTCAAAAGGAAATATCGATGTCGAACACGCTGGCGGCTTCCTCGCCGATGGCGCCGACGTCCTGCGGCTGATCGGCGATGAAGCCTTGCAGCGGGCTGGCTGGCAGCAGGGTCATGTGATCGGCGTGGTAGCGCGCCAGGCGCACCGCCGCCCAGGGCGAGTAAAAGCCCAGGGTCAGCACCACCGCCAGAAAATTGCTGACGTAGATCCACAGCAGCCGGCGCGCGGACAGGCGGTACTCGAAGCGATGTTCGCCCAGCCGGGTGTTGGTCCAGATCAGGCTCTGCAGGCGGGCGCCGAGGTAGGCGCTCAGCAACAGCACGGTCGGCAGGTAGACCACCAGCAGCAAGGGCAGCATGAAGCGCAGCAGCTGGCGAATGTCCGGCTTGGCGCCGGCAGCTGGATGCGGCAGCAGCCCGTGGAACAGGAAGCCGGCCAGTATCGACAGGCTGATCACCAGCCCCAGGAATATCAGAAAGGCGCGCCCATAGATGCCATAGAACTGGCTGGTGGTGGCGTGAAAGCTGAACCGCGTGCGGCCGTACCAGGAGTTGCCGTGCTGGTATTCCTTGAAGAGCTGGTGAAACAGCGGCGCCAGCAGGTACAAGGTAAAAATAGAACCGAAAAAGCCGCCCAGAAACACGCCGTAGGCACCCGCGGCGCTGCCGGTGAAGCGGAAGCGCAGGCCGCGGTAGCTGCTGTTGTAGAGACGGAAGCGCAGGGAATTGCGCAGCAGGATCGGCAGCAGGGCTGCCAGCAGCAGCAGGGACAGCACGCCGACGGTGAGCGAGACCTGGAACCCGAAACGATAGACCAGCAACAGCAGCAAGCCGACGACGCGTCCCTTGAGGATGGTCAGCGGCTGGCCGTGGTACTCGAATGTCGAGCCGGCCAGTTCGGTATTGCGATAGAAATATTGCAGGCGCCGCACCTTGGCCCAGGCCGAATAGATGCCGAGCGTGACGATGGACAGCAGCAGGTTGACGATCCAGATCTGGAAATACTCGCTGCCCTTGCCGTGAAAGCGCACGGCCTCGGGCTCGAGCCGCAACGGCTGCGTTTGATCGAAATCCATGATGTCCCCTTCATGTTGTCTATTCGAACTGTGCGGTACGCAACAGCCCCCGGCCGACGATAGCGGATTTACGCCCGCCGTTGCGACGATCCCGTCACACTTTACCCGGCGACTCTCAGCGGCCGCGCAAAAACAGGCGATCCAGATCCTCGGCGCCGACCTGCACCCAGGTCGGCCGGCCGTGGTTGCACTGGCCCGACAGCTCGGTGGCTTCCATGTCGCGCAGCAGGGCATCCATTTCCGGCAGCGTCAGGCGGCGGTTGGCCTTGATGGCGCTGCGGCAGGCCATATCGGCGAGAATGCGGTGCTGCGCATCGAGCACTTCGCCGAAGTGCGCCTCGCTGTCGCTGTCCTCGCCGCACAGCGAACGCAGCAGGGCGCCGAGGTCGGTCTTGGCCAACAGCGGCGGCAGCGCGCGCACCGCCACCGCTTCCGGCCCTGCGCGGTCGATCACCAGGCCCAGGCGCGACAACTCTTCGCCCTGCGCCTCCAGCCGATCCGCCTCGGCCTCGCCCACCCGCACCACTTCGGGCACCAGCAGGGCCTGCGCCGGAATGCCGCCGGCTTCGAGCTGCTGCTTGTAGCGCTCGTACAGCACGCGCTCGTGGGCGGCATGGGCATCGACCAGCACCAGCCCCTGGCGGTTCTCGGCCAGCACGAAAACACCGTGCAGCTGGGCCAGCGCGCGGCCCAGCGGCTGCTGCGCCACGGCGACACCGCCATCGGCAGATGCCTGCGCTGCCGAGCCCGCCGCATACAGCGGCCAGGCGGTGGAGGCCAGCGTCGGCGCCGGCTCGCTGATGCCGGAAAAGCCGGCGCCGCCGGAATACGCGGAGCCGCCGCCATAGGACGCCGGACGGGCGTAGCGCAGCGGCTCCTGCACCGGATCGGGGGCGGCTTCGGCGGGCGCATGCAGCTCGACCCGGTGATGCTGCTGCGGATCGGGGCGGATGCGGCGCAGCAGCTGGTGCACGCAGCCGAACAGGAAATCATGCACCTGTGCCGACTGGCGGAAGCGTACTTCGCTCTTTGCCGGATGCACGTTGACGTCGACCGCCGCGGGGTCGAGCTCGAGGAACAGCACGAAAGCCGGATAGCGCGTCGAATGCAGCACGTCGGCATAGGCGCGGCGCAAGGCATGGCCGAGCAGCTTGTCGCGCACCATACGGCCGTTGACATAGAGGAATTGCAGGTCCGGCTGGGCCCGCGCGAAGCTCGGCAGGGCCACCCAGCCCCACAGCCTGAAGCCCAGGCGCGATTCGTCCAGCATCACCGCATTGGCCATGAACTCCTCGCCGCAGACTTCGGCGATGCGCGCATCGCGGGCGGCGTCATCGGCGGCGGGCACCAGGTCCAGCGCGCGCCGGCCGTTGTGGCGCAGGGCCAGGCGCAGGTCGAAGCGCGCCAGGGCCAGGCGCCGCGCCAGCTGGTCGATATGGCGGAACTCGGTGGATTCGGCGCGCATGAACTTGCGCCGCGCCGGCGTGTTGAAGAACAGGTCGCGCACTTCGACGGTGGTGCCCACCGCGTGTGCGGCCGCCTGCGGCTGCGCGGTTTCGATCAGGCCCGCGCCGGCGACGCGCCAGCCATGCGCTTCCTGCGCGGTGCGCGAAGTCAGGGCAAAGCGCGACACCGACAGGATGCTGGGCAGCGCCTCGCCGCGGAAGCCGAGGCTGGCGACGCGTTCCAGATCCTCCAGCGAGGCGATCTTGCTGGTGGCATGCCGCTGCAGCGCCAGCGTCAGCTGCTCGCGCGGGATGCCGGCGCCGTCGTCGCGGATGCGGATCAGTCCCAGTCCGCCCTGCTCCACTTCGAGCTCGATATGGCGGCCGCCGGCGTCGAGGCTGTTTTCAACCAGCTCCTTGACCACGGCGGCGGGACGCTCGACCACTTCGCCCGCAGCGATCTGGTTGATCAGTTGGTCAGGAAGGACTTGAATGGTCACAACGGGGTTGGTCACGGCGCACTCGGCGGAACGATGCCGCCAAGCATAAGCAAAAAGGAAGGCCCGGGCGTTCTGCGCCCGGGCCAAATGCCCCGAAGAATCTAGTTGTCGCTTTCGCCGCGCGCGTTCTGCGCGTAGCTCACCGGCACGGCCTTGCCACGGCTGCGGCGCCGCGGCGTTGCCGCGGGCTCCTGCTGACTGGCCGCCACCAGCTGTTGCTGCTGCAGCGGGCGATAGCGCGAGAAGTAGCCCTTGATGCCTTCGAAAATGCCGTCGGCGAGCTTGGCCTGGTAGTCCGGGCTGCGCAGCATCTGCTCTTCGTGCGGATTGCTGATGAAGGCCGTCTCCACCAGCACCGAGGGGATGTCCGGCGACTTCAGCACCATGAAGCCGGCCTGCTGCACCGTCGGCTTCTGCAATTCGTTGACCTTGTGCAGCGACTCCAGCAGGCGATTGCCGAGGTCGAAGCTCGCATCCATGGTGGCCGACTGCGAGATATCCAGCAGCACCGCGGCCAGGCGGTCGTCCTTGTCGTGCAGATCGACGCCGCCGACCAGGTCGGCCGCATTCTCGTGATTGGCCAGCCAGCGCGCCTGCTCGGTGCTGGCGCCGTGATCGGACAGCACGTAGACGGCGGTGCCGCGCATATCGCTGTCGCGGTAGGAATTGGCGTGGATCGACACGAACAGGTCGGCCTGCGCCTGCCGCGCCTTGATGGTGCGCTCGCGCAGATCGACGTAGTAGTCGCCGTCGCGGGTCAGCACGGCGCGCATGCCGGGCTGGGCGTTGATGCGCCGCGCCAGCTCGCGCGCGATGGCCAGGGTCACGGTCTTTTCCTGCAGGCCGCTGCGCCCCTGCGCACCGGGATCGTCGCCGCCGTGCCCGGCATCGACCGCCACGACGATGGGCTTCGCCGACAGCGGGATGGCGTCGCGGGAATTGGCGGGCGGCGCAGCGGTAGTCGCCGCCGCGGCAACATTGGTGGCTGCGGGCGCAGCTACGGGTGCGCGTACCACTGCCGGCGCAGAAACGGCCGGAGCGGTCTGGGCCGCTGAAGCGGGCGCCGGCACGGGGACTGGCGCGGGCACGGCAGCCGGGGCGGGCACCAGGGTTGCGGCAGCGACGGCGGTGTTGTCGGCAAACGCAGCTGGCGCGGCCCTGTTGTCCGGTGCCGCCGAGGCAGTGACCATCGCCGGCATCGGCGCGGCGCTCTGCGGATACAGGTCGAGGATCAGGCGATAGCCGAAGCCGCCGCTGGGCTGCAGGCCGAAGCTTTTCGGCGTGGCGGCCTGGCTGAGGTCGAGCACGATACGCAGGCCGCCGTCGTGCGGACCGGAGCGCACGCCCTTGACGATGCCCTTAGCCGCCTGGTCGAGGTTGAGCGCATGCCCGCGCCTGGCGCCGGCGATGTCGATGACCACGCGGTCCGGGTTGCTCAGGGTGAAAACGTTGTTGTCGGCGCGGGCGTCGAGATCGAACACGACGCGGGTGCTTTCGCCGCTGTCGAGCAGGCGCAACTCACGCAGTTCGCCCGCATGCGCACAGGCAACAGACAACATGAGTACGGGCCCAACCAAGCGACGCATAAAGCCCCCGACGGGCGGTGACCGGTGAACGATAGCGCCGCCGGTGAAATATTTCAAGAATTTTCTTTTTTGAATCAATAAGTACTGCATGACACTTCATGTTTATTGTGGAGCGGGCTTGCAATCCGGCCCGGCGCCGATACGGAAATTCAGCCGGAAACACCGGCGGCGGCGGCGGCGGCGGCCAACAGCGGGGCCAGGGCCTCGCTGGCTTCCAGGCGGATTTCCCGGCCCGCGGCAGCGACTTGCAGGAAGATCTTCAAGTCGGGTTCGGGCAGCTGTCCGGCGCCGCGTTCCGGCCATTCCACCAGCCAGACCGAGCTTTCGGGGGGCGTATCGTACACGCCCAGCTGCTCCAGCTCGGCCGCATCGGACAAGCGGTAAAGGTCCAGATGCAGCAGGCTGCGGCCAGCCAGTTCATAGGGCTCGACCAGGGTGTAGGTGGGGCTGCGAATGGCGCCGGTGGCGCCCAGCTCGCGCAGCCAGCCGCGCACCAGGGTGGTCTTCCCCGCTCCCAGGTCGCCATGCAGGAACACCACCAGACCCGGGCGTTGCGCCAAGGCGCGTGCCAGGCGCGCGCCGATGGCCTCGGTGGCGGCGGGGTCGGCCAGCTCGAACCGGATGACCGGTGCGCTCACGGATTCACCACGGCGCGCAGGGCATCGATCAGGTCGGACGGCGTCAGGCCGCGCTCGCCGTCGCGGGTGGCGCGATCGCCCGCCAGGGCGTGCGCCAGAGCGGCGGCGCCCGCGGCGGTTTCGAGATCCAGGCCCTGGCCGAGGAAGGCGGCAGCGATGCCGGTGAGGGCATCGCCCATGCCGCCGGCACCCATGCCGGGATTGCCGTAGGGGCAAAGCGCCAGATCGCCGCCCTGCACCAGGGTGCCCGCCCCCTTGAGCAGGGCCACACCGCCGTAGCGCAGGCGCAATTGGCGCACGGACTCGACCCGGTCCGCCTGCACCTCCGCGGTGGCGATGCCGAGCAGGCGGCCGGCCTCGCCCGGATGCGGCGTCAGCAGCCAGCGCTCGTTGCGTTGCGGCTGGTGCGCCAGCAGATTCAGGGCATCGGCATCGACCACCAGGGGCTTGCCCGCCGCGAACGCTTCATCGCAGGCCATACGAGCCCAATCCCCCTGCCCCAGCCCGGGGCCGATGGCGACCACGTCGGCGCGGCCGATCAGGGTCTGCAATTCGCCCGCGGACTCGACGCCGCGGCACATCAACTCCGGCTGCGCCGCCGTCAGCAGCGCCGCATGCGCGGCGCGGGTTGCCACCGTGACCAGGCCGGCGCCGGCGCGCAGGGCGGCGCGCGCCGCCAGCAGCACCGCGCCAATGGTGCCGGCGTCGCCGCCGACGATCAGCACATGGCCGTTGTCGCCCTTGTGCGCGGTGCGCGGCCGCGGCGGCAGGCAATGCCGCAGATCGCGGGCGTCCATCAGCCGCGCCAGCGGCGCCAGATTCTCGTAAACGGCGGCGGGCACCTCCAGCGGCTCGAACAGGATGCGGCCGGCGCAGGCCGGGCCCTGCCCGGTGTGCAGGCCAAGCTTGCGCCCGATGAAGGTGACCGTCAGGTCGGCGCGCACCGCACGGCCGAGCTCGGCGCCGGTATCGGCATACAGGCCCGAGGGAATATCCACCGCCAGCACCGCGGCGCCGGAGCGGCGCGCCAGGGCGATCGACTCGATCGCGGCCAGCGCAGCGCCCTGCAGCGGACGCGCCAGGCCGGTGCCGAAGATCGCATCGACGATCAGGTCGGCCTGGAAGAACTCCGCGCTGACTTCGTCGTAGCGCTCGATCGGCCCCCGCGCCAGCCAGGCCGCGCGCGCGGTCGCGGCATCGCCGCCGGGCTGGCGGGCATCGACTTCGCAGACGCGCACCTGGCAGCCGGCGTCCAGCGCCAGCAGGGCGATCTCGTAACCATCGCCGCCGTTGTTGCCGGAACCGGCCACGACCACCACGGTGCGCGCCAGCGGCCAGCGGTCGCGCGCCGCGTTCCACGCCGCCGCCGCGGCGCGGCGCATCAGGGTGTAGCCGGGGATGCCGTGCTCCTCGATGGCGCGGCGATCCAGCTCGCGCACCTGGGCGGCGGCATACAATCTGCGGTCGATATCCGTCATGACACCAGTATAGTGACTCCCCTTTCCAGCGATCTGCCCCAGCGCATCAAGGCCTGGGCACGCGAATGCGGCTTCGCCGACGCGGCCATCGCGCCGCTGTCGCTGGAAGCCGACCGCGCGCGGCTGGAGCGCTGGCTGGCGGACGGCTGGCACGGCGAGATGGCATACATGGCGCGCGATCCGGCGATGCGCGCCGATCCGGCGAAGCTGCGGCCGGGTACGCTCTCGGCGATCAGCGCGCGCCTCGACTATCAGCCGCCGGCGGAAGCGGCCGAGGCCAACCTGGCCGACGGCGAGCGCGCCTACATTTCACGCTATGCCCTGGGCCGCGACTATCACAAGCTGATGCGCTCGCGGCTGAAGAAGCTGGCGGAACGCATCGCCGCGGAAATCGCGCCGCATGGCTATCGCGTGCTGGCCGACAGCGCGCCTTCGCTGGAAAAGGCGCTGGCGCGCAACGCCGGCCTGGGCTGGATCGGCAAGAACACCCTGCTGCTGACGCGCGAAGCCGGCTCCTGGTTTTTTCTCGGCGAGATCTACACCGATCTACCGCTGGGCGATTTACCGCTGGGCGATTTGCCGCCGACCGCGGATGTCGCCACCCCGGCGAACCTGTGCGGCAGCTGCACCTCCTGCATCGACATCTGCCCGACGCAGGCGATCATTGCACCGTACCAGCTGGACGCGCGCCGCTGCATCTCCTATCTCACCATCGAGCACCGCGGCCCGATCCCGGAGGCGCTGCGCCCGCTGATGGGCAACCGCATCTTCGGCTGCGACGACTGCCAGCTGGTCTGCCCCTGGAACCGCTACGCCAGGATCAGCGACGACCCCGCTTTCGCACCGCGGCACGGACTGGACACGGCGAAGCTGGCGGAACTGTTCGCCTGGACCGAGGAAGAGTGGTCGCGCAAGACCGAGGGCATGGCGATGCGCCGCGCCGGCTACAGCGGCTTCCTGCGCAATATCGCGGTGTCGCTGGGCAACGCGCCGGCAACGGCGCCCGTCAGGGCGGCGCTGGCTTCACGCGAGCACGATGCCGATCCGCTGGTGCGCGAGCACACGCAGTGGGCATTGCGGCAGCAACTAGCCAGGGCCGCGGCCGACAGCTGAGCGGACCGCTACTCCAGCGGACACGACCGATTGCTACAACCATTAGCGGACGGTCAGCGAATAGCGGGCGATGGAAGCCTGGGAAGGTCCGCCAATTTCCAGCATGAACATGCGGGCGCCACCAATCGGCTGCCCGATACCGCCGGTCGGCGATCAACCAGCACTGCGCACCCTGATCTTGACGAAGATCGAAATATATATAAACATGATCATAGATGATCTATTTGTATTAATTATGCTCAAATAAAGATCATGATTGCACAAATGATTTAAAGAGGAGCGCCTGAGCTTCAACTTCGAGCCTACGCCCCGGCCGCAGCCACCAATCGCGGTCAGCAGGTTGCGGCAGCTGAGGACGAAGTGTTTTCGACCAGGCGTATCGCCTGATCGCCGCTGGCGGAGCGAAGCGCCGGTGCGGCCGGCGTGAGAACGATTCCGGCGCATGGCCAAGCCATGCGTCTCTAAAGCGCCCCGGGCACACGGGGCCATGCGAGGAGGGGTGCCAGCGATGAAGTCGATGCAAGCGCGCGAGTTGCGGGCGTTTTTCGTACTGCCTGGTATTTAGCCTTCGATGGCTGCGATCGACCCGCGACACCGGCTGCGGACGTTCTCAACAGGATGATCACGCCCGACATCCCCGCGCGGCCCCTGGCCGGCGCATTGGCGCAGCGGGTATCCACAGAGCAGCGGGTGCCGACCTCACTAGGCAGACTTCCGTCGACAGGAAGGCCGGAGTTGGGATTTTGATGCCGACGTACCGGGTGGTGCGCAGGCGCGGAGCGGGCTGACCCGGCGAGAGCCGCATCGAAAAATTGTTCAATAAGATCGAGGAGGACGGTTAGAAAAATGAGCAAGAAAAGAGAAGTGCGGCGCAACCCCGAGCAGCCGGTGCGCTGCTTTCGCAAAAGCGCCATCGGCAGCGCATGTGCGGCCATGGTCGGCCTGGCGCCCATGACGATGGCGATGGCACAGGACGCGCAGCCGGTGCCCCCGGCCGCAGCGGATCAAGCGCAGCTGCCCGTGGTGACGCAGGCGACCGCGCCTTCGGGTTCATCGGGCGGCGCGAGCACCCAGCTGCAGGGGGTTACGGTGACCGGCACGCTGGTCCGCGGCATCGCACCGGTCGGATCCAACCCGATCGTCGTCAGCAAGGAAGACATGCAGCTCACCGGCGCCACGAACACCAATCAGGTGCTGGCGACGCTGCCGGTGATTACCAACGCATTCAACACCACCACGATTTCCCAAACGGCCGATCCGGGCACTACGACGTTCCGTCCCAACATACGGAATTTCGGCGCCGGCGGCGGCAACACGACGCTGGTGCTGATGGACGGGCACGACATGGTCGGCGCCGGCGTCGGTCAGACTACTCCGGATTCCGGGGTGATTCCGCCCGGCATGCTCGAGCGCATCGAGGTTCTTCCCGATGGCGGCTCCTCGATGTACGGCGCCGACGCGGTCGGCGGCATCGTGAATTTCATCACCAAGCGCAAGTTCAACGGCGTTGAGTTCGATGGCGATTACGGATTCACCGCCGACGGCTACAACAGCGACAGCGAGAACATCACGATGGGGCAGAGCTGGCACGGCGGCTCGGCGATGGTGTCCTGGCTGCATCGTTCGAATACCTACCTGCTGGCGAGGAATCGCGAGTTCCCGCGCCTGGATCTGACGTCCCATGGCGGCAGCAACTTCGACGTCACCACCTGCAACACTCCCAATGTCACCGTGGGCAGCTTCGAGGGGCTCGGCGGCACCACCTATCAGTGGAACGGCTCGTCCTACTCTCCGGGGGCGGCGACCTGCGACAACCTGCTGAACAGCTCCATCGTGCCCAGGGAGGAGCAGGATGCGATGTTCGCCACGATCACACAGCGGCTGAACGACTGGGCCAAGTTCGACCTCACGGCCTATTACTCCAGGCGCCAGACGGAAACGCTCAGCGCTCCATTGATCGCCGACAGCATCACGATCCCGAATTCGAACTACTACTACACGCCCGTCGGCACCGAAACCAGCCAGCAGGTCAGCTTCAGCTACGACCCGGCCTTCGGCAACCCTGTCTCTTCCGGCCAGCTGACGGATTTCGGCCTGACGCCGACCTTTACCTTCGATGTTGGCGACGATTGGCAGATCAAGGCCATGTACAACTACGGCTGGAGCGATACCTGGCTGCAGGAGCCGGAGATCAATCCGGATGCACAGGCCGCTGCCGCCGCGGGCACGACAGCGGCGACGGCGCTCAATCCGTACAACATCGCGGCGACCAACCCGGATGTCCTCGCCGCACTCGCCAACTATGAGTCTTACGGCGACAACAAGCAGACGCTGTCGGATTCGCGCGTGATCGGCGATGGCCCATTGTTCCACCTGCCCGGCGGCACGGTACACCTCGCAGTTGGCGCCGAGTACCAGTACCAGACCGACAGCCCCCTGTTCAACAATCCGGGGCCGATCTCGCTGCGCAGCGAGCAGCCGCGGGGTGAAAATTCCCGCAGGGTCGCCGCCGGCTTCTTCGAGCTGGTGATTCCCGTGGTCGGCTCCGCCAACCAATTGCCATTGGTCAAGAGCCTGGAATTCGACCTCTCGGCACGGCACGACCAATACAGCGACTTCGGCGGCACCAACAATCCGCGGATCGCCTTCAACTGGCGCGCCGTGGACGGCATTGCCTTCCGCGGCAACATCGGCAGATCCTTCAATGCGCCCAGCCTCGTCGATCTGGGGGATCCGGAAGAATTCCAGCTGCTGTCGAACTCCGTGTTCGCCTTCCTGCCCGGCGGAGCCGGACTGGCCGGATATGTGCGTCCGATGATCGTGCTGGCCGGCGGCAATCGGAAGCTGCAGCCGCAGACCGCGCTCACTTATTCGACCGGCGTCGATTTCACGCCCAAGTGGATCGAAGGCTTGAGGTTCGGCATCACCTACTGGAACGTCAACCTGCAAAACACCATCTCGGTGATCCCGCCGAGCCTCGAAACCGATCCGTTCAATCCGGTGTATCAGGGAAAATACGTCATCACCAATCCGACCCAGGCGCAGGTGCAGGCGCTTGGTGCCGCCAACAACGTGCCCAATACCGCCCAGATCGTCCAGCAGACTTATGGCAGCAACAATCCTCCGTATCTGTACGTCGACGCGCACATGCAAAACGGCGGCAACGTCGATGCCAATGGTCTGGACTGGTACGTCAATTTCGCCAGGAATGTCGGCTGGGGTGCCGTATTCGCCAGCGTGAACGCGACTTACTCGCTGACCCAGACCAATATCGTCGACGGTCTCTCGAGCTCGCTGAAGGTCGACAATCTGACCGCCAACACCAGCCCCTTGCAGATTGCCGGTACCTTCGGGACGAAATGGAAACAGCTGACCTCGACCGTCTCGATCACCTACAGCCACGGCTATGACGTCACCGGCGCCACCAATCAGACCCATATCGGGTCGTTCCAGCCCGTGAACCTGGCCTTCATTTACAGCTTCAAGGAAGCGGACGGCCTGCTCCAGGGCATGAGCCTGCAGCTCAACGTCAACAACCTGTTCGATGACTATCCGCCATTCCTGAACGAAGCCGCCTCCGCAGCTTTCGAATCCGGCGGCGGTACCGGCAACGGCTCGACCATCGGCAGGTTCTTCGAGTTCGGGCTGAGGAAGGTGTTCTGATCGAGAACTCGTGGGGCGGGTTAGCGGCTAATCCGCCCCACGGGCTTATTGACGGCCGCAATGTGGCGACAGCAGCCCCACGATAGTCCCGGCGGATAAAAACGGACGCGGTCGACCGCTACGGGCCAATAGCCATCTTTCGCACACTGAATCTGAATCTCGCCGCCCGAAACCGGCCATTGGCCGCCGCCCTCAGTCGGCGCGGCAGCTGATGTGCTTTCATTGACTTATTTGCCGGGCGCGATTTGGTCCACGTATTCGATATATCCCCGCCCGGTGATCTGTTTACCGCGGAACGATCCCTGGTAGTGGTAGCCCCCGACATAGCCACTGCATAGTCCGTAGAGAAAGGGGGTGTCGACCGTACCCATGATTTCGGCTAGCACGAGGTCGCCATCCAGTACGGTCCAGGTAAATG
>Ga0302317_10002057_pt1 | contig 14073 bp, 12 predicted proteins | sample III_Palsa_N3_3_FD_200450 | JGI IMG/M metagenome (GOLD analysis project Ga0302317, IMG submission 200450) | Peat permafrost microbial communities from Stordalen Mire near Abisko, Sweden - III_Palsa_N3_3 | ecosystem: Environmental > Terrestrial > Soil > Palsa > Peat permafrost | place: Sweden...
ATCTCGACGTTGCCCATGTCCAGGGTGCCGTAGACGTTGCGGATCCGCGGGCTGAACGAGTTGCTCTCGTTCGAGTTGCCGGTCTGCGGGCCGGCCAGGAAGTCCAGCTCGGTGTAGAAGGCCGCCTTGGTGTCCGGGTTGATGTCACCCTCGGCCAGCAGCGAGAGCCGGCTCTGACGAGCGGTGAAGCGCTCTTCGGCGGTGTGGCCGACCGGGTTGTTGGCGAACGGGATCTTGGCGAAGCTGGAGCCGATGTCGGCTTCCTCGTTCTTCGAACGGTAGACCGATTCCGCCGCGGCGAAACCGCCGAGGGTCAGGGTCACGCCCTTGTAGTGCGCCTTGCCGTCGTGCGGCTGAGCGGCGGCCACATCGGCTTTCACTTCGCCGGGGATGGTCTGGATCTGTTCGGCCAGTTGCTGATGCGCCGCCTGGGCGTCCGCCTGAGCGGCCTGCGCCTGGGCTGTGGCCGACTGGACCTGGCCCTGCAGTTGTTCGCGGGCCAGGGATTCGGCGTCGAGCCGGCTTTCCAGCGTCTGGACTTCGGCCGTCAGAGCCGCGACCTTGTCTTCACCGCCGCCCGCGGCCGCCATGTGGTGGTGATGGTGCTTGGCGGGCGTCGTGGCGCCGGCCGCGGCGACCAGGCCGAACGATGCGATCGCGCAAATCGCGGCGCCGCCCAGCAGCGTATTCTTCCGTTGCATGTGTATAGGATCCCCTAAATGCCCTGGTTTGAGGTCAAAGGCCCAAACCTGCGGAACCCAATATTCGCCCTCCGTGAAGGTTCCACGACGGATAAGCTGCAGAATTGTGATAGATCGGTCATGAGCCCATGCCCCGACCAACCAGTGCATCGGCGCCACACTGAATTATACCGTATACGGATTAACTACGTGCGCCGAACGTTCGTGGGCGAAAGACTCGACCCGGCTTCACCGCGGCGGAGATGGCGGCGCGGCGTGCGCGGCTCGTGCTTCAGTCGGCCCGCGGGTAAAGCTTGTAGCGAATTGGGGTGACGCGAATATCGGCCCCGCGGGAAACGAACGTAGGCCGCGGAGATCCCGCCGCCTCCAGTTCCAGGATCGCCTCGCCCACGGCGCACTCGATCTTGCCGCTCGCGCCGCGCACGCCGGCGTGCAGCACCCGTGCGCTGAAGCCCGGCCCGTCCGCCGCAGCGAGGCTGACCTCGTTCGGACGGAAGTAGAGCTCGACCTCACCTTCCGGCGCCCCCGACGGCGCCGGACTGGTCCAGTCGGCCACGGTCAGGCGACCGTCCGCGACCAGGCCGGGCAACCGGCAGGCGGGCCCGAGAAAATCATAGACGAAGCCGTTCGCCGGTTCGGCATAGACCTGATGCGGCTCGCCGACCTGCACCACCGCCCCGTCCTTCAGCACGGCGACCCGGTCGGCCAGGTCGAGCGCCTCTTCCTGATCGTGGGTGACGAACACGGTGGTCACCCCGGTGCGGTCGTGCACCTGGCGCAGCCAGCGCCGCAGTTCGCGCCGGACCTGGGCGTCGAGGGCGCCGAAGGGCTCATCCAGCAGCAGCATGCGCGGCTCGATCGCCAGCGCCCGCGCCAGCGCCACGCGCTGTCGCTGCCCGCCGGAGAGCTGCGACGGATAGCGCCGGCCCAGCCCCTCCAGCTGCATAAGCGCCAGGAGCTCAGTGACCCGCTCGGCGATCACCCTGCGCTTTGGCCGCGCCGCCGCCGGACGCACTCTCAGACCGAAGGCGATGTTCTGTTCCACCGTCATGTGCCGGAACAGGGCGTAGTGCTGGAACACCATGCCGACTCGGCGTGCGCCGATCGACTGGGACAGGAAATCCTCGCCATTGAGCAGGACCTCGCCAGCGTCCGGCTGCTCGAGGCCGGCCAGAATGCGCAACAGCGTGGTCTTGCCCGAGCCGGACGGTCCCAGCAGGGCGAGGAACTCGCCGTCGGCGGCGGTCAACGACACGTCGTTCAGGGCCGGATACTGGCCGAACGCCTTGCTCAGGGACTTGATCTCTAGGGGCATGGGGCTCAGCGGGGACGGGAAGCGGCCAACTCGTCGGCGAACCGCCATTCCAGGGCAGTCTTGACCAGCAGGGTGACGAGGCCGAGGGCCGCGAGCAGGGTGGCGACGGCAAAGGCGCCGACGAAATCATAATCGTTGTAGAGCGCCTCGATGTGGAGGGGCAGGGTGTCGGTCACGCCCCGGATGTGGCCCGACACCACCGATACGGCGCCGAACTCCCCCATCGCCCGGGCGTTGCACAACAGCACGCCATAGATCAGCGCCCATTTGACGTTGGGCAGGGTGATCCTGAGGAACGTCGTGGGCCCGCTCGCGCCAAGGGTGAGGGCGGCGGCCTCTTCGTCGGACCCCTGCGCCTGCATCAGCGGGATCAGCTCGCGCGCCACGAACGGCAGCGTGACGAGGATGGTCGCCAGCACCAGGCCGGTCGTGGCGAAGATGATCTTGACGCCCCAGGCCTGCAGCAAGGCGCCGAACCACCCCTGGGCGCCGAACAGCAACACCCAGACCAGGCCCGAGACCACCGGCGAGATCGAGAACGGCAGGTCGATCAGGGCCAGCAGCAGGGTCTTGCCGCGGAACTCGAACCTGGCGACGGTCCAGGCCGCCGCGAGGCCGAAGACAGCGTTCAGTGGCACGGCGATCGCGGCCACCAGCAGGGTCAGGCGGATCGCGGCCTGGGCGTCCGGCTCACGGAGCGGCGCAAGATAGGCGGCGAGGCCTTTGGCGAAGGCCTGCTGGAACACGATGCCCAGGGGCAGGATGATGAGCAGCCCCAGCACCGTCGCGCTGAACAGCAACAGCAGGGGCGCGATCCCCGGCAGGCGCACCAACGGCTTCATGCGGCGCCGCGCCGCGCGAAGGCGGTCTGCAGGGCGTTGATCACGAGCAGCGTGCCGAAGGCCATCACGACCATCGTCAGGCCGATCAGCGCCGCGCCGGAATAGTCGAACTCCTCCAGCTTGATGACGATCAGCAGCGGCGCGATCTCGGTCCGCATCGGCATGTTGCCGGCGATGAAGATCACCGAGCCGTATTCCCCCAGGCCCCGAGCGAACGCCATTCCGACGCCGCTGATCAGCGCCGGGATCAGCGCCGGCGCGACCACCATGGCGACGCGCTGAAGGTCGGTGGCGCCAAGCGTGCGCGCCGCCTCCTCGACCTCCTGGTCGAGCTCGCTGAGGACCGGCTCGGTCGCGCGCACGACGAAGGGCAGACCGACGAACACCAGGGCGATGAAGATGCCGAGCGGCGAGTAGGCGGTCTTGATCCCCGCCAGGGCCGCAAGGGCGCCGAGCGGGCCGTTGGGCGCGTAGAGGGCCGTCAGCGCGATCCCGGCCACCGCGGTCGGCAGGGCGAAGGGAAGATCGACGATGGCGTCCAGCAAACGCCGACCGGGAAAGTCATAGCGCACCAGCGTCCAGCCGATCAGGGTTCCCAGCACCGCATCGACCAGGGCGGCCAAGGTCGCCACGCCGAAGCTGAGCCGCAGCGCCGACAGCACCCGAGGATCGCTCAACACATGCCAGACGCCGGCCACGCCTAACGCCCAGGGCTTGAGCACCAGCGCCGCCAGCGGGATCACCACGATGGCGCTCAAGTAGGTCAGGGTCAGACCCATGGCGAGCGGGAAGCCCGGCGATACGCTCGGCGTGAGCCAGCGCCTGGTCGGGCTTTGCGTCGCCACGCGTCAGGCGGGCTTGTAGATGCGGTCGAACACGCCGCCGTCGGCGAAGTGAGTCGCCTGCGCCTTGGTCCAGCCGCCGAACGCCTGGTCGATGGTCACCAGCGGGATGTGCTTGAGCGCCCCCGCGTATTTGGCGATCGCCGCCGGATTGCGGGGGCGGAAATGGTGCTTGCCGGCCAGGTCCTGGCCGGTCGGGCTGTAGAGGAAGTTGAGATAGGCCAGTGAAATTTCCCGCGTTCCCCGGCGGTCGACGATCTTGTCGACCCAGGCCACCGGCGGCTCGGCGAGGATCGACTCGGAGGGATAGACGATGTCGAAATTCGGCCCGAACTCGTCGAGGGCCAGGAAGGCCTCGTTCTCCCAGCCGAGCAGAACATCGCCGATGCCGCGCTGGGCGAAGGTCACCGTGGCGCCCCGCGCGCCGGTGTCGAGCACCGGAATGGTCTGATAGAGTTTCTGCACATAGGCCTGAGCGCCCGCCTGGCCGCCCGCGTGCTTCTGCGCCCAGGCCCAGGCCGCGAGGTAGACCCAACGGGCCCCGCCGGAGGTCTTCGGATTGGCCGCGATCGAGGCGACGCCGGGCTTGATCAGATCGCTCCAGTCGTGGATCCCCTTGGGATTGCCCTTGCGGACCAGGAAGACGATGGTCGAGGTGTAGGGCGTCGAATCGTCCGGCAGGCGGGACTGCCAGGTCGCCGGCAAAAGCTGCCCCCGCTTGGCGATCTCGTCGATGTCGGCGGCCAGAGCCAGCGTCACCACATCGGCCTCGAGTCCATCGATCACCGCCCGCGCCTGCTTGCCCGAGCCGCCATGGCTCTGGTTGACGGTGACGTCCTGGCCGGTGCGCTCCTTCCAGAACTGGGTGAAGTGAGCGTCGAATTCCTTGTAGAATTCACGGGTCGGATCGTAGCTGACGTTGAGCAGGGTGACGGGTTTGGGCGGCTCGGCCCAGACGCCGCGCGCAAGGAGCGCGGGCGCGGCGCCGGCCATCGCGGCGGCGATCAGGCGACGACGCGAGATCTGATTGGTCTGTTTCATGATCGCTGTCCCGACAGCAAACCCCGGCCCGAGGCATGCACGGCGTTTATCTCGATAACTCCTATTATTTGAATAGGAATAATCTCATATCGTTGACAGAAATTCTTCAGGCGCGGAACCGCGGCGACAGCGGGCTCAATCGCCCCCGCCCCGCTTGGCGTTGCGCGGGTGAAGACGATAGGGTGCCGGCTCGCCATCCCGGAGCCCGCCATGACCGATGCCGCCGACAATCCCGTGCTCGCGCCCTGGACCGGCCCTCACGGCGGCGCGCCGCCGTTCGACAAGATTGCAGCCGCTCACTTCGCGCCGGCATTGGACGAAGCGATGGGGCGCTATCGGGCCGAGATCGCCGCGATCGCCGGCGATCCGGCGCCGCCGACCTTCGCCAACACGCTTGAGGCCATGGAACGGGCCGGGCGCGACTATCGCCAGGCGACCTCGCTGATGGGCGTCTTCACCACCACCATGAACGACGCCGACATGAAGACGGTGGAGCGTGACGCCGCGCCGAAGCTGGCGGCGTTCAGCGATGAGATTCTGCACAACCGCGCCCTGTTCGACCGGGTCAGCGCCGTCCATGCGGCGCGTGCGACCAGCGGCCTGAACGCCGAACAGCAGCGGCTGGCCCATGTCATCCATGAGGAGTTCGCCCGGCAGGGCGCGGCGCTGGATCCGGCGCAGAAACATCGCCTCGCCGAGATCAATCAGCGACTCGCCAGCCTCTACACCAGCTTCAGCCAGAACATCCTCGGCGACGAGGAAGGCCAGGCGCTGGTGCTCGAGACCGAGGCCGACCTTGCGGGCCTGCCTGACGACCTGGTCGAGGCGGCGGCGAGCGCGGCCCGTGAGCGGGGCCAGACGGGTTGGGTGATCGCCAACACCCGCTCGTCGATGGAGCCCTTCATGACCTACTCGGCCCGTCGCGACCTGCGCGAAAAGGCGCTGGCGCTGTGGGGCGGTCGCGGCGACTCGGGTGGCGAGACCGACAACAACGCCATCATCGCCGAGGTGCTGAAGCTGCGCGTGGAAAAAGCCCGCCTGCTGGGTCACGACAGCTTCGCCCACTGGATCACCGACGGCCAGATGGCCAAGACCCCCGAGGCGGCCATGGATCTGTTGCGGCAGGTCTGGAAGCCGGCCGTGGCGCGGGCAGGCGAGGAGGTCGCCGAGATGCAGGCGGTCGCCGCCGCCGAGGGCTCCAACGAGCCGATCGAGCCCTGGGACTATCGCTACTATTCCGAGAAGGTGCGGCTGGCGAAGTACGATCTCTCGAACGAAGCGATCAAGCCCTACCTGCAGCTGGAGAAGCTGCGCGATGGCATGTTCTGGGCCGCCGGCGAGCTGTTCGACCTGGCCTTCACCCACGTGCACGACATGCCGGTCTACCACCCCGATGTCGAAGTCTATGAGGTGACCCGGGCCGGCGCGCGGGTCGGCGTCTGGTACTTCGATTTCTTCGCCCGCGCCGGCAAGCGGTCCGGCGCCTGGATGAGCGAGTATCGCACCCAGGAGAAGCTGGCGGGCGTCACGCCGATCATCTCCAACAACTGCAACTTCATTCCCGCGACGGCGGGCGAGCCGGTGCTGATCTCCTGGACCGACGCGGTGACCCTGTTCCACGAGTTCGGCCACGGCCTGCACGGCCTGCTCTCCAACGCGACCTACCCCTCGCTGGCCGGGACCTCGGTGGTCCGCGACTTCGTCGAGCTTCCGAGCCAGCTCTATGAGCGCTGGCTGCCGACGCCGCAGATCCTGTCCCGGTTCGCCGTCCATTGCCACACCGGCGAGCCGATGCCCCAGGCCCTGGTCGACAAGCTGCAGCGGGCTGAGAATTTCAGTCAGGGCTTCAAGACCGCCGAATATCTGGCCTGCGCGATCCTGGACCTGGAATACCACCTGCTGGCCGACAAGGCGCCCGACGCGCGCACCTTTGAGAGGCAGGCGCTGGAGCGGCTTGGCATGCCGCGCGAGATCATCCTGCGCCACCGCTTGCCCCATTTCGCCCACGTATTTTCCGGCGAGAGCTATGCGTCTGGCTACTACAACTACATCTGGGCCGACACGCTGACAGCGGACGCGGCCGAAGCCTTCGCGGAGTCTCCCGGCGGCTTCTTCGACAAGGCGCTGGCCAAGACACTGCTTGATAACGTGCTCAGCGTCGGCAACACGGTCGAGGCGGGCGAGGCCTTCCGCCGCTTCCGCGGCCGCGACCACACCATCGAGCCGCTGATGCGCGCCCGCGGATTCGCGGACGCCTGATCATGAGAAGAGTCATTTTTAGGAAACGCAGATGAAATTCCGTCAATTGGGTTCGAGCGATTTGAACGTTTCGGCAGTCTCGCTGGGGTCGTGGCTGACCTATGGCGTGGGCGTGGAGGCGGACAGCGCCACCGCCTGTGTCAACCGGGCGTTCGAGCTGGGGATCAACTTCATCGACACCGCCAACGTTTATGGGCGGGGCGCGGCGGAAAGCTTCCTCGGCGACGCGCTGAAGGGGCGCAAGCGCGACTCATACGTGCTGGCGACCAAGGTGTTTGGCGAGATGAGCGACACCGACCGGGGGCTGTCGGCCGCGCAGATCGCCAAGCAGATCGACGCCTCGCTGGTCCGGCTGAAAACCGACTATGTCGACCTCTACCAATGCCACCGCTATGACGCCAACACGCCGCTGGAAGAGACCATGGAGGCGCTGACCAAGGTCGTGAAGCAGGGCAAGGCCCGCTACATCGGCTTCAGCGAATGGTCGCCGCAGAACATCCAGGACGCGCTGGCGCTGACCGGCGTGGAGAAGTTCGTCTCCAGCCAGCCGCAATATTCACTGCTCTATCGCCGGCCCGAGACCAAGGTGATCCCTCTCTGTGCGGCGAACGGCATCTCACAGATCGTCTGGTCGCCGCTGGCGCAGGGCGTGCTCAGCGGCAAATACCTGCCGGGCGCCAAGCCGCCCGCTGACAGCCGCGCCAGCAGCGACTCCATGAGCGGCGCGATCCAGCGCTGGATGGAGCCGCCGGTGCTGGAGGCGGTGCAGAAGCTGAAGCCGCTGGCGTCCGAGGCCGGCTGCTCGCTCGCCCAGTTCGCCCTGGCCTGGGTGCTACGCGAACCCAATGTCGCCTCGGCCATCGTCGGCGCCAGCCGGCCCTCGCAGTTGGACGACAACGCGGCCGCGGCGGATTTGACGATCGATCCGGCGCTGTTCGCCAAGGCGGAGGCGATCGTGGCGGCGGTTCCGCGAACTTAGGGCGGCAAAAGGGTCGGATCCCCCTCCGGCGCTGTCACATACCGCGCGTAGCCATCCGCGCGCAGCTCGCATGCCGGACAGGTTCCGCAGCCATACCCCCAGGCGTGCCGGTGGGTCCGGTCGCCGAGGTAGCAGGTGTGCGTCTGCTCGATCATCAATTCGACCAACGCCGCCCCGCCCATGGCGCTGGCCATGCGCCATGTCTGCGCCTTGTCGATCCACATCAGCGGCGTGTGCAGCACCAGGCGCCGCTCCAGCCCCAGGTTCAGCGCCACCTGCAGCGCCTTCAAGGTGTCGTCCCGACAGTCCGGATAGCCGGAATAGTCGGTCTCGCACATGCCGCCGACCAGCCCCTTCAGGTCGCGCCGATAGGCCACCGCCGCCGCCAGGGTGAAGAACAGCAGGTTGCGGCCCGGCACGAAGGTGTTCGGCAGGCCCGACGCGTTCATCTCCACCGCCACGTCGCGGGTTAGCGCCGTCTGCGACACCTCGCCCAGCACCGCCAGGTCCAGCATGTGGTCCTCACCCAGCCGCGCGGCCCAGCGCGGATCGAGGGCGGCGATCCCTTCGCGCACCTGCGACCGACACTCGAGCTCTACCTTGTGTCGCTGGCCATAGTCGAAGCCGATCGTCTCGACGCGGTCGAACCGTTCCAGCGCCCAGGCCAGGCAGGTGGCGGAATCCTGCCCGCCGGAGAGAAGCACCAGGGCGCCGTCTTGTGTGGTCATGGTTCGGTCCAGGTGGGTGATCGCACTAGTCCTGCCAGAAGCTGGAGCCAACCGCCATGTAGGTGGCCGGGCGTTTGGGTGTCGACGCCGCCTCAGACAGCCGGGCCGCGCCGGCCATACCAGCACAAATCGGCTCCATATATGAGGGCGCAGACAGGCAACGGCGCGCATGCTTTCCGCTCGGGAGACTCCAGGAGTCTCATCGTCAGCTAATTATCCCTCAAAACGGGAATGAATGCAGAATTGCAACAAGACTTGAATGATACTCCCTGAGCGGCGTGACCGCCTTGCATCACCACTTCGCTAAGGTACTCTTCGCGTCTGGTGCATTCATCTTCAAAACATCGAACAAAAGGGTGGGGTAATGAACCGTATCGGATTTGTTGCTTGTGTCGTCACGGCGGCCATCGGGCTCACATCAGCGGCCCAGGCCGCTCCAGCCAACTGGTCGGGCCTCTATGCTGGCGGCAGCCTAGGCGTCGACTTCCTGACGTCCCAGCGGTCGTCAACGGCCAATCCGGTGTTCTGGGGCGGCGGCGGCTTCGGACCCGACACCATCCCGACGCTGAATAGCACCGCCTCGACCACCTTCACCGACGAGAGCCTGACGGGCAGCCCTCGCCTCGGCTACAACTGGCAGCATGGCCCGCTTGTATTCGGCGTCCTGGCCGACATCAGCACGCCGTCGGTGGACGCCAGCTACTCCTCGGGCGTCCGCCCCCCGCCGCCGCTCAGCCCCGGTCTCGGCACCTATAGGTTCGCCTACTCGTCGCAGGCCCGCAACGCGGTCACCGTGCGCGCCGTGCTTGGCCACTCGTTTGGCGCGACCCTGGTGACCATCAGCGCCGGCCCGGCCTGGGCCAACATCCACCAGTCGGGCCACGCCGAGTTCGACAGCGGCTGCGGCGGGCCCAATCCAAATTGCGATTCCGACGCCAACAGCACAACCACCAGGACCGGCTGGGCCGTTGGCGCCGGCTTGGAGCACAGGATCAACGCTCATTGGAGCATGACCGCGGACTACGTGCACATGGACTTCGGATCGATGACCGCGAACCTGCCGGACCTGGGCGGTTATCCGGGCAGTTCCTTCGCCCAGACCCTGAAGGTCACGGAAGACACGCCCAGCCTGGGCCTGAACTACCGCTTCTAAGCCGGACGCGGGCGCGGGGGACGCAACGGCGCCCGCGGCCGCAACGGTTCGCGCTATCGACACGCAGAAACGGCGCAGCGGCCCAAAAGCCCCGCGCCGTTTTCAGCTTTTGCGGTGTTCAATATTGGAGCGGGCGAAGAGATTCGAACTCTCGACCCCAACCTTGGCAAGGTTGTGCTCTACCACTGAGCTACGCCCGCGCTCCGTGAGCGGCATATGACGCCGCTCGAAAGAGGGCGGCTTATCGCAGAGCGGCCCGGCCTTGGCAAGGGCGAGATTGTCGCCGGTCCGATCGCCGCTCAACGGCCCTGGCGGGGGGACTTCAGACGCCGTTTATTGACGTGTTCCGTGGGCGCCGCGCCAACATTGTCGGGCACCTCGCCCTTGAAATAGAACCGCTGCCAGGCGGCCTTGATGGTCTCCTCGTCGCCCTTGAAAATCTTGGTGTTGAACTCGCTGCGGTACTTCACCCAGGCCAGGTACTGCTGGAGAAGATCCATGTCCGACTCCAGCGGGCGGCGGACCACATCCACCTCGTCCAGGGCGCGATCCTGGGCCAGGGTGATGAAGCAGAACGGCTCGTCTTTCTCGAAGCTGACCTTGCCGGGGCGGGTGAATATCCAGTTCATGGTGAAGGGAAACGGCAGCCAGTCGGTCTCGACCAGGCCGGTGAGCGGCTGGACGCCGTCCTTGACGTGGTTGGGCGGCCCGCCGGTCCACATCGACCAGCCCGGCTCGGTGCGGAACAGATAGCCGGTGTGGAAGGTGATCACCCCGTGGGAAAAGTGGGAGGTGACGAAATCGTGGAAATCCGGATGCGGCCGGTGCGCCGTGAGCGTGATGTCGTTCTGGTGCAGACCGCCGGTCCATTCTGCGGTGAAGCCCATGGGGCAGAGCAGCTCCCAGCCGGAGGTGTTGGCCATGGTCAGCGGCAGGCAGCGATAGGCGTGGCGATCCTCGAAGGATTCCATCCAGGCGCGCTGGGGCCGGCCAGGCACCAGTTCGGGCGGACGACGGGCGGGATTGGTCGCGAACACTTCAAGCTTCATGACAGGCCTTGGGCGCTATAGGGCTTAAGCCACCACCTAACCGGCGCGGCCAAGGCGCGTCCAGAAGAACGCGTGCGAGCCGCCATGCCGATCCCCGTCGCCGAGCCCCTGTTCGCCCTGCTGGACCGCCTGGGCGTGGCGCATTCCACGCTGGAGCACCAGGCGGTATTCCACGTCGGCGAGGGGGACGAGATCAAGGCGTCCCTGCCCGGCGGCCACACCAAGAACCTGTTCCTGAAGGACGCCAAGGGCCGGCAGTGGCTGGTGAGCGCGCTGCAGGAGACGCGGATCAACCTGAAGACGCTGCCGGCCGTGATCGGCTCGGCCAAGCTGTCGTTCGGCTCGGCGGACTTGATGCTGGAAACCCTGGGCGTGACGCCGGGATCGGTGACCGCCTTCGCCCTGATGAACGACAGGGACCGGCGGGTGACGTTTGTCTTGGACAAGGCCCTGCTCGCCAAGGAGCCTTTGAACTTCCACCCGCTGGTCAACACCGCGACCACGGCGGTGTCGGCGGCGGGGTTCATGGCGTTCCTGGAGGCGCTCGGGGTTGAGCCGATCATCGTGGATTTTAGGTGATTTGCACCACTCCCCAATAGTGCGTCTCCCCGGCCTTGTGCCGGGGATCCATTGGGCTCGAACGGTTGACGCGCCACACTGTCAGATCCGACGGCGCCAACCTGCCGGCCATCGCGCCCAATGGGCCCCCGGCACAAGGCCGGGGGAACGGCGTTTTGAATCGCCACCTCTTGACCCCTCGGAACGACATAGATAGTTAGAGAACCTAACTATCATGACCCTATCCGCCTCCCCCCGCCGCGCCGCGGACGTCACCGCGCTCGCCGACGCCCTCCGGCCCGTGCTGCTGCGCCTCGGCCGCCGGCTGCGGCGCGAGGCCGACCAATTGGGCCTGTCCGCGCTGGATGCGGCGCTGCTGCAGATGGTGGCCAACCACGAGGGCATCGGCGTTTCCGAACTGGCCGACAAGGAACGCACCTCGCGCCCGACCATGAGCAGCCACGTCAAGCGGCTGGAGACGGAGGGCTGGCTGACGCGCCAGGAACCGCAGGCCGATGATCGCCGCCGCGTGGGTCTGGCGATCACCGCCGCCGGCCTGAAGGCCCTTGAGGCCGTGCGCCGCCGCCGCAACGACTGGCTGGCCGATCGCCTGACCCGGCTGACCCCCGAGCAGCGCGAGCTGATCGCCGAGGCGATCGCCCCGCTGGGCCAGATCGCGGTCGACCCGTCATGAACCGGCCGGTCACCGAGAGTCCCAAGGTGCTCGAGGAGATCGTCCTCGACCAGGAGCCGGCGCTGACGACCATGAGCCGGTTCGCGCCGATGATCATCGGCTTCGCCCTGTTGATGCAGACCCTGGACGCCACGGTCATCACCAACGCCCTGCCCACCATGGCCAGGTCGCTGCACGAAGACCCGCTGATGCTCAATCTGGCGATCACGTCGTACCTGTTGAGCTCGGCGGTGTTCCTGCCGATCAGCGGCTGGGTCGCCGACCGGTTCGGGGCCAAGGTGGTGTTCCGGGCGGCGATGGTGCTGTTCGCCCTCTCGTCCCTGCTCTGCGGCGCCTCCCACACGCTGATGGAGCTGGTGGGCGCGCGGATGCTGCAGGGGATGGCCGGGGCGATGATGGCGCCGGTGGGCCGGCTGGTGCTGCTGCGCAGCGTGCCCAAGCACGACCTGGTGCGGGCCATGTCCTACCTGACCATGCCGGCCCTGCTGGGCCCGGTGATCGGCCCCCCGCTGGGGGGCTTCATCGTCACCCACGCGTCATGGCGGTGGATCTTCTACATCAACATCCCGATCTGCATCGTCGGCGTCAGCCTGGTCACCGTCTTCATCCAGAACATCAAGGAGGAGGTGCGCGAACCGCTGGACTGGCGCGGATTCTTCCTGACCGGCCTGGGGCTGGCCGCCCTGGTCTACGGATTCGAGAACGTCGGCCGGGGAGCGCTGCCGGCGCCCCTGGTGGCTGGCCTGCTGATTAGCGGCGCGGCCATGCTGGGCCTCTATGCCTGGCACGCCAACCGGACGAAGTTTCCTCTGCTCGACCTGTCGGTGCTGCGCCTGCGCAGCTTCATGACCTCGACCGTGGGCGGGGTCTTCCTGCGCATGGCCATGGGCGCGACGCCGTTCCTCTTGGCCATGCTGCTGCAGATGGGCTTTGGCCTGTCGGCCCTGGAGGCCGGCCTGATCACCTTCACCAGCGCCGCGGGGGCGCTGTTGATGAAGACCACCGCACGGCCGATCATCAACCGGCTGGGGTTCAAGCACGTGCTGGTGTGGAACACGGTGATCACCGGCGTGGTCTTCATGGGCTACAGCCTGTTTCGCCAGTCCACGCCCCACTACCTGATCATCGCCACCCTCTTGATCGGCGGCTTCTTCCGTTCGCTGCAGTTCACCGCCATGCAGGCGCTGACCTATGCCGACGTGCCGCAGGAAAAGATGAGCCGGGCCTCGTCGCTGGCCAGCATGGCCCAGCAGGTGTCGCAGAGCATCGGCATCGGTTTCGCGGCGATCCTGCTCACCACCCTGCGTGGGATGCACCATTCCAAGGTGCTGCAGGCGGGCGACGTCTCGCCGGCCTTCCTGTTCATCGGCGCCATGACCCTGCTGGGCCTGTTCTTCTTCATCCCCCTGCCCGCCAACGTCGGCGCCGAGGTCAGCGGCAAACGCCACGCGGAGGCGCGGGAGCGGCCTGACCCGCAGGCAGAGTTGGCGGCCGCCGAGGCGGACTGAGCCCACGGCCTCAACCCCGCCAAAATTCCGCTGCGCAGATGCGCAATCTAGCCTAAGCGGAACTTGGCGCGGACGGAGACCCCGATGAGCGAGACGACCCCAAGGCGCCTTTCGTTGCGCTGGCTGACGCTGGGCGAGATCGTCGGCGTGGCCGCGGTGGTGATCGCGGCCCTGGGCCTGTGGGAAAACCATCGCGAGCACGTCGAGTCGGTGAAGGAGCATGCGGCCGAACTCGCCGCCGGGGCGCTCAAGTCCACCTTCCTGATGACCGGCGCTCTGGACCGCGACAGCGACGCGGTGCGATTGACGCCGGTTCATTCGGACCAGGTGATCCAGACCCAGACGGTGTGGTTCCCGAGCGCGGTTCGCGCCGGCAGCGTCGAGACCACCGGTAATCCGCGCCT
>Ga0302317_10002061_pt1 | contig 14061 bp, 12 predicted proteins | sample III_Palsa_N3_3_FD_200450 | JGI IMG/M metagenome (GOLD analysis project Ga0302317, IMG submission 200450) | Peat permafrost microbial communities from Stordalen Mire near Abisko, Sweden - III_Palsa_N3_3 | ecosystem: Environmental > Terrestrial > Soil > Palsa > Peat permafrost | place: Sweden...
CGCAGTTGATGGCCGAACGGGTCGAGCGGGACAGCATCATGCTGCGCCTGGGCTGCCTCGACACCCCCGTCCCCGGCGGCCGCCAGTGGCACATCTGGCGATCGGACGGCGCCAGCTGGTACGACCCTAACGCGGCGTTCGACGAGTTGCCTGAAGGCGCTCCGGTCAAGGCGCGGTAAGAAGCAATTGAACCACGAAGCACACGAAGATTACCAAGGGGCCGGTGCTTCGAAGGTTTGACGCCAAGGCGCTAAGACGCAAAGGAGGCGCGAAGCGCGCTCAATTAACGCAGCTCTCGAAGGTTTTGATGCGGGCGAAGCCCGCCTTAGCGTCCTTCGCGCCTTTGCGTTGAATCTCGTCCTTCGTGCCCTTCGCGTCCTTCGCGGTGAATCCTGCTCACCGGCGTTCGCGGCGGCCTATCGCAGCAAATCCGCCGGGTCGCTCTGTTTGAGGACGCCCATGGCCATGGCGCCGGAGCCGATGGCGATGACCATCAACAGGGCGCAGACCTCGGCGATGGAGCCCGGGTGCAGGGACATCGGCAGGCCGACGCCGGCCGAGGCCTTCGAGGCCAGCCAGGTCAGGCCGACGGCGACGATCAGGCCCACTAGCCCAACCCAGGCCGACAGCTCGATCACGATCAGCCGCAGCGAGCCCATGGAGATGCCGAGCGCGCGCAGGCTGGCGAACTCGCGGATGTTGGACAGGATCGCGCCGCGCAGGGTCTGGGAGGTGATGCCGATGCCGATCAGCGTTGCGATCACCAGCGAGAAGCTCAGCAGGATGCCGATGATCTGCTGGCCCAGCACGGCTTTCTCGTTGGCGGCGTTGAAGTCCGCCGCCGTCCAGGCGCGGTAGGCGCCGTGGGAGGCGGCGTTCAGGGAGTCGCGCACCTCTACCGCCTGGTCGGGGTTGGCGATCTTCACCAGCAGGAAGCTGGTGGACCCGGCATCGGGCCCCAGTCCCACCTGGTAGAGGGTGTCGCGGGAGCCCACGACATTGGGTTGGTCGGCCGAGCCGTAGTTGTGCAGCACCGCCCGCAGATAGACCGTGTGCCCGTTCAAGGAGGCGGAGTCGCCCAGCTTGACGCCAAGGGTATCCAGAGTAGTGACGTCGATCGCCACCGCGCCCGGCTCCTGCAGCGCGCGCCTGAGGTCGTCGGAATAGTCCGTGGGCAGGGTGACCGCGCCGGGGGTGGTGTCGACCGCCCACAGGTTCACATAGGTGTTGACCTGCTTGTGACCCTTGGGCGGGGTGTTGAGCCATTTGCCGCCGTTGTTCTCGCTGCTGGCGACGGCGACCACGTCCGGGTTGAGATAGATCTGCGGCAGGATCCGCGACGGCAGGCTGATGTTGGAGTTGACCACACTGGTCATCTTGGCCGGCAGGATGATCAGGTCGGCGGGCGAGCGTTCGGTGGTGGCCAGGTCCGAATGGATGATCCCGGCGAACACCCCCACCTCGAACAGCACGATCAGCCCCGACAGGGCGAGCGCGGTGATCGCCGCCAGATAGCGGGGGAATTCATAGATCAGGGTTCGAAGGGCCAGCGACATCGTGGATGATGATGGCGCGGGTTGGGGCGCGGAGCCAAGTTACATCGGGGTAAGGGTTGGGCGGGTGAGCTCCAGACTCCGCACCCGCGCGCCCAAGGTCGGCGCAAACGTGATCAGGAAAAGCTCGTCCGCGCCCACCGCCTCCGCCTTTGCCTGCAGCGCTGCGCGAACCGTCGGGCCATCCCCGACGAAGGCGAAGCGGCTCTCCTCGCCGCCGGGCGTTCCGGCGCCGCGGGCCTTCAGGTCGGCCAGGGCGGCGTCGATGCTCAGGAACGGGCCCGCGCCTCCCTCCGCGAACGCGTGCCCCCAGGCTCTGCGGGGGGCGTCCAGGCGCGTCGCCTCCTCGGCGGTGTCCGCCGCCAGGGCGCCCACGCCCACGCCGGCCCAGGGCGCAGCGCGAAAGATCGAGGGCTGGAACGCTTCCCGATAGGCGGCGATGGCCTCGGTCGCGTCGCGGCGGGCGATGAACTCGGCGAATACCATGCCCACCCCCGCCATGCCGGCGAATTGGGCGCTGGCGGTCGACGAGCAGAGAATGAAGATGTCCGGGTGCGACGGCCCGCCGGGCTGGGCGCGGACGCCGTGGGCCGGGTGGCTGGTGGGGAAGGCCTCGCGCCCGGCGGCGTCCAGCAGCCAGGCGTTCAGCAGCGCAAACCAGGTCGGGAAGGCCTCCGATCCCGCCGAGCGCAGGGCGCCGCCGGTCCGCGTGTCGCCGCCCAGGGCGCGGCCAACGCCCAGGTCGATGCGGCCGGGCGCCAGGGCCTCCAGCGCCATGAACTGCTCGACCACCTTGAGCGGGCTGTAGTTGACCAGCATGACGCCGCCGGAGCCCAGGCGGATGCGGGTCGTGACCTGGCTTAAGGCCGCGAGCAGAATCTCCGGCGAGGCGGAGGCGAAGGAGCGGCTGGAATGATGTTCGGCGACCCAGAACCGGTGATAGCCCAGTCGGTCCGCGGCCCTCGCCAGTTCGACGGTTTCGCGGATCGCCTTGGCCGGCGTTTCACCGACGCGGATCGGCGAGAGGTCGAGGACGGAGAGCAGGGCGGGCATGGAGGGGAGTTTAGGGATTTTGGGAAGAGCGTGCGACTGTCTCTCAGCATTGTTCCCCAGGCCTTGTGCCTTGGGTCCATTGGACTCGAACGGCTGGAGTTGAGGCGGTAATCGTTCCGTCCGTCCCAACCTGAGTCTGCCTGCGCTCAATGGGCCCCAGGCACAAGGCCTGGGGAACGGCGCCATCTGGCGACGGGGAGAAGGAAATCAACCCCGCTTCTTCACCTTCTTCACCACCCCCGAGAAGGTCATCATCGGGCTCCCACCGGTCGCGATCAGCCCACGGATGAACACCAGCGAGCCGCCGGCGCGGGTGATTTCGCCGGTGGCCTCCACCAGGTCGCCCTCGCTCGCGGGGCCGACGAAGTCGCCGTTCAGGGAGACGGTCACCGCATAGCCGTCGCTCAAGGCCGCGCGGCCGATCACGAACAGGGCGTAGTCGGCGAAGGTCAGCATGCAGCCGCCGTGCATGAAGCCGCCGCCGTTCATATGCTTCTTCTCGGCGCGGAAGGCGCAGCGCACCGTCCCGTCCGCTTCTTCGCACCAGTAGAATGGCCCCGACAGGTCCTCGTAAGGATCGCCGCCGACCCAGTACCGCCAGCCGGCCCATTCGCCGTCCTCGACCATGAACGGCCCGTGCGGCGCTGTCGCCGTCTCCAGTTCGCCGCCGTCGGCCATGTTTGATCCTCAGGAAAGCCTCAACTAACGTGGCGCTTCCATAGCGGGGTGGGGCCGACATGCGAAGTCGAATTGGCGCGATCATGATGGTCGCCGTTTCGTTGGCGTTGGCGCTGGGCGGTTCGTCGCGGGCCGACACGACTCTGAGCAAGACTCAGTTCCGGGACAGGTTCATCCAGGAAGTCCACCAGATCGCGCCGACGACAGCCGTGAAGGTGATCTCGGCGGAACAGGTTGAGTTGTCTAAGCCGGGTGGGGAGACCGTCAACTCCTATCTGTTCAACGCCTATCGCGAATACCTGAAGGACCCGGCGGCGCTCGATGTGCTTGTCGAACGGTACGCGAAGCTGGCCGTCGCCGGCATGCAGCCCGCCGCCGCGATCCAGATCAAGGACCTTGTGATCCTGATCCGGCCCCGGGACTACATTGCCTTTGGGAACAAAGCGAAAGTGGTGCGGCCGCTCGCCGGCGATCTGGTGCAGGTAATAGCGATCAACAGCCCCGAGAGCTTTCAAATTCCAACATTGGAGCAACTATCCAAGTCGCTGGGCTCTCCGGACGACAAGCTGTGGGATCGCGCGCTTGAAAACACCAAGGCGCTGATAGGCGACTGTTCCACGAGCAACCTGTCGGAAGGCGTCATTGATCTGGAGTGCAATCCAGGCTTCGCCAGCAGCGTGCTGTTGCTCGATGAAATGTGGGTTCCCCACAAGCTGCCAGGGCGTGGCGCAGCTATCGTCGCGGTCGGCAAGGACGATCTGCTGGTGGCCCATTCGGGCGCGCCGAAATCGGTTGAGGCGCTAAGCGGCTTTATGGCGACGCGCGCCAACGACCCGGCGTTCCTGTCTTCCACTCTTCTGGTGCGAACCGAGACGGGTTGGGCTACCTACGGCGCAAATCCGTAAGGGGAACCGTCATGGCGCTCGATCTCGAAACCCGCGACCAGCTGATCGAGGGCGTGCGGAGGTTCGTCAGCGAGCGGCTGCGGCCGCTGGAAGCCCAGGTCTCCGCCGATGACGCCATTCCCGACGACGTGGTCGAGGAGATGAAGCAGCTGGGCCTGTTCGGCCTGTCGATCCCGGAAGAATACGGCGGCCTTGGCCTGTCCATGGAGGACGAGTGCCTGGTGGCCGTTGAGCTTGGCCGCACCTCGCCCGCCTTCCGCTCCACCTTCGGCACCAATGTCGGCATCGGCAGCCAGGGGCTGGTGATGTTCGGCAACGCCGAGCAGAAGGCCCGCTACCTGCCCGGCATCGCCTCCGGCGAGATCATCACCTCCTTCGCCCTGACCGAGCCGGAAGCCGGTTCCGACTCCGCGTCAGTCCAGACCCGGGCGCGGCGCGACGGCGACGTCTATGTGCTGGACGGATCCAAGCGCTACATCACCAACGCCAACAAGGCCGGCCTGTTCACGGTGATGACCCGCACCGACCCGGACAGGAAGGGCGCCGCCGGCGTCACCGCCTTCCTGGTCCCGCGCGACCTGCCGGGCCTTTCCGTCGGCAAGCCGGAAAAGAAGATGGGCCAGCAGGGGGCCCACATCTGCGACGTCATCTTCGAAGGCGTCCGGGTGCCGGTGGAGAACCGGCTGGGCGAGGAGGGCGAGGGCTTCAAGGTCGCCATGCAGGTGCTGGACCGCGGCCGGCTGCACATCAGCGCCGTGTGCGTCGGCGTGGCCGAGCGGCTGCTGACCGACTGCGTCGCCTATGCCGGCGAACGCAAACAGTTCGGCCAGGCGCTGGCCGGCTTTCAGCTGATTCAGGCGATGATCGCCGACTCCAAGACCGAGGCCATGGCCGCCAAGGCGCTGACCCTGGAGACCGCCCGTAAGCGCGACGCCGGCGAGAGCGTCACCCTGGAGGCGGCGGCCTCCAAGCTGTTCGCCTCCGAGATGGTCGGGCGGGTGGCCGACCGGGCGGTGCAGATCTTCGGCGGCGCGGGCTATGTCGCCGACTATGGCATCGAGCGATTGTACCGCGACGTGCGCATCTTCCGCATCTACGAGGGGACCTCGCAGATCCAGCAGCTGGTGATCGCCCGCGAGACGATGAAGCGCGGCGGCTAGGGTTCCGCCCTTACGTCAAATACGAATGGACGATCGCCACCAGTTCCTCGGCGGCCTGCACGCGCGGGTCGTTGCGAGGGGCGGTCGGGTCGATCATATGCTCGCGGATATGGTCCTCGATCACCTCGCCGATGAAGCCGTCCATGGCGCCCCGGCAGGCGGTGGCCTGCTGCAGCACCCGGGCGCACTCCCCATCGGCCTCGACGGCTCGCTCGATCGCCTCGATCTGACCCCTTATCCTTTTGAGCCTGTTGAGAAGTTTAGCCTTCTCGTTGGCGACGTGGGTCATGCGCCGATTTCCTCCTTGTAGTATACTGGGGTAGGGTATAAACGACCGCGTCGTGGACGGGAAGCGGTTCTTCATCACCCGGCCGTGGAGCAGCGAAGATCTGGGTTGCGCGCCTGGCCTCTTGGGGCCGCGCGCCCTGCAGCCATCCGGGAAACGGCGGGTGAGCGAACCGAATCCAAGCTGGGCCGTTAAGCGACCGGATAGACGTCACAAATGCTCGCCAAACCTGGGCTGGGATGGCGCGCGTGGAATGGGGGCTGAATGAAACTGTCTCGGAAAACGGCTTTCGCCTTCGGTCTGCTGGCGACCTGCGCGCTGGGCCTGCCCACGCGGGCCCTGGCCGACGATGCGACTGACGCGCCCGCGACGCCGCAGGACTGGGCGGTCCACGGCCAGCTGACCAATATCTGGCAGTACCACCCGGAATTCCGGTCGCCCTACCAGGGCAAGAACAGCCTCGATCACCTCGAACACGTCAACGAGACCACCGACGCCACCCTCTATCTCGGCGTCAAGCCGTGGACCGGCGCCCAGTTCTGGGTCGATCCGGAGATCAACCAGGGCATCGCTCCATCCGGCACCGAGGGCGTGGCGGGCTACGTCAACGGCGATGGCTCCAAGGTCGGGAAGATCCATCCCTATTTCCGCATCCAGCGCGCCTTCCTGCGCCAGACCTTCGACCTGGGCGGCGATGCGACAAAGGTCGGTCCCGACCAGAATGTGCTCGGCGGTTCGGATACGGCCAACCGGGTGGTGGTCACGGTCGGCAAGTTCGACGTCACCGACATCTTTGACGACAACAAATACGCCCACGACGCCCGGAGCGACTTCCTCAACTGGTCGCTGGTCGACGCCGGCACATTTGACTATGCAGCAGACGCCTGGGGCTACAGCTTCGGCTCGGCGGTGGAATGGTATCAGGGCGACTGGACCCTGCGCGGCGGGCTGTTCGACCTGTCCACCGAGCCGAACGGCAAGGACCTGACTCCGTGGTTCGGCCAGTTCCAGCTGGACGCCGAGATCGAGCGCCGCTTCAAGCTCGCCGGCCACGACGGCAAGCTCAAGCTCACCGGCTTCATGTCGCGAGGGCGAATGGGGACCTTCGCCGACGCCATCGCCCTGGGGCAGGCGACCAGCAGCATCCCTTCGACCGGAGCGGTGCGCAAATACCAGGGCCGGTTCGGGGTGTCGCTGAACCTGGAGCAGGAGATCACCAAGAGCATCGGCTTCTTCGCCCGCGCCGGCGCCGACCAGGGCAATGTCGAGCCGTATGAATACGCCGATATCGACGATACGGTGCAGGCCGGCTTCTCATTCAGCGGCGACAAATGGGGCCGAAAGGATGACGCGTTCGCCATTGCGGGCGTGGTCAACGTGATCTCCAAGATCCACCAGGAGTATCTGAACGCCGGCGGCCTCGGCATCCTGGTCGGCGACGGCAAGCTGCCGCATCCGGGGCCGGAGGAGATCGTCGAAGCCTACTACAGCGTCGGCGTGGTGAAGGGCATCCACGTCACCTTCGACGTCCAGGGCGTCGACAACCCCGCCTACAACCGCGACCGCGGCCCAGTGCCCGTGCTCAGCGCGAGACTGCACGGGCAGTTCTGATATTAGCCCTCCCTCTCGATGGGGGAGGGTTGGGTGGGGGTGTGGCAGCGAGGCTGAAGTGGATAGCGCTGATGGGCGCCGGAGCCCTTCGGAGCCATCCGGGTCATGGCCGGCGCGAACACCCCCAACCCTGCCCTTCCCCCATAGAGGGGGAAGGGTTCAACGGCGCGCTACTTCCCCGCCGCAGCCAGCGGATAGTCGTGATTGGCCTGGCCAATCAGATATGCGCGGATGTTCTCCACATCCGCATCCTTCAGCCACTGCGAAAAGCTGATCATGCCGTTGGACTTGCGCGATCCGCCCAGGACCACGGCCTTGAACCCGACCGGATCGCCGATCAGCGGGCTCTTGCGCAGGTCTGGAATGACCCCCGCGCCGATGGCGTTGTAGCCATGGCAGACCAGGCAGTAGCGGTTGAAGGTCAGGTGGCCGGCGTCGACGACGGCCTGCGCCGCGGTCGCCTTGGGCGGCTGCGGGAAGGGCAGGGGCGTCAGTTCCGGCTTGGGCAGGCTCGCGGTCCCGCCGACCTTGTAGACCAGCAGGCGGCCGTTCTCCGGCGTGCCGGTCTTGGGCGTGTCGAAGCCGGCGACGATGTAATAGAGGGTGCCGAAGCCCGCGTTGACCGCGACATACTGCTGGCCGTCGACGGTGTAGGTCATCGGGCCGGACTCGGTGGCCGCATAGGTGTCGCTGGACCACAGCAGCTTGCCGTTCGACGCATCATAGGCGTTGAAATGGCCGTCCGCCGTGCCCTGGAACACCAGGCCGCCGGCCGTGGCCAGGGTGCCCCCGTTCCAAGGCCCCACATGCGGCGCGCGCCAGACCTCCTTCTTGGTCGCCGGGTCCCAGGCGATCAGGAAGCCAGAGGTGCCGTTCTTCACCGCCGCCAGGATCTTGGGATCGTCGGGCAGGGAGTTCATCGCCGGATTGGTGGCGGTGTTCCACATGCCCGGCGTGTAGGCATAGCTGGGATCGGCCGCGAAGGCGCCGCCGGTGACTTGCGCCGGCAGATAGACCAGGCCGGTCTTGGGGCTGAACGACATCGGCTGCCAGTTATGGCCGCCGAAGGGGCTGGGCGACATCGCCATCAAGGGCGACTTGTCATAGTGGACATCGCCGATCGGGATCGGCTTGCCGGTGGCCATGTCAACGCCCTTGGTCCAGGTCTGCGGCACGAAAGGCGTGGCCGAGATCAGCTTTCCGCTGACCCGGTCGAGCACATAGAAGAAGCCGTTCTTGTTGGCCTGCATCAGCACCTTGCGGGGCTGCCCGTCGATGGTCAGGTCGGCCAGGGTGATGGTCTGGGTGGCGTCGAAGTCCCAACTGTCGCCGGGCGTGGTCTGGTAGTGCCAGGCGTACTCGCCGGTGTCGGCGTTCACGGCGATGATGGAGGAGATGTAGAGGTTGTCGCCGCCCTTGGGCGAGCGGGCCTTTTCGTCCCACGGCAGGCCGTTGCCGGTGCCGAAATAGAGCAGGTTGGTTTCCGGGTCATAGGACATGGCGTCCCAGGGCGTGCCGCCGCCGCCGGCCTTCCACCATTGGCCATCCCAGGTCTTGGCGGCCGCCTCCATGGCCTTGTTCTCGAAGCCCTTGGACGGGTCGCCCGGCACGGTGAAGAAGCGCCAGTCCAGCTTGCCGGTGTCGGCGTCGTAGGCCGACACATAGCCGCGCACGCCGTATTCGGAGCCGGAGTTGCCGATCATGACCCGGCCCTTGATGATCCGAGGGGCCATGGTGATGGTGTAGGGCATCTTCGGGTCTGTGGTCTGCACCGACCAGGCCGGCTGGCCGGTCTTGGCGTCCAGGGCGATCAGCCGGCCATCCAGGGCGGCGACATAGACCCGGCCCTTCCAGACCGCGACGCCCCGGTTCACCACGTCGCAGCAGGCGTGGTAGCCGACCTGGCGGTCGACCTTCGGATCGTATTGCCACAGCAGCGTGCCGTTGGTGGCGTTGAGAGCGTAGACCACGCTCCAGGCGCTGGTGGTGTACATGACGCCGTCGACGACGATCGGCGTGGCCTCGACCCCGCGATTGGTGGCCAGCTGATAGGTCCAGGCCAGGCCGAGCTGGCCGACGTTGGACGCGTTGATCTTGTCCAGGGGGCTGTAGCGCTGCTCGCTGTAGGTGCGGCCGTGGCTCATCCAGTTGCCGGGATCGTTGTCGGCCGCCGTCAGCCGCGCCTCGTCGACATTGGCCGCGCCGCCGGGGTGGCATCCGGCCAGGGCCAGCGCCGCAAACAGCGCCGCCGCCCACGCGGGCGCAAATGAGGTTCGCATCCGGTTTCCTCCCTGTCGCCGGTCCTGCCCGACCCGCCGCGATCGTTTCCCCGCCCACGGCCAAGCCAGCCTAGCCAAGTCAGCGGCCTGGGGCCAGCGGGGACTTGAGGGGAGGGTTCTGGAACCCTTCCCCCTCTATGGGGGAAGGGCAGGGTTGGGGGTTGTTCGCGCCGGCGATGACGACTGAAACTCTGATGGGCGCCGGCGCCCAATAGCGCTTTTCGCTTCAGCCTTGCGGCCACACCCCCATCCAACCTTCCCCCATTGAGGGGGAAGGCTTTAGCGCGCTGGCGTCACTCGCCACACCACCCCGCCCACGTCATCGGCCACCAAGAGCGCGCCCATCCTGTCGAAGGTGACGCCCACGGGGCGGCCCATGGCCTGGTCGTCCTTGGTGATGAAGCCCGTCAGGATATCTTCCGGCGGGCCGGATGGCTGGCCGTTGGCGAACGGCACGAAGATCACCTTGTAGCCGGCCGGGACCGAGCGGTTCCACGAGCCGTGCTGGCCGATGAAGGCGCCGTTCTGGAAATGGGGCGGAAACAGTGTCCCATGGGCGAAGGTCAGGCCCAGGCAGGCGGTGTGGCCGCCCAAGGCGTAGTCCGGCGGGATGGCGCGGGCCACCAGGTCCGGCCGCTGCGGCGACACCCGCGTGTCGATGTTGTGGCCGTAATAGCTGTAGGGCCAGCCGTAGAAGGCGCCGTCCTTCACCGAGGTCATGTAGTCGGGGACCAGATTGTCGCCGAGTTCGTCGCGCTCGTTGACGGAGGTCCACAGCGCCCCGCTCTCGGGCTGTCAGTCCATGCCGTTGGCGTTGCGCAGCCCCGACGCGAAGACGCGCCAGTGGCCGGTGGCCCGGTCGACCACCAGGATGTCGGCGCGGTCCTTTTCCGCCGCGATGCCGTTCTCGCCGACATTGCTGTTGGAGCCGACTGTCACATAGAGCTTCGATCCATCCGGGCTGGCGATCAGGTTCTTGGTCCAGTGGTGGTCGATGGGGAAGGCCGGCAGGTCCATCAGCTTGACCGGCGGCGCGCTGATGTGGGTCTGGCCGAGGCGGTAAGGGAACTTCAACACCGCGTCGGTGTCGGCGACATAGAAGTCGTCGCCCACCAGGGTCATGCCGAACGGCGAATTCAGGCCGGTGAGGAAAACGTAGCGCTGGCCGCCGCGGATCAGCACGATGCGGTTGGGGCTGCTGGATTCGGCCCCGGCGGCGTTCATCACCAGCTGCTCGATCCAGCCGCGCAGGCCATTGGGCTTGGTGGCCGGGCCATCGGTTTCGGCCACCAGGACGTCGTTGTTGGGCAGGACATAGAGCCAGCGCGGATGCGGCAGGCCGCGGGCGATGGCGGTGACCGTAAAGCCCGGCGCGGCGATCGGCGCGCCGCCCGCCTGCCAGCCGATCGGCTTGGCGATCTTCACCGTCGGGATCATCGTATGGTGCGGCTGCGGCAGCACCGGGTGCGGGCCGAAGCCGATGGGATAGGTGTCCGCCGCCTGCGCCATCCATCCCAGAGCGAGCAACGCGCCCGCCGCCAGCGCCGACGCGACTATCGTCTTGGACATGCCTGCCTCCCCGGGTTTCGCAAGGGTCTACGCCCGATCATCCCTGACCCGCCACAACCTTCGCGAACCGTTCAGCCGAGCGCTGCCTCGCCTTGCACGCCTCCACCTCGCGATCACGCGCCGCCGCGGTGGTCTCCAGGCTGTCCATCAACCGGCGCGCGGCGACGAACACCTCGTCGATAGCCATATCGAACGCTGCCTTGTTGGCCTTCGACGGGGCGTTGAAGCCGCTGAGCTTGCGCACGAACTGCAGCGAGGCGGCGCGCACCTCCTCGTCCGTGGCTGGCGGGTCGAAGTTGAACAGGGTCTTGATGTTGCGGCACATGGAGCGGCTCCTGGTCAGGGACCTCGAAAGACTGCACCCATCAAAGCGCGCTCGCCAAGGCCTATCCGTCACCACACGCCTCGCCCATATTGCCCACTGTGCCCTTGCTCGCCCTGCTTGCTGAAATCGCCGCCTGCCGCGCCTGCGCCGGCGAGTTGCCGCACGAGCCCCGGCCGGTGGTGCGGGTGTCGCCACGGACGCGGCTGCTGATCTGCGGCCAGGCGCCGGGCCGGCGGGTGCATGAGAGCGGCCTGCCGTTCGACGATCCGTCAGGCGACCGGCTGCGGTCCTGGCTTGGCGTCGACCGCGAGACCTTCTACGGGCCGATGATCGGCGTCGCGGCCATGGCCTTCTGTTTCCCAGGGACCAACCCCAAGGGCGGCGACTATCCGCCGCCGGCCCGCTGCGCGGCGATGTGGCGGCCCCGGCTGATGCAGGCGCTGCCCAAGGCCGAGCTGACGCTGCTGGTGGGAAGCTACGCGCAGCGCTGGCATCTGGGCGACCGCGCCAAGGCCTCAATGACTGACACGGTCGCGGCCTGGCGCGAGTATCTGCCGCATTTTCTGCCTATGCCGCACCCGTCCTGGCGCAACACCGGCTGGCTGAAGCGCAATCCGTGGTTCGAGGACGAAATCACGCCTTACCTTCGCGCCCGCCTCGCGGCTATGTTGGCTGAATGATCCGACCGCTGCTGATCCTGCTCGCCGCGCTCTGCCTCACCGGCTGCGCCCCGATCATGCAGAAGGTCGGCGTTCCTGGTGCGGACTTCTCCGGCCCGAGGATCACCGACGACGCCTTCTACAGCTTCGACGGCGCCAAGCTGGGCCTGACGCACTGGAACCCTCCGGCCGGCCAGGAGCCTTGGGCGGTGATCGTCGGTCTGCATGGCATCAACGACTACGCCAACGCCTACCATCTCGCCGCGCCCTATTGGGCCAGCCAAGGCATCGCCACCTACGCCTACGACCAGCGCGGCTATGGCCGCTCGCCGCATCGCGGGGTCTGGCCAGGCGAGCCCTTGATGACCGAAGACCTGCGCACCTTCTGCGCCCTGATCCGCCAGCGCTATCCGCACGCCATCCTGGTGGTCGCCGGGATCAGCATGGGCGGGGCGGTGGCCATCGACGCCTTCGCCTCCGACCGGCCGCCGACCGCCGATCGCCTGGTCCTGCTCGCGCCGGCGGTGTGGGGCTGGTCAAGCCAGCCCGTGCCCTACAAGACCGCGCTCTGGCTGGTGGCGCATGTGACGCCGAGCCTGGATGTCGAGCCGCCGGATTTCATCACCACCATCGTCCACGCCAGCGACAACATCGACGAACTGCGCGCCATGGGCCGCGACCGGCTGATGCTGTGGGGCGCCCGCGCCGACGCCCTCTATGGCTTGGTCAACCTGATGCAGGACGCCTCCACCGGCGTGGCGCGGGTGAAGATCCCGATCCTCTATCTCAGCGGCGCCCACGACGAAGTGGTGCCGGCCTGGTCCATGCTGCAGGCGGTGCACCGGCTGCCAGCTGGCGCCCGCACCGCCTACTACGCCAACGGCTGGCATTTGCTGCTGGTGGACCACCAGGCGCCGGCGGTATGGGCCGACGTGGCGAGCTACATCCGCGACCCCTCAGCGCCGCTGCCGTCCGGCGCGCCGCCGATCCCGAGGAAGATCAAGGGAAGTTAGGGGTGGTGCGTGCCGCGGGTGCGTCCTTCGACACGCCGCGTCGCGGCGGCTCAGGATGACGTAATGATGTGGGTTCCATAATTCTACGTCATGCTGAGCCGCGCCTGAAAGGCGCGCGTCGAAGCACGCACGAGCACGTACCTCACCTCTTATGCCCGCTCACGTTCGACCCCGCGTCCGGCGCGAGCGTCTGGTAAAACGGCCCCGCGATCAACGTAATTGCCCCCACGGCAATGAAGGGCAGGGTGAATCGGTCCGGTGTGAGCAGGCCGCCTGATCCTCGCGTCAGGTGCAGCACCAGGGCGCCGAAGCTGATCCCCAGGGCCAGGCCCACCTGTTGCACCACCGTGCTCAAGGTGGTCGCCCGGCTGACCGAGGTCTGCGGCACATCGGCGAAGGCGATGGTGTTGATCGAGGTGAACTGCATCGAGCGGAAGAAGCCGCCGATGGCGAACAGCGCCACGATCAGCCAAAGCGGCGTCGAGGCTCGGAAGAACCCCGGCGCCATGGTGACCGCCGCGACGATGACGTTGGTCGCCGCCAGCACCCGCTTGAAACCGAAATGGCGGATCACCCGTGGGGCCACGGGCTTGAACACCAATATGCCCACCGCCTGGGCGGCGCTGGCGAGGCCGGCCTTCAGTGGCGACCAGCCCAGCCCGACCTGGAGCAGCAGCGGCAGCAGGAACGGCGTCGCGCCGATGCCCAGCCGCACCAGGGTCCCGCCGATCAGGCTGGTGCGGAAGGTCTGGAACCTGAGCAGGCCGATGGCCAGCACCGGCCGGGGCTGGCGGCGGAAGTGCAGCCAGAACACCACGCCCGACCCGACCGCGATAAGGGCGGCGGTGATCTGCACGAGCGGCGGCACCAGGGACACCCCGATCGTCTCCGCCGCGCCGACCAGGGCGGTGAGGCCGACGGCGACGACGACGAAGCCGAAGGTGTCGAACTTGCCGGGATCGGGCTGTTT